>WLWD01001789.1_pt1 | contig 122382 bp, 85 predicted proteins | sample 6712731 | NCBI WGS metagenome assembly WLWD01 (sample SAMN12718690, study PRJNA576275) | sponge metagenome | isolation source: marine sponge | host: Mycale hentscheli | place: New Zealand: South Island, Marlborough, Capsize Point | collected 2014-11-01
TCTCTGCCCACACTGATCAACCAGTCCTGGTCCTCTATGAACTTCACTGCCGTCACTCTATTTGTGTGAGCTAGATATAATAACAATAATGATAATAACAATATTGAAAGGTAAAGTGTTCACATAACAGCAGATATTGGCCCAAAAACCTGGTATAGGGTATGCAATTTGGAATACTTTCAAATCAAGCTACAATTCATCCTTCAGTTCAACTTACACTGATACTGCCTCTTGATATTGAGTCTGTTCAGGTCTTCAGATAAGATGTATTCCTATACACAACAAAAATATTTTTTAAATCATTGTTCCTCATTAACACTTATTTAAAAATAAATTGACTTTCAAAACGGGAATTTAAATTGTCATCTGGACAGGCTTAGGCCCCACTAAATTATTTATATTTTGGTACACCCACACACTATGCACCAGTAGAGTTTCCCTTTTATTCTTGTTAATCATTTTGTTAATCATATTATAATTCTATGTGCTAGCAAATAGAATTATCTAAAATCCGCTACTCACTGAATGAGTTAACCTAACTTCTCAGCACCATTAATAAAATACTGACAGGCTTAATTTTTGAGAGGCATAGTGGCACGGAGCACAGCAACTACTCACGTCTAAACTTAAACTAATTCAGATCAACAGCAAGTCTGAGTGGAACTTTTAAAATTATTTGCAATCAACTCGTGGTAGGCCCCCCACTTATGCCGGTATACCAAATCTTGAGGTAAAGTCCCCACTCATGTTGTGTTGCAGAACCCAGAGGAAATGAAATGGAACTAACCACCAGTGAAATGTGGTCATTTCCTAATAAGATGCTGCTATTATTATGTACTTTCTGGTCCAGGATGTCATGGCAATGCTTTTCAAAAAGTATGTTACTATTCATACTACTTAACTGCAGTAATGAACAACAACAACAACAACAACAACAACCATTCATTGCCCCCTCATTTCAAAAGCTATGTATTGAGGATACTCCTGTCATTATTGCCTGATTAACGATGTACACTGGAAAATACATACATTGAGCTTTGAATAGAATACCAAGTAATCACATGACCTAATATAAGCTTGTAGGAAGATGGAAGACTGTTTATCCACATTCAAAATGAGTATTTCCTGAACCCATGACAAGTAAGATATAGATTTCTATACGTACTTCTTGTGCTATTGAATTATGCAGTGCGCCAGACAGCAAGGTGATGGTGTGAGTTAGACTAGTATAATTTACGTGGGGTTGTTAGAGTAAACTTTAACAATTCTATACCAATTTACACAGACATGTTTTTTTAAATAATGTGGTTGATCATTATCCACATTGACTCTGATAATTCTGATACTGTAGTGGTTATGAAAAGTTGCCTAGCACGAACACAGTAGGAGTAGACAAAATGGGAGTTGACATAGAGTGAGTGTTAAAATGTTATATTACAATAAATACAAGTATTTAAGAAAAGGTTGAAAATTATGAGAAAAGTAGATAAAAACATGTATTATAGCTCCGCCCAATTTAATAGAACGAATGACATACCAAACCCATACACGTATAAAAAAAGTAAAGGAGAATTCTATCCATTACTCTTTATGTGCACTCCCTTACCTAATGACTGAGCATGCAGTATCAGGCAACACTCCATATCAGATTATGATGTAATGAGACTGGTTAACTAAACAACATCCAATTATTTAGTAACTGTGGGATCAAGTACCCTAAGTTATGCTCCACTTCAAAACGCGCTATCTGTACAAATTCAGAAATGGCCGACCACCATAGTGAAAGTAAACAGATTTATATACAAAACAATGTTCTACTCAGAAACTATAAACACACACACACACACACACACACATAAACAGCCATAGGTCCAGTTATAGTATTAAAGCTTACATAAAACCAGCCAGACTGATAGTCATAAAAAGTCCACATCAGAACCTCGTATTGCATTTTGCATGATGTAAGCAACTCTTGCAGTCACATGACCTTCCCCACATGACCCAGCAACCATTCTGAACTGGAACTATATCATTATTCAACTCTTCATTTGTAAAAGTATGGAATACAAATATAAATAAAGGGAAAAGGGATGAGGAGTTCCCGTGATCATTTTGTCAATGACCTGACGACAACCATGCACAATCACCTGGTCACACACACACAAACACACACACAAAACACAGAGAGTTGTGTACCATCAAACTACAACAGAAAAACATTTTCTAGCAGACTTTTTTTCTTTCTTTCATTTTAGCTAGTTTGTGACTTATATATGTAGCATGTTACATTCTGACAGCTAAATTGGGTATTTTATTGGTTAAAAAACAAAACAAAACAAAACAGCTCAATATTTTGTACCTGCTATTCCTATGACAGTTCATCTAAAGCGTGTGATATAATGCATCACATAACAAATCAAATATATACCATGGCACAGAGACTTCAAGTTCTCTTAGATTCAGCTGACAAGATAAGGCTGTTAACATTATAACACAGGCCACATGTCTATGTGAAATGTACATGCATGTGACACAATCTTCACACATTGAATTAAGACCCCTGCACACATACAGTGCACACTTCATAGAGTCTCTCTCTGGGGATGTGCACTTCACACGCTGACTAAAACCAATAAAACAATGAATATTATTAATGATGATCGTTGCTTAACAAAACAACAACAAAACCCTGACTAAGAGTACTTGTCAACCAGTGTTGCCTTTAAGGGAAGAAAGATGTACCTTACAAAAGTAGCTTCTGTAACCCCTCCTCCAAGACATCACATAAGGCATAATGTTATTCAGGAGTACAGATATTCATGTGTTGGCCATAGATGGAACATATGGCCTTATTCGTGCAGGTCTGAGTGGCTGTATGCTGCACCACACACTACAGGAACTGCTTTTTATATCTACACCGACTAGAAAATATCCAACTCTTGTTTAACGGAATGGAAATCCCCACACAGCACCAAATAATAAGGTCAGTTGATCATTAACCATTCGTAGCGAGCACGCATGTGAGTATATGTAGTGTTTCTGACATCCCTCCATTACTTTTATCACTTTCAAGACTTCAAGGATTTCACCATCTAATCAACTGAAGCAGTACCAAATCAGAGTACCTGACAATCAACCTTTAAACAGCCAGTGCCCCTTACTATAACTATGAAATCAGAGTACCTGACAATCAGAGCCCTTAAGAACCAGCGCCACTTACATTACGATCTAATCATTCAATACTGGAATTGCAAATCAGATATCTCCATTATTTACTACTTTTTAATTCAACTCAAATGATATCTCCTTTGCTTCCCCAGCCTCATTGAAGAACACTACACTGAGTCAAACCAGAAGAATGTTAACAATACAATATACAATACCAATTTAGTGGGGGGAGAGAAGCTTCTCCTCCAAACTCAAACTTGCCAGCTTCCACCCCGAACTCCTCAGCCTCCTCTAAGCTCATCCTAATTCCATGGCATCTACTGTCAATGATAAAGCAAAAAATATATATCCTTTTCCTTATAACTTGGTATCTATGCGGACTCGCCCAACCTTCTCCTGCAAATTAAATTTTTCTAAATACAAGCCTGTATGCCACTGTATTGTAGTGTGTCCCTGCTGCAAAGTTCAGTTCCTGTTTGTTTGAAGAAGGGATTCGTATAAGGAAGATAGTGCAACGTGATAATTTGCTTGCCTCAGTTTGCACCTGTGGTTCTGAAACTTGAATTGGGTGAGTGCAATGAATTCACATCTCATTCAGCAGGGATTCATTCACACAGGACATTGTGCTGGGGGAAGAGGGATGAGGGGAGTTAGTAGAGTTACAAAAAACTGTTATAATTTTTCATATCTTATACTGTATTGATCATTACTTTTTTTACTCGGGATAAAAGATGTAGAGGAGGGGAAGTGTATCATGGTGTAGAAAAATATACTGAGAACACCGTCATGAGGTCTGCTCAAAATTTGAAATTCTCATTTCTCTTTCCACAACAGTGAATTGCAAATTAGAGGGAGAAGTACAATTTCTTATGTACGAATATCACTAACAGTGGCAACATGTGACGTGGACGTGGTGGCAACATGTGACATGGAGGCAACATGCAACATGGACTTGGTGGCAACATGCGACATGGACGTGGTGGCAACATGTGACACGGACGTGGTAGCAACATGTGACATGGACGTGGTGGCAACATGCAATGTGGACTTGGTGGGTGGCAACTGGCAACATGCGACATGGACTTGGTGGCAACATGTGACGTGGACGTGGTGACAACATGCGACAATGACTTGGTGGCAACATGCAATGTGGACTTGGTGGGTGGCAACTGGCAACATGCGACATGGACTTGGTGGCAACATGCGACGTGAACTTGGTGGCAACATGTGACATGAACGTGGTGGCAACATGTGACATGAACGTGGTGACAACATGCGACGTGAACTTGGTGGCAACATGCGACATGGACTTGGTGGCAACATGCGACATGGACTTGGTGGCAACATGTGACATGAACGTGGTGGCAACATGCGACATGGTGGCAACATGTGACATGAACGTGGTGACAACATGCGACATGGACTTGGTGGCAACATGTGACATGAACTTGGTGGCAACATGCGACATGGTGGCAACATGTGACATGAACGTGGTGACAACATGCGACGTGAACGTGGTGACAACATGCGACATGGACTTGGTGGCAACATGTGACATGAACGTGGTGGCAACATGTGACATGAACGTGGTGACAACAATGGCTGAACGTGGGGACAACATCGACGTGAACTTGGTGACAGAACATGCGACATGACTTGGTGCTACATGTGAATGAACTTGGTGGCCAACATGCGACATGTGGCACCATGTTATCAGTGACCGTGGTGACACATCGACTTGGACGTGGTGCAACATGCACATGGACTGGTGGCAAAACATGTGACATGAACGTGGTGGCAACATGTGACATGAACGTGGTGACAACATGCGACGTGAACTTGGTGGCAACATGCGACGTGGACTTGGTGGCAACATGTGACGTGAACTTGGTGGCAACATGTGACATGAACGTGGTGGCAACATGTGACATGAACGTGGTGACAACATGCGACATGGACTTGGTGGCAACATGTGACATGAACTTGGTGGCAACATGCGACATGGACGTGGTGGCAACATGTGACATGAACTTGGTGGCAACATGCGACATGGACGTGGTGGCAACATGTGACATGAACGTGGTGACAACATGCGACATGGACGTGGTGGCAACATGCGACATGGTGGCAACATGTGACATGAACGTGGTGGCAACATGCAATGTGGACTTGGTGGGTGGCAACTGGCAACATGCGACATGGACTTGGTGGCAACATGTGACATGGACGTGGTGGCAACATGTGACATGGACGTGGTGGCAACATGCAATGTGGACTTGGTGGGTGGCAACTGGCAACATGCGACATGGACTTGGTGGCAACATGTGACGTGGACGTGGTGGCAACATGTGACATGGACGTGGTGGCAACATGCAATGTGGACTTGGTGGGTGGCAACTGGCAACATGCGACATGGACTTGGTGGCAACATGCGACATGGACTCGGTGACAACATGCAACAATGACTTGGTGGCAACATGCAATGTGGACTTAGTGGGTGGCAACTGGCAACATGCGACATGGACTTGGTGGCAACATGTGACGTGAACTTGGTGGCAACATGCGACATGGACGTGGTGGCAACATGTGACATGGACTTGGTGACAACATGCGACATGGACTTGGTGACAACATGCGACGTGGACTTGGTGGCAACATGCGACATGGACGTGGTGGCAACATGCGACGTGGACTTGGTGGCAACATGTGACATGAACTTGGTGGCAACATGCGACATGGACTTGGTGACAACATGCGACGTGGACTTGGTGACAACATGCGACATGAACGTGGTGACAACATGCGACGTGGACTTGGTGACAACATGCGACATGGATGTGGTCACAATATGCGACATGGACTTGGTGGCAACATGTGACATGAACGTGGTGACAACATGCGACGTGGACTTGGTGACAACATGCGACATGGATGTGGTCACAATATGCGACATGGACTTGGTGACAACATGCGACATGGACGTGGTGGCAACATGCGACATGGACGTGGTGGCAACATGCGACGTGGACTTGGTGGCAACATGCGACGTGGACTTGGTGGCAACATGTGACATGAACTTGGTGGCAACATGCAACATGGACGTGGTGGCAACATGCGACATGGACTTGGTGACAACATGCAATGTGGACTTGGTGGGTGGCAACTGGCAACATGCAGTGGTGGCAACATGCATTGTGGACTTGGTGGGTGGCAACTGGCAACATGCGATGTGGTGGCAACATGTGAAATGGACTTAGTGGCAACATGCGACGTGGACTTGGTGGCAACATGTGACATGGATGTGGTCACAATATGTGACATGGACTTGGTGCAACATGCGACTAGGACTTGGTGCAACATGCGACGTGGACTTGGTGGCAACATGTGACGTGGACTTGGGTGCAACATGTGACGTGGACTTGGTGGCAACAAGCACACATAATTAACCATTATTCCCTGTTTCCAGTCCAGCAATACAGAAAAGTGAAAGGGATACTAATTATTTAATAGAGAAGGTAGTTAAGCACTTCTAAAGTAAAGCAAACTGAGTAAAAAGAACTGCTAACTGCTACACAACACATCCATCCATTCATTTTCACTACTTCAACTCACATGAATAATTCCAGATCCTAGTCCAACAAACAACCTGTGAGAACTGTGATCATAATCGAGTGCTGAGGCTGAAGCTACACAGAAAAAAAAAAGTTTTTTATTATACCCACTCGGAACTATCCCCCCAAAAAACCACCACCACTTTCTCAGCTAACAATTTCTACTATGATACAATACTAAATTCCTAATACTGATAGTAAGGATATTATAAGCTGAATGCAGAGCTTCCCAAGTCATGTGATGACCTTTCTGATACATCTTGGTGACTTTTACTCACCTTGAAACACTTGGCATATTGTTGGCCAATATTGTCCACTATCCCTTTTCACCCACACCCTCAAGCTCCTGCAGAAAAATATAAATTGCACTCAAGAAGAACGATGTAACAAAGCATCAGAAGCCTTGCTTTTCTACATAACACCTTCCTTAGACAGGGTCAATTATTGATAGCATAATCATATCAGGCAAGTATATAAAAGTGGAGGCTATCCCATTTACTTGTCATCACTGACGCTGATAACAGCATCTTCTCCAGGAACTATAAGAGCCTTGTTCACAGTGTCGCTGTGGCCTTCTAACTTGCTAATGGGAGTCGGCCGCTTAGCTTTAGGTAAGGGTGAAGCCATGCTCCCTTTATCCGTCAGTTCCAAATTCTGAACTTCAGCATTTCACCATTATATACCTGTCAAACATGTGACCATGACGCGGAAGCGGAAGTATTGATGTCAATTGTCACGTGCGAGGAGTAATAGTGCGGGGGATGCGTTGCTATGTTATCAGCTGCCGTTTCTACGTGCCCATACGGAAGTGCGACTTTAGCCGCCCGCGGCCGGGGGAGGGGTCTGGTTGAGGGGAAAAAAAAAAAAAAAAGGGTGTCACAGCAGGTTAGCGACCTTTACCTTCCCAACGAAAAGTGTGGAGGACATTTTTTTGAAGGCCGTGTGTGTGTATCTCTCAAGTTAGACGGTGAAGGAAAAAATTCTTTCGAGGTTGTATGTTCTGGTGGACTGTCTAACATGGAGGTGGAGGTAGTCTTCCCGAGAGTTTGTGGTGCCTTCTACCAGGTTGGTTCGTATTTGAACGTGTAGCAATGGTTACGGTTGCAATGTTTATTCCAGACTTTCGTTTTCCTTAATCTGTATTATTAGCTGGTAATTGAGAGTCCTGGGTACTATTATGTTGTGTATTATTTAACAGGCTTATCTACAAGACATTGACCTAACTAAGGGAACAGCTTTCTTGACTTTTCCAGCAGAGTAAGTCACTTCTAATTGCAGCACACCCACTTGTTCACAAATTATTTTTTTTCTTGCTCCTTTCACTTCCTACCTTACCCTGATATAGTTGGAAGCCAGCTGCATGGGTTGAGTTGGCCCATGTGAGGTTTGTCCAGGATGTAGCAGCTGTCACCCACATGTCTTCTCAAACTGGCAAGAAAGTGGAAGTAAGTAGAAGAAATACATTTGGTGATGGAACTGATACGAAAGCAAAACTTGTCTGACATTTGTTTTACTTTTTTATTCTTTTTTTTAATCAAAAAAAAATGAAGCTTGCTAGTCCTGTGCAAGGTGTAGTGCAGCCTTGTGTATGTTAACATATTTTTAAGCCCATTGGTTGACAAGAGGGTTATCAAATGTTCTTGTAAGACACAAGATTTCTTTAGAATAGTCTTATGAATATAGTTGTGGTAAGTAATTGCTGATATTCATAATGGCAGTGATACTATTCATAGTAGGCAGTAGGGTTCTCATAGTGCAATTCCTGGGTGTCACCCCTTTTAGTTCTAGAAAGTTACCCCTCACATTGTTTATATCTATCTGGCTTGGATGCTAACGTAATAGCAAGTCGTCAATGTGTATATGCGTTTACTTATACATATAAGAATGTATGTGCATATACACACAAGTGTTTATGTTTTCCTGTTGGTTGGCTTCTAGGCACTTCTTCCGCATCATGACAATGAACCGCCTGGCTGGTGGATGGGCACACTGCTCAAGTCTAAAGGAGATGTAAGGCATCTTCTATATAGTGAAGTTACTAATTACTTTTCCCCAGTTGGTGGAAGGGGGGAAAGTGTGGGTAGGAGAATGTTGCCTCGGCTAGTCTAGTATATATATGCGTGTGTGTTTGTACTTTTTAGTAATCGAATGTAACAACAAGTCATGATTTGTGTTGTGTATAGCTTCATGTGGTGGAGTTCCAGTCAGGTTCAGAGAAATACCAGGACATTGTGGAGAATGACAAGCTGCGACCGCCCAATACCAAGTGAGTGAAATTGTGCTACTTACATTAGCCAGTATGTGGAACTTTTTTTTTTTTCCGGTCATTTTTTTGCCTTAGCTAAGTTAATTCTCTTTTTTTTTTCAGCTTGCCACTCTCTAAAGTCACATTGTACAAAAAGGAGTTTGATGTCCCAGAGGAGCTGAATGACTAGTAAGAGGTTTTTTTTGTTAATTGTTATAGCTAATTTTTATTATTTTTGTCATTTTCCTGTCCAGTTGTCAAAGACGTGGTGTTCATGAAAATTTTCGAAGCAAGATCAACGCAACATGTGTGTCATTTGATGGTCAGAACAACAAACTAGCCGTACTGGTGAGTGTAAAGTAATACTTTTCTGTGTTGTGGGAAAGCACCAGGGGAATTCCGATAGGCAGTACCTTGGCTTCATGATAGAATTTCCTTTTGGTCGGTGTGCAAACTAAGGATTGGGGGTTATCTTGTTACCATTAAATTGAAAAAGGTAGTTACAGGAATTATAACTGAATGAATTGCAATCCCACAATTACTTATTCCTTGGTTCCTTATTTGTGTATGTGTATGAGGAGAGAAACTAGGTAGAGAAACTTGTGGCAATCACAAATCCAGTGAAAGTGCTTAGATTAGTGTGGCACAAGGCTTTGCACCCTCATGTTACTATAATTCCAGCTTTATCTTTGTATTCCCCACCCCTTTAATTTGTTTTTCTAAAGTTATGAGTACATCACCACTGGAGTCCAGATCTCAGATAAAAAGGGTGGGTGTCTCAGCCAGGTGTCTCAGCCCTCATTAGATACTGGTGGGCCATCTTACAAGTCCTGAAACCACAAGTCTTTGTCCAGGTTTTAATAAGAAAGGCTGGCAGAGTAAATATCAGTTTTTAGATTTTAATAATTAAGAAGATATTGTGCAACTTTAGTCGGAACTCGTTCCTTCTCTCCCTCCTTCTCTTTTTTTTTCGAACCTCGGATCGGGCGAGATCACCCGCTGGGTACCTTTTTATTAATGGGACTCCTAACTTCAATTTGTGTTTGCCCCTAATTTTCAATATTTGAATCTGGTCCCATGATTGTGTTTGTTCTGTGAGGCCACTCCTCCGTAGAGATTGGGTGTTGACAATTTTGTATTCAAGCGCTGTTGTTGTGTGTTTCAGGCAAGCAATGAGACTTGTTTGAGCAAGGCGGAGCTCCTCAGTGACATGCACTTCAAGGACTTGAGGACACAGAAGTCTTTGCTTGGTGTGGATGTGATGGGCCCAAGGGTAAGTGCTTTAGTTTGTGTGATGATGACACATTGCACGCACACACATGCACACACACAGCCTCCTTATAAATAATGCTGACATTCAAACACCCTGAAAGATAAAGGCTATGATGATTAAAGGTTGAGTGTGGGTGTTAATTTTTGTAAGATGTGAAATCCATATCTGTAAGTAACCACTTGAGCATGGCTATCCAGCGTAGTGTTAATGTTATTATTTCATTGCTTCTTCCCAACTGTAGTCCTGTAATAAGCGTAGTGCCAATATGGTGCAAACTTAAAGGTTGAGCAAAACAGATCTTACTCTGTAGATAGTTAACATGTGGGAGAACTGAAATAACAACTTCATGAGTAGAGATATAATTTGTTGAGATTTCTAGGCATGTAATACAGTGGCTTGTTCATAACAAATATTTCTGTTGTTTAGTGTTGTTGTTATTGTTGTATTATTAGCAAGTCCCCACCACACAGTGGCACTTAATGTAGAAACTTTTAACACATTTAGGAATCGAGTAACATAAAGTATTTTTATCTATTCTTATTGTCCTTTCCCTTTAAAACCTTTCCCCGTCCTTACCTCACCAGTTTCACCTTCTTTTAGCTACAATGGTCGTTGTTTCCTTAATCACCTTTTACTGAATATGATCATGCAATACACATTCAGTTCGTGGTGACACTTTACCAACCTGCTCAGCTAATGAATTTTATTTATAAATGCACACGCAGCTGTCGTCGTTACTGATACACAAGCATATTATTATATAGATCGTTATTATTATTGAAATGTAAATGAATTTTTTGTTCTCCCCCTGAAAAAGAAATAGCCTTCATGGGACATGGCCACCTAATTTCATAAAAGTTTCTTTGTACAAAGTGGTTGAATCCAAAGCAAAGTATTTAGCATATTTATTTATTTATTATTATTATTATTATTATTATTATTATTATGCAGCACAACTACCATGCTATGGAACCTCGATCAAAAGAAATCCGGTTCCATATTCCTGAAGACCTGGTTGGCATGGCAATCGGCCGTGAAGGTGCCAATGTGAACGAGGCTCGGCGTATTCCAGGTGTTACATCGGTGGAATTTGATGACTATTCCTCCATGTTCTTGGTGAAGGGGGAAGTAAGTATGTTGTAGTAGTCAGTGAGTTTAGGTGTGATTTTATCACACTAAACTCATCTATTGTGCATGTTTCTGTTTAGGTAATTGTGTTGATGTCTAATTTTCTTAAAAATTTTTATTTATAAGGACGAAGATGCTCTTTTGAAAGCCAAGGAGAGACTTGAATTTGGCCGAGAGATAATGTATGTCCCACGAAATTTAGCAGGTGAGACTATACTTATGCCTTATACAAGCCTCTTTCAGATAGTGTGTGAACTAATACATATGGGCTACTTACTATTATATGTACTAGCAAGTACCCCGTCATATAATGGCGCTTGACATATTGCAAAGTAAGAATGCAGTAGCACAGGTTATCTTGCTCAGTTATCATTCTCTACCATTGGTTAAGGTTACATAAGTTTCCCTCTCCTACTCTATTTTTTCTGAACTATCTGAGCTTTTCTTCTACCCCACCTCTCCTAACTTCAGCTCTTCTTCTCGAGTCGTGGAGCCCCCTTTTACTTTTGTTTATCTCTCCTGCTTCTGAATTTCTGTCCCACTTCTCATCAATTCCACCCGTATTCTAGTTATAATTAATCGCTCGCCTTTTTGCCTTCTCTTCCCTTCCATTTTAAACCTCACCGCCTTGCCTCGCCGATTCCGTTTGCTTTTCAGTTAAATGATTAATTGCCTTTTATGTTCTCTTCCGTACTTCGCCTTTTTTAAACCTACGCTGCCTTCCATCGTCTATTGCACCCGCTTTTTAGAAGTAACCAGCATGTTCTACTGAATGTGACGACACTTTACCTACCATAAGGGGACGACACTTTACCTACCATAAGGGGACGACACTTTACCGAACCGTACAAAGCTCATGAATTATTCATGAATACACACACCGTCGGTCGTTTCCAAATTTTTGGTTTAGTAATGGATTGTCTATAATTCTTTAATTACCCTGGATGTTTTTGTTTGTTTTTTGTATTTTTCCTGTCTAGGCAAGATGATAGGCAAGAATGGAAATGTGATTCAGGAGATATTGGAAAAGTCCAAAGTGCACAATGTACGGATTGTAGGTGACGAGGAGGCAAAGGATCGTGGGGTGGATGTGGCTGGTCAGGTAAGGCCATTGGAAACAGCAGCTTTTTGTTGTTGTTGTTGTTTTGTTTTGTTTTTTGTTTCTTTTGTTTTTTTGTTGTTTTTTTTGTTTTTTTTTGTCATTAAATTTTGTACTTTAAGTATATGTGTAAATTTTAAAAAGTCCTGTTGGAAACTGCATTCTTTAGTTCTTGTACACTACTTTCTTGACTTGGTTCTTTTGTTGAAGACCTCTTTCTTTATTTTAGGAGAAACAGTAGGTTTTTTAAATTTTAACTTCTGATAGCTGTTGTTGGGTGAGGGTGAGTTAGCAGCTAAAATTACAAGATAGGGTTAATACTGTGTGTTCTTAATATTAACCACATGATCCCATAGCCATTAGCAGTTGACTAGTACTGCAAATACTATCTTACCTCAATTTTTTTTTTTCCCCGAGTATGTTAGCTTCTATAGTACCAATTTGTTTAGTTGTTCTGTTCTTACTGTTTGAAATACCAGTAGCTCTTGACAACAAAGTCTCATCTTCTAGTCTTCAATGCCATGGTAACCACTCACCACAACTTTTTGTAACTTGAAGAGAAAAAACAACAACAATGATTACTAGGATTTCTATTTCCCAGAAATTAAAAACAACAACAACAACTCTGATTTGACCTTGCAAAGTTTGGTTCTAAAAATAGCTTGCGAGAATAAAATTTATTTACTGCTGTAGTGCCAAAAGTGGGATAGCCTAAAAAGTGTATTTGGGGGGATAAAAAGCAGTATATGTGTCTAAAGGACTGCATACTATCCATGTATGTGTATATCCATGTATGTGTCTCACTTGCTTGCCAAAGACTACTGTATGTAGTTGCATGTATAAAATGATGTCTGTATTTATTTTGAAAGCGAATCTCATGCTTTTGAGTTTAGAGTGTAATCCATAGAATCAACTTTATTTGCTTCTCTATATTCTAGTCATTTCTACAAAGAAATGAAGCACCAGGAGGTGCGAACCCTCAGCGTATGTCCACCAGAGATCAGCAGTAGAAGCGAACGTCTGTTAAAAATTATTTCAAACCTTTAGCATTTAGACACAGACAGTTACTACTTACGGCGATACAAAGAAAGAAGCAAACAACAGAGCGAAGGGAACGCATCTAGGTTAAAATAGATCAGCTCCGCGGTATATAACTCGACTCTAGAGCCCCCTTACACGCATGAAGCGCGACAATTGCAACTGCAGTAGTACTACAAGCCAACCGGCCATTCTCTAGCTGCAATTTTCAGCTCACGTGATTATAACGTGCGGTAAAGGGGCGTTACTGGTAGCGCACTAGCACAACGATCGTACGACGAACGGCTACAATCGACTAGCTTTTTCTTGAAAACTAAGTCGAAACAAAAAATTCTAGCATATTAAAGGGACTTACTTTGTAAATTTCTCTATCTCTACATCGTTTCAGAGCCTGGAAGGCCGTCGTCTTCGAGATCCTTTGTTGAATGAATGAATGAATGAATGAATGACACACAGACAGGATGACTACTGTAACCCTCCGGGCGCATGCGCGCTGAGGGTTAATTACAATTCATTGTCTCAAATAGTCCAAAGGATGCATGTTTAGACCTTCTCCGTATAATAGCTGCAGGAGTAGACCAGAGCTGCAATTATTAATTTCAAGACTTTAGACCACGATAATGTTATTAAAGACTGCTTTTATACTTAGCTTTCAGAGTAGGAACATGGTTCATGGTGCTATTGGTGGTAGTGAGATCCACTTTACTTGAGAGTACTATAATGTAGTATTATCAGTGTTATGTGATCCAAATATGTCTGCTAGTACAACTTGCTTCAATGTTTGCTTCCTTAATTTAGAAAGAAAGAGATCGTGAAAACACTACCTAGTAAGCTTTAAGTGTCATTCCAGGCATTAGGTCGGTTGTTGTGTGGAACAGATAATGGAAGTGGTACAAAAATATTGTAGTTTTACAACTTCACCGTATCTGCCGGAGGAAGCCTTTAACTTTGGTGCAACTTATGAATGTGACCCTGTCTTTAGCTTTCTGTGCTACAGTTCACAGACTCACTTTCTTTTCACTTGGTGCTGTAAAGTAGGGCGAGTGTTGAGCTTTAACTTGAAGCATAGGTGGTGTTGTAAATATATATTATTCTAAATTGTTGGGGAAAGGTGTGGGGAGGGGAGGTTCTTCATTATTTTGTACCATTTTCTCTGACTCCATAGTAACTTTATTGTATTAATTTTGTCCATGTGGGCCGTAGTGATTGTGCGTGTGTGTGTATTATAGACACAGTTTGATTTCATTGGTCGCAGAGCAGAAATTGACAATGCCAAGATGATGATGGAGTACCACTTGGATCACCTGAAGGTAATATTTCCTTATTAGCTTGCTCACCATCTATGCTATATGGATACTACAGTGTTCCACAAGCTTATCTTTACCTATCTTGCAGAATGTGGAGAAAATCCTGTCAACTCGCAAGGACCAGCAAAGTCCCTCCAACAGTGGCCATTACAACACTTTCTTCCCTCCTCCCTCCCAATCGAGAGGGTTCAGGGGTAGACCTGCCAGAGGAGGGCGTGGCGGCTACCAGGGAACCAACAGGTCACAGAGGCCGAGGGAAAGGTGAGTTAGAAGTGTTACTATTGGTGGTTTGTGGGAGTGACTTCTTCGACTAGATGGGAAAGAAGAAAAAAGTTCTGTATGACTAAGATAGTGATGTAATTTTGCTGCATAGTGGCTGAAATTAGAGAACTTTATTTAATGAACTAGTGGAGAGCATAACCATAAATTGCAAGAGTAAGTTTGGCAGTGTTATGTACATGTGTGTCAAATGATATTCTTTATTTTTCACTACTTCATTTTTAAAATTTTATTTTATTATTGTTGTTGTTGTTGTTATTTTTTTATGTTTACTATAATGACTAAGTAGTCAGATCATTGCAGTTAACTAAGTATCACTGACAATTTTATTAGGAACAAAAGCCTCAGGGGAAAAGATTTAGTAATTTAATTTTAATTGTTTAATGAATAAGTGTGACTATTTATTATTAAATGGAACTATTTTGAATTGCTAAAGTAGTAAACAATGGATTTATGTGATACATTGTAAGTAGTTGTTTGTAAAGTCACTGCTTCTCTCTGGTTTCCCAATCCTTATTAGCTACAATGATCTATATTTTCTTTCAGAAATGACAGCTCTCGAGGTGATGAGAACGAAGGAGAAGAGGCAGTGGGTTCCTCCCCCCAGACTATGGGAGAGCCAACCTCCATCTCTGCTTCAGCTCAAGCTGAAGAGACTTACCAGTCTGATGATGAATCTGACAGCAATGAGGAGGAGGCGGCAGGAGGCCAGCCTGCCAGTGATGAGGAGGTAACCAGTGATCGGAAGGAAATAGTAGATTGTGCCTAACCACAGATGTGTGCCATTAATACGTTACCAGTGACTCCTTATCAGCTACATTACCAGTGACTTACTTCTTTTTATCAGCTACATTATACCAGTGACTTCTTATGAGCTTGTAACATGAAGTATAGATTATTATTTAACCATATGTAGTTTAAAGAGCATGTAATTACTCCATTTGTCGTAAACAAGCGTAATATTTTCCCAATTAGATTTAAAGCACTCCCAAAATACTCAACAACGTAATGCCTAGGTAGTCTCCTGGTTGTTGTGGCAAGTACCCGGCACCATTTTGTATATAACCATTGCAACTCATTGACTGTTTGGTGGCATTAATTTCCAATGTAATAATGATATGTAACTTTTTTTTTCCTCCTTTCTTTCAACTTCCATTTCTTCTTTGAAACTGTGTGTAGAAGAGTGCTCCAGAAGACGATGAGCAAGGACCGGATAGGAGGCGCCAATTTCGGGGCAACGGCAGGGGTCGCGGTGGGGGAAGAGGTCAGCGAAGGGGTGGCGGTTGGCCAAATCGAGGGAGGAGGAGGGGTTACCAGCAGCAGCGGCAAACACGTGAAGGGGGCGGCGATCAGTCTCCCCGAGAAAGAGGTGGGGAAGGGGCTCCCAGAGACAGGGAGGATGGTAGGACTGTTGGAGAAGACAGGAGGGGTGGGGATGGAGGAAGTCATGCCGACAGGAGAGGCGGGGATGGAGGAAGTCATGCCGACAGGAGAGGCTGGGATGGAGGAAGTCATGCCGACAGGCCATCCAGGGGTGCGGGGAGAACCGGCAACAGGGGAAGGGGTGGCCAACGGCGCTATGGCTCTAACGACGGGCAGAGAGATGGCTTTGTTGACGAACGAGAGTTTTCAGCCAACTCTCACAATGGCCCTAGGCCGCAGCGTCAAGGCAACAACCGAGGAGGCCGGCAAAACAGAGGCAATAGAGGAGGGGGCGCGACTGGAAGCAGAGGAGGAGCTGCTGGGGGTAATCAAGATCGAGACAACCAACAGCAGCAACCTCCACCATCTGCCAATGGGGCCGATGGAGGTAACTCCACAACTACTTCGTGATGAAACTGCTCCTTCTTTACAAAGTCTCCTAAAAACTTTGGTGCTGTGTACTGCAAACCTCTTTACCTAGTATACAAGCTGTTTATTTATTACCAGCCACATTGTGTATGCCACACCATAAAAAATACCTTTTTTTTTTCCTCCATTGTAACTTTTGTGTTAGTATTCTTTAACTCACATTACTCCTTAGGTTTGATGTGCTGATTCCTTCTGTGTTTGATGTCCAAATTTATATGCCATGCAATTATTTTAATCTCTTTTTTTTTTTTCCCCCACTATAATCTTTGTCTATTGGTTTGTAACTATGTCAAGCAGTGAGATTATTCTCTACATATTTCATGAATTGGTGCAATCTGGGGTGAGAGCAAGCCATTAATTTCTGTTAATTTAAAGGAGATGCAGAAACCCCCAATACTGTGACATGTGACTGGGATTACATTAAATTTACAGTTTGGAACAAGAACTTGTGTTTGAAGATATGCCTTGTCTGAGAGGGTGGTACCATAAATGTGACAATACAAAGTACTACAATTGCAATGTCACATGGGGCTGGTGTGTGTGTGCAACATACGAGGATCACTTGTGTTCCTAGTCTAGCGTTGGCAGTGAGTAAATCTACTGTGCCCATATGTGTAGTCTATGAATCTTGTAATTTGGGAAGATACCAAACCTAAGGCGTGAATAAAAAGTTTGTAAGAACAGATTGATACGTGTTGATTTTTTTTAACTTTCACAATTGACTTTTAATGTGTGATTAACACTTGCAGCAATAAATAACAAACACAAAAAAAAATAAGGAAATTATTTATTCACTATACTGATCCGTAAGGCCTGACTTGCCTGGATCTTGAGGTACGGCCAAGCAGTGTTTCAGAATCAGTATCATCAGTCTCGTCTAACGAAACAAGCATTGGACCACGAGGATGTCTTGGACTGTCAGAACCTCTAGGTACTTGGGACTTGCACAGTGGACAGACATCACTGTGGTTAGTTAACCACTCGTCAATGCACTTGATGTGGAAGAAGTGCTTGCATGGGAGAACTCTCAGAATATCCTTATTCTTGAAGTCCTCTACACAGATGGCACACGACTCTTGAGTGGAAGATGTTTCGTACATCTTTGTCGGCAATGCCCTCGTCTTTTCAGCTCCTAGTGGCTGCTGAATTTCTCCTTCCAACTGTAGTTCCTGCAACTGCCTGAGGATGCTGTCGATGAGCTCTCTGCGTGCTATGCGCTCGTGTTCGCTGAGCCTGCCTCTTCGCTGAATGGTGGGAATTTGCTGATAGTGTCTTGCCCTAAGTGTTCGCCAATAGCACCACAGTGCACAGCAGATCATGCATACTGGGAGGGCTACAAAAATACTTGCCATAATCAGTACTAGAATGAAGAGATCTCCATCAGCATTCACAGTTGCCAATACATCTGGATTTGCAAAATCAGATGAGGCACTTTGAATTAAGTAATCAACATAGTATTTATCGATTATCACAATGGGGAATCTCAGTTTTCTCACATCTGAAGTCAATGTCACATTGGTTTGGGTAAAGTTGATTGTCTTGTCGGCCACAATGACTAGCTTGTAGCCAGCTTTTTGGACGTTATTCACAGTTTGCACTAGAGGGCAGTTGGTAGGGAAGTACTCGATCAATGCAAACCAGTTGCTGCTGTTGGAGGAATTGGGTGGTTTGAAACTCAATGGTGAGCAGCCATCTTCGGATTCCGGCTGATGCAGGTGACCCACTACGCCGTTGGAATCGATGCTGGAGAATCTGGAGTCGTAGAAGCGCACAGACGTGTAAGATTTAAAGTTTCTTTCTTGGTCCGAGGTGTTGCGTAAAGTGATGTAAATGCTTGCCTTAGCTAAAGACGCGAGGCCGACCAGCAGCAACAAGGAGAGAATATGTCCATCCATAGACAGATCGCACAGGAAACTTCCAATTCTCAGCTGTTTATGAGCCCGTAGCTAAGACAATAGAGCGTCTAAAAGTGCATCTACCTCTGCAAAGGAGTATACTTATGTAAAGGTGTTGGCCACGCCCATAAATATTACGCATTCTTATTCAATATTATCACGCGTTTTAGTTGTCAAACTTTTATATCCATCAACATAACAATAAAACAGCTAATAGAATACTTGTGAAAGCTGGTGGTCTGCAAAAGAAACAGGATAAAAAAGTAATGCATTAATGATTAAGAAAAATATCTTGGCAAAAAAAAAAAAAAAAAAGAGATAAATTATGGCGGATGTAGATAAATACATGAAAATGAAACTTGTACTGCAGTCTTTTTGTCATTTATAGGCATTGTCCTGTCCTCTGCTGTAGCTTAAATGACTGAAAGATAGTCTCTAACTCAGACATGTCAAACTGTAACAGAGAGCATACAGATAAAAAAAATTGCAACTTGACAAAGTTCATTAGATTGTGACAGTCGAACTTACCTGTTGCAAAACCTTTATTTCTCGCTTCTGTTTGCTGGCACATGCCATGCAGAAAACCTGGTACTGGTCATCCTGTGGCGACACAAACAGGATGTTGTAGACCTCTATTTGGCACTTGTGGCAGGCGTGGCTTATTTCCTCTTCCGCCTTGTCTTGTCGGTATACTGGGAGGCCAGCTTCCTTGACTTTGTTAAGTACTTGGTAAGTCTGGTCCATATTGGACTGCAGCAAGGCTCTGGACAATTAGAAAGACAATTGCAAGTAAAGGACTTATGTATTACATAAGTGCTACAAAACACAGAGCATACTTAAAAATTAAATTAAAAACAGAAAGAAAAAAAAAGAAAAAAAAATTAGAAAATACAAATTTCACCCACTTGATGTAATTATGCAGTGCCGCATCTGTAATCCTTGCACTCCTTGCTAGGTTCCATGTCAGATTTAGCATAGGCACTATACTGCGGACACCTGAAGTTAAAAGAAAAATACCAACAACGAATTTAAAATCAATATAAGTTACACCAAACATCTTCTTCCGAAGAAAAAAATAACCACAATAAGCTAATACAGTAGAACCTCTCTTATCCGGGCACCTTGGGACCAGGGGGCGCCCGTATCTTAGAAAGTGCCCGTAACTTAGAAAGCTATTTTTTCCCAGTGCAATAATAGCAAAGTTAATTTATTCTACGCTTAATAGAAGATTTATTTCAATAAATTTAGCAGTAATTCTATTAATGATTGTGACTATGATGAAAGTATTGTTACTTATACACCAAAATTTATTTAATGTATGATAATAGTGTTTTCTGTTTCAGGTTTTTAAATCTTTTCCTAGCTGCAGTATCTCTCCACTTTTTGACAAGGAGCAAATGAACTGGATCAACTTCTTCTTGGGACTCCAACCATCTCAGAGATATGTCCAAGGCATCACAAGCCTGTGCATCGGATACCGAGTTCTGATCTTCAATGAGTGCCTCATCTTCAGAAGAAGACTCTTCAGGATGTGTGATATTTGATACTTCCTGAATAATTTCAGTGTCTGTCATCAACTGAAACCCTGGATCATCAGCATCTTGTACCAGCCAATTTTCAGGTGTTTGCCAGTTTTCATCGCCTGGTGTGTACCCCAATCGCTGAAAAAGATCCAAAAAATCTTCCGTATCGTTAGACACGCCAGCACCATCAGAGGAGACGCGAACATCATCAGAAGATCTAGGATTATCTGAAGAGTTATTACCTGAACTGCTATTACCATCTGAAGAGCCAGAACTTTCAAAACAACTCCCAGCTATATCTTGTGTGGATACTTCAACTGAAAGGAGCAATTTGTTCCATCCTTTTCTTAAAGTGTCTGATTTGATTTCATCCCAGGCTTGGGCACTCCAATATACAGCCTCCTTTATTGTTAATTTTTTCAAAATGTCTGGAATAGACATTGAATTTGCTTCATTTTCCAGAACAATGTGTCGTAGGAGAGATTTTTTGTATAGTCTCTTAGTTGCTTCCAAAATTCCTTGATCCATTGGCTGGAGGATTGATGTTGTATTTGGAGGCAAAAACATGGACTTAACTTCCCATCTTTAGACTGCAATACTTCAGTGGAGGGGTGTGCTGGTGCATTGTCAAGTAGGAGTAATATTTTATATTCAATTTTGTTATGCTCACAAAACTTTTTCACATATGGTACAAATTTATCATGAAACCAAGTTTCAAAAATATGCGAATTCATCCATGCTTTTTTCTGATTATAGTAGTACACAGGGAGCAATTTCATATCCATATGTTTAAAACAACGGGGCTTTTTGCTGGTATGAATAAATACTAATGGTAGCTTGCATGTACCAGTAGAATTCGCACAAGCCATTAAAGTTACTCTGTCCTTAGATTTCTTAAAATTTTTTGCATGTTTTTCTCCACAATGCACAAGAGTTTTTGATGGCATCCCTCTCCAAACTAATCCAGTCTCATCTGCATTAAACACTTGGCTCAAAGTGTATCCCTCGTCTTCCATAATCTTAGCAAGCTCACTTTTAAAAGGATCTACAGCAGAGACATCGGCAGATAGAGATTCACCTTGCATAGATATGCTTCTGATGCCATGTCTGCAACAAAATTTGTGAAACCAACCAGAGCTACCTTTAAAAGATTCAGGATCTCTGTCTGGGTAAACCCCTGAGAAGAGCTGAAGAGCTTTCTCTTGTACTAAGGGACCAGACACTGGAGCTCCTTTAGAACGCTGTTGAATAAACCACAAATAGCAGGCTTTCTCTAGATCCTCAAACTGTGCCTCCCTTATAATGCAGCGTTTCTTTGCAAGGGATGGATTATCACTAGAAGAAACATGAAGCTGTATTTTCTCTCGTAGCTTCCAAATATCTGCTACGGTAGACTTCGGAACTTCAAAAATATTTGAAACTAACCTCTGTGACTTGCCTTTCGTTAGTTCTTCAATTATTTTAATTTTGCTCTCCAACGTTATCACCTTTCTCTTCCTACCCGGCTTAGTTGCCATCTTCCCAGCTGCAAATCTCAGATTTACGCGCGTGCGTATACCCGTAGCCCCGCCCATAATAATTCAACTTCCTCAAATAGTGCTGCCCGGTTGATTGAGGTGCCCGTAACTTCGGGGTCCGGATAAGCGAGGTTCTACTGTATAGGAACTATAAACTCAATGACGAAAGGAAAGTTTGTTAAAAAAAACTTTTTTAACAGGATAGCTCTGTAAGAATGGTTGATATTCAAATGTTACTTTACCTTCCTGTACATTCCACTGATATCTTTCCCATGCCATTTTAAACTGGTGGGCTGTGATGGGACCCACGTTCCAAGCTACATTATTGCAAGAAGTCTGAAAACAAACAAACAAACAAAATTTAAAAAAAAAGTTATGTAAACCATTTCAACAAGTAGATCACATACATCAGCTTGCACCCAGTGCACAGTTCCAGGGTTCAACCAGACCATGTCTCCTTGGTATTGGGTGAACCTAATGACTGGTATGCTACGCTCCTCCAATTCCTTCAGAATAGGCCACCAAGAACCTGCAGCACAAAGAAATATGCCTCAATACTACCTCCACCACTGCAGCATTTGAAACTTTTGAACAACTCAAATGTAAGCTTATCTTAGTCAAATATCCTTCTTGGTGCAAAAAAAAAACAAAAAACAAAAAAAAAAACAAAAAAAAAAAAAACAACAACAACGTATAAGCAAAAAAAAAATTTTTTTTTTTTTTAACAATCTCCACTCCCCACTTTATTTATCTTACGTAGCTGTAATTTGCAGAATTCATTCAATAAAATAAAAATTATGCATGATGCTAATATAATTTAAGACAATTATGCAAACACATGAGCCATCATCATCAGTGTAAATCAAACATTGGAAATTGTGAGGATTCAAAATCGTCAGAAACAAATGCACAGTTTTGTCCCACCATAAAATAAGAGAAGGTATTTCATGAATAGTAAACTATAAATCTAATGAAGCACCAAAGGTGCGAACCCTCAGCGCTATTAAACACTACATAGCTATTACAATAAGCAATCTGTTAGCTATTTTTAATGAGGTATCAAAATAGCTCAACCAATGAAAATGGTACATGGAAATGCTGTCTTCATAAGAGAAGAAGCTAAACTAGCCAGAAGCACTCACCTGTATACATTTTCAAAGCGAAACTTCACTTCTTTCAACTCCGTTAACTTCTCCGGAGTAATGCTTAGGAGCCTGACCATAAAACTAAGTACACCGCTGGCTGCAGAAATTATTTTCTCACGTGATTATGACGTGACGCTAGGGGGCGTTGCCTATAAAAGCTGGTACCTACGCGGAGTTGAAAGTTTCGCTTTTTCTCAACGAATAGCCCGAAATTAAAAAAAGTAGCACAATAAAAGGTCTTTAAATCTTCGTCCTAAGTAAGTTGAATTATGTTCAGGTCTTTGACCAGCCTGAACAGTGTCATACTTTACCATGTCAGTTGTAATGATATTCATGCCTAACCGCATTACTCTAGCTCTATTCAACTCCTTCACCACACCAACCCAAAGTATCCTGTATCACCCTCCTCACATATATGACTTGTAAATGTATGACAAAGTTGTTGTTAAGTATAAATCCCAATACTCTAAAGAAATCTAGAGTGTAGCCTCTTTTGGGTTGCGCAACAAGGCTGCAATTGCTCTAAGTGACAGCGGCTGCGGGGCGTTATAATCTGCGGTGCTTTGGGACTTAGCATCCTGGTCCTTCGACCCTTTACCCTTACTTTCAGAACTGAAAGTGAGGCGCTCACACCCCACGCTCGGGAATTTACGACTCCCGAACAAATACCTAAGTCATACTGTTAATTGTCAGAAATCAGAGCATGACAGACAGACAGACAGACAAACAGACAGGACGACTACTATAACCCTCTCACGCATGCACGCTGAGGGTTAATAAGGTTGAATTTTACTAGTTATTACACACCAGACTAAAGAACTAGTATAACCAGCATGGATTACAAGAGCTCCTGTATGTCTCACCACACACTATCTAGAGACTGCAATAAGAACTCACCTATAAGGTAATTTAGTTTATGCCTGCATACATACACACACAACAATAGGAGATGCATTCATTTTACAAGATCAGAACAATGAATACATGCTGCCACCAGAACATCAAACCCTTCAACTCCTTGTACTTAAACAGGCTGGAAGCCTTCGCTATGGAATGATAGTAGAGATTGGAACTGCTCTAGCTATAATAATAGAACTTCTAAGAGAAATGTAAGAAAAAACTGGTAATGGTCCCCATTCAGCATAAATTGATAAATAATAAATTAATTTTAAAAAAACAAAAACACACACACAAAAAAACAACAAAAAAACCCCAAAATCATTTCTAGTTTCCTCTAATGAATTGGAACTATTCAGATACAAGACTTCCTTCCGATGAAACAAATTAGGGTACATTACGCCATTTAAAAAAAATACCAATCCATTGACTCACTTTTGACACAAGAAATGGAACTCCTTCCAGTATTTCTGGTCGACTGCAAACCAGCTGCAGATGCCAGGTCCGATGTTTATGTTGACAGAACAGAAGTTGTTGTTCTCCTGGTGGCCCGGGGTTCTGCACCCGGGCACCTTCATGTAAAGTTGGGCAGAATTCATACCTAGAATATTGTGGCCCACGTATGCCAGCAAGTCAGTCTCTGAGCAGTTCACCTGAAGACAGCCAAACACAATTAAGGAGTGAACACAAAGAAAGAGACACGAGTAGATTTTGAGGCTTAAAAAAAACTTAAAACAATTGTAGTTAAATATGCTCTCTACCCCACCATATTAAAAAATGTAGGGTGTGCACTTGATCGCAATATAGTTATAAAGTCCCTATAAAGAACGAACAAGGGGTGTTCAGATTATTACAACTGCACAATGAAGGAAATGACTTGAGGTGCATTAACGAGAGGATGCAAGCAATTGCACTATTCTTAAATAGTATGTGCTAACTAAATTTTTTTGGGTGTTCAGTAAACTAAATTGTGCGGGTAAATGCAATTCATATACTAATGGAATCTATTCTACAAAATCCTAGTTAAAAAAACAACAACTGTTACTGTCATACGGGTTGGAAGCGGTAAGGATCATCAATGAGATGTTTTAGTTTGTTCGTTTGCTGAGTTTGTTTTAAAACAATGAATCACTGCCACTTTACACTCTCCCTCAGATTCCACCTTCAGCTCACATGAATTTGGTAAGTTAAATAAATGATTAAATTTATAAATAAAGAAGAAACTGTCTATGCATAATGTCGCTATATAAGGTGTTAACACTCACTCGGAGGAATGGCGGCAACTTTTTTAGCTCCGCCAACTGCTCCTTCCATTTCTCTCCGTCAGAAAGGTCGATGTTGGTAGCAAACTTAACGACTTTACGAGAGCTTCCTCGAATTTTAGAATTGCCGACGGTCACATTGGAACCACACGGAATACAGTTCTCCTGCATGCAAACAAACAAACATACTCAATCCAAATTGGTGTTATAACATATAATTTAGTCCAACCACACAGTATGAACAAACGACACACACACACACACACACACACACATTACCTTGCTGTTTAGAACCTTCCGCTGATACTTTGCATACTCTGCTATTGTGGAATTCGAGCGTTCACTGTCACACTTCCATACCTGGCGACGCCCAGTGGTATCCCAGTTCTCATCTGCAGCCTGCTGGTTCTATACCAATACACAAAAAATATAAGCCTACCAATTCCTCACCATGCATTGTATTAATCTGAAGAAAAAAATAACAACTAAAAATGATAAAATATCAAATATCAGACAAGGAGGTGCAAATATACATTTTTTTGGCTTGTTAAAGTTTTCATGTTTCACTGATAAATGAATATTGATTACTCCACTGCAAAGGTCCATCACTTGCAATGCATTCACTTATACTATATTGATCCACACTTCACTCCAAGCTTCGCAATAAGAATTATCCTACATGTTCACCGAATTCCATCCACCACCCATCCTTTACCTGTTCTCGGACCTCTATCACGTGTTTCGGGCAGCACCGAGACAAAGATGCAGAGGAGAAGGTCTGGATGTCCACGTCCAGTAGAGGGCACATGTTTCTAATGATGCTAATAGGTCTGTCTGGATCCGTGCAGAACTCGTGCATGGAGTCAGAGAATGCATCTTCTTTACTGGTCACCTAAAGTAATGAACATCATTGGTAACACACACACACACACACACACACACACAATGCATCTTCTTCTGGTCACTTCAAGTAATGAACATCATTGGTAACACACACACACACACACACACACACACACTGCATCTTCTTTACTGGTCACTTCAAGTAATGAACATCATTGGTAACACACACACACACACACTGCATCTTCTTCTGGTCACTTCAAGTAATGAACATCATTGGTAACACACACACACACACACACTGCATCTTCTTTACTGGTCACTTCAAGTAATGAACATCATTGGTAACACACACACACACACACACACACTGCATCTTCTTTACTGGTCACTTCAAGTAATGAACATCATTGGTTACATGCACATGCACACACACACACACACACACACACACACACAATGGAAATTCTCTTGCTGCATCTAGGTGGTCACTCACACCTGGCAGAGCCAGGATGCCTGTGCACTAAGCAGGCACTGTGAGCCGTTGCAAGCAAAGCTCCTGGAGCCGGGCTAGGAACTCACAGGAGAACAGGCCTTTCCTCACAGCAAGTGGGACACACACACACGCGCGCACGCACACACACACACAAAGCCAATTAAAGGACTGTAATAACTACTTTATGTACTATTTCTTTTATCGTAATCAAGATACTCTTGACAATTTAATCCAAGCAACCCCTTTCTAGTGGAACTACATCAGAACACCATCATTACTTAATACGCAAGTAAAAATAAGACATGAAATAATTTCAACAAACCCATCCAGACTTATTCACAAAAGTTCTAATTTACCTCATAAATTTCCACTGGTGGGTGCAAGTGAGAATTATCCAAAGAAGTCAGTACCTCCTTCTTGTCATGACTAGTCGACAAATCCATCATTTTGTCCTTACCAGGCTTTGAACGTTTCTTCTGAACCAAGACCGGCCCAGAGGAAATATTGCAGGTGGATGTAGTGACGGTGCATTCCGTAATTGCTGGCGACGGCTGCAATGAATCAGGCGATAAAACTTGAGCATCTGGAAGAATCCTAGCTGGAACAGACGCACTCCTATTTGCCTCCGTAACTTTACACGACGGACTACACGGCATAGAAACACTCATTTGGGGCCTCACAGATGGAGGACAGGCTAAGTGGGTCTTCATCTGATTATGTTGGTGACCCTGAACAAAGTGATGTAATGAAGCTTGAGAAGAAACCACAGGAGTTGTCAGCTCCTCCTCGCCATCTTGCTGAGACAGCTCTGCTTGATCGCGTTTTCTTTTCCGTCTACTCTTCTCCACCGGTGAAGCAGTTCCTACCTCCTCTGTGTTTAACGACCCGTTGACCAACCCAGCTGGCTTGGCCTGGCCCTTGTCCGAGGTATGGACCAGACCACTCGTGAACATCTCCAGCTCGTTGCGAATGTAGCCACACCCAAGAACTCCCACCTCTGCATTTTGCGCACCCTCCTGGCCAGAGTATTCTCGTACGTAGCTCTCGAACTCTGCGAGCAAGTCAGAGGTGCTCTGACCGGAGGAGGTGCACACACTCCCTTCTCTGGACTGCTCCCGGTTGGAGCAACCTGAGTGCGGCTCAGCATTGGTATCATCTGCCATTACAGGTGAAAGGGATGAAGGAGCCGGGTGTGAAGGAGGAGGAGGAGGAGGCGGGACCCCGGCACCTGGAATTTCAGGGTCATTTGAACAGGTCCCGGGAAAAGACCCAATCCCAGGGCTGTCGGCCAAGGGAGACACATTAGTGGGCTTTGGTTGTGGCCTGATCTGTGTTGCCAGGAGATCCAAATGTTGCTGTGATGTCACTGGGTGGTGGCTGATAGGAAGAACTCCAGGATGCTGGCTACAAGAACCAACCCCCGAAGCCCTCCAGCCATCCTGAAGGCTATTGATGATAATGGGTTCTTGGGCCTTCTGTTTGAGTCTCTTGGATGACACAGGGTGGACTTCACTAAATCGATGTGGTTGTACCACCAACACATCTGATGGTCGCTGGAAGAGCACAAACAAATAAATCACAACTAGTCAATACCAACAAAACCAAATATAGTAGAGTACACTAAAGGCAAGAGCGTTACACAGCGGACAAAAGTGCCAAATTTGGTATGTGGTCCTTTGGGGTATGGGGAGTTAGAAAAACACCGGCTGCAAACACAAAAATGAGTGTGCCATGAATTATGCCAACTTTTTTTAATTTCGCCGTAAAATTTCGCGAATATTTCTGTGGCTTTGTTGTCATGATAGTAGTCTGCCATCAAAATTTCAAGAGTTTATCTTGAAATTTAGAGGTACTGTGAGCAAAAATGTCCAACATTACAATTGAATTTGTTGAAAGCTGACTTCAATCAGTTCATTAGTTCGTACTTCATAAACATTACAGTTCCTTAGAGCCATGCGTAGTGTCTAGTTCTCTCTGCCAAACTAACCACCTTCGCTGTACTCACATTAGGGGACTCAAAATGACACCTTTTCCCCCTATACACACACACACACACCCACACACCCCCCCCCCCCCCCCCCCACTGTGCTGTATGAATCCCTGATTGTAACTCTCACCCCCTATTGGTTTGTGCCAAAAACTTCTAACAGATTTTCAGCTATTCCTCTTGACCAAACACATGAACAGGAGAATGCCAAGGTCAAAGGAGTGGGTGGTGTAATTGGCTTAACTCAAAATACGGCAACTTTGAATAGGTGGATGATCTGTGGTCCCGAAATCTCTACACTTTTTGATGAATTTGAAGGTGGTTTTAGTAATGAAGAAGAGCAGGATATTCAATTGCACCATGAAGAAGGATTGGCCTCACAGAAAACATTCAAAAAGCAAGTACAAGATTTAGTTGATGCAATTACAGAATTTGGAAACCCATTCTTAGATGACGACTGCCCAGAATTATTGATTTTGAATTCTAGAAATTGTGCAGATAATTCTGTAATTGGAACTGTACGATCTATTCAATCTATTGCAACTGCAAAATACCAGCAGTTTTGCCAAGATGTTATTTTTGACAGGAAAATATCCATTCACGAATCGCTCAAGAAGAATTCACTTCCTCTTTTCAAAACTCCCATATTCAAGAAAAAGTCAAAAACATCACAACAACTGACACTTCAACGAAGTAACGCTTCACTTTTTCGACGTTTATACATAGCTAATCAGCAACGTGAAGGTGATTTGTTGCAATTTTTTTCACACGAAAATCAAACATTCCCACCGTCACTATCTGATTTTGGTAAAATCCGCTCCGGAGAAAAATCTCTTCTTCTCAAAGTTCTAAATAATGGTGACATGCCTGACTCTCCGAAGTGCTTTGATTGCAAAATATTTGATGGTGCTGCTGTCGTACACTTTTTGCCCACTTCTTCAGTGAACACATTTGCTGAGTATGCTGACAAAATATTTGTTCCCTTTCTTCAACAGCAATTGAAACAATCTCACAGACTAGATTTAGTGTGGGATAGGCACATTGACAATAGTATAAAGCAAGCTGCAAGAGAACAAAGAGGTCATGGTACACGAACCAAAGTGTCAGCACAAACCAAGATGCCTAAGAAATAGAGTGACTTCCTGCTTGTTTCCCAGAACAAACAGGAACTGTTCTCTTTTCTCACCAAAGCAATAACTAATATGGAGACTGCTGAAGAAAAAATACTATGTGCTACTTCAGGCAAGTAATAAATGTTATGCAATATCTCTATTCTATACCATCTTTACTTGCCTATACTTTTGTTATAGGTAAATCTGTGATAATGGTGGGGCAGGAGCCACGTGTGAGCATGGGGGATTGCAATCATGAGGAGGCTTTGGAACAGGGAAGCATTTTCGCCATTACCACATAAATACCTTGTGTGAAATGCTTGGAAAAGATAAGTCCTGTTCCTTGCCTCCATTCCATGCTTTCACAGGATGTGACAGTACTTCTTTCTTCTTTGGTAAAACCAAAAAGTCAGCATGGGATGCCTGGAACTACTATCCAGATGTGATTAAAGCCTTCCACCACATTGTTGAGAACCCCTTTGATATAGTGACTCTGAAATCTACACATTTCAAAACTCTGGAGAGATTTACAGTTGTACTTTATGATAAATTTAGCACACTACAATCAGTAAATGAAGCACACAAGGAGTTATTTTGCAAGAAAAATAAGTCATTAGAAAATCTCCCACCAACAGCTGTAAGTTACATGATATAGATTGGTTTGACTGTCATGGAATAAATAATGCATGTAAATGTTTAGGATGTTTTACTACAACACGTCAAGCGTGCTATACTGCAGACTGGCATTTGGACAAGCTGTCAAGAACCAATGCCAAATATACCATCTCCTGAGGGTTGGGGCTGGTCTAATGATCTCATAAGTGTGGTTTGGATGACATTACCGGAAGCAGCCAGAGCTTGCAATGAACTTATCAAATGCCAGTGCAAGTCCCCTCGTGGCTGTACAAGATGCAAGTGCATAAAAGCTGACCTCCATTGCACTGACTTATGCAACTGCAACTGTGAAATATAACATGCATATGTCACTAGTTTGTTTTTAATCACTTTCTTCCATATTTTGCTCACAAAACCTCTAAATTTCAAAATAATCTCTTCAAATTTTTATGACAGACTACTATGATGACAACAAAAAAACCCCAAAAATTCGCGAATTTTTCGCGGCAAAATTAAAAATAATTGGCATAATTCGTGGCACACACATTTTTGCGTCTGCAGCCAGTGTTTTTCTCACTCCCTATATTTCAAAGGACCATGAAACCAAATTTGGTACTTTTGTCCACTCTGTAACAATTTCATGTTTTTTTTGCCCTTAGTGTACTCTACTAATAGAATATGGATTCTTGCAACACTTTCTCACGCACACTCTACCAAAAAAATTTCCATATTAATTACTGACAATTGGCCAAAGACCTACCCATACTTTACCTATTACCCTAAAAATTGAGGCTTTTAAAAACATGCCTACCACAGAGCCACAATTCATTATCATTGAATATTACATCCATGATGTATGTTTACTTTTTATTCCTTTTTTAAACTTAAGCAATAATATCATTAATATAATATATTATTAACAATGTATAATAACTTCGTATACAAAATTATATTAACTGCCAATAAAAAAATCCTATTCCAGTGATAATACCATTTTATAATTAAAGTAGAAATCTATTGGTGTAAACTTAAAATACTTGCTTATAAATAATTCTATTCTCTCACCAGATAAGTGGGAGGGTTCTGTTGCACACTGCACCGCACGCTCGCAGGTATGAGGTTGTTCCAGGAAAACTCCACGGATGGCAGGTTGGTAGACTGGACCATGGAGGCTCCACCATGATAGCTTGTCAATCTGTGCAGGTAAGCCATCCTCTCTCTGACCACTTCCACGTTATGACCAGCTACGAGAAGAAAAAATGGAGGGAAGGGGTAGGGGAAGAAATAATTTGTACACATGTTGATTAGCACATCACATGATCACATGTATGAGAAAGAAAAAAAAAGATGCAAAAAAAAAAAAAAGAAAAAAAAAAGAGGAAAAATGTAAGTTTGGAACTTGGGAATACGTACGTATCAGCATTGATAATCGAAATAACACTCTATATCGTAAACTATAATAAATATCATGTCTACAGTTGACGTACCCATAGTATGTCTTGTAGGGGCCATGGCATTGCTGTAGGCCAGGAGACCGTCACTACACAGCCATAGAGTTAAATAATAATAACAATCTCACTTCCAACTAATTCCATATCCCCTGCCAGCAGTCTTGACTTACATTGGCTGGGCTACTGACTCGTAGAGAGCTCCAAGGTTCACCCAGCCAGCCATCGTCTCTCTATCAAGATAAACAGCCGCCATGTATGAGCGAAGACAGTCTTGTAGCTTGCCCAGTTTCTGATACAACAACCTGAAGAAACACATCCGAGTGTCAAGTACTAGGGCTTTAGTAAGCCATTACCATCATTATCATTTTTTAGGGCATCACTATCACATTCATTAACGCCAGTCTCTTTCTTTAAGCTGATGCTAAAATTTGTTACATTAAATACAAACAGTTCAATAAATGGAAAGAAAGAGAAAAAACAAAACAAAAACAAAAAACAAAACAAAAACAAAAAACAAAACAAAAACAAAACAAAAAACCTAGTAGGAGTCTGAGCATCACAATTGAAATACAGTAAATATTAATCTATTAAATAACAAGAAGAAAACCTTGCACCCTTCACCCTCATCTATACTTGTTTACTTTAAAAAACAAAAACAAACAAACAAACAAATAAACAAATAACAAGCTGGGAGAATATCACCTTTTGTGCTTACCCTATGGAAATATAAATTCCTGCCAAGCCTTCGGGCTCTCGGCAGCAACCGAGTGCTTGCTGGTATGCCATGAAGGCTTCTCCATCTCGGCCACCTTTAGCATGGCATCTTCCCAAGAAGTACCATGACTGGTAGGCAGCCGGGTCTGCCCCAACTGATAGTTTTAACAACTCTTCTCCTTTTAACCTTGAAGAATGACCATTGACCTCTGAACCCGAGCATGATATCCATCCTATCAGAAATGTCACATTACAAATAATTTGCATTTCATATTACGTATGTATATTTGACCCCTCCAGTAACCTTACCTAATTGCCGTAGGGTCATGGCCTTGACTGAATTGGGGACGGCCTTTGAGGACAAGATGTCCTCGAATGTTTTCTTAGCTTTATCAGTCTGTCCAAGGAGACAGTGCAAGTGACCAATGTGATATTGAACTACAGAGGGAATAAGAAAGAGTCAGTTCAGAGTACGTACTGAAAAGAACATTATGCATGTGTGTATACTTGAGTAGGTGTGAAACTAACTACATGTGCAACCAGTATCAGTGATTTCACAATGCTATTATTGCATTAGGTGATAAAAAGCATCAGAAAAAGAAGAAAAAAGCTCAACTAAGCAGAAAATAGAACATGTGCTACCCAGTAATCAGTGATTTCACACTGTTATTGCATTAGGAAGGAAAAAAAGCTCTACTAAGCAGAAAATAGTTGATAAAAAATAAAAATAAAAAAAATAAAAAAAAACGACGAGGATGGGATTCGAACCCACGCGTGCAGAGCACAATGGATTAGCAGTCCATCGCCTTAACCACTCGGCCACCTCGTCAAGTTGCCATCAAAAGGCTGACAATCCACTCTTTATCTGTCATGTGCATTATCCCACATCCTTCAATAAAGTCCTTCTTGCATACTTGTGTTTCCTTACATGCTAATATATTTCTTTTGTACACCCTCTCCCTCAACTTCCATACCCTCTATTTTTCTCACCCTTACGTATTATCTTACCATATCCTTATCTCTCTAATAAACCTGAAATTTTCATCTCCTAGCTCACCAATTCCCTCTATTAATTACTTGCACCCCCTTGATATTTACTCCTCAATCTTCTTATCTCCCTACACAACCTTTAACATACCATTTGTGATACTAACTCAAAATAAAGCACTAAAAGAAAATACAAATACCATCACAGATAACAAATCCTAACACTTACTCTCTAATTTCCCAAAAGATGCTGGCCCACATATAGTAAGTGCTTTCTTAAAATACTCCATGCTTTGCTTGAATTTATTAAGACGCGTGTACGCCACTGCCATCTTCAAATATACTTCCCCAAGCCTCGCAAAGTTCGGACTTAAATGGAGCACCATTTCGAACAGCTGCACACTCCTGACATTAAAAAAATAAGATAAGGTGAAACATGTTTGTGGCAAACCAATTCGACTAGCTTAAAACTAAATTTAATGCTCACCAGTTAAACTCGCAAGTATGAAAATAGATGAGGCCCAAGCCGTAATGAACATTGATATCTGCCCTGACACCGTCTTTATCTCCCAAATACTGGTATGAGTGGTATGCAGATAATGCTGAAAACAACAACAACAACAACAACAACAAAAACAACTATAAATATATAATAATGGGACAAGACATAATGTTTAATAATCATCATCCTCATTTTATAACCAGAGAACTTAATTCAATAAAGTGAGTATGGTTTGTCACAAAATAAATAAAGACTAATACGGTTAATAAGTTGGTTTGACTGTACTCAGTGTCCCTAATAATCTACAGTTGTGTCCGCAGGACCTCAGACAATATTTACCTGACAGCACAAGTGGGCAGTAAAGCAATAGTATTAGTTTTAATTGTCCATATGCATTATATATATATATATATATATATATATATATATATAATTATTAATAGTTTTGAACAAAATTTTTTGGCTAAACTGGAGATTTACGAATCTAACATACTTCAAAGGTCACTGCTATTTGCTAAACCTGGGTTTACTCACAGTACCATGCACAACTCTGGCTTTTATCCGTAAAAAGCTAGCTGTGCCTACCGTAGTCATACCTATTAATTGCAATATTCCTACCTTATCACTGTTTGGGCTAAATGGTTGTTTTTTTTTAATGATAGGTGTGGGTCCGGTGCTTTACCGAGCTCTAGTTTCTGGCTTAGCCAGAAATATCAAATGTAAGAATTACAGGTTGTGGGGGATACCACCAGGTGCTAACAAACTAGACAGACCATAAAATACTAGCGGAGAGCCTAAAAAGATGGTCTTTATCTACGACCGCGATGGGAAGTGAAAACAAGTGGCTTACCACGACCAAAAGCACCAAAGGTACGAACCCTCAGTGCTACTCACTACCTAGTTATTACATCAGACCAAAAGAACAAGAAATCTATTAGCTATTTTAATCAGGCGTCAATATAGCTCGAGCAATGAAAATGGTACATGGAAATGCTGTCTTCATAAGAGAAGCTAAACAGGCTAGAAACACTCACCGGTATACATTTACAACACGAAACTTCACTTCTTTCAACTCCGTTAACTTCCATGAGCATAAAGCAAACTACACCGCGGGCAGCAAGAAATTACTTGCTAACATGATTATGACGTGATGCTAGGGGGCGTTACCCTTAAAAGCGGGTACATACGCAGAGCTGAAAGCTTCACGTTTTCTCAACAATTAGTCCGAAATTCAAAAAAAGTAGCAAACGAAAGGTCCTAAATCTTCGTTCTGAATAAGTTCATACCTAAATCAACAGTTAATCTCCAAATCAGAGTGTGACAGACAGACAAACAGACAGGATGACCACTATAACCCTCTCGCGCATGCGCGCTGAGGGTTAATAAATAAAACTCCTCAATGCCACTCCAGTGTTATAAACTGCACACTCATTCATTCACTAGTTGCCAGCAACCACAACACATGTTTTTGCAAATAAACATTTCGTCGGTAATTGCAGGTCCTCATCTAACATGTAATTCTCTATTCTCTTTGTTGTACTATTCACTAAAGTTTTGCTCAAGATGCTGAAGTTTGAACACCGACCAAACTAGCCTTTCATTGTAGTTTAGGCCAAGAACACTGATGGCAGCAATAGGTTGATGTATTCTGTATTTATATTAAATGGCATTTAGGGTTAATAAAATTAGATAAGGTTCTCTCCGTGTTCCACTACAACATATACACACTTATGGGGTAGCAGTCATAACTATAGAATTTGGGCTATTTAGTTGAACTCCCTAAATACGCTTAAGGATCGACTCGACACAGTCGGATAGAATGTGCAAAACTTTGCTAATCCACTCAAATTTAATAACCAAATTTAGAACTCATAAAATTTTAGTTTAGCCTAATTTAATGTCACTCTATACTCTGGTAAAACTGATATTTAGTCTTAACCTTGCTGATCTTATGCCACAGAGGTAACAAAAATAAATTACTCGGTGCTTCACCAAACTCTGGTGGCAGCACAAGTAGGTGACACCAGTAACTAGTGGGAAGCGTTGTTACATCATTGAAAGCAAATGCTCTTTACTCACTCAATTCCTTGGAAATGATAAACCCACATATCTTATATTAATATTTGTCACTTTTTAAGCGTAATGGACTTCCCTTTTAATTAACCTACAGTTAAGTAGTTGATTGGGACAGTTAAAAATAAAATAGCTAATATTTACGGTAATCCCAAACAAATCTTCTTGCATCAGCTACGCATGTGTTTCAGATAAAAGGCTATAACGAGTACATGATAATGCCGGGTTCCTGCCGCCTGACGCCTGCCTCATTGCTGGCGAGGATGAATGTCTAACACGTACTAAATTCAGTCAATTAAATCTTGGCACTTGATTTCAGGCTAAAATAATCAACCCCTGCTATTCTCTACTATCTGTGCAACATGGTGTGCATAAAAAAAAACTTTAATTATACAAAAAAAAAAACAAAAAAAAAAACAGAGACAGACTCAACCAGACTAATTAATTGACCACAATTACATAGGATGCAAGTGAACTCAGCAGGTAAGATACTGGTTTGTAAGTCCCTTCTTTTCCTTGTAGTGTTGAATAGCTGAATTTGTTTTCTCTAATGGTAACCACTTGAAGACAAAACAGCTCACATGCGAGGTTGCTAGGATTACATCATTGGTACAATGCCCCCCCCCCCCACATTCCACTATTGTGGTTGCTCTATAGAACTGTCTATGGGGGCATTGTTAAGTAATTAATTTGACCTTTGACCACCAACTTGGGCCCTAAGTCATGGCTGCCACAAGTAATCAGTAATTACACTTGATAATAACCACTTTTATATATCAATTAGAAGCACAGAGAACAAACTAAGAGTGAATATTTTCAATACAAGATATTCACCATGTGGGAGATGACATAGTCTTTGAAAAGATACTTCCACGGTCAAACCAACACTTCAGTTCAAGAGAGCTAAGAAAAGCATGCACTCACTACTACACTTTAAACTACTCCAAACACGATGTACAGTGATTGCAGGTAGCTTATGTCTTTGCTACACTCTGAATGGGGTGAGTAGGTGAACCCAATGCTGTACAAAAGAAATACAATGCCTGTGCTCTGTGTAGTCAGCTATGTAATCTAGCACTGACACACACACACACACACACACACACACACACACACACACACACACATGCAATGCACCAATTATTTATTGACATCAAGCTGGAAAGTCCAACATGAAACTGCACCCACAGCTACACATTGATGAGCTTGTGTATTTAGGATAGTGGATAGTAGGAGTACCTGGAAAGTGTAGGAGGGAAACACCCACCCATCCTGTATATGGGATTGATACAACATCTACTTCAAAAGGGAATGATAGCTACAATAACAATGTATACTCCTTATAGTTCTCAGTCACTGCTTAGTCAAGTTTCTCCATTTCTTCCTTTGAAAAATAAAATGATAAAAGTAAAAAAAAAAATTTTTTTAAAGGAATAATAATAATAAATAAATAAATAAATAAATAAATAAATAAATGAATAAACAAAATTAATAATAATAATAAAGCCTGAGAGCAACCTTCAGCATTATAATAATCTGAACGAAACATCTGAAAATTTCGGCATATACAAGGACATACAGGCTACCCTCACTGCAGACTGTAAATGCCAGGAGAGTCATGTGACCTTCACACACCTGCACTCAGTCAACAGCAAACCAGCTCTAGTCTGGGTGATACTGCACCTCTTATCTCTTATAATCAGAACACACACACACACACACACACACACACACACACACAAAACAAAACAAACAAAAAAAAAAAAAAAAAAAAAAAAAAAACACTATCAAATGTTTAAACAAATGCACAAAACAAACCACCACAACAAAGAAATAGATGCCTGGGTCTCCACTATGCTAGTTGTTACTGCGTGGTAAGCAGTTAACCTAAACCAGAGAAGACCAATGTAGCACTTACTTTCACCAGACACCAAATCTTCATGGGAACTGAACTCAGTCTGGAGATGCTTCCACTAGTGTCAATTCACACCATGCTATAGTATGGAATTCACACCATGCTATAGTATGGAATTCCATATGCTGCCCTTGTTCAGTTCTTGTTGGCTGTGTAAACTATGCCCGTACTTTATGTTGTATACACACAAACATACACAAAGCATATAACAATGGGATTCCAGCACACGGGAGTTTCTGTTGGGTTTCATAATATAATGCCAACATATGCTCCAACATACGCACATGAACACATCCACGCAGACATACACACATCATTGTATTTGTAGCGTAGGCACACTACACTATAGAAGCAGGGTTTCTTATTCCGAGGGTTAGGAGTAGACTAGCTTTCAGTAGTCCCATTTGAAGCATGTTCTACCACTCATGTTTTAAACTTCTTGATTTAGTAATGAATCGATTAGTATGTAAAGCTTGATCTAATTTCACTCACACACACACACACACACACACATACAGACACACACGCTCACACACACTGCCAACCCACTGTCTCCTCCACTACCTCACCCTCTGAGTAGTCCTCCAGAAGAAGGTGAAGATGTCCTAGTTGACAGTACACCTCTGCCAGGGCCATTCTGTCTCCCATCCTCCTGTGAGTGTCTAGTTCCCGCTGGAGCCAATTGATGCCCTGGAAGAGAACAACACAAGAATAATGAGCTCAGAGCTGGTGGGTAAGGAAGGATGCTATCATATGTCTTCTTCAAATACCACAAAATAGCAATAAATAGCAATAAATAGGGTTGTTTTTGTTGTTTCATTGTTTTTGTTGTTTTTGTTGTTACTTCTATTACTACAATACTGTGCCAGAAAAGTGAAAGAAAAAATGGTTTTCCTTGCGTCACATGCACCAGCTGCTCAACAAGCACATACGGGAATATTACAAAATAATAAAATTATAAGTTGTGTGAGAAGTAGGGTAAGGTGTAAATATTTGAAAGCAGCCTTAGCCAATGCCAGGGCTGCTTGGCTCTGACAAACTCCCACACTGTTCACACTATCACAATTCTTCTTTCCCGGAACGAAGCAGGACATTGATTTTGATAACTGAGACATTATAAAATTAAATAAATAAATTTTTTAAAAACACAATTTTGTTTAGAGTAGGGAGAGAGAGGGGAGGGAGGGGGGGCGGGGGGGGGGGGGGGGGGGGGGGGGGGGAAGAACTGTCTATCCTATATTTTCAATCTACATGACCACTTGGCACTAAGTTCAAGTAAGAGGAAAAACCACCACATGGAGGACCTCAAAACCATAATCCAGAGGGAAATGGCCCACTCTAGCTCAACAGGTCTCCGATCAAATAAGTGGTCTTCATTTTCTTGATGACACTTTATGATCTGGACCCAACTAAGCCACAGCTCCTTTATCCACATCCAGGGCAAGGCTACCATTGAATCCTTATTTCATACGTCCCTCTCTACACTCTCCCACCCACTTGTCCAATAACCTCTACCCAGAAAGACATGGATACCGGCCACAATTTAGGTAAATGCAATTAATAAAACCACCACACACTGATTTAGAGACTTCACAAACCCCTATCCATCCAATTAGAATATTTTCCCTCACCTTTCTAATGAATGCTGGAGTGACAAAGGGTGCCTCACTCTTCCCTTGAGCTTGACCAAGGAATCCAAAACAACGGCTGCAAGAAATTTTTAACTTAAAAAAAAATCCAATTATACCAACTGCATTACATAATTATAGATAGTCCTATGCATAATAATAATAATAATAATAATAATAAAAGGAATATCCAAGTGTCACTAACCAAGTGGATGACTACATACATACACACATAGGGTCACATAAAGTCACCAACCATTCTTATTGGCTTAGTTCTGTCCAGTTCCTTCCTTACCTGTCCAGCGTCTTTAATAAATTGAGCTCTTTCAATTCCAGAGAATCATCGGAGCTGGTCTCAGCAGCGGGAACAACCCCGCAAGTGCCCGAGGACGACTGCATGACAGTTTATCAGCTTCTAATATGTAAGGTTCTGACTAGCACCACACTGGTAGGCGTCTTCTAGACTTCCGAAAACACAGAACGGCGGAGCTCAGCATGCCGCCACTGTAAACTTGGGTCTCAATTAAAACTTTCTTTCCCACTCTTATTCACTTCTCTCCTCAGGAACCCAGCCCACTTTTTTTAAAGGGTCGAAGTTCAATCCGCGGTCTGAGGGCGTTTCGTCTCTTTTTTTTTATTTGGGTAGCGGTGGGAGTGGCAATGCTCGAACTACTCTGCGCGTGCGGTGTGTGTGTGTGTGTGTGCGTGCGTGTGTGCGTGCGTGTGTGTGTGTGTGTGTGTGTGTGTGTGTGTGTTTTACCATCTGATTTTCCATCTGCCTCCTACCAGCCCCACCAGTCCACCCAGCTGTGATTGGATACCTGGTATTTGCTGGGGTGCAAATTCAAGGCCTTTTCTCATGCAACAGCAATGGTCCAGGTGGGACTTCGGGTGCCCACACCACTTGCTGTGAGGAAAGGCCTGTTCTCCTGCGAGTTCCTAGCCCGGCTCCAGGAGCTTTGCTTGCACGGCTCACAGTACCTGCTTAGTGCACAGGCATCCTGGCTCTGCCAGGTGCGCGTGACCGCCTAGCGGCAGCAAGAGAATTTGCATTTTGCATTTTGTGTGTGTGTGTGTGTGTGTGTGTGAGTAACAATTCCAGTTATTGAGCTGTATGCTTGCTATGCCTTCTATATAGAGCTATAGAAATCAGCTAGATACTTTTTATATTATGTAATATAATTATTTAGCTTAAGACAAAATAACTATTAATAATTACAACATCAATTTAATAACTGCATATTATTCAATTCATTGCAATTATATTGAACAATGAAGTTCGATTATAAACATTCTGATCATTCCTGGCTCAATTTAAAGATAAAGTATTGATGCTACAATAAAACAAAATATAATTGTTACATAGAATTATAGCGTTAACTCTTGCTTATTTTTTATACTTAGACTTTGGTCTTCTCTTTATAGAAACTTGATCAAGTGCATTTTTACGTAGTCTGGTCTTATAAACTAGACAGATTGCTTTTTTCCTTGAAAGTAAAGAATCTCTCCTCTTTGAACCTTTATGCTTCATAATTCTGTCCAGCACTACTAAGGTATCTTCAGTAAAAAATTCTGATGGTGAGACTTCAGACATCTCTGATGACTCAACTAAACTATCAGAATTTGACTCTGAGCTACTCTGAAGCTTGTTTGGCGATTCAGGGATCCCCACACCATCGCCTTGTACTGGTAAATGCTCATGTGGTGAAGATACTGAAGTAGGGAGTGGAGACATTTTCACAAGCGCTATTTCAGATTCTGAAGAGCTGTTTGCATCTACTTCCTGCTGGTTTGACGAATAACTGGTACCTGACATTGATAAAGAATATGCTGTGGATGTGTCGGTTTCGTCAGCAGTTTCATACATGAAGTTTTGTAGTGTCTCTGTGATGGGAAGTGTGTGCCTTATGCTGGATATGACTGCTTCATTCGAGTTTGCCACGGTTACTGGTACACATCTTAATTGTGGCTCAACCAAAAGACCATCTCGCACTCCATGAAATGTCGTATCTGACAAAGTGGCACGCAAGTTATGGAAAGTTGCCGTGTCTTGTGGGATTGAATTTATTGCTGACTTGCAAGACAAACTTCTCCTGTTGTATATCAAATTCCGTCTTCCAGTACTAGTATTTGGTTGATAATTTCCTGCGTCACTTCTGCTTGGTTGTAATTGGCTGTCAATGTTTGCTGATGATAGGTATTGTATTTGCTCGTAAGATTTTAGCTGGGATAGCTCTTGATTATTTTCTGGTGAGAATGTCTCATTAATATCCATACCTTGTGATAGTCTGTCAACATTGGATTTTGTCAGCAGTGTTTCGGGACTTTCAACAGGAATACTCAATTCTTCTCTGTCAATCTTTATATCACTCATACCTGACGAAAGCTTCGTAATATCAAAGACAGGATCTTGTATTCCAAATTCTGAGCCTGTAAATTCAACAGAGTTATTGTAATGTGAACAACAACTACTGCTAGTAATTGTTGATGAAAGCTCGTCATTTAATGAAAAATCACTCTGTTTGATTGACTCTAGCAAATCAAAACAATCTGATTCGTTTCGAGTATTAGTAGTACCTGGCATTACTTCATTCTCCTGAAATCCTTCTTGGGCGAAACTGCTTCTTGAATCAGTATTCTTTGCTTTGTTGGCAGCTATTTTGCTATGATAACACTTTTTGGATATGGCTGGCTTTCTTTTCTGTTCAAGTACTGATACCGGAGTAGGTTTAATGGTGTTTTTAAATATCCTGCTAAAAGAATTGGCTTTGGATTGATCATGCTCCGAAATTCCATCTTTTTCTGTTTTACATATGCTTTGTTTAAATACTGAAGTTTGATGTGAAGACTTTAGTTTCGAAATTTTGCCTTGTCTTTTCTCATTACAGGATGTTGGCTTTGATACATGCAAGCATGCAGGAGCACTTTTGGAAATGTGAAAATCATTTTTGTTAGTGGTAGCAGTAATAATGTTTCTCTTTCCAGTGGAAAATTTGGAAATAAAACCACCAGACAAGTTGCTATTAATTTTCTTGCTTGGATTAGCCTTTGGCTCCCTGACACCAGAATAAATGGACTTGCTGCAGCTTTGACTAGATGAAGCTCGAGTTAAGGATGTCTTAAGAGTACTGTTACTGCTTGATGTGTTTGGCTTATGCGGAGTGTTTTGACTTAAAGAAGCCTTAGATGCTTTAGAATTATTTGCCTTCAGATTCTTAGTGACAAGGTAAGCTGTGGAGCTTTTTGAATCTATTTGGCTAGAAATGGCAGAAATAGTGCTGTTATTAGAAATGGCAGAAACAGTGCTGTTATTAGAAATGGCAGAAATAGTGCTGTTATTAGAAATGGCAGAAATAGTGCTGTTATTAGAAATGGCAGAAATAGTGCTGTTATTAGAAATGGCAGAAATAGTGCTGTTATTTGATGCATTTGACTTGTGCTGCACTTTCTGACTAGATTTTTTAGAACTATGTTTTTCAAGAGATGCAGATTTTTTTATGAGTTTATCAGAAGCAACTTGGACTGGAGAAGTGGAATGTGTTCTATTATCATTTTTGCTTGCTGGCATATGTGATACTTTCTGGCTAGATAGCCGAGGCTTTTTAAAGCTTCGTAGATTCAATTCCTTAGCAACAGGAGCTGAATTCTTTTTTGTAACAGTGCGTGCGGCAGCTAGTTCTTTACACTTTTTCTTACAGTTTTCCATTAAAAAATTTGCATAGTCATCCTTTGAACTAGATGATGGACGAGGCTCATTGAAGGGTGTATTTGAAGGGTGGCAATCTTTTAGGCCAGTGTTAGCTTTAGGTTTATTTCTAGACTGTATTATCTTTTGGTCAGATTTTTTTGGTATTATGGAAGGGTCAGTTACACCTTGTGATAGAGCTGACGATGAATTAGGGGAAATTGATGATTTACCTGATGCAAGAGCACTTAGAGAGCAGGAAGAGTCAAATATTGCCTGGTTCTCCTGTCTCTGTGGCAGACTTGTGATTTTTGGATTTGCAAATATTTTACTTTTGCTAGAACAACCGAGTGCCTTCATGACTTCAGAATCATTTGAAACAGTGCAGATTGAGACTTTAAGATCTTTTTTCAAATCCATTTTTCTTTCTACATTCCTGTGTATTGACAATTGAACTTGATTCACTGAAGGTGCATGCTGGTAGGCATCATTCATGAAAGATCTTTTGAGTCGCTTATTGTTCTTAAACCTTGTAGAGATAGGAACATGATAAATTCCATTGGGTGCTCTTTTTACCGCGCTAGTCATCACTTGAGCATCTTCATTTCGGTTCTTCTGACGGCATATGGAATGTGCTCGAGCCTCATATTGCCGTGTTTCTTCTGAGAGAATAGCCAGTTTGTTCAACATAGCTCTATAAGCCGGATCGCCCACTGTTTTCAGAGGATCGGGGAAGGGAAAATTATCTTCTGGCTCGTCTTTTATTGGCGATGACTTCTGAGATCTAATTAAAGGAATATTTTCATAATTAAGAACTAATAAATAGCTAATATTTACCTTTTATTACTCATAATTACATATCTTCTCTTGTAACTTCACACTTGGTAGTTTCTGGCACATTTAGATAACACCTCAGTCACTAAGCAACTAACCTGACAAGTTTAACTATTCTCTAAGACCAATGTTTTTACAGCCTGATAGAAAAGCATCAACAAAATGGGTGATTTTTGTATTCTGATACATATTTCAGCGAAAGCACAAGTGCATGATGCGGCGGCGCGCGCGGTGAAGCCGCACGCACCCCCCCCCCCGCGGGTGTGACTAAAACACGGGACCGGACCGGACCCCGAGGACCGGACTAAATACGCACGCATGCCCGGATTCCATGTAAAATTTGTCTAGAACTATAGTACTTTCTTGTTTCTCGTTCAGTGGCAATGAGTTGAAGTTACTTAGCAAAGGTAAGAAAAAACATAGCCCAGACAGCACTCATGTATTGTTGTCAGTATCAACATAACATTTTTGTAAACATTACCGTTATTTACTAGCATTCCATTGTTGTTTTGCATATTATCATATAATTATAATTGTTCTTGTTGTTACCATTGCCATAATAATATTACTACTTAATAATAACAACAAAAATAAAAATAATAAAAATAAAAATAATAGCAATAATGAGTAATAAAGATAATAATAATAATAATAATAATTGTGGGTAATTTTTGAGGGTGTAGGCCTTATGGTAGCTACTTGGACTGCCCTCAGAAATGCATAACAGGTAGAACTGCCACCAGACTTGATCTATATTATAGCTGATACTGCACCCTCAGCAGTAACTAAATCAAATACTCCTCCAAGGCTCAGGTGTGTATAAAGGAGCAATTAATTAATAGCATAAGAGGTGTGAAGGTAACTACAACCAAAGACTTATTGAAGATATGGTGGGATCATTTGATGGATAGTTAAATATTATAGCCATCCACCCACAAATGCAACATAAAAAGAAACTAGGCACTGATGTGCTCATTAGGTGAGAGCACACTAGCTAAGAGAATGTTTTAGAACAGTTAGGTAAGTTACAGGTGTGATTATGTAATGTGTGATATGATAATATCTCTTTATTCTTCATCCTCTTGTGGGAAGCCCCACAATTATAGTAATAATAATTATTATTATCATGTACTGAACTCAGGTACTCCCATAGAGATTAATACAAATCAAACCACCCCAATAATTTTACCATATTACATCCCTTTGGCATTCTAAAAGTGTTATTGCATCCCCTTGGGATTAATTCCAATTTTTCTGTCTTTGTAATAAATTTTCATGGTAAATAAAAACACATCGTTTTGACATATCTATATGTGTTATTCTTTTATCTATTAGTGAATTATCACTGTTATTATTGTGTGTCTTTAGATGCTGTGGACATTATGAAACTTTGCGTCTGTGTTGCTGAGGGAAACCAATATTGATTGTACAACCAGTGAGTGTTGGTCCAGCAAACAAGGACTGAGCTGTCAAGTCTTGATTTGCAGTACCACTTGATGAAGTACATGTACTAGAAATTGAAGTCTTAGGCTTCCTGTATGAGTTCAAGACATACAGGGCTGGAGGAAGCCCCATTTTTGTGGTCATACCAAGAAGAGGTGTGGTCATGGGTGTGGCCAGTACACAGAGATATGTAATGAAATGTGCCACTTTTAACTGGACATGTGCTTTAATCAAATGACAATGAATTACACTGCAAGTAACAATATAACAAATAATCTTTCTTTTGTGATCATTGTTTGCAATGACAGGCCATAGCCTAACCATGTACTCCGGCCCCTTTGCTGTTCTAGTGAGGTCTTTTTATAATTGTTGAGACTTTGCAGATTTTTGTGTCCAGTTAATTGAATAATTTGAGTTCTGGTATATGTTTTATGAGACAAGTCACATAGTTTTTCTTGTTGAATGGTTTGTTTTATTCCCAGACAATCCTGCAGTTGCAGCCATTCTCTTCATTATTGTGTTAATCCTGTCATTAGCTTTTAGTACCAGATATTGTCATTTAAGTGATTATAGTTCACAGGCAAATAAAAATGTGATTCAGAAGTGCACATTTCTGGGGGGCACTTTTGAAGAAAATTTCAAAAATACGAAGTGGGCAACGAGATAAATTATTTGGGGTGCTCCACATTTTGGGCTTAAATTGTCTGCTTGCATTAGTCTCACCTGAGCGTATTTTGGTGTCTCTCTAATTAAATTCAACATATTTGGTGCCATCTGGTATTGTTTGGATAGCAAAATCTCCGTAGTTAGTTTGTAATGTTCGTCTCTGCCATGCAACCCCATGTACAATGTGAGTAAGAACCAGACAGTATTTAATAATACCTCTGGACTAGAGTCTTCTAAAGCTCCCAAGGCCCACATTGAGTCAATATCACTGATTTCTAAAGCTTCAGCTGCTTTGCTTTTTTCCTTTTCCTTCTTATTTTCAGTATTTTTAATTTTTTCCCCTCAAGAGTGCAAATTTGGCGTCTCGTAAGATACTGTACGACTTGTGCAATTCTTGTGTCAGATGGTGGTCCAGACTTATTTGAAATGAAGTGAGAGTATCTGGCTTGTACAGTGTATTATCACCATTCCTCACTTTACAGAAAAAATATTCTAATATATGGTCTAATTTAGTTGGGGGTATTTAGTCTATTTTTCTGGGGGAGGGAGGGAGCTGAGCCTGAATGTCAAACTTGATGCATTTTCTTCTTTCTTCATAAAAATGACTAGAAAAGGACTCAGAATACTGGCCCATGCAGATTAATATAAAATGGAGAATTAAGTATTAAAATAAGTAATTATGGTATTGCTATAACTGCATGTGCCAATTGTTAGCTGGTGACCTCATAGAAATTTTGAAATGTTCACATTGACCACAATTTAGTTTTGTTTAGTATGGGGAGGGGATGGGGATGGGGGGGGGGGGGGGGGGGGGGGGGGGGGGGGAGAGAGAATTTCCAACATTCACTAATAATGTATTTACCATATATAATATGGGGGCATGCAGGCCTCTATATTCATATTAAAGGAGTCCACTTCAAGTATCCCTCTATAATTTTAGTACTTGAATGTGATGGTGAATCCTGGCATAAACGTGGAGTTTGAAGTTATAATTCAATGCCACTCTCTTATGCCATATTGCTTGTGATATAGTAGAGTAATAAACTCTAGCTACTATCAATGCCGTGTGTGTGTACCAAATTACTTTTTGATTGAAGGTAACCCCTCAGGATAGTATCTAGCAGTACTCGACAGTATACTGTAAATCCTCAGTAGTTGAATTTAGCTGCGTCAATGGCCAACAGTTTTCCTTGCATTGTGTTTGTGTTTTCCTTATGTTAAGGTGCTCACAACATATTGTTACCTATGTTATTCTGTTTCCAGTTGTTGTTGTTTTTGTGTACTAAGCTGCTGTAATTTGTTCTAAAATGGTATCTAGGAAGTTGACAAAAACTGTTCTACAGGACACGTTTCCAAATATAGTATGGAAAACTCTTTCTTTAGCTAAAATTCACTAAGGGATACTTCAAAATACAGGAGGAAAAACGATTGCGTACTCTTTTATTAACTAGAATTCACTAACACATGAGTCTACACATCGAAATAAAGGAGGGGAAACTGTTGTGTACTCTTTAATTAGCTAGAATTCACTAGCACATGTGTCTATGCTTCAAATACAGGAGTGGAAACTGTTGCATACTCTTTAATTAGCTAGAATTCACTAACACATGTGTCTACGCTTCCAAATATAGGAGTGGAAACTGTTGCGTACTCTTTGATTAGCTAGAATTCACTAACACATGTGTCTACGCTTCCAAATATAGGAGTGGAAACTGTTGCGTACTCTTTGATTAGCTAGAATTCACTAACACATGTGTCTACGCTTCCAAATATAGGAGTGGAAACTGTTGCGTACTCTTTGATTAGCTAGAATTCACTAACACATGTGTCTACGCTTCAAAATATAGGAGTGGAAACTGTTGCGTACTCTTTAATTAGCTAGAATTCACTAACACATGTGTCTACGCTTCAAAATATAGGAGTGGAAACTGTTGCATACGCTTTAATTAGCTAGAAGTCACTAACACATGAGTCTATGCTTCAAAATAAAGGAGGGATGCATATTCTTTAATTAGCTGAAATTCATAATAATAATGATGATGATAATAATAGTTATAATAATATTATTATAATAACAATAAAGATAATAATGAAGATAATAAAATTATAATAATATTAGTTATAATGATAATAATAATAATAATAATAATAACCACAATAATAATAACAATATAGTTATAGTAGTCATTGGGCGAGCGAAGCAAGACCCTCACTAATGAGTCTAAATTGAGATTTGGTATATATATATATATATATATATATATATATATATGGCAAAGTTCAAAGAGGTCAATGCGTGTCCACGCCCAGAGGCTACTTTAAAATGTAAATAGTAGCGCAGGCGCAAGAAATTTAGGAGAAAAGACTTTGAAATAATGCCAGCAAAAATAAAGGCAAAGAGCTACAAATACAGAAGAGGACAGTCCTTCATAGTTAGGTCTTACAAACTTAGCGGAGTTCATTTACATTCTATTAGTGGCGGTGGTAAGTTACCTCTGTCACAGCTTGCTCGCCATTTGATACTGTTTTATTACAAATAGTGTAATTGTTGTGTAGTTATCATTGTTATTATTTTGGCAACGGCAACAAGAATAATTATAATTATAATGTAATTAAATAATGGAATACTATTACATGCATACAACAATGATATGCTGACATTAATTCTTTAAGAGAATCCTGTTCAGGTTGTGTACTGCCAACTATTTTGAATAAGGTTATATAATTACACCAAAGCTTATTAAAGTGTAGTTTTGGAAGCATCACTGACAACAGAATAATTTCCATTTATTAGTGCTGTCTGAGCTATGTTTTCCAAGTAACAAATATTTCTCTTCCACTCATTGCCACCGAAAAAGAAGCAGGGTAGTACCAATATTGTTAGCAATAAGTTGGATATGGAGAGACTAGTTCAATGGAGTCCGGGCATGCGCGCTCGCCGTGCGCGAATTTAGTCCAGTCAGTGGGTCCGGTCCAGTCCGTGTTTCAGTCAGACCACCCTATATCTCTCCGAGGGAAGTAATGGTACAGTGTCGTCAGGGCGCGACACGCCTCCGGTTTCTTAGGTCAAAGTCCGTTTCATGGACAAGGAGAGGCAAACCAGGTTGAGACTAGCTAACCAATCCTGCAAAAAGAAAGCCTGTAAGATACAAGCTTGTTTACAAGGCAAGAGAAATAATTGGAAACTGCGGAATAATTATATGGACTGATCTATTCATTAGCTCACAATTATCAAGAGAGCGCCTGTCAGTCTGAACTGCGTGCTTTACAAGAGTGCTGCCAGAAGCTGAAGCCTGAAATACTGAAGGAATCTGTGCACTGTGCTGGAATTGTGAAGAAATACTAGAGAGTAAGTGGATATACAGTAAACCTGTGTATATTTTATTTATGTAATTATGCAGTTCTAATCCCAGGATGTCAGACTCATCTTCTCCGCCAGGTACTGGGAATGGGGAATCAGATTCAACTTCCACTACAAGCTCAGCTCCATCTGAGACAATCAAGGTGAGTTATGAAACCAGGTAGGCAGAATTGGTTGTGTAAATATAAAAGGTTTTGTTATATTTGCTATGAACAAGTCAAGGATTTAATGCTCCTGTGTAGAAAGTAGCTCATTGAAGAGACTGAGCTGGTCTTTTTGGGCAAGCAGAAGATGAACATATTACACAAGTATTTGCTCCTCTGAAATTTCATTCAGACTCTATTCATTCACATCTCTTACGTGTATGTGGCAGGAAATTTTTTTAAGACCTTTTGGGATGGGGTAATTTTACCTTCTGCCCCCCCCTCCCCCCCCTTCCTGAAAATTACTATGACTTTCATAAAGACATTTTTCCTTAAGTATTCTTCAATTTCATGGAAATGCACAAACCGCACTGAAATTTCAATGACTTTTGATTTGACCGCCCTAAAATTTTGTCACCTTGAGTGTGGTATGATGTAAAGGCCTCAGTGAACACGGATACATGCAAGCCGAGTGACGGAGATATTGGGTAAAGTGTGGTCAGTTCTGATATTCATTTTGACGATAGCCAGAATGCAACACACAATTTCTAAGAAGGACAAGGACAATCAGAATTATGTGCTTTCATAATTGTGCACTTATTTTTCCTTGTCAGTCTAGATCTGTCTACTTGTAAGGTTAATATGAGGTAGATACTTATACCCTTTCTACGTTAGTCCTTACTGTAGTCTTCCCAATGTGTGAGGAAGATGTGTACTTAATTTCTAATTGAGGGTAATATGTGAGCATTGAATACTTTCTAATTCAAGGAATGTGATAAATATACGTAATTCACACGCAAGGTGTTATTCATAATGATGGGGCGCTTGCATGCAAGCAGCAACAGATCTAGTGCCACTAGTGAAACTGAAACTAAATAGTCACCAAACTACATTCTAATAGTAATAGAAGTTTTTCACAGTTTTCAGCTGAGAATGACTGAATCAATGTGCGCCCTCACTCATACACACAATAATAATAATAATATCCAGTTAGCTTACAATTTTATGGGCTAGTTTAACATCAGGCCCAACTTCTGAAAAACGGATTTTCTGAATTTAGTCTTGAAGCTGATACTGAGGCAGGCTATGTGCCCAATTTTTCATGGACATCTGTGATAATATCATGTCCTCGGTTGATAGCAGCTGCATGTTAGGTAGGCACGACGAAGTGCTTGATCGTCTGTACTTGAAATTGTTTTATTTTATGGAGTTTACTACTTGTTTTTGTTTTGTTTGTTGTTGTTGTTGTTGTTGTTGTTGTTGTAATTGTGTGTTGTGTAGACCTACATCACCAAAGACATGTTGGCAACTACTCTGTTCAGCATGAGGCTGGTCACTATCGTAGGGACTTTACTATTTCTACTGGGCAGTCTTGGGTAAGACAGGTTTCACTGGAAGGTGGCACTAGTAGTCTGCTCTGATGGCTTTAATACACCAGCAAATACCACATTAGGTGTATGGGTCTCTTTTACCCTAATTACTGCATTAATCATAGGGGCGTGATGTGGCATCATTTCCTTTAGACACTTAAGTACAATGGGGTAAAGGGTTTTCATAGGAAAACTGCAACTTACATATTGAGATGGGATGTGCTAAAAATAGAAACATAAACAAGTGTCAGTTTTAATTCATCCAAAAATGTCAAAATGATCTAGGCTTTGTTCAAAAGAAATGTAGTAGAAATTTTGAGTTTTCCCACAAAAATGTAGTAAAAAATACATTTTCGTTCTGTCTCCTGTCTTATGTTATCAATGGATAAAAGTGTGATGCTGTGTAATGAGCATGCGACATGAAGGGGTGGGAGAGTGGTTTTATGATGCATTGAAACGCATGGTCGGAGGTTCTTGAGTACTAATTTAGCAGGGGGGTTGGCTACAGTTAGTCTGAAAGATATCAAGTGGGAAATTCCCCAATGAGGTTGAAGATTTTAGTATAAGTGTGGTTTGTTCATTTCATTTCTATTCTGCAGTATCTTCCCATATGGTCACAGTGCATACCTGAATGCAATGCTGACTGCTTTCTTCACCTTCTCCATCCGACTGCACCAGAGGAAGCAGGAAAAACAGGTGAGGCTCCTACCTAGGTCATGTGACATGTCACATGACGTGTGTGTTGATGTCAATGCAGGTGTACACGTTCAGTAAAGACATGATCAACTTGTTTGTCTCTGAGGATTCCGGCCATTACATGCTCTACACTTTCTTCTACTACCAGCAGATACCTAAGTCCAGTGAGTGGGTGTGGCACTGTATCCCTGCAGCCATGCAAACATGCATATGGGACTGTCCACAGGGAACTGGGAAAAAGAATGGAATATGTTTGTTTTAGAGTTGAACCCCTTAACGACTTTAGTCCTTTACTCATTACAGGCTTTTTTTTTTTAACAATACAGAATTTAAAAATGTTTGGCTGTCACCAAGAATCGAACCCAGGACCGCTTGCTTAATGCACAAGCGCTCTGCCACTGAGCTACGACAACCAGCCAGCAAACAAACACTCCAATTCTGTATTTATAATACTACAGTCTCGCTCTCAACAGAGAATACATCTAATGAGCAAAAGAAGGCTGAGAAAGAAATTGTGAAATCCTTTTACTGTTAGGATCTTTTGCTTTATTATCTTTTCCACACTGCTTAGTTCTGGTATTTTACGATTCTGCTGTCCTCGTTTATGAAAAAATAGATCCCCCCTCCCCTGAGGCTGTCAGATTTTTCTTGCTCATATTCAATTGCCTTCAGGGCTGCATACAGAAAACTAACCTAGGAGGGCCAAGAATAATTTTTTTAGATTTTAGGAGGGACAATGAGAGTACAAAGTTTAAAGACTCTGCAGTGCTTAGACAAGTGTAAAATTATGCAGATTTCATGTTGCAAAAATAGAAATGTAGTGCTAAAGAATGTCTAGGGGCGTGAAAACTCTTCTAGGTGGTATACTTCCCCCCTTTGCCGCTCCCCTCTATTAAATGCAGCTGGCCTATTTCAGTGAGGGAGAGTGAGCATCTTTGTCATTGTGTGTATGTGGTCATGGTGGTTCCAGTGTATAGTTTCCCTTTTCCTTCTGTGGACAGTCTCCTAAGCTCCTAATATGGGCATTATAGAAGAGAGTTCTCTGTCACTGTTAGTCCGTGATGGTTGCTAGTGTGCCAATACGCTAGTTGTGTGTCAAGAAAAAAATGAAAAAAACATTGTTTTTATACTGTGCTCTGTAACTACAACATTCACAGAAATATGATGAAAACTGCATTCATAAAAAAAAAAGTGTTAACAAAACAACAGCCAAAAGCCAGTAAACTAACTAATGATATCTGAAGGTAGTGTTGGTTTGTTGATAGATGGAATGTGTCCTTGTGTTTCAGTTTATCTTATTCCGCCATTTCTCTACGCCGTTATGTTCAGCGTCAAGTACACCACTGGACTTGCACTGGTACACACATGTTTACCATTTGTTATTGTTGATGTTATTGTTGTTATTGTTTGTATTAGTTCCTACCGCAGTCTGTCACCAGGTAAGTTGTAAGGATTTATGGAATTTTATGTCTAAAATGTTGGGTAAACTGAAAGTTGCCGTAGGATGTGGTAGGGAGGTGTGTCACAGAATATAAGGGAGGCGTGTCACTGAGAGTATAAGGGAGGCGTGTTACTGAGAGTATAAGGGAGGTGTGTCACTCAGAGTGTTTTAGTGAAAGTTAAATTTTTAGTTGATACGACTTGCAATATTGGTCACAGATGTAATTGTGAGCAAGGTTCTGTGTTGAATACACTGTGTGTATATATATACTGCATGTATTATATGTATATGTGTGTGTGAGAGAGATGGAGAGATGTGGACATGCTAGAAATTGTGTGTGTGTGTGTGTGTTAGAGTGTTGTTAAATGTGAACCAGAAGATAGCTGCCTCTCAAATGAAACTCAGAAGATTCATTGCTTACACAGAAATTTTCCTCATGATGTTTGTGATATGGAATGCGTTCTCGTGAGTTCTTTAATATTTCAAACAATGCCACTTCAAGTACACAGTGTGTGTGTGTGTGTGTGTGTGTGTGTATGTATGTGTGTGCTACAGTGGGTATATGTTTATTCTGGCCCCACTCATTCACTACCAGTTCTTGAAGCTCAGATATTCCTCTACTAGGAATCCTGCTGTCCGGTAAGGTGGTGACTAGTAATGCATAGTTCTGGTGTACATGTACTGGTAATATAATTATGTCAACATAATTCAAGACATATAATAATTATACATTTCAATGTTACGTATTTCTAGATATACTATCTATTAATTGATCAAGTTTTTGTCTGTTGTTCATTTTAATTACTTTATTCTGTGGTTTTAAAACATAGAATCAAATTAGTCACTTTTTCTTATGCAGTCATGTATTTTCACTTTGATTTTATTTCACTGCTCCCTTGGTAACCCTTGCATTGCGTGTATGTTTGTGTGTAGGTATGCATTCAGTGAATTGCGTGAAGGTGCAGAGCATCTCTCCAGACATCCCAACTGTCCTTCCATGGTATCCACAATTTTGGTAAAGGGAGTCGCATTCGTTAGCAGCTTGGCCCCACCCCAAGTCATGCGGAGAGAAGCGTGATAGGAAGGAAAAAATATTTAGGACTATTTAAACTTATTTGCTCTTTTTTTCTTTTTTGTATTCATATTGTCATTCCTAATATTCAATTTAGTATCTCTTGTCAGACCGACATATTAACACAGAAATAGTAGTAAGTTGCTGTTGTAGTTGGTAATATTTAAATGGATGTACAAGATGTAGTGGATGCTGGAAGGTGTTGATTTGCCCACAGAGATTTCAATCCATGTATTGAAAAAAGAAAAAAAATTCACTTGCTGTCTAACATTTCAATTTTAACTTTTGTTTATATAAATATATATAGCCCACGTTATATACCACATTAATACTAACCATACACTCTCAGACTCCAACTTAGCCTCCCTTTCTAAAATGTGCTGTGCTGATGCCATACCAAGAAATGGCAAATGCATATAAGCAGCTAAGGTACCTTGAGAAACAATTATACACAATGCTTTTAGTGTGCACACTAAAGTTGAAGAAGTCTTGCTTTGCAGTGCTCTGGTAAAGAATTACAAAAAGTGTTTGGATGAAAAGAAAAGCTCAAGAGACAGAGAAAAAAAAAAATCTGGCTATTTGAAGTACGGCCAGGTATTGGGGGACAAAAATGTAATGTCAGTAAAAATGCACAAGCTAAACAATCATTGCTCGAGACCGCAGACTTGCTCACCATTGTACAACAAGATAACCTCAGGCAAGTTCACTTGCTCGTTTCTACAGCTGGTGTTGTGCAGCCAGTTCACAGAGACGTCACCGACGATAGCCTTTGCCTTGTTATTCATCAAGAATCCAGAGACACACCCACCTAAGCCATATGTTCCACGAGCTTCTGGTGAGTAATCAGAACTTATTCCTGACACAGCAGTCTCGACGTCTTTCACTAGGCGAGGTCCATCGACAGACTCAGTCTGTATCGGCCTCGGCTGATTACGTGTTCGATCAACAGGCTCCAGTAGTAGCTCTCTTCTCACTGGTTTGCCAGCCATGGCCCAGCAAGCCTCGCTGACCTGTTCCGCGAAAATTCTCTCGTTCTCTTCCGCCTTGTCGTTCCTACTAATATTGATTTGAGTGATAATCAGAGGTATATTGGAGGAGTTCAAATGGCGCATTAGAGCTCTTGTAAATCTACATACAATACATCAGTGCAACAAAAAATAATTACATGTATTTCAATAAGACTAAACTACCAAATTAATCATAAGGCACTAATTAAAATAAAAAATTACAAGACAAAGTATGAAAAACAACATTAAAAAAAAGAAAAGAAAGAAACATTTAATAAACATTGACTAAACACGCTAATTATATCAACTTACCCGCCATTAAATACCAGCATACCAACAGTACAGCCTGCCATGCCAATACTGCTGTCACTTCCATGGCTACAAGCTAACTTCCTCTGTGTCTGATCCACTTCGTAAAGCTCTACGGCATTTTTCAACTCGACAAGCGTGCTTCTCTTTGGCCAATTACTACTACTCAGAGAGAACTTGCATTGACCTGTAAGAACACATCAAGCGTTTTCGTTGGTTTGAACCCTGGTACAAAAATGGGAGTTAATATTAATAAATGATAGTGCGAAATAAAATAAAATGATGACATAACACGCAATAATGGAGACTATTGAAGCCAAGTCTAAACTTTTGAATGCTAAAAAAAATATCAACCTTAGAGCGAGTACTCGTTGAATTTCTGTAGAGTTTGAGAATTGCCGGACATGTTGAAGATCAGGTACTGCCAAAAGTATAGACACAGATTGCTATACTGCTATCACCACATCAAACAAATGGGAGTGAGGTATTTACCACATAATGCTTTACAATAAGAACAGATTGCATGAACCTGAAACTTGTATAACAATTTCGCTTTTGCTCAAAAGGTAGTCCCTGTTTGGTTACTGGTAATGTATTCATTAGAAAAAGAATTTAGATGGGAATTTAGATGGGTAAAGATCATCATTGTAATTTACACTTTTTAATTGTAGGATTCACTAAAATGATGTTACTAATTTCCCATACCAGCAATGGGCACTTTCTTGTCAGGAAGGACCCAAAAACCAAAGAAGTCTATTCCTTTGTCTCCAGTTTTTCCGCAATGGTGTAATTGAAACCCCAGAGGTCTTAAAGTTTCTACTACTAGCTTCTCAAATGCAGTGCCAGCTTTGTACAAAGCCTGCGGAGCGTTACTCATCTCTCTCCTCAGCGACGCTCTGATCTACTGGACAACGTCTTCTCATCCCAGAGCCAATCAAGCGATCTTCCCGCGAAACAGAGCAGAGCTAGAGCACGGATAACCGGATGTATGTAGTCTCGCGGCGCCTAACCCTTTACAACAAGATTTTCAGTTGTGGCTTTATGTAGTGATGCGAGCACAATATTTTTGCATTCTTTTATGTAGCACTCTCTTTTGTTACTGGTTTTGGACCAACGAGGTACATGGTTGCTGTTTACAAGCACTCTGGTTATGTCCTTCCTACATGCCTGACAGACGACACCCTCTTCAGTAATCTGATGGGACTTGGCAAATGTCTGTGCGCTGTGTTCTTCCAGTGCATTGGACTGGTCATATTATGGTGGGAACCATTGCAAAAAAGCCAAGTACCTGTGTACTGCTGTCAGAAGGAATATCTGAAGACACCGTGGAGAGACGTCTACCACTCCGTGATTCAGTCATTATACTGCAAATGGTTTATTTATTATTTGTTGTTTTCATTTGATAAAGTTAAGCATTGTTACAGACTTTAAAAGCTCCACTCACTTAGTAGATGAAGAGTGGCCTTTTGAATTTGGCTTCATAGTTGGGTCCTGTTATGTATATGTTTATACTCAGGCTTACTCAACATGTGTGCACACACTGCAATTTGTTTTGTTGTTTTTTTCACTTAAAAAAGTTTTTATTAAAAAGTTTCGGAAATATTAATGGTCATGAAAACATTACATTGTCATGAAAAGTTAATGATTCTTTATACAGTTTCAATTATTGGATCAAGGTCCTAAATCAAAATTTAAAGAAAAAAAATTATATAATAAATCAAATATTAAAAAATACTTTATTACCGCCATGTAACATAACTGAACGGGTTACGTCTCTTCCACAAAGTAGGTGGAGTTCTAATAATTTTCAGAAATGATTCAACTACATCATGCTAAGATAATCAACTTTGTAAAAGTCTTACATAGAGCGTAATTTGTATCAGTGGAATTAATATGTTCAAATCTTTTAATGTATTAGTTTTGTACGATTTATAAATACATTACGATATTATTGCGTATTAGCACATACGTGCTTCATTACATAAGGCAGAGTCACCACACTTTATATATTGCATTACATGACATGTACAAACAAATTTTGCTTCATAATATTATTTCCAAGTGTGTGTCTAGGTTTTGCTTAGCAAGAGCGTAAAACTGTACTTAACGAGATTCTACTGTAATAACTTAACGGGTTACGTCTCTTCCACAAGGTAGGTGGAGCTCTAATAATTTTCAGAAATGATTCAACTTTATCATGCTAAGATGATTAACTCTGTAAAATTCTTACATAGAGCGTATATTGTACCTGTGGATTTAATATGTTCTAATCTTTTAATGTATTAGTTTTGTACGATTTATAAATACATTACGATATTATTGCGTATTAGCACATACGTGCTTCATTACATAAGGCAGAGTCACCACACTTTATACTTTACATTGCTTGACATGCACAAACACATTTTGCTTCATAATATTATTTCCAAGTGTGTGTCTAGGTTCTGCTTTGCATGAGGGTAAAGTTAACTTAACGAGATTCTACTGTAAAGCTTAACTGAACGGGTTACGTCTCTTCCACAAAGTAGGTGGAGCTCTAATAATTTTTAGAAATGATTCAACTACATCATGCTAAGATAATCAACTTTGTAAAAGTCTTACATAAAGCGTAATTTGTATCAGTGGAATTAATATGTTCTAATCTTTTAATGTATTAGTTTTGTACGATTTTATAAATACGTTACGATATTATTGCGTATTAGCACATACGTGCTTCATTACATAAGGCAGAGTCACCACACTTTATACTTTACATTGCTTGACATGTAAAAACACATTTTGCGTCATAATATTATTTCCAAGTGTGTGTCTAGGTTTTGCTTAGCAAGAGCGTAAAGTTGTACTTAACGAGATTCTACTGTAAAGCTTAACTGAACAGGTTAAGTCTTTTTTACAAAGTAGGTGGAGCTCTAATAATTTTTAGAAATGATTCAACTACATCATGCCAAGATAATCAACTTTGTAAAAGTCTTACATTGAGCGTAAATTGTATCTGTGAAGTTAATATGTTCTAATCTTTTATTGTATTAGTTTTGTACAATTTATAAATACATTGCAATATTATTGCGTATTAGCACATATGTGCTTCACTACATAAGTCAGAGTTACCACACTTTATACATTGCATTACATAACAGGTACACACACATTTTGCGTCATAATATTATTTCCAAGTGAATTAATATGTTCTAATCTTTTAATGTATTAGTTTTGTACGATTTTATAAATACGTTACGATATTATTGCGTATTAGCACATACGTGCTTCATTACATAAGGCAGAGCCACCACACTTTATACTTTACATTGCTTGACAAAAAGCTTTGTGACTGTGCCTGATGAAACCAAGGAAATACAAGTAAATATGCAAAAATATTTTCTATGGAATTGACTCACTGTGACATTGTCTCTAATTGATACTCACAATGTAATAGGTAAGCAATTAAAATGTTTAAATTAAAAAAACAAAAAAACTACAAATTATGCAAGACAACTCAAACATAAGCAGCTGTGATGGTACATGTTTATAGCTAGCTCTACTTTATGTAACAGCAGTGATACATTTCTAAGACTACCACTATTTTATGTTACTGTTGTGGTACAAGGGCTACTAGCTAAGAGTTGATAGCAAGATAATGTATATACATATTAAAAGGCCCCACTTCGGAGGTGGGATCAGAAACTGAAGGTGGTGTGGTTTCCAAACACACTAGACTCAACTGATGATGACTAAAGGTGAAAGAGTGTTGGATCTCGTTAAAAGTGCTTGGACACATGCGTGGGGCTACTAGTTAAGAGTCGATAGCAAGAGAATGTATATTAGAAGGCCCCTCTTCGGAGGTGAAATCAGAAACTGAAGGGTGTGTGGCTTCTAAACACACGCAATAGACTTGACTGGTGATGACGAAAGGTGGGAGAGTGTTGGATCTTGTAAAAGTGCTTGGACCACTTGTGTAGGGCTAGTTGCTAAGAGGAGATAGCAAGAGAATGTATATTAAAAGGCCCCTCTTCAAAGGTGGGATGAGAAACTGAAGGGGGTGTGGCTTCCAAACACACACAGTAGACTTGACTGTTGATGAGGAAAGGTGAGAGAGTGTTGGATCTTGTAAAAGTGCTCGGACACATGTGTGGGGCTTCTAGTTAAGAGTCGATGTGCTTCATTACATGAGGCAGAGTCACCACACTTTATACATTGCATTACATGACATGTATAAACACGTTTTGCTTCATGATATTATTTCCTAGTGTGTGTCTAGGTTCTGCTTGGCAAGAGTGTAAAGTTGACTTTAACGAGATTCTACTGTAAACCTTAACTTAAAGGGTTATGTAATTGTTCTCTCAGCAAACGTTTCCTCTCGTCTCTTTCTACAGTGGCACGGATTCACTGCAAACAAACAAACAAACAAACACATTGTTATAAACACGTTTCATTGTTAGTGTGAATCTAACACGTGTCCTCCTCGTCTATCGGCTGGTTCACCAAATGTGGCGATTCATTGAGTACTTTTGACAACAACCTAATATAGAAATACAGCTTCTTGAATTTCCTCTATTAGCTTTTGATATTGCTTTAGCAAATGTTCTCCCCGATTCGAATGCTTTGCCTTTTTATGTTTAACCGTTGATTGACCCTTACCGTTATCAGAAAAACAAACAACAAAACTCAAATGTTAACAACTTAGTGCACCCTTCCTGCAAGGAGAAAGTATATCCACTATGAATTTCTTTATTTTACAGGAGTACTCAGCAGCAATGTGGAGGGGGAGTGGATATGATGATATGGAGAGGGAGTGGTGGATGATAGGATGGGGGAGTGGTGGATGATATGGAGAGGGAGTGGTGGATGATAGGAAGGGGGAGTGGTGGATGATATGGAGAGGGAGTGGTTACAAAACGCTAAAATTCAAACTTTAATAAATGAAAACCGCCGCCACTATACTGGCGGCTCGAACAAGTCGGTTATGCTACTGTACCATGCCAGGAAGTGTGTGAGTTCCGGTCATACCCCGTGATCTCGTGACCGAACTTTCAAATCGGTGTGATTTTGAAAACTACATACCATAACCCTCTTGACCACACTCGAAGATAATCCTAAACTTCGTTGGGGAGCTTGTACTGTATATAGCTGGAGGCAATAGCCCTGCGCATACCAAAGGTAAGACTTGCTACATAAGGCTGTGCTACGGGTGCCTGTGATCACTTGGGTGAGGTGAGGAAAGGGTCCGGTCTCGGGTGTTCTTAGGGTCTCGGGTGTTCTTAGCATATCCGAAAGCTTTGGAGTAGGTCCGGCTAACCGGCGATAACCTGGGGGGAAGGCTGTTGCGATTAGTTTGGCTTGAGAGTTTTAGGCTAGCAAAGGTTGTTGTAATTAGTTGGGCCGAGAGTTAGTGTCGCTAGCAAGGCGCTTTGGAAGGAAAAAGGGTCTGGAAAGCGTAGCTTTGAACACTTCCCACACGGGCATGGAAAGTGCAGGTATTGTCAGGATCAAAGTGTGACCAAAAGACTTGATAAAGTTTCGTTTTGATAGCTTTCGTTTTGTTTCTCCCTTTTAGTTGATTTGTGTTCAGTAGTTGACTAGATTGCTCGTTTTTTGTAAGGGTATTGGTGTTTTGTGTAGAGTTTAACTCTCCGGGCTACTGGCAAAGACACACATGGAACACATGTAAAATACAACTAGATCTAATTGAGCCAGGTTGTTTATTACAGTACTCAGTAACTTGGTGTACAAGTGTGGCCTTTAGTCTGGTGTAGCTGACCCCCTCAGAGTTACGGAAATGTATGTATAATCCCAGGATCGAGTTATAGAACAAGGCTGGGGATGCCTTTAAATAATGTAGATTTTCGCATCTGCCATGTAGTACAGATTTTCAGTGTAGGCGTGCTTGCTCTAATTCTATGGCTACTAAAGTCTTGTTGAGCAATGTGGGCAAAACAAATATTGCAATAAGAAGCTACGTATTAAATTCAGCATTTGTAGCTAACTGAAAGGTCTATGTGCTAACCAATTTGCTCCTATGTCTATTGTGTTTTGTGGCTCACGTTCCGAATTTTTGTTATTCCTTTATTCCCTGAATTTCAGAATTCCAAGTCTTAATGGATGATTCTAGAAGGTCTATTCTGGAAATAAGTCGTAAATATAAAGATGTACCTCTACGTAGGTGTGACAAATCTTCAACAGCTGTTTATGCACAACATCTTATAAATGCTTCTTCAGCCAGTTCGTCATTTCATAACCCATGTGATCTCATTTTGGATGACGGTTTACAACTATCCACCACCAAACCACGTGATTATTCTATCACGGAAGTAATTGGAGATCCACCAGTTCAATCACATAAGGGTGTGTGTGATCAATTAACCACTTGGCTTAATAGACACATCAGGTGTTGTAATAACCGTAAAGATATTATTTCAAAAGCTGAAAGAGAAGTCAATTTAAGTAGGTTCACAAGAAATCAATCTTTTCTGACGAAAACAAAACTAGTAGATGTGGCCATAAACTCCAGTATTTCTGATGCTTGTGTTCCAGCTGTACAGTTTGAGATAGAGTCAAAACGCTCGAGAGAGACTACTCTGTGGAAATTAAAAGGTCAATTAGTGGACCAACTACGCTATTACATGAACAGGGGCATATGTGGCGAAGTCGCTGGATTTTATGTTCCGGTCAGTGAGGGATGTATAGAAAAAGTTACTTGTTGTTGGAATGATAATCAGTTACGTTATAACTGTTATAGTGAAGCATTAGACAAAAGCAGTGTCATACCTACAATAAAAGCAGTTGCAAAGTATCAATGTGACATTGACACTTCTGGAGTTGGTAATGATTTTTATATTCCAGTACCAGAAACGTTTGTAACTGCTCATTTTGGTCAAGAGGCAAAACAAGTTACATCTGGTTATTCAGTGGTAGTCAAGGCTAAAGATGCGTATTATAAGTTTGTTTATGGAAAGAATGCAACTGACTTTTTGTTTTCAACTCTGACATGCAATCCTATTCAATTAGATTATTCGTGTATCCCGATTGGACTAGACTTTTATGGAGCACACAATGTATTTTTTAAATTCAAACCTCTAAAGAAGCCACTTCTACCACATGAAGCACATATCGTCATTCGTACTTTAGTGAGTGATGTACACGAGGCAATTTCAGAATTGCATGGAAAGGGATTCGCTCACTGCGATATACGGCTAAAGAACATATGTTTCAATGACTTTGGCCATGCAGTTTTAATTGATTTGGACAGATGTTGTGAAGTAGATTTGAAACCTATACGGCATGGAAATTCCACGATGTATGAGATGCCACTACCTACAATTTGGACTGCAGGAAAATTGGATTGGAAGCAACTATCCATTATGGTACAGTATATAATGAAACCAAGCCGAGATTACCACACAATTGAAGTGTCAGCAAAGGATCATCCCTTTCTCTATACCATGTTTATTAAAGGTAAGACAATACACATGCCTCATGTAGGTTGTGTTTGTTTAGCATAAGCCACCAATTACTCATAAAAACATGTTATTTTTTTGCTAAATTTCCTTTTTTCCATGAAATTGCTACACCAAAATAAGGTTATGTAATTGCTCTTTTTCTGCCCTACCTAAACTTATCAAGGGGGAGTGAATTACCTCCAGTGTGACCACAAAAACAAAATCATTTTATGAACAGCTACATTAACATGACATTGATTCCGTTGTAGCTAATGTTTGTTCTGTCTTAATTTTATGTGTCTATGTGTCATTATATTATACAGGAGAATTCTGTGAACATCTTTACGAGGAGTGGAGTCAGACCTTTACTAGTTAATTTGATTGTTTGTACATTGTTGGCATCGATTGCGTACTTTTATTTTATTCGTTTTTTGTGTTCCCTCTCCCTTTTTCTTCTTTTCGGGTTTTTTACATTTTTTCCCTATCCCAATAAAAAAATCAAGTCTTCTTCCTTCCAGTTTTTTGTTTGTTTGTTTTTTCATTACATTGAATTACATTAGAATTTTAATTGAACATCATGGAGATGGGGTTTCATTGTGGGTGATAATACAATTAGTAAATAGTGTTGGGTGTGGGGCCTCACCTACATAATAGACAACTACAGTAAAGCTTAACTTAATGGGTTTAGTAACTTCCACTAAATAGGTGGAACTCTAATAATTTTCAGAAATAATTCAACTTTATAGTTTTGCAAAGTTGGACAACTGCATTTGATAAAGTTGAACATTGTTACAGACTTTAAAAGCTCCACCCACTTTGTGGATGAAGAGTGGCTTTTTGAATTTGGCTTCATACTAGGGTCTCGTTATGTACTGGTTATATTCACAGGCTAACTCAACCCGTGTGCACACTTGCAAATTATGTTTTGCATGAAAAAGTCTCTTCCACAAAGTAGGTGGAGCTCTAATAATTTTCAGAAATGATTCAACTTTATCATGCTAAGATGATTAACTCTGTAAAAGTCTTACATAGAGCGTAATTTGTATCTGTGGAATTAATATGTTCTAATATTTTAATGTGTTAGCTTTGTACGATTTATAAATACATTACAATATTACCGCATATTAGCACATACGTGGTTCATTACATAAGGCAGAGTCACCACACTTTATACATTGCATTACATGACATGTAGAAACACATTTTGCTTCATAATATTATTTCCAAGGGTGTGTCTAGGTTCTGCTTTGCATGAGGTTAAAGTTAACTTAATGAGATTCTACTGTAAAGCTTAACTGAATGGGTTACGTCTCTTCCACAAAGTAGGTGGAGTTCTAATAATTTTCAGAAATGATTCAACTACATCATGCTAAGATAATCAACTTTGTAAAAGTCTTACATAGAGCGTAATTTGTATCAGTGGAATTAATATGTTCTAATCTTTAAATGTATTAGTTTTGTACGATTTATAAATACATTTCAATATTACCGCATATTAGCACATACGTGGTTCATTACATAAGGCAGAGTCACCACACTTTATACATTGCATTACATGACATGTACAAACAAATTTTGCTTCATAATATTATTTCCAAGTGTGTGTCTAGGTTTTGCTTAGCAAGAGCGTAAAACTGTACTTAACGAGATTCTACTGTAATAACTTAACGGGTTACGTCTCTTCCACAAAGTAGGTGGAGCTCTAATAATTTTCAGAAATGATTCAACTTTATCATGCTAAGATGATTAACTCTGTAAAATTCTTACATAGAGCGTATATTGTACCTGTGGATTCAATATGTTCTAATCTTTTAATGTATTAGTTTTGTACGATTTATAAATACATTACGATATTATTGCGTATTAGCACATACGTGCTTCATTACATAAGGCAGAGTCACCACACTTTATACTTTACATTGCTTGACATGCACAAACACATTTTGCTTCATAATATTATTTCCAAGTGTGTGTCTAGGTTTTGCTTAGCAAGAGCGTAAAGTTGTACTTAACAAGATTCTACTGTAAAGCTTAACTGAACGGGTTACGTCTCTTCCACAAAGTAGGTGGAGCTCTAATAATTTTCAGAAATGATTCAACTTTATCATGCTAAGATGATTAACTCTGTAAAAGTCTTACATAGATCGTAATTTGTATCTGTGGAATTAATATGTTCTAATCTTTTAATGTATTAGTTTTGTACGATTTATAAATACGTTACGATATTATCGCATATTAGCACATACGTGCTTCATTACATAAGGCAGAGTCACCACACTTTATATATTGCATTACATGACATGTACAAACACATTTTGCTTCATAATATTATTTCCAAGTTTGTGTCTAGGTTCTGCTTTGCATGAGGGTAAAGTTAACTTAATGAGATTCTACTGTAAAGCTTAACTGAACGGGTTACGTCTCTTCCACAAAGAAGGTGGAGCTCTAATAATTTTCAGAAATGATTCAACTACATCATGCTAAGATAATCAACTTTGTAAAAGTCTTACATAGAGCATAATTTGTATCTGTGGAATTAATATGTTCAAATATTTTAATGTATTAGTTTTGTACGATTTATAAATACGTTACGATATTATTGCGTATTAGCACATACGTGCTTCATTACATAAGGCAGAGTCACCACACTTTATACTTTACATTGCTTGACATGCACAAACACATTTTGCTTCATAATATTATTTCCAAGTGTGTGTCTAGGTTTTGCTTAGCAAGAGCGTAAAGTTGTACTTAACAAGATTCTACTGTAAAGCTTAACTGAACGGGTTACGTCTCTTCCACAAAGTAGGTGGAGCTCTAATAATTTTCAGAAATGATTCAACTTTATCATGCTAAGATGATTAACTCTGTAAAAGTCTTACATAGAGCGTAATTTGTATCTGTGGAATTAATATGTTCTAATCTTTTAATGTATTAGTTTTGTACGATTTATAAATACGTTACGATATTATCGCATATTAGCACATATGTGGTTCATTACATAAGGCAGAGTCACCACACTTTATACATTGCATTACATGACATGTATAAACACATTTTGCTTCATAATATTATTTCCAAGTGTGTGTCTAGGTTCTGCTTTGCATGAGGGTAAAGTTAACTTAACGAGATTCTACTGTAAAGCTTAACTGAACGGGTTACGTCTCTTCCACAAAGAAGGTGGAGCTCTAATAATTTTCAGAAATGATTCAACTACATCATGCTAAGATAATCAACTTTGTAAAAGTCTTACATAGAGCATAATTTGTATCTGTGGAATTAATATATTCTAATATTTTGATGTATTAGTTTTGTACGATTTATAAATACATTACAATATTATTGCGTATTAGCACATACATGCTTCATTACATAAGGCAGAGTCACCACACTTTATACTTTACATTGCTTGACATGCACAAACACATTTTGCTTCATAATTGGCGAGCGAGCGTAGCGAGCGAGACACTTACAGGGGTAACACAATCGAAAATCGGGGATGTTTATAAATTTATTTGTATATATGTTTGGACGTACGTATGTCATTTTGTACTTTGACCCTCGCGTTTTTGTGTTAGTTATTTGTTCGACCCCGTCCCAAATTGCACTAAACAGAATCCTCTGGTTTATCGATCAGTACCCGTATCACCCTAGAAATTGAATTGGTTTACCGTTTTGAATTCTTTTGCGGGTGGCAGTTAAAACTTGAAACTTAAGGGACTTCCATTTCTATTCGAGTTAGTGGCAGTGGTAAGTCAATGCGCTCTTTGTCATGGTTATAAGCCGTGCGCACAGTATTTACCTGAAAATACATTGTCCACTAGACTACTGCGAAGGTAAGGCTTTGTACGTGCATGTCCAGCTGTGTCAAAGCATTGTGTGTTACAACCACGTACTTAGCTAAAGAATATCACAAAGAAAACTTTTAAATAACGTGTATTGTTTTGTTGTTGTTGTTTTTTCCTTCAATTCAAGCAGTTGCAGAGAGTTGTTACTATGGCACTGAAATCCCTTTACCGTGTATGCGAAATTAAAAAACTGGACCTTATCAGTAGCTTCAGTGTTAGAAGTCAAAATCATTCATATAAAAATATTATAGTCATTAGGCTCGCTCGCCATTTGTGCTCAAGCACATCACTAGTATTATTTCCAAGTGTGTGTCTAGGTTTTGCTTAGCAAGAGCGTAAAGTTGTACAAATTACGCTCTATGTAAGACTTTTACAGAGTTAATCATCTTAGCATGATAAAGTTGAATCATTTCTGTTATTAGAGCTCCACCTACTTTGTGAGCTTTACAGTAGAATCTCGTTAAGTACAACTTTACGCTCTTGCTAAGCAAAACCTAGACACACACTTGGAAATAATATTATGAAGCAAAATGTGTTTGTGCATGTCGAGCAATGTAAAGTATAAAGTGTGGTGACTCTGCCTTATGTAATGAAGCATGTATGTGCTAATACGCAATAATATCGTAACGTATTTATAAATCGTACAAAACTAATACATTAAAATATTAGAATATATTAATTCCACAGATACAAATTATGCTCTATGTAAGACTTTTACTAAGTTGATTATCTTAGCATGATGTAGTTGAATCATTTCTGAAAATTATTAGAGCTCCACCTTCTTTGTGGAAGAGACGTAACCCGTTCAGTTAAGCTTTACAGTAGAATCTCGTTAAGTTAACTTTACCCTCATGCAAAGCAGAGCCTAGACACACACTTGGAAATAATATTATGAAGCAAAATGTGTTTATACATGTCATGTAATGCAATGTATAAAGTGTGGTGACTCTGCCTTATGTAATGAACCACGTATGTGCTAATATGCGGTAATATTGTAATGTATTTATAAATCGTACAAAGCTAACACATTAAAATATTAGAACATATTAATTCCACAGATACAAATTACGCTCTATGTAAGACTTTTACAGAGTTAATCATCTTAGCATGATAAAGTTGAATCATTTCTAAAAATTATTAGAGCTCCACCTACTTTGTGGAAGAGACGTAACCCGTTCAGTTAAGCTTTACAGTAGAATCTCGTTAAGTTAACTTTACCCTCATGCAAAGCAGAACCTAGACACACACTTGGAATATTAATATGGAGTAAAATGTATTTATACATGTCAAGTATTGCAATGTATGAAGATGGTGCAGGATGTACCTAAAATGGTACACAAGTCTATGTTGGAGCTTTTGAAGTTAAAATTAATACAAAAGATTATAGTTTTATGTCGCCTATCTAGGCCAGCTCGCTCACCATTTGTGCTAAAGCACACCACTAGTATATAATAGCAGGTTAGTTTCTGTATGTGTTTTATTATTTAGTATTTTTTGGCATATCTGGTGGACTTTGCCCTCTGTCCAGACGTCAAAAGTGGTCTGTCTTCCACTTACAAGGTGCCTATTTTTCCTTCTCTCTCTCCCTCCATCCTCCTACAACCTTTCTTGCCTGTCATATCATACACTTCTTACTTCAACAAACTCTATTCCTTCATGTTCTAGTTCATCTCTTACAGTAGACTGTCTTATATCGTACATGATAAAAAATATTCTAGAATGTAATATGTAAGGAATTACAAAAACTATTGTTATAACTATGTATTTTATGTCTTTGAGATAAAGATGTTTAATATTAAAGTATTTCAGTTAATACTATTTCAAACTTTAATATCTTGTCTTAGCTACCTAGACTTGATAGGAAGACTAAACTTGGGGATGTACCACTATTATTATATAGAGTAGAGCCAGTTATAGGGATGTACTACACATATGTGTTTATGCATGTCAAGCAATGTAATGTATAAAGTCTGGTGACTCGTCCTTACGTATTGGAGTACGTATGTACTAATATGCAGTAATATTATAAAGTATTTTTAAATCGCACAAAACTAATACATTAAAAGATTAGAAAATATTAATTCCACAGATACAAATTACGCTTTATGTAAGACTTTTACAGAGTATATCTGGTACAGCTTGTTATTTAAAGTTACCACAAAGTAGAACTGGTTATAGAGATGACTAAAAAAATGTAGGTAGTGTTCACGTGCACCGTGATTAGATTCATAACCCACACAAAACCCACAGAGCTTGAGCAGTCACAGGCAAATGTGGAAGTGCCTTTCTTGTATTGGTTGCAACCTCTTCATGCAATAGATTATATTTTTCTATCAACCTGACACAATTCCTGCAAATATACCCTCTTCTAATAGACTCAGAATCTAATTGCAAGTTATGACATTGACAGAAGAATGAAATTAAAGTGTTCCTGATTTTTTTCTGCAGTGGAACTACCAAGTAATCGCCGCCGCTTTCTCTCACTGGCAGTGGAAACATCTCCTCCACAACCCAAGCATCTTTCCATTTCTATCCGAGTTGCAAAAATGAACGCGTAAAGTTTACAGCCAACAATTTAACCACAGCCGCTCCATAAGAAGTACAGGCAAAGTCTTACATAGAGCGTAATTTGTATCTGTGGAATTAATATGTTCTAATCTTTTAATGTGTTAGCTTTGTACGATTTATAAATACATTACAATATTACCGCATATTAGCACATACGTGCTTCATTACATAAGGCAGAGTCACCACACTTTATACTTTACATTGCTTGACATGCACAAACACATTTTTGCTTCATAATATTATTTCCAAGTTTGTGTCTAGGTTCTGCTTTGCATGAGGGTAAAGTTAACTTAACGAGATTCTACTGTAAAGCTGAACGGGTTACGTCTCTTCCACAAAGTAGGTGGAGCTCTAATAATTTTCAGAAATGATTCAACTTTATCATGTTAAGATGATTAACTCTGTAGAAGTCTTACATAGAGCGTAATTTGTATCTGTGGAATTAATATGTTCTAATCTTTATATCCTGTTCCGGTGTTGTTCTCAGTTGATAAAGGTTGAGGAGATAATTGTGTATGAAACGTACATGCATTCTAAATAATGTCCTTGCTGAAGCACATAGCCCTAGCCCTAGCCCCCTCGGTAACACCGGCACTACAGAATTACCAATCGTACCATATATTATACTATTTATAGTACAAAATTAAATACAAGTTATACCAGTTGGAAGTGTATTGTTTGAAGTACCACACGTTGGTATAACTTAATTTGTGTGCTGTATAACTTATTGTACCTCTTGTACCACTTGTTGTATTAGAATAGTATAGCATGGACAACTGTTGCTATGTGCAGTTTTTCATTTAATTTATAAACAAAATATTTAAACACATGCAATCAGGTATATTGTTACTTCATAGAATGCAAATAGTATATAAAATATGTCCAAAGTTTAGGTTGTGTCCTTTTCACGTTGCGAATGCCTCTTGGTATGCTTTATCAAAGAGCCCCTACTTGTTAAACGTTTGTTGCAGTCAGGAAAAGTGCAGGCAAATGGTTTCTGGAAAACATATATGCAAACTATGGACGTTAAGTCCCCTTTGGATTAACACCTCATTTTCCAGCCATACTGATATTAATAAGTATACTGTGCCCTAATCACAGGCCAGAATATTTATTTTAGTACAAATTACTCTTGTTTAATTTTTTTTAAAATAATATTTAAGTGTTCATAATAATCATTTTCATCCCAACTTCAAATAGTTTTACTTACAATGGGATCTTCTCCAGAGTGGTTTCTTATGTGTTTAAGTAGGTAATATTGTGAACGAAAAGGTTTTTTAGCTCGTATGCAGTAATCCCACAAACACACATACTCTCTTCTTCCCTTGCTTCTTCCCTCTACAATGTGTGCCACTTTAATGTGCTGCACAAAATCTTGAATCTTATCAAATGCTTGGCGACATCCATCCCACATGCAAATGTAAGGGTCCAGTATTTCCGACACGAAGTTTTCATTTGTGTCTGACCTTGCGATGCTCTCAGATCCACTGAAACTATCTTGATCCATTGGTTCGGTAGAATTGGAATTATTCATTGGTGCTACATGTCCATGTGAGTTTTGCTCCTTGTAAGTGATTTGATCAGTTACTGTTGTTAAGAAGCTGTCCAAAGAACCATTATCATGTTCATCACTTCTGGCCTGTAATTAAAAATTATATTGTTACTTCATATAACTGTATAAGTTTGCAAATAGTATATAAAATATGTCCAAAGTTTAGGTTGTGTACCTTTTGCCAATGTGACTTGGTATGCCTTGTCAGAGAGCCTAGATATGTGAAACGTTTGTTGCAGTCAGGAAAATTGCAGACAAGTGGTTTCTGTGGTTTCTCTAAAAAAAAGGAATTATTCATTGGTGCTACATGTCCGTGTGAGTTTTGCTCCTTGTAAGTGATTTGATTAGTTACTGTTGTACAAGCAGTTCCACTGTTATCTTGATTTTGTTCAATGCTCATTTGAACATGGTTGTTTATTGGAGCAAATCCATTTGAACTTTGATTTAGACCTGGCTGTACTGAGCTGGAAGGTGATGATTGAAGTGCAGAAAGATGTGAGTAAGATGATGTGAATAGAAAATGGGCAGAAGTCGTTTGACTAGATGGAACATCACTAATACCTGATCCAATATAAGGGGACAGGTGATGGAGCTGTGGTGTGCCAATGAGTGATGGCAACCTAGGTGGAGTAAGTGCTGATGGCTCGCTGTTATATGGCAACAATTCGCCTTGCTCTTCAGAGAATGAGTGAATTGAAATTGGAGGTATTGAAGAATATTTCATCCCTTCGGTGTATGGAACATCACTAATACCTGATCCAATATAAGGATGGAGCTGTGGTGTGCCAATGAGTGATGGCGACCTAGGTGGAGTAAGTGCTGATACATCAAAGCCATGAGGATTTATCGGTGGCTCTTCAGAGAATGAATCACAGTGAATTGTTGGAGGTATTGAAGAATATTTCATCCCTTCGGTGTACCTCCGCTGCTCCATTTCAATCTGCAGCAAATTCAATCCACGTTCTGCATTCAGCCGCAGCATTAAAAATGTGTGGCATTATTTGCCTACGAGGCAACCAACTTTTACATAATCAGACAATCTACTACACAGTCAAACCGCACAATGCCACTTGTTGTTAGAAGATAAAAAAAACTCCTCCCTGTTCCTCCCCAGCTACAAATACCACTAATTTGTGAGCTTTGTTATCTAACTAGCTAGCTATCTAATAGTTAGCTAGCTAGCTACTAGCTAACTAGCATGTGAAGTGAAGAAAATTCTCCGTGGAGAAATCTTGTTTTTGTATACTCGAGAACTTGCTTCAAATAATTATTTCGCATATTTACCACAAAAATTCGATTTCTAACTTATATTGATAGCGCATGCGTACGTACGTGGAATGTAACTTTTTTTTTTACTTGGCTTTTTTTTTTTGGTTTTTTGTTTTGTTTTGTTTTGTTTAAATGAAGAGTGGCTACTGGTATTAACCTGGCACTCATTTTACCGGGGGAAACTTATAAGGTAAGTCTATATGTTGCTGCCATGACAATGTCGCACAAGGAATCCTTTGGTTTGCCGCACCTTGCAAGATATACACCCTTTCTGTTTACCTGTATGGGGCGGACTTCTTGTACAGTCTATTTTGGCCATTCTTCTTTTGTAAACTCTCTTCCACTGGTTTATTAATGGTGATACAATACTAATAAATGTTACACATTACGCCATATTTTTCAGATTGCATTGATGGCAAATAAACAAATCATATCATATAACAAAGTGTTAATAATTGTTCTCTCAGCAAACGTTTCCTCTCGTCTCTTTCTACAGTGGCACGGATTCGCTGCAAACAAACAAACAAACAAACACACTTTTATAAACTGACATTGACAGAAGAATGAAATTAAAGTGTTCCTGATTTTTTTCTGCAGTGGAACTACCAAGTAATCGCCGCCGCTTTCTCTCACTGGCAGTGGAAACATCTCCTCCACAACCCAAGCATCTTTCCATTTCTATCCGAGTTGCAAAAATGAACGCGTAAAGTTTACAGCCAACAATTTAACCACAGCCGCTCCATAAGAAGTACAGGCAAAGTATTTCCCCCAGATTCTGGGGGAATGATACGTTGATGGATATATTATTGACCCGCTATAAAAAATGCCCCAAAAAATTGCTTATTGTTAGCAATATTAATTATATGCCAGTTTGTTACAGTGAACCTTGCACTGGAAGTATTGCGAAACAAGCTGGTTTACAACTTGCTTAGTCTGGCGTATGGCTGGGTTTGAGAAACTGAAGTGTGTCATTTGCAAGAGCTACCTTCTGGATGGACTAGTTCAATGCAGTTGTGGAGACAGAATGTGTGGCAAATGCTTCAGCCAAATCTCCAGGTGAAATTAAAGGATGATTAATCTAACTAGTTTCTCCAACTCAATTTTGGTTATTTCCTGTAGAACTGGAAGTGTATTTGAATGCCCTAAATGTGGATACGACTGGGTAAATGTTTCAGAGTGCTTCAAAGTCAAGGCAGTATTAGCAGAGTTGGAAGAAGCTTCAATATCGTGTACTAATCATGGCTGCACCTGGCAAGGATCACTGGATGAGTATTTGGTACAACAATACTGGATCAAATTGATACTTATTTTAAGGTATAAATGATTTTTTTAATTTCTTTTTTTAATAGAGACACTTGAGGACATGCCAGCATTCTGGTGCTGCATTGTTTGAGGAGAGTCTAATGTGTGGAGAAAAATGTTCCGGCAAGAAGCAAAGATTCAATGCTGCGAAATATTTATGTAGCGAAAGTGAGGTAGATATAAGTAGTATAAGAAGTGTTCAACGAGAAATATCTGTGAGGCTTCAACCAATTGCCACTGCTCTGGGAAAAGCAGAAAAGGCCATTCAGAACCTACAGGAAGGATTCTCTGAGTTGGCTCTCATGGTACAGACTCTACAAGCTACAAGTTATGATGGCAACTTCATCTGGAAGATACCAGAGGTTCAACATCGCAGACACGAGGCTAAGATAGGCAAGACTATTTCCCTGTACTCCGCTCCCTTCTACACCAGCAGGCAGGGGTACAAGGCTTGTCTGAGTCTGTACATGAATGGAATTGGCAGTGGGGAGAACACTCACCTGTCCTTCTTTGTGACCATCATGCAAGGAGAATACGATGCTCTTCTGCAGTGGCCCTTCAAACATACAGTGACTCTGACACTGTTAGACCAAGATAGAGTCAAGAACATATCTCAGACCTTCCAACCAGAACCTACTTACTCATCCTTCCAGAGGCCCAGGAACGAGATGAACATAGCCTCAGGCAGTCCAATGTTTGCTCTACAATCAATCCTAAACAACTCTTCTTATGTGAAGGATGACACCATGTTTCTGAAGTGTGAAATTAAAAAACCAGAATTATTTCAATATTAACAATTTAAAAGCAATGTGATTGTACAGAAGGGGTTGGTGGGTGTATAAATTACATGCACATTAAGTAATTTCGGGTGTGGCTGCCTTTTCTCTGTTCGTGCCCATTCCACCTGCAGCACGAAACGTAAAATTTTATGACATAATAATTGATTCAAATTGTCTACAACCAAGAATGTTACATAGAGTAGAGCTGGCTATAGAAATGTACCACAACAGTAACATAAAATAGTGGTAGTCTTAGAACATTTTTTTTTGTTTGGCTGAAAACTATTTTCGAACTTTCTCCTAAAGTCTACATTAAAGGCTGAATTATGAATTCAGGCTGAAATTACTTTTCAGAAATAGCATATGATTAGTTGTAGTGTGTATACTCTAAACACTGAAGCTAATGTTTGCTGTGTCCAGTTTAACCCGCTGAATGGCCATTATATTGCATCATCAATGAACAAAATGACAAATTTATTTTGGGAGTTAAAGGGTTAATAGTCATGAGTTGAATTGTTTATTTAGGTACAATCTGCAAAAATGAAAGTATAAATATATTTATATGTAGTAGTAGCTGCTCTTACTTCATCTAGGAATCTTTCAACCTACACACATAAAAAAACCGTATGAGGTAATACTCCTCTCAACAGTTTTAACTTACTTGTTCCACCGTGCTAGGCATGGTGGCCATAAGTTTTCTAATTATCTGCAATTACATTGCGAATACACCAACTTATTAGACACTTACTGTTTCAGCAATATCATCGGGATATTTGTCCAGGCAACAACAACCCAACTTAAAAACTGAATTCATTTGTTTTGCTACTCACAAATTTGATAGCTCTGGATTGTATTGTATTTGGGACCTAAATTCAACATGGTACAGTCACCCATGAAGAAATAAGCACTTTAACTTACAAAGATGGCCCTTCCAGTTGAAGTAAATAGAATGATGGTTCCTTGCCCAGTTTTGACCTTCATACGCCTATAAAATCATTAGTACCTATCAGATAGCTAGCTAACTTGATTCTTTCTTCACTTACATGATTTCCACAATAGCTACACACACAATAGCTAACAAATGCCCTATGAACTCAGAAACTAACTCCTTTATCTACTTTACAAACGACAAATCTCCTCCCACAGGTATTGCCCCATCCCTGACACACACACACACACACACACCACATATGTGGTTCATTACATAAGGCAGAGTCACCACACTTTATACATTGCATTACATGACATGTATAAACACATTTTGCTACATAATATTATTTCCAAGTGTGTGTCTAGGTTCTGCTTTGCATGAGGGTAAAGTTAACTTAACGAGATTCTACTGTAAAGCTTAACTGAACGGGTTACGTCTCTTCCACAAAGTAGGTGGAGCTCTAATAATTTTTAGAAATAATTCAACTTTATCATGCTAAGATGATTAACTCTGTAAAAGTCTTACATAGAGCGTAATTTGTATCTGTGGAATTAATATGTTCTAATATTTTAATGTGTTAGCTTTGTACGATTTATAATACATTACAATATTACCGCATATTAGCACATACGTGGTTCATTACATAAGGCAGAGTCACCACACTTTATACATTGCATTACATGACATGTACAAACACATTTTGCTTCATAATATTATTTCCAAGTGTGTGTCTAGGTTCTGCTTTCCATGAGGGTAAAGTAAACTTAACGAGATTCTACTGTAAAGCTTAACTGAACGGGTTACGTCTCTTCCACAAAGAAGGTGGAGCTCTAATAATTTTCAGAAATGATTCAACTACATCATGCTAAGATAATCAACTTTGTAAAAGTCTTACATCGAGCATAATTTGTATCTGTGGAATTAATATGTTCCAATCTTTTAATGTATTAGTTTTGTACGATTTATAAATACGTTACGATATTATTGCGTATTAGCACATACATGCTTCACAGAGTCACCACACTTTATACTTTACATTGCTTGACATGCACAAACACATTTTGCTTCATAATATTGTTTCCAAGTGTGTGTCTAGGTTCTGCTTTGCATGAGGGTAAAGTTGTACTTAATGAGATTCTACTGTAAAGCTTAACTGAACGGGTTACGTCTCTTCCACAAAGTAGGTGGAGCTCTAATAATTTTCAAAAATGATTCAACTACATCATGCTAAGATAATCAACTTTGTAAAAGTCTTACATAGAGCGTAATTTGTATCTGTGGAATTAATATGTTCTAATCTTTTAATGTATTAGTTTTGTACGATTTATAAATACTTTACGATATTATTGCGTATTAGCACATACGTGCTTCATTACATAAGGCAGAGTCACCACACTTTATACTTTACATTGCTTGACATGCACAAACACATTTTGCTTCATAATATTATTTCCAAGTGTGTGTCTAGGTTCTGCTTAGCAAGAGCGTAAAGTTGTACTTAACGAGATTCTACTGTAAAGCTTAACTGAACGGGTTACGTCTCTTCCACAAAGTAGGTGGAGCTCTAATAATTTTCAGAAATGATTCAACTTTATCATGCTGAGATGATTAACTCTATAAAGTCTTACATAGAGCGTAATTTGTATCTGTGGAATTAATATGTTCTAATCTTTTAATGTATTAGTTTTGTGCGATTTATAAATACGTTACGATATTATTGTGTATTAGCACATACGTGGTTCATTACATAAGGCAGAGTCACCACACTTTATACATTGCATTATATGACATGTAGAAACACATTTTGCTTCATAATATTATTTCCAAGTGTGTGTCTAGGTTCTGCTTTGCATGAGGGTAAAGTTAACTTAACGAGATTCTACTGTAAAGCTTAACTGAACGGGTTACGTCTCTTCCACAAAGAAGGTGGAGCTCTAATAATTTTCAGAAATGATTCAACTACATCATGCTAAGATAATCAACTTTGTAAAAGTCTTACATAGAGCGTAATTTGTATCTGTGGAATTAATATTTTAATGTATTAGTTTTGTACGATTTATAAATACGTTACGATATTATTGCGTATTAGCACATACATGCTTCATTACATAAGGCAGAGTCACCACACTTTATACTTTACATTGCTTGACATGCACAAACACATTTTGCTTCATAATATTATTTCCAAGTGTGTGTCTAGGTTTTGCTTAGCAAGAGCGTAAAGTTGTACTTAACGAGATTCTACTGTAAAGCTTAACTGAACGGGTTACGTCTCTTCCACAAAGTAGGTGGAGCTCTAATAATTTTCAGAAATGATTCAACTACATCATGCTAAAATGATTAACTCTGTAAAAGTCTTACATAGAGCGTAATTTGTATCTGTGGAATTAATATGTTCTAATCTTTTAATGTATTAGTTTTGTACGATTTATAAATATGTTACGATATTATTGCGTATTAGCACATACGTGCTTCATTACATAAGGCAGAGTCACCACACTTTATATATTGCATTACATGACATGTACAAACAAATTTTGCTTCATAATATTATTTCCAAGTGTGTGTCTAGGTTTTGCTTAGCAAGAGCGTAAAGTTGTACTTAACGAGATTCTACTGTAAAGCTTAACTGAACGGGTTACGTCTCTTCCACAAAGTAGGTGGAGCTCTAATAATTTTCAGAAATGATTCAACTTTATCATGCTAAGATGATTAACTCTGTAAAAGTCTTACATAGAGCGTAATTTGTATTGTGGAATTAATATGTTCTAATCTTTTAATGTATTAGTTTTGTACGATTTATAAATACATTACGATATTACCGCATATTAGCACATACGTGCTTCATTACATAAGGCAGAGTCACCACACTTTATACATTGCATTACATGACATGTACAAACACATTTTGCTTCATAATATTATTTCCAAGTGTGTGTCTAGGTTCTGCTTTGCATGAGGGTAAAGTTAACTTAACGAGATTCTACTGTAAAGCTTAACTGAACGGGTTACGTCTCTTCCACAAAGTAGGTGGAGCTCTAATAATTTTCAGAAATGATTCAACTACATCATGCTAAGATAATCAACTTTGTAAAAGTCTTACATAGAGCGTAATTTGTATCTGTGGAATTAATATGTTCTAATCTTTTAATGTATTAGTTTTGTACGATTTATAAATACGTTACGATATTATTGCGTATTAGCACATACGTGCTTCATTACATAAGGCAGAGTCACCACACTTTATACTTTACATTGCTTGACATGTACAAACACATTTTGCTTCATAATATTATTTCCAAGTGTGTGTCTAGGTTTTGCTTAGCAAGAGCGTAAAGTTGTACTTAACGAGATTCTACTGTAAAGCTTAACTGAACGGGTTACGTCTCTTCCACAAAGTAGGTGGAGCTCTAATAATTTTCAGAAATGATTCAACTTATCATGCTAAGATGATCATTACGCTCTTGCTAAGCAAAACCTAGACACACACTTGGAAATAATATTATGAAGCAAAATGTGTTTGTGCATGTCAAGCAATGTAAAGTATAAAGTGTGGTGACTCTGCCTTATGTAATGAAGCACGTATGTGCTAATACGCAATAATATCGTAGCGCGTATTTATAAATCCTACAAAACTAATACATTAAAAGATTAGAACATATTAATTCCACAGATACAAATTATGCTCTATGTAAGACTTTTACAAAGTTGATTATCTTAGCATGATAAAGTTGAATCATTTCTGAAAATTATTAGAGCTCCACCTACTTTGTGGAAGAGACGTAACCCGTTCAGTTAAGCTTTACAGGTAGAATCTCATTAAGTTAACTTTACCCTCATGGAAAGCAGAACCTAGACACAAACTTGGAAATAATATTATGAAGCAAAATGTGTTTATACATGTCATGTAATGCAATGTATAAAGTGTGGTGACTGCCTTATGTAATGAACCACGTATGTGCTAATATGCGGTAATATTGTAATGTATATAATAAATCGTACAAAGCTAACACATTAAAATATTAGAATATATTAATTCCACAGATACAAATTATGCTCTATGTAAGACTTTTACTAAGTTGATTATCTTAGCATGATGTAGTTGAATCATTTCTGAAAATTATTAGAGCTCCACCTTCTTTGTGGAAGAGACGTAACCCGTTCAGTTAAGCTTTACAGTAGAATCTCGTTAAGTTAACTTTACCCTCATGCAAAGCAGAGCCTAGACACACACTTGGAAATAATATTATGAAGCAAAATGTGTTTATACATGTCATGTAATGCAATGTATAAAGTGTGGTGACTCTGCCTTATGTAATGAACCACGTATGTGCTAATATGCGGTAATATTGTAATGTATTTATAAATCGTACAAAGCTAACACATTAAAATATTAGAACATATTAATTCCACAGATACAAATTACGCTCTATGTAAGACTTTTACAGAGTTAATCATCTTAGCATGATAAAGTTGAATCATTTCTGAAAATTATTAGAGTTCCACCTACTTTGTGGAAGAGACGTAACCCGTTCAGTTAAGCTTTACAGTAGAATCTCTTAAGTACAACTTTACGCTCTTGCTTAGCAAAACCTAGACACACACTGGGAAATAATATTATGAAGCAAAATGTGTTTGTGCATGTCAAGCAATGTAAAGTATAAAGTGTGGTGACTCTGCCTTATGTAATGAAGCACGTATGTGCTAATACGCAATAATATCGTAACGTATCTATAAAATCATACAAAACTAATACATTAAAAGATTGGAACATATTAATTCCACAGATACAAATTATGCTCTATGTAAGACTTTTACAAAGTTGATTATCTTAGCATGATAAAGTTGAATCATTTCTGAAAATTATTAGAGCTCCACCTACTTTGTGGAAGAGACTCAACCCGTTCAGTTAAGCTTTACAGTAGAATCTCGTTAAGTTAACTTTACCCTCATGCAAAGCAGAACCTAGACACACACTTGGAAATAATATTATTAAGCAAAATGTGTTTGTACATGTCATGTAATGCAATGTATAAAGTGTGGTGACTCTGCCTTATGTAATGAACCACGTATGTGCTAATATGCGGTAATATTGTAATGTATTTATAAATCGTACAAAGCTAACACATTAAAATATTAGAAGATATTAACTCCACAGATACAATTTACGCTCTATATAAAACTTTTACAAAGTTGATTGTCTTAGCATAATTTTGTTAACTCATTTCTGAAAATTATTAGAGCTCCACCTACTTTGTGGAAGAGATGTAACCCGTTCAGTTAAGCTTTACAGTAGAATCTTGTTAAGTACAACTTTACGCTCTTGCTAAGCAAAATCTAGACACACACTTGGAAATAATATTATGAAGCAAAATGTGTTTCTACATGTCATGTAATGCAATGTATAAAGTGTGGTGACTCTGCCTTATGTAATGAACCACGTATGTGCTAATATGCGGTAATATTGTAATGTATTTATAAATCGTACAAAGCTAACACATTAAAATATTAGAAGATATTAACTCCACAGATACAATTTACGCTCTATATAAAACTTTTACAAAGTTGATTGTCTTAGCATAATTTTGTTAACTCATTTCTGAAAATTATTAGAGCTCCACCTACTTTGTGGAAGAGATGTAACCCGTTCAGTTAAGCTTTACAGTAGAATCTTGTTAAGTACAACTTTACGCTCTTGCTAAGCAAAATCTAGACACACACTTGGAAATAATATTATGAAGCAAAATGTGTTTCTACATGTCATGTAATGCAATGTATAAAGTGTGGTGACTCTGCCTTATGTAATGAACCACGTATGTGCTAATATGCGGTAATATTGTAATGTATTTATAAATCGTACAAAGCTAACACATTAAAATATTAGAACATATTAATTCCACAGATACAAATTACGCTCTATGTAAGAGTTAATCATCTTAGCATGATAAAGTTGAATCATTTCTGAAAATTATTAGAGCTCCACCTACTTTGTGGAAGAGACGTAACCCGTTCAGTTAAGCTTTACAGTAGAATCTCGTTAAGTACAAAGCTAATTTATTAAAACTAATGAGAATTACTTTATTGAGTTTGCGTTAATAATTGAGTCTATAGTCTGTCCAAGTCGAGTTTTTTGCGCAACCACAAACGCGGAAAAAAAGGAATGCACTTAAGGTCACATTTCAGTCACACTCGTACACGTGTGTGTTTCCCCCTTTTCCCCCTCCACTCATCCCCGATTCCAACAAGTCCCTGCCTCCCACCACGCCCACCCAGACTGCCGTCTATCCAATTCTGCAGCAGGGCCACGTGGCATGTAGCCCACCCACCACTCCTCTACACCCAAATTGATACTACTGAACACGTTAAAGAGACTGGTGGAAAGATTCAATCGCACACACAGAAACTTGCCACATACATGCACACAGCCACAAAAACGCTCAAGCTGTTCTCGCTTGTTTGTGCATGTCAAGCAATGTAAAGTATAAAGTGTGGTGACTCTGCCTTATGTAATGAAGCATGTATGTGCTAATACGCAATAATATCGTAACGTATTTATAAATCGTACAAAACTAATACAGTAGAATATTAGAATATATTAATTCCACAGATACAAATTATGCTCTATGTAAGACTTTTACAAAGTTGATTATCTTAGCATGATGTAGTTGAATCATTTCTGAAAATTATTAGAGCTCCATCTTCTTTGTGGAAGAGACGTAACCCGTTCAGTTAAGCTTTACAGTAGAATCTCGTTAAGTTAACTTTACCCTCATGCAAAACAGAACCTAGACACAGCTTGTATCAGATGGGATACATCACGTACCACAAGGTAGAGCTAGGGCTAGGGCTAAAGACTTACATGTGTACCGTTTGTACAATTTCAAGCTTTATTTGTAGTCAATATCATACACAAGTGTTACAAGCTAGTTCTCGTGTACCACTGTAGGTACATTCGGCATTATCTTCTAACTCATAGTTTGTACCACATGTGGTACTTGGTGTACCACTTATGTAGTACTTAAAACTTAGACTTACATGTGTACCGTTTGTACAATTTCAAGTTTTATATATGGTTATTTGTAGTCAATATCATCCACAAGTGTTACAAGCTAGTTCTCGTGTACCACTGTAGGTACATTCGGCATTATCTTTTAACTCATAGTTTGTACCACATGTGGTACTTACTGTACCACTTATGTGAAGTAATGTGTTTGATAAATAAGTACTTCTTATACATGTATCAGATGTGGTACATCACGTACCACAAGGTGGTATGCCACAGAACAAAATTGCCTATTTTTAAAAAGCATTCCATTAACTGTAAAACTTGCACCACATGTAACACTAGTTTTTCAATTCTTGATTTCATGTTTTGAATTGTACTGCTTGTACCATATTTTGTTTATAAGTTAAATGAAACAGTGTATATAGCAACAGTTTATCTGTGCTATTCTAGTCTCATACAACAAGTGGTACAAGTGGTACAGTATGTTATACGGCACACAAATTAAGTTATACCGTGTAGTACTTAAAACAAATAAACTTCAACTTGTATATACTTGTATTTAGTTTTGTAATTTTGATAGTGTAATAGGTGGTACGATTGGTAAATTCTGTAGTGCTGGTGTTACCTAGGGGGCTAGAGCTAGGGCTAGAGCTAAAGACTTACATGTGTACCGATTGTACACTTTCATGTTTATTATTGTTATTTATCATACTACAAGTGTTGTAAGCTAGTTCTCGTGTACCGCTCCTGGTACATCCTGCATTATCTTCTAACTCATAGTTTGTACCGCATGTGGTACTTGATGTACCACCTATGTAAAGTAGTGTCTTTAATGCATGATCACTAATTAAGCATGTATCAGGTGTGTTACATCACGTACCACAAAATGGTATCCCACAGAACAAAATTGCCTATTTTGAAAAAGCAATATTCCATTAACTGTAAAACTTGCACCACGTGTAACACTAGTTTTTCAATACCTGATTACACGTTTTGAAATGTACTGCATGTATCATATTGTCTTTATAAGTTAAATGAAACAAGTTTATCCGTGCTTTTCTATTATCATACAACAAGTGGTACAAGTGGTACAATATGTTATACGGCACACAAATTAAGTTATACCGTGTAGTATTTAAAACAAAACTACTTCAACTTGTATAAACTTGTATGTAATTTTGTAATTTTGACAGTATAATAGGTGGTACGATTGGTAAATTCTGTAGTGCCGGTGTTACCTAGTGGGCTAGAGCTAGGGCTAGGGCTAAAGACTTACATGTGTACCGTTTGTACAATTTCAAGTTTTATTTTGTTATTTGTAGTCAATATCATACTACAAGTGTTGCAAGCTAGTTCTCGTGTACCACTCTAGGTACATCCTGCATTATCTTCTAACTCATAGTTTGTACCGCATGTGGTACTTGGTGTACCACCTATGTGAAGTAGTGTGTGTGATGCATAATCACTTATAAAGCATGTATCAGATGTGTTACACCACGTACCACAAGGTGGTATGCCACAGAACAAAATTGCCTATTTTGAAAAAGCAATATTCCATTAAATGTAAAACTTGCACCACATGTAACACTAGTTTTTCAATTCTTGATTGCATGTTTTGAAATGAACTGTATGTACCATATTTTGTTTATAAGTTAAATGAAAAAGTATGTATAGTAACAGTTTATCCGTGCTAATCTAGTCTCATACAACAAGTGGTACAAGTGGTACAATAAGTTATACGGCACACAAATTAAGTTATACCATGTAGTACTTAAAACAAAACAACTTATACTTGTATATACTTGTATTTAATTTTGTAATTTTGATAGTATAATAGGTGGTACGATTGGTAAATTCTGTAGTGCTGGTGTTACCTAGGGGCTAGAGCTAGGGCTAGGGCTAAAGACTTACATGTGTACTGTTTGTACAATTTCAAGTTTTTTTTATGTTATTTGTAGTCAATATCATACTACAAGTGTTGCAAGCTAGTTCTCGTGTACCACTCTAGGTACATCCTGCATTATCTTCTAACTCATAGTTTGTACTGCATGTGGTACTTGGTGTACCACCTATGTGAAGTAGTGTGTTTAATGCATAATCACTTATAATGTATGTGTGAGACGGGATACATCACGTACCACAAGGTGGTCCTACAGCTAGGGCTAAAGACTTACATGTGTACCGTTTGTACAATTTCAAGTTCTTTATTGTTATTTATAGTCAATATCATACTACAAGTGTTGCAAGCTAGTTTTCGTGTACCACTGTAGGTACATCCTGCATTATCTTCTAACTCATAGTTTGTACCGCATGTGGTACTTGATGTACCACCTATGTAAAGTAGTGTCTTTAATGCATAATCACTAATTAAGCATATATCAGATGTGTTACATCACGTACCACAAAATGGTATGTTACAGAACAAAATTGCCTATTTTGAAAAAGCAATATTCCATCAACTGTAAAACTTGCACCACATGTAACACTAGTTTTTCAATACCTGATTAGTTAAATGAAACAGTGTACATAGCAACAGTTTATCCGTGCTTTTCTAGTATCATACAACAAGTGGTACAAGTGGTACAATATGTCATACGGCACACAAATTAAGTTATACCTTGTAGTATTTAAAACAAAACTACTTCAACTTGTATATACTTGTATTTAATTTTGTAATTTTGACAGTATAATAGGTGGTACGATTGGTAAATTCTGTAGTGCCGGTGTTACCTAGGGGGCTAGAGCTAGGGCTAGGGCTAAAGACTTACATGTGTACCGTTTGTACAATTTCAGGTTTTATTTGTAGTCAATATCATACTACAAGTGTTGCAAGCTAGTTCTCGTGTACCACTCTAGGTACATCCTGCATTATCTTCTAACTCATAGTTTGTACCGCATGTGGTACTTGGTGTACCACCTATGTGAAGTAGTGTGTGTGATGCATAATCACTTATTAAGCATGTATCAAATGAGTTACATCACGTACCACAAGGTGGTATGCCACAGAACAAAATTGCCTATTTTGAAAAAGCAATATTCCATCAACTGTAAAACTTGCACCACATTTAACACTAGTTTTTCAATACCTGATTGCACGTTTGGAAATGTACTGCATGTACCATATTGTTTTTATAAAGTTAAATGAAAAAGTATGTATAGTAACAGTTTATCCGTGCTAATCTAGTCTCATACAACAAGTGGTACAAGTGGTACAATATGTTATACGGCACACAAATTAAGTTATACCATGTAGTACTTAAAACAAAACAACTTATACTTGTATATACTTGTATTTAATTTTGTAATTTTGATAGTATAATAGGTGGTACGATTGGTAAATTCTGTAGTGCTGGTGTTACCTAGGGGCTAGAGCTAGGGCTAGGGCTAAAGACTTACATGTGTACTGTTTGTACAATTTCAAGTTTTTTTATGTTATTTGTAGTCAATATCATACTACAAGTGTTGCAAGCTAGTTCTCGTGTACCACGCTAGGTACATCCTGCATTATCTTCTAACTCATAGTTTGTACCGCATGTGGTACTTGGTGTACCACCTATGTGAAGTAGTGTGTTTAATGCATAATCACTTGTAATGTATGTATGAGATGGGATACATCACGTACCACAAGGTGGTCCTAGAGCTAGGGTTAAAGACTTACATGTGTACCGTTTGTACAATTTCTAGTTTTTTATTGTTATTTATAGCAATATCATACTACAAGTGAAATCAACCGTTCATGCTATCGACACACAACAAAGCTTAAAAGCTTTAGAAATGACTATTTTAGTACTGTTCTTAATATAGAATAATTACGTCAACGGTAACTAAGGGTAATACTTCCTGAAAGTTCAAAGTAGTTTGAGTAAAGAAATGGCGAGGCTATCGTGAGACGAGGTCCTGGCGTGTGTTCTGGATAGTGACGATAGTGACGATGTATTCGGCCTAGTAGATAGCTCCAGGGAAGGTGAACAAAATGGAGAAACAGAAGAAGTTACTGCTTTCATGGGCCAGCAATTATTATCAAGAGATTCTCTTGACTATCTTTCAGATACTGTGGCAGACTGTTCAATTTTAGATGATATGAGTACAGATGATGAGTAGTTACTAGTAGAACAGCAAGGAGATTTTAGTAAGTTTTTATTTAAAAGAAGAACAGTTTATAAATAATACTGATTGAATTTAGCTATTAAAGAATAAATATTATAATTTATAGATGTTGATGCCATGGGTGTTAACTAAATTTGGTCTATTGTGAATACAAGTCCCATGTAAACTTGGCGGTGAAAGGGTTAATGTACTACATGTACCATATTTTGTTCAAAAATTTAAAATTCGCTTTAATAAAGAATGAATACAATGTAACATCAAAAAGTATGCACACAATTCCTAATCATGTATGTTAATAATATGTCAAAATCTAAAAAGCTAACAGCACTTAACTTAATATTTTGTTTATTAATTATAACAACACAATTTTGGTCAAAATCTATTGTTAGCTTGAAAAGTTGCAGTGGTAGAATAGAGTCCACTGCAAGTCCATACGTAGAGACATTCTTTATTTCAGATTGTACATGCTCATTACAGACTTTCTCTAATGACATTGCTGCAACTACAATCATATTAGCAATCAACTGTTTCAACAGATTTTCATTACTTCGTGTACTTCGTTTGAATTCCATATCGAAAGAAACCTTGACTTCGCCATCCGCAAGTGGAGAATTAGGTTCAATGTCTTCAAATTGCAGTGTTTTTATTACTGCTGAATTGTTAAAACTCAACATCGCAATGTCTCCTCCCCCAGAAAAAGGGCAATAGTCTGAGCAAATGTCAGCAAGCACCGTGGGATTTAGTCCAATAGATGTTAAAACTTGCCACACTGAATTTATTAAGGAAGACTCACAAACAGCATCAGTCCTCATTTTATGCATTTCTTCTGCACTTCGATTTCTGTCTACATCCAAAGATACTACATTATTCGTTTCCTTTGTGATAGTTACATTTTGAATTCGAAAAAATGATTTTCCAGGTGATTTGTCAGGAGAGAACATGGTCTTGACATACTTATTCGTTGCATCATAATCATAACAAATGTTACGATATAATATGTCATGTAATTCCTCATCAGTTTTCGAGCATTGTTGTTGACTTTTAAATTTGAACATGTAGGAATCACCCACCCGACAAAAATGTCCATTGGTATCAGTGAATTTTACTTCACCACAATAGCCATTTACTTCTTGTACTGTGTAACCTTGTACAAGGGCAGGAATATTTATTGTTGCTTTAACAGGATAAAGGCCTACATAAAAAAATGTAGCTGGAACACCCTACAAACAACAACAACAAAGGAGATATCAAATCAAAAACGATATTAAGTTTTTGATTTATATAGCAAAAAAAAAAACAAAACAAAAAAACAAAACAACAACAACAACAACAAAAAACAACAACATAGCTATCAAAGCTGAAAATGCAATATCTTGTCATACCAACCAAAGAAAAATCTCTCAAAAGAAAGGTCATAATTCATCACAAAACATTATGAAGTCACTGACAATATCTTTCATACTGAAAATGAACTGTGGTATGTGCATGTGCTTACCCCATCTTTCAATGGTTTAAGTTCTTTTTTATCAACCTAAAAAAGAAAAAAGTGACAAATTTCAGAACATGACCAATAAATAGGTAGGAAGACTTAAAATAGAGACCATTACAGAATGACCTTATTTGACACTGCTAAACCAACAAGCTTTTTTCATCAAAACTTGCCAACACATATGTAGACAACATTTTACTGCACCACATAAAATCTACGTGCACACAATTCACATTTATTTATTCATCGCTAAAATAAATCACAATGTTTAAAGATACTCTTGAGGTAAAACAACGATTGTCACTCCCTTGCGTGACAACAGACCCTATGTACATTAACTCACCATCAACTTAGTAGGACTTAAAGTACCAACTTTTGTTTTTCTTCTCTTTGTTAAATTTGACCATATTTCCAATGCCAAATTCTTAACTTCACCCTTGATGTTATCTTTAAGAGCAATACCTATATCCTGCAAAAAGCATAATAAACTACTCATTACTCCCACTTACTTTTGTAATGTGTGCATATCAACACATTTGTGCTAGCATCAACCAGCACCAAGATCTAAAATGAAGATGGCAAGTGAAACTTTTAAGGGATGTCCAGCCTACACTAGCCACTCTTGCTCAGCTAGACCTGTCACTGCTTCCAAATTAAAGCACTGACTTCAAGCCCAACTACTTACTTGGTGCCCCGATTGTTGTGCAAAGAATAATTTGTCAGCAAGGACACTTAACAAGTTGTGAATTTATTTACCCAAAATTGTAACTATAGTAATTTTTATATGATTCACTCTGAAATCTACCCAACATGTCCCCACACGCTTTCCTTAGTACAGCATTTGGTAAAACAATCTAAAAGAGCAAGATTATAGTTAAAGCATAAATAACCTAAATGGACACGAGCACTTTTATCTTGAAGTACAATGCCACCTTGACTACTATAATGCTGCTCACTTACCAACAGTTCACACGTGTCAATATTGAGATGATCCAAAGCCTTAACACACTTAGACTGCACTAATACGTCTTCAGGTAAAACACATTCCATCAGTTCTTCCCATTCTGCGAAAAAAAGATTATTAAAACACATGCACAATATTTGACAATAGTATACCATGTTGATTAGGTCTCCTTCGCTTAGATCTCAACTGCAAATAAGACAACATCCACGTCAGAAACATAGATAAAAGACCACGATCCAAATTAATCACATGCAACAGCCATAAGTAATTACTCCACTGCTTTGTTTGTGTTTCAAGCTCTATCTTTGATTTCTACACATTTTAATGGGTCCCTTAGCTGTTCAACATGTTTCACTACGTCAACGAAGTTGTCAATTTTCTATGACCATGTTTCAGACAACTGACCCATCTAGTTAACACACCTGAGAGTTAAACAATGTCTCTAATTCTTTATTCCTTTTCTCTGCCCTTTCTTTTCTTCCTCCGCTTTCTTCAACTTGAACATCAAATCTGGCACCTCCATGCTTACCTTTACATTAAGAGAATAGAAGTTGAAGGTGGGTGCATGTGCTACATGTTAGTGTAATATCCCAATAGGGCCTCCCATTTTAACCACAGCTTCTGCTAAAAAAGTTGCTAGAGGCCTTGTCCTAGGGACTTTCATTCATATAGCCACAGGTCATGACAACTACAAGTAGCTCCTAATGTACCTATCTGTATCACAAATGGTTATATTTTATACAAATCTATAGTCAAGACACACATCCCATACACTGCGTGTGTGCCTACAGTTTTAGGTATGACGTTCTTTCCAAAACTATTTGTTTACAATTAAAGCTTTAAATTTGAGAAAGAAAACATGCGTCCTATACTACACGCTTTTCTGACTAACTTGGAGGCAGGATTTGTAGTTTTCAGAATTAGTAGCTTGTACTGTAGTAGTTTTGGAACTTGTAGCTCTGCGGTCAAACCTGAGGTTCGAATTGATGCACACTGATAAAATCACAGCATGCGCAGCATAAATTAGTTCTTATACGACGGCTAGGGCTAGAGGCAAACCATGTTTACCGCGCGTGCTAAAATACCAGGATCGCGATTTACGCGGTAATTTATGAACCAATATTTAACGCCCACCTGATTCTTCTCACGGGTCGACTGGATTCGAATTTCTTTTCTGTATTGTGAACTACTATTACCACACATCTACCATGCCTCCTGCAGACTATGAAGAAGAGAAAGGTATTTTCACAGCTCTTGTAATTGTACACTTTAAGTGACATCATTAAATGTAGAAAAAGCGAAGAGATTTTTGAGTGAATTCTACGCGGACAGTGATCAGGGGAAAGTGTTTGCCTACGCTGATCAGCTCACCAGCATTGCACACAGAGAGCAAGTGGAACTGGTCATAGATTTGGACGATGTGGCAGAAGTATGATAAAATTGAAACTTAGTAGTGAAATTTAAATAAGGGGGTGGAGTAATTGTATAGTAGATTGGAATAGTTTCACTGGATTAATTATAAATAAAATATGAAGTTGTAGTAAACAGTAAATATACAAGTTGTTTAATATCACCTCTCCATAAAATGTACAGGTTGATTTGGTATTTTAATTCCAGATTGATTCAGATCTGGCAGAAGCTATAGCCAAGAACACTCGTCGCTATGTGACCATATTCTCTGATGCAGTGACAGAACTGCTGCCAACTCACAAACAGAAGGAGGTAGGTGGTAGAATCAAACAGTATGGGAAATGTGTTTTCTAGACTTCTCAGTATGTTTTAAGTATTTTTTTTCTTTTTCAGGTGGTAGCCAAGGATGCCTTAGATGTTTATATTGAGCATCGCCTGCTCCTTCGTCAGCGTCAGAGGGGCGACGCCCAGCCCCTGGATTCCAGAAATGCCTACCCACCAGACCTCATCAGGAGATTGTAAGATTAATTCATTATTCAGTATGATCGTTAAGGGTAATTAGTCCAGGAGCATTACAATTTTACTGTGGAAATGATTTTTCCGATCCTTTACCGACTCATTTAGCGAGGTGTACTTCAAGCAGCAGAGTCGTGTGCGGCCGCTGTCCGTGCGGAAGGTGAAGGCAGACAGCATCGGCAAGCTGGTGACGGTAAGAGGCATCGTCACGCGGGCCACAGAGGTGAAGCCGGTCATGTGCGTGGCCACGTACACATGTGACCAGTGTGGGGCCGAGTCCTACCAACCGGTGAGTAGCCAATCTTTGAGGGAGGAGGGACGTTGGGATAGGACAGACCAATGGAGTTCATTTTTAAATTGCAGTATGTATTTCCAAATGGTTAGACTGTTGAAAATAGGTAAGATGTAAATCATGGTGAATTTTTATCTTCACGGGTTAGTGTAATGGTGTAGTAAGAAGCTGGTAGTTAATTAATAATTTATTTGTTATTGTGTATATATTTTATTGATTGCATGATTGATTGTGTTTAGATTTCTGGTATTTCATTCATGCCACTTGTAATGTGTCCTAGTGAAGAATGCCAGAGAAACAAGTGAGCAGGGGGGAAGGGCTTAGCGTGGTATGAGTGGGTGTGGTTCGAAATGAAGCTTGGGTTGGTTATAATGTGTGGAGTGAGCGGTTGGGTAAGGTGTCGTCATCACCAAAAAAATTTTTTTTTTTTATTTTTTTATTTTTTTTTATTTTTTTTTTTTTCCTTTTAGATCTGGAGGTCGTCTGTACCTGCAAACGCGTGGGTCAAAGTTTATGAAGTATCAGGAGCTAAAGATCCAGGAGCACAACGACCAAGTGCCTGTCGGTAATATCCCTCGCTCCATGACCGTGGTGACTAGGTAAGGGACACCTCAAGCTTCACGGCATGTGGTAAAAAGTTGAGGCCAGGGATGGGTTCAAGGACTTCCTACAGTGCTTGAAGCATGAGTACAAGCACTTTAAATGAGCTTAGGAATTGAGCTCTTTTTTAAGCACTTGGTTTTAAAAATGCTTAAGCACCCAGTTAAGCACTTTTAAAGTGCTTTCAAGCTCAAGCACATTGCGCACTCTATTAGGAGCTACAGCAACATAACTTTTAATTTGAAATACTTCATGTAAGGAAAAGGCTATTACTTGTTGCATCTGATGGTCTTTCAAATGTCAAATCATTCAGCCTACATCTATCAGTGCTCATGTGCACTTTACATCTATCAGTGCTCATGTGCAGATTACATCTATCAGTGCTCATGTGCAGCCTACATCTATCAGTGCTCATGTGCACTTTACATCTATCAGTGCTCATGTGCACTTTACATCTATCAGTGCTCATGTGCACTTTACATCTATCAGTGCTCATGTGCAGATTACATTTTTGTTATTATGTTCATTTGCTTAATTTAAAAATGCTCATCAAGCAGTTTGAATTTATGGACTTAAATACAAGCACAAATGACTTATTTACCAGAGTGCTTGAAAGCACTATCAAGCACTTAAAAAAAAAAGTCCTTGAAGTGCTTATAAGCACATGAACCAAGTGCTTGAACCCAAGCCTAGTTGAGGCATATTATTAAAGACCCGTTGTGTCTTTTGCAGGGGAGAGGTCACAAGGTTGGCGTCGCCAGGCGATCATGTAATGGTGACGGGAGTGTTCTTACCCATGGCCAAAAGTGGAGGTTTCAAACAGATGACTCAGGGACTGCTATCTGACACATGCCTGGAGGCACATGTGAGTGGTTGCTATGGATACGCTACACCATGGTCTTGTTTGGTTCATCTATTCCCTCCACCACCTTCTAATGCTTTATGGATAAGATGAAAATGTAGTTGGTTTCTTTCATTTGCGAAATTTAATTTCAGCGCGTGGTACGAGTGAAAAAGACTGATGAAACTGAAGATGAAGATACGGAGATGACGGAGGAAGATATAGAAGCACTTTCCCATGGTAATACTATTGCATGGTGTATACACACAATTGTATTGTATGGATAAACGTGAACTTGTATATCATGATTTATGCTGTAATAATGCTTCTAGAGGAAGATTTCTACGAGAAGCTGGCTAGTTCTCTAGCTCCCGAGATTTACGGACACGAGGATGTCAAGAAGGCTCTGTTGCTGCTGCTGGTGGGCGGAGTCGACTGCAATCCCCAAGGCATGAAGATCCGTGGCAACATCAACATCCTCCTCATGGGGGACCCTGGAGTGGCCAAGAGTCAGCTTCTCTCCTATATTGACCGCATTGCCCCCAGGAGTGAGTTACCATTTGAAGAATATAGAATCCAAGTATCAAGGAAATGCTCAACATAATACGAATTAAAGGGTAGAATTTGGTGTTTCCGGCCTTATCTATGTTATTTGAAAGTTTTTTTGTTTTTTTGTTTTTTTTTGTTTTGTTTTTTTTTGGTTACCATGAGTCCAAGACAGTACTATTTAAAATAACGTATTTAGTTTGATTGGATTTAGAAAAGCTTTGGTATGGTTAGTAGTAGAAATTCTACTAAATCATTCTTGAATCTTTCTTGTTTTGTATGGCAATGGCTGGTGACTTTTGAAGAGAACTGAGGATATCATTATAGCTCTACAGAAGAAACCTAGTCTATATAGGGCATGTATGTCTCAGAGAGTTTAGCCAATGGATGAGTGAGAATCATTTGCTTCAGGTCAGTACACAACTGGGCGTGGCAGTTCTGGGGTGGGATTGACAGCTGCTGTGATGAAAGACCCAGTGACGGGTGAGATGATCTTGGAGGGCGGGGCTCTCGTGCTGGCCGACCAGGGCGTGTGCTGCATCGATGAGTTTGACAAGATGTTGGACGGCGATCGCACGGCAATACACGAAGTTATGGAGCAGCAGACTGTCTCCATCGCCAAGGTAGGCCATTCAGGGTGGGAAGGGCTGAGCCATTCAGGGAGGGGGGGGTCAGAAGGAAATTTGAATACTTACCAGACTTTGCAAGTAAAACAGCAATAATATCGAATCAGTCATCAATCAATTTGAACGCTATCTGAATGAAGCTCCAAAGGTGCGAACCCTCAGCACTATTAAACACTACCTAGCTATTACAATAATCTCCTTCCAAAAGAACAATCAATCTGTTAGGTATTTTAATGAGGCATCAAAATAGCTCGACCAATGAAAATGGTACATGGAAACGCTGTCTGCATAAGAGAAGAAGCTAAACAGGCCAGAAACACCCACTTGTATACATTTCAAATGCGAAGCTTCACTTCTTTCAACTCCGTTTACTTCCCCGAGCATAAAGCAAACTACATCGCTGGCTGCAGAAATTATATGCTCACATGATTATGACGTGATGCTAGGGGGCGTTGCCCATAAAAGCTGGTACCTACGTGGAGTTGAAAGCTTCACGTTTTCTCAACGATTAGCCCGAAATTAAAAAAAAAAAGTAGCACAATAAAAGGTCTTAAATCTTCGTCCTGAGTAAGTTCATACCTAAATCAACTGTTAATTGTCAGTAATCTCCAAAATCAGAGCGTGACAGACAGACAGACAAACAGACAGACAGGATGACTACTATAACCCTCTTGTGCATGCGCGCTGAGGGTTAATAATGATTTATTACAAGGTACGGGAATGGGGAGGGGTGGGGTTAGGTTATTGGGAGGAGTTAGGTGAGTTAATTGGTGGGGAAAACTGGGGCATCTGGTAAACTACTGGGGAGAGGATTGTTTCTAATCTGACTCTCGTAATATTTGCTTTATTCAATCTATATTACATGTAGGCCGGTATAATGACGACCCTGAATGCACGCGTGTCTATCCTGGCAGCTGCTAATCCGGCGTTCGGTCGCTACAACATCAAGAAGTCTGCGGAGGCCAACATACAGTTGCCGGCAGCGCTGCTCTCCAGGTTCGATCTCCTGTGGCTCATCAGAGACAAGTCTGACTCCGAGAATGACCTCCGCCTGGCTCAGCACGTCACCTACGTCCACCAGCACTCCGTCCAGCCTCCCACGCAGTTCACACCTTTTAGCACCAAGGTTATGAGGTGAGGAAGGAATGGTGCATGTGTGTTTGGTGTGAGTGTGTGTGTGAGAGAGAGATTGTACTCGCATGGTTTAATCACATGTAGTAATTAGCTTATTTATTGTGGATGTCGTTGTTGTTATTTTTCCCCATCAGTAATTATATTTATTTTGTTTTTCTGTTCCAGCATGTACATTGCGACTTGCAAGAAGTGTCAACCTGTGATACCAGATGGACTGACAGACTACATCGTCAGTCAGTATGTGGAGATGCGGCGAGAGGCTCGTAACAACAAGGGAGGCATTAACCAAACCTTCACTTCCGCTAGGACTCTGTTGGCATTGCTCCGACTGGCCACTGCTCTGGTAAGGGGATACGGTAAAAGCGAGGGTGGATTGGGTAGATAGGAGGTGGAGTTTTAAGTTGGAGTTTCACTGTAGCTACGTGTGACTGGTAAGGTATAGTCACTGATAGTTTTTACTTTGCTGCTTATGACTGGTAAGGTGTGGTCACTGGTGTGTGCGTGCATGTGTATGTGCGTGCATGTGTATGTGCGTAGGCTCGACTGAGACTGGCATCGGTAGTGGAGAAGGAAGATGTGAATGAAGCTATGAGACTCACAGACATGTCCAAGCAGTCTCTGTACGATGATGAACAAGCTGGCAGGTTTGTGATAGGATTACATACACATAGCTCACTCTCTGCCTTCTTGTATTGAGTCCGCAAGTGGTCTTGCTGTGCTATTGTAATGGTCCGTTGAGTAGATCTCCTCTACTAATGCTTCTAATGAGCTCAACCCTTTACCGTATGTGCTGGGCATGTGACCACTCTCATACTACATGTGTTAAATAACGGAAGTGTATTATTAACTAACGTGCCTGCACTCATCCCCAGCCTAGACTTAGTTCATAGACAAATAATCGGGGAGTAAGATGATGTGCTTGTCTTGCTTTATCTGGTTTAATAGTTTTGCAACTTGTTACTATTCTGAGTCTTAAAGAGTTAAATGTAACAACAATAAAAGGTAGACAGAAATGTCCTCCATTTATCATTTGGCATATGCAAAAGGCACAGCTTTCCTTTACGGAGGAGGAGACCAAAAAATTTATGAAGTAACCAGTAGCTCTATACAATCTTGTGTTCTTGTCATAGAAACTCTCGGCCCATCGATGCCATTTATTCCATCATCCGAGAAATGGCTGAGCCTGATGTGGCGAGATTCGACGATGCTCGTCAACGCATCCTGGCAAAGGGATTCACTCCGGACCAGTTTGACGAGTGTCTGGATGAATATGAGAGACTGAATGTGTGGAGCATCAACCTCTCAAGGACGAGGATCACATTTGTATGAACTGGAGCTACTAGTGCATCAAACTCTTTCCACTAACATTGTAGTTTTGTAATTTATGCCTGTACACATAACGAACAAGTTTTTATTTAAAAAAAAAAAATTTTTTTTGTCTTGACCATGCGTTCATAACCCGTAGGATGGACATATAAATATTTGAGAAGCTTAGACGAAGTTAGTTTCAGCATATAAGAATTAAACTCTGACTACATAATCATAGGCTCCAATTTTTTGAAAACCAGTTCCAGGACACCACACCCCCTGTCCACGCCCAAATCATCGCTAACCACACCCATCAAATTAATGTAAAAGCATAACAATTAAAAGTAGTAGTATCTCTTTGTTGAGTGACATTATGGTAGCTTTCTTGTACTTCTTAAGAAGTTCTTCGCTGAAAGAAGAATCATGGCAGCATTGCACACCACTGTTGAACTTGAGAGTCATAAGAGAGATGATAGTGCCATTTACTTAAAGAATAAGAAGGCACCTGATCAAGCAAACACTACTACTGTAACTGAAGTGCACTCTGACTCAGACCTTGCAGTAGCTACCAGCTGCTTTTTTGCTGCTGTTGATAATGTATTTTTACAAGGATGCTGACTGTGCATGCATGTACTGTATCTACTGCAATGTCAACAAGTCTACAGTACAGATCTAGTAGGTTTTCAGCATAATAGCACATAAAACTCTACTACTCAACTCCTGCATCCAGGACAAATGGCAGGTGAATCCAGGACACAGGACAATGTCAACAAATCAAGGACTGTCCTGGACATTCCAGGACAGTTGGAGCCTATGTAAACTCGATCGATTGCATGCTGCTATTGCTTCTCGAGGTTTGTAGATAGCGCGGCAAGTCCCCTTTCACGTAGCGACTACTTACCAGTTCTAAAATGGCGACTGACAGCAGCAGCACGAGTGGAGGAGGGCCAGTCTATCCCTCTCATCAGAATCCTCTTTCCAGAAAGCTCCACAAGATATTGGAGAGCGACTTGGACAATGACAAGGACACTCTGGAAGCCCTTAAGGTACTTTCTGACTGCTTGGATAAGAACACTCTGAAGGCAAGAAGAAACTTGAGGAGTGACTTGGAGAAGAGGACACTGGGTCTGAACGAGGACTTCTTGGGATGTGTAAAAGAGTTGGTTGAACAGGCCAAAGGGCTGCAGGATGAAGCTAACCAAATGAAACAATGTTGTGATGACATGCAAAAGAGATTGGTATCGGCCAAGCAGCGGACGTCTGGTTTGCTGAAAGAGACGTCACAACTCCAAGGGAGAAGCAGGTCATTAGACATGAAGTCCAAGGTGGCATCATCTTTCCTGAGTAAGTTTCAGCTCACTCCCGATCAGCTTCGGGTCCTCTCTGGTTCCTCGGAGAGTTACGGTTCTGTTGCACAGCCTCCTGTGAATGACGAGTTCTTTGAGGCTATGCACAGAGTCCAGAAGATTCATGAAGATTGCAAAGTTCTACTGCACATGAGCAAACAGAGGGCTGGATTAGAGATCATGGAATCTATGGCTGTTCAGCTGGAGTCTGCCTATGAGCGTCTGTATCACTGGACCCAAAACCAGTGCCGATTGATGACTGGAGAAATGCCCGATTTCAATGCTAACCTTCGCCGTGCTCTAAAGGAACTGCAGAAACGGCCTGTGCTGTTTCAATACTGTGTTGACGAATACGTCATTGCCCGTAGGATGGCACTCGTCCAGGCCTTCATAGATGCCCTCACCCGTGACGGGATGTCCGGCAGACCGATGGAGCTGCACTCTCACGATCCCGTGAGATACTGTGGAGATATGCTCGGCTGGCTTCACCAAGCCATTGCCACAGAGAATGATCATATTGCCGGCCTGTTTGCCGAAAATGACGAGAACAGCGATCGCTCTGTGTCCATTTTGAGCATGATTACGGAAGGAAGCTGCAGGCCATTGCACGTTCGCATCGAGCAGGTCATTGTCTCAACCATGCATTCCGTGGTGGCCTACAAGCTCGTCAATCTCCTTCGCTACTACTGCGGAGTTTTTCTGAAGAACTTGTCTCCCAGTGCCCCACTTGTCAAGACCGTTTCCGACCTCTCGGAAATCCAATCTAAAATGTTCTTCAGCGCTCTCAACTCCCAGGTATCGAAGATACTGGGAGACGTGCAGCCCCCTTTCCAAGACCTTGCACCCACGGGAAAGCTCTCGGAACTCCTGAGCTTGTTGCAGGAATTGCTTTGCTCCAGGGACATGACGGTTTTTGCGGAAGACAATCAGAATCAAGACCTGCGGATGATTTTGAGCTGCTGCATCGACCCTCTCATCCAGTACTGCAATGCCTCTGTTGCGTCCATTAGTAAATTGGATCGCTCTATCTATCTCGTCAATTGCCTGTACGTACTGCAAAGCACGATTTCACTGTTTGAGTTTACAGACAGACAAGTGGAGAATTTAGATATGCAGATGAGTTCACACGTCGATAAAGTGTGCTCAGAACAGTTGCTTCACTTTCTCGGCAGAACTGCACTTTCAGGATTTCACACGGCATTATCGCGAGACGGAGTGACAGACAGTGATTATCAGTCTATTGCCAATTGCTCGCAGCATGTTAGAACTTTTATTTCAGCGCCAGACCAGTACCACCTGGCTCAGCTGAAGCTAATCACTAGTGGGAAATTGAGGGAAGAAGTTTCGAAAAAGTCGTTGGAGAGGTTTTGTGAAGTGTATGAGAATATCTACCATAATGTAATTAAGGATAAAGGAGAGGATGGAGTTGCAACAATGTTATCATATACTCCCCAGCAAACTAGACAGTTTTTACTAAGTTAATGGGAAGCCATTTTTAACTGTTAATATGAACGTTTTGCTAATTTTTACATTACACGGGTCAGTGTACCTTTCTAATTAAACGAATACTGTACTGAAATGTTGAAATTTTATTATAAGCAAGTTTTTTAAACTAGAGCTTGGATGGTCACGTTGCTGTAGGTGTTTGTTATGTTGTAACTAACTGGTGGCGTGTGGTTATAGTTAGTGGAATAAAGAAGATGTCCTCTAAATCTCACAACAGGATAACAGTCTCCAAGCACGTTTACCTGAGGACGCAGCAGGTGAGTAGTCGGTGCTCTGGAAACAACGTGTTGCCGTTAACTACCGGCTAAACTGTGTTTGCTTTTACTGTAGCGGCGGCTGCGCCATGTAAAATGCATAATCATCCGGAACTTGGTTCTGCCAGAGAGCTTAGAAGCCAGCGGTGCTCCTTTGAACATCAGGGTGTATTTTACCTTGCATCCTCTATACGACGAGAGCAAAAGTAAGCTTTATAAAGTCTCAGGAATGGTGCTTATTAAAGTGAATGATCCTTCCCCCCTCAGTCCTGTACAGAAGTGATGCTGTATGCCAATCTTACGTAAGTACTTTGAATTTTATTCTAGTGTAAGTCCTTGATGTTTACCAAGTTATAATGCTAATAGTGACGAACAGGTAAAGGAAATTAAGGACTAATGATCTCATTAGTTGATGGTTGACGGGTTTCCTCACGGGCTGTCTTGTTTCTTGTATAACTTTGTGCTGCAGAATCCAACCTGGGAGTCCGTGCAGTTCAGTTCTGCCACCTCCAGCAGCCATGCCTCATTACACTGTAAGTTTATTGAATTATGAGCAGCTAATTTGGTTAGGTACTTCCAGTAGTGACTTGGGCAGGAGATGACTGACAGTGCTAGTATTTTAGGTAGACCATTATAAATACTCCTTGCAGATTTGTTAAATGGAAAGTACATGTTTCAGTCTCGAAGAGTGTATTAATGTACGATAGTGCATAGAATGTGTTATGCTTCTATTCAAAGTTTGTTGTCTTGCAGGTCTATAATAGTGTATTTGATATATGAGTGTCCTATTATTTGCACTAGTACTCGCTCATTCTCACCCTTTTCATTGCCTCCTGTTCACGTAATACTAAGTTAGGTTTAGAAGGATTAATTACTGGTGAAATATCAGACTGCTATTGTTTCTAGTCAGTGTACCTTCATGAATGACTTGGTTGCTTTAATTGGCAAGCGAGCGAGACACTCTCAGGGTTAACGCAATCGAGATTTCGCTATATTTATTTATTTATTTATTTATTTATCTGTTTATGGGGTACGTGAGACTTCTGTTTTCGCCCGCGCTTCTAATTACGTAAGTTAGGTAAAGCGTTCACAGTTCCAGTATTTTTCAATTAACGAGCGCGGAGAATCCTGCACAGACGCAACTTTGTTTCAACCAAAAAGTTTACAGCTACTCTCTTCTTGAAACAATTGTGAAGTCTTTGTCAAGCTGCGCTTCTTTGCCACTGCTTTCGAAGTTTATTCAGGTAATTCTGTTAGTTTAGTCTGGGATCAGAGACTTTAGATTCTCTGATGCTAACTGAGAATGGAAAGGGTTACACTGTGCACTACAGTTAGATGTAATTTCTGTCCTATTTTTCTGTAAAAAGAGTCTGCTCGCTCGCCATGCATTTGCGCTATTCGAGTGCACCACTAGTTAGTATAAGGTGGTGATTGGAGATGGGTTAAAATCGGTCTCTGTGCTTCTCTATATGTGACCGTCTACAGGAAAACCGGGCACAACGCGGCACCCTTCGAAAAAATTTTTTTTTGCACTTACAGAGTTGTCGGCGTCCAGATATTGAGCTCTCCAAGTTTTATCGTCGTAGCTTAAGTCGTTCCCACTATAATAGACCTAACCGTTCCCTTCCGTCGGCTTGAAACAATACATTTTTAAGAAATCGATCGATCTTTTCTTGATATTTACGCACGCCGCGTTGTGCCCGGTTTTCCTGTAGACGGTCACATATGATGCATGTCCTTCAGTGGGAATGGTGTATTCAGGGAGAGATATTAGCACTGAGAACAAACAGAGAGCTAGTGTTGAAACAAGATTGACAGACATTCCATACTTCTTGTCCAAACTTCTTGTCCAGTGGTTTGTAAGAATTGGTATGAATTTAGTATGGATTTATATGTAGTCATTTGTAACATTGCATGAGTTACAACTAAGTCTTTATGGTGCTACCATTTCTTAACTAGTGAAAGGACACGGGCTTATGTCTTTGGAGAGTCCTATTTTATAGTCAAATTTAGAAGTAGCTGTATCAGTTTTTATCAGATGTCATGAGTGTGTCTACTGTGTGTGTGTGTGTGTGTGTGTGTGTGGTGTGTGTATGCGTGTGTGTGTGTGTGAAAGAAAGTAGAGTTGTAGTCCCAATATTGACACATCAGGGTAAGTTGTGGTCATCAGCAATACCCACATTAAAAAGACATGAACATTGTGGCCTCAATATTATGAACTTTAAGTTAAGGTATTTCTGAAGATATCATTGTTAACCTTGGTCTTGGCTGGATTTTGCAGCTGGCAATAGGAGCTATTTCTTCCCAATGTTTTTTTTTGTCCTTCCATTACAATTTGAGGAAACAATTTAAATGTGTTTTTTTTTACCCAATATGTTAATAAACCATAGTAGATATGATGAAGTGAACAATCTTTCCCATGGCGACAGTTTCTGGCCATATGTCCATGTACTATGCTGTAACTGGTACATTACTTTCAATGTTATCTGAGACAAAATGGAGGATCTCTTTAGGAACTTGGGGAAGGAAGGGTTTAGGTGCTTTGATGGTTGCGGCTTATGGATGCTAGTTGACAAATGTGCACGTTTAGAGATAGTAGTTTATATTAGTATTGTTGGTTTAAATGCAAGTACATTTAAACTATGAACTTCTCCACATTTGTCTTACATGTGCTTGCAAACAGGTTTATTATTTATTAACCGGCTCTTCCTGTAGTATTTGCTGAACAGTCAGTAGTTTTTCTGTCACAGAATTCCGCTATCACTGATCTGTTTTTTGTTGTTGTTGTTGTTGTTGTTGTTTATTCCTTGTGCAGTTTTCACCATCAAGGTATGGTTCCAACTGACGTCTAACCGCCAGTTTCCCACCCCCAAACCAGTTTCCCGGGCTTTGTTCCCACCAAGCCCCAAGAAAAAAGGAGATCACACGAAAAATGGGACAGAGTATGAGGAGCCAGCCGAGCTGGCCTTTGAAGGCACCATTGACCTCTCTGACCTCGTGTACTTAGGATCATTGGTAAGGGTAGGTCATAATATGGATGTAGTTGTGGTTGTCATAGCTACGCTGGACAGGGTTTAGTGTGTAAAATGAATTTTGATCATATGAAGTTGAGGGATTGTTAGTGTAAGGATCACATGCACTACTTTGATGTCAAGTGTCTATTTTTAGAATTGAGAAATTGCTAGGATACAAAAGAAATATAGAATAAGCTTTCACAGTCAAGAGACGAATGTGATTTTTTTAGGCCTTTTAGTGGGGCTTTCCCCATCCCTATCTGAAAATGGTGGCGGCGGCATTTGCCACAACATTTTCATCAATTTCAAGGAAATGAGAAGCCTCCCTGAAATTTCAAAGTATTGACTTGACCCCACAAGTTTAGTCCCAGAAAATACCCCAGGTGTGTATGGGTGTAGTGATATGTTATAAATGCATTCATGTTGTGACCATATTAACGATAGGAGGATATTGTTGGGTGTCTAAACCTGTTGCGTTTTCAAGTATTGACTGTAAATGTTGGCGAGAGTTGAAGCTTTGCCCCTGAAATATGAATCATTTTGTGTGCGCCCTCGCATGCATGTATATCTGAGATGACAACATGTAGAATGGCAGGAGGAAGCTGTTGGTGCCATTGAAGGTGGAACGAAGAGCTGTCATTAGTTTGTGTATTAGATGAATGTCTTTGTGATAACGGTCGGTCACCGTGTGGTTTGTTCAGTTCTCTCCCATTGGCTTGTCTGTGTGTGGGTTTGCATGTGTGAATCATTTCCATTGGGAGCTCAGCTACGTGCGAACATGCGGTGTGAAGCGTTGGAAAGTGTCTTCACCTTGTTTCACTCTGTCCGGTGTATGTAGGATTAGACATAGCACGTACAGCAGGTACAAATGGAGAGAGAGAGGGAGGCCGGGGGGGGGGGGGGGTGCTAAAGATTAGGGAAGACAGGGGAATAGACTAGAGGAAGTTTTAAAAAAATAAATTTATTCATTATTTATATATATAATATGTATATACAGTATATATGTGACCGTCTATAGGAAAACCAGGCACAACGCGGCACCCTTCGAAAAAATTTTTTTTGCACTTACAGAGTTGTTGGCGTCCAGATATTGAGCTCTCCAAGTTTTATCGTCGTAACTTAAGTCGTTCCCACTATAATAGACCTAACCGTTCCCTTCTGTCGGCTTGAAACAATACATTTTTAAGAAATCGATCGATATTTACGCACGCCGCTGCCCGGTTTTCCTGTAGACGGTCACATATATATATATTTTTTTTTTTTTTCCCCTTGCAATTCTGCTTTCATTTACTTTGGAGATATGTAGGGGCACAATATCTGTGTAAGGAAAAACTAATATGGCTGAAAATGTGTCTTGAATACCTGAACATACGTATCACTCCTCAAACTGCCTATCCATAACCATGTGTTGGGTTCAACTGCATTCTATTCCTGTAAGCCCTCGATTATGAAACAAACAGTAGCCAGATAACTAATGTGGACATAGTTCCACGTGAAGCGTTATCTGTATAAATTTTGATAGCTTGTATTCTATTAATAGTACTAGGGAGGCCGGCCCCTGGGATCTCCTCCCCCCCCCAGATCTGACTATAGTTGAATTCTACAAGTACATGTAATAAGATTATATAATCGTGCATGTGACCAAACACTGATCAATATGAATTATACACTCTCATAGAATATACATAAAAGTAAATGGGTTTAAGAATGGGTGTGGCTATGATGCTCTGATACAAGCAGCATCTGAGCAGCACACTGTATAGGAACAGAGCCTTGGCAGTATCATGCCATCCAGAGTCTTGTATGGCTTTATTGCTAAAGTCTGGTGATGTGAAAGACAAGACTTCCTGCGAATCCTGTCAGAGAGTTCCTTGGTCTGTGGAATGGTCTGACGCATTGTGGGCCTCAATGGGTGGACATAGATCCTGAATAGTGGACAGGACCGGCTGTGAAATCAATCAAGATTGAATAACAGCATTACACACACACACACACACACACACACACACACACACACACACACACACACACACACACACACACACACACACACACACACACACACACACACACACACACACACACACACACACACACACCAGGGCTTCATACAGAGGGGGGGTGGCCCTGGAATCCCCCCCCCCCCCCCCCCCCCCCCCAGAAAAAATCCTGTATGAAGCCCTGCACGCACACACACACACACACACACACACACACACACTACTGGTGATGCTATATGGGAGATGATTTAGTGCTTAGCATGGCTAGTGTATGTGTGAAATAAAGTGGCCACTAATCCCAATAATGCGTGTTTGTGTGCTCAATAATGAATACTTGAGTTATACCGTCACTTCACAATATTGTAATGGAGGTTGAATTTTCATGGTGGTGGACAGTTTTGCTGTTTTGGTCTTCGTAGTGTAGTGGGAGGTGGAAGTCGAGTGTGTAAACACACTTGAGAGTAAATATTTAGTGTGAGGTGTTGTGTTTTGGGGGTTTGTTCATGTTTGTTTTGTTTGGAAAGAGTTTGTGATAGCAATAATAACACTTCCAAACTTACGTAGTCGGCACTGGAGACGGTAATGATCATCAGTCACTACTGGGCCACCTTGGATAGTAGACTGAATGAAAGATCAGTAGTGTTGAAAAGGTTGTGCTACTGTGAGGGGTTTTGGGGGCTCACACAACAAATGGGACACTTTATGGACTTGAAAGGCTACGATAAAATTTGTAGCTTGAAGGCAAGCTACTCATGTGTGTATACATGTAACTGCATAACCTAACATGTTATGTTATTTTTGTATCAGGATATTTTATTTGAGTTTTTAAATTACAACATTATCTATATTACATCATACAGCACATGGAAAATGTCTCTTGTACAGATTTTTGGATCTTTACTGTGTCTTCAATAATAATAATGACCATAATAATGATAATAGTAATATTAATTATTAATTATTGTTATTGTTATTTTTTGTTTGATTGCACCAACTCAGGTAAATAAGGATGGTTCTAGCTACCCTCCCAACTCTGTGGTCATTGGAATGTTCGATGGCTACTTCAGCAACCCCGCCGTGGGAGGAATTCCCCCATCCCCTCCCATCGCTCACTCCCTAGTCGACCTCCTGCCTCCACGCAGTTTACTAGAAGTCAACAAGTCTGACGTAAGAGTGTATGTGTGTGTGTGTGTTGTGTCTTGTGGATACTTGTGACTGTGAGTGTGTCACTAGGAAGTGTTCCTCGTTTTAATGATGATCTTTCAATGTCTGTGCCCCAGGTTATGGATTCCTACGTAAACTCTATGCTGCAGATGTAAGTTTCACGGTGTGTGTGTATGTGTGTGTGTGTGCACATGCTAATTTGTGCGTGTGTTGCCAGAGAAGATGCATCTGCTCACCAGTGAATAACCCTTTACATGACTTAGATTATTAACCATGACCTGTCAATACAGCCGGAGTTGTTGTTGAAGGATACTGGTACTATAAGAGATAAGACATTGTTGTTGTTTTTGTTTGTTTGTTTGTTGTTGTTATTTACCAAAGTCTACCTGTTCTGTTAGTAAATAATCAGTGATTGTTTGATTGAGACTCCTTAGTAAGCACTCAGTTATTTGGTCTTCCTCATACCCTAGCAAGTTGTTATTCAGTTTTTGTTATTTGTTTGTTAGGATATTGTCTAAGCAAGAGAAGATGAACAGAGTAAAACATGAGGCACGTGCATCGAAGGCCAGAGTGGAGAATTACCTGAGAGAGCAAGATGTCTACTTCAGGAAGAAGAAGGAGATGGAAAGACTCAAGATGAGGGTGGGGCTACTTCAGAAGCAGCTGCAGCAGAGGGAGAGACTGGAGAAAGAAGGTGGGGCTGAGTCATTGCAATTGGAGGAGGGCTGGGGAGGAGCTGATCTCGTTGGAACTTTCACAGCTGGAGAGAGAGAGTGTGGTATAGTGGGTGGGGCTGCTGCAGTAGAATTAGTCATACAAAAGCTTGCTGCAATTGAAGACGTGGTGGTGTTAACAGCTGGGTGTATCTGCTGTACTTTTGAAAATTTTGTGGACTAGATCATGTGTTGTTGTTTCGAGCTGTTGCTAGTTCTATTCAAGTTTATAGTCATCATACATAGGCATGTATATCACAGTATTGGCAGACTCAATTCTGTCAAGTGTACCAGTATTCCTACAGATTTGTATGTAGCTAATGATATGCTATTTTAATAGAGTGTGAAAGAGATGATGAAAATGATAAGTTGTTGAGGAAGAAAGAAGAGGACCTCCGACAGAGACAGGAGGCTCTCAGAGAGAAGAAGTGTCAGTATGAACTGGAGAGTGACCAGTATCAGAAGAACAGGTAACCTGCAGGCACTTATAGATTACTAACACACACAAAAACTACAACTTTATTCCTACTTGTTGTATTTATTAACTAATTGATTGTTGATTTACCTGACTGAGATTCTAGGAGGCATTGAACATTTGCTGGAGTTTCTGTCAATCCATGTGCACGCTATGGGTTAATATACTGTTTTTATACTGTGTACTGTTATTAGAAGTGCATGTCGGAGCATGCTAAGGTGCATGTGTTCACATGTGTTCCTTTGCCGTGACAATTACATGTTAGTCATCACAACATGTTAGGTCTTTGTGTGTTTGTAATAATTGTGGCTATCTCCATGGAGGATAAGATAACTTGATAAACTGTGCTTCTCTAAGCTGTTTGTGTGAGCTAGAATGTTTGGGAATTGCTGGCTTTTGTAATTCAAAGGAGACACACTTGACCATTAAAGGACTGTGTTTTGGAGTAGCAAAGCAGTAACAAATTCAGCTGTGCTCTGCTTGAGGTATATCAGGGATAGGATACAGTAGTATAGACCCAGCCTAGTTATGACTGTATGAGGTATATTAGGGGTATTATACAGTAGTATAAATAAATATGTCATTAACTCACGGATGACTAACTATGTTGCCATCTTAGATGAGATGAAACGGTAGCTGTAGACACGTGCTCGTTGGTTGCTTGAATTATAATGTTCAATAACCAATATTTGACAGTGATATTGAACTTGCTTGAATAGCTACAGGAGAAATAAATGTAATTGGTGTTATAATTCTCAGATTGTTTGCTCTTACGTCCACCTTTACCCAACTCTCTATTTTGTTTTATTTTGCTATATATCACATGTGTGTGTATGTGTGTGTGTTTGTGTGTGTGTGTTGTTCTCAGGGAGAAGCTGCTGTGGACGAGGAAGTGTCGGACTCTGCGCCAGCGGAACATGATCTATGATTTGTGTGAGACGTTCGTCATATCCGGTGTGGCAGAGAACAGCTTCACTATCTGCAAGGTCATATTACCCAATGCTGACAGTCTGGACAGTGAGTGAGGGAGGGAGTGGGGGTTGCCATGGTAACGTGTCATTGGCACATGTGGTGGTTGTGTGTGTGTGTGTGTGCATTTGTTATGGTTCTGCAGCTTTACCAGCCTACAATTCCACCCATCTTCACACCTCCAACCCCCTTTCTTTTATTATTGGCGAGCGAGCAAAGCGAGCGAGACACTCTCAGGGTTAACGCAATCGAGATTTCGCTATATTTATTTATTTATTTATTTATTTATTTATCTGTTTATGGAGTACGTGAGACTTCTGTTTTAGCCCGCGCTTCTAATTACGTAAGTTAGGTAAAGCGTTCACAGTTCCAGTATTTTTCAATTAACTAGCGCGGAGAATCCTGCTGCCTTACGCAACTTTGTTTCAACCAAAAAGTTTATAGCTACTCTCTTCTTGAAACAATTGTAAAGTCTTTGTCAAGCTGCGCTTCTTTGCCACTGCTTTCGAAGTTTATTCAGGTAATTCTGTTATTGTTACTACAATGCATGGGTTCACTTCCTTAGTCTGGGATCAGAGACTTTAGATTCTCTGATGCTAACTGAGAATGGAAAGGATTACACTGTGCACTACAGTTAGATGTAATTTCTGTCCTATTTTTCTGTAAAAAGAGTCTTCTCGCTCGCCATGCATTTGCGCTATTCGAGCGCACCACTAGTTAGTATTATTACTACTACTAGCAAGTACCCCGCCACACAGTTATGCTTGATGTATTGCAAAACGACAGTAGCACAAGTTATCTTGCTCAGTTATCATTCTCTACCATTGGTTAAGGTTACATCAGTTTCCCTCTCCTGCTCTCTTTTTTCTGAACATCTCAGCTTTTCTTATCCCCACCTTTCCTTTCTTCAGCTGTTTCTTCTTGAGTTATGGAGTCCCTTATCCTTTGTTTGTGAAACTTTTACCTTCTTTTTCGTACTTTTGCTTTCCTTTTCGAAACTGATGCCATCTTTACTCGTCAATTCCACCCACTTTTTAGTTACAATTAATCACCTTTTGCCTTCTCTTTCGTACTTTCGCCTTTCTTTGTAAAACCTACGCATTTCCCCTCATTTATCTCAGCTATTATACTTACAATCCACTTTCTAGTGAATGTGATGACACTTTACCCACTCATGCAATGATGACGCTTTGCCAAACTGTTTAAGCTCATGAATTATTCATGAATACACACCGTCAGTCGGCGTCGTTACTGACACACAAATATAGATATTTTAAAATTATTATTATTTGGTTCATTTTATTATTATTATTATTATTATTTATTACTATTATTATTATTGCTATTATTATTATTATTATTATTATTATTATTTATTACTATTATTATTATTGCTATTATTATTATTATTATTATTTGTTTTGTGTTTGTTCCTGATTTTATTTAAGACACCAACAACATGGAGCAGTATGGCGTTGCACTGGGTTACACAGCACATCTGGTCAGTCAGTTAGCACACGTGCTACAGGTCCCCCTCCAGTACCCCATCAAACCTTACGGGTCAAAGTCCATCATCAGCGATCACATCTCTGAGGAGGTTGTCATAGATGCCATCAAGGAGTAAGTGGGCCGGGAAATGGGTGTGTAAGGATGGTCTGTTAGGCTGGGTTGTGATTGCAAATAGGTAAGGTATGGGTAGTATTTTGACCTTCACATTGTTCTCTCTCTGTGGTTGGTCCTAAGCCAGTTTAAAGTGTCAATATCTGGTGTGGTGGGTGTGGTCTAAGGAGTTGTGGCTGGTACATGTGCATGTTAATTAATATAAGGAGTGTACTCTCTTTGATATGGTTAACCTATATCCGCCATAGGTGCTATATGGCATTTTAAATCAACTGTTGCCTGTAAACACTCATACACTTACCTGCTAGCTGTTGTAGCACGTAGGTTGCTACAAAAACACAATAAATTTAATTGAAAGTTCAAAAAATTCAATTTCATTATTAAAGATGCAATAATGAATATATGATATTAAATGATTGTGATTATTTTGAAATGTTTCTGCTCTTGAAAGCACACCTTGATCCTCTGTAAATACTTCTGTAAACAATGTTAACGAGGTGGTTTGTGGTGTGGCCAGAGAGGTAATTGTACTAATTTGGTGGACATGCCTTCCAAAATAATTTTTACATAAATTGTTGGTATGGTAAATATGTTAATTTTAAATTGATATATGTAAGTTTTACTCAGTAAACAGGGCAGTTATCAGGTTAATGTGTATAGTGTATCAATAGAAAACGAAGCTAGTGAGTGCTCAAGCAAATTATTGTCATTTGACAATTTTGAGAGGACTAAAGAGGGGATTCCCCTGTGGTGGTTTGAATGTGTGAATATTTGTGCATTAGATTTCCTCTCTATTGGAAAGGCACTGAGAGGGCATTGTTTCACTATGCTGTACATCTACTGAACAAGGATATTGGACAGGTACGTACATATGTATGTGTGTACGTATGTTCAAGTCTATACCTATGTATGTTAGTATGTTGCATGCATACGTGGATGGACGGATTGACAGCTATAACCTAATTATAATTGTGTGTGTGTGTGTTAGACTGCCTTATCTCCATTGTTAAAAAGTTTCGCATTCTGTAGAAATATGTTGTTATATGTTGTGTATAGCTACGGCAACACTGTGGTTATCCTGGACCCAGAGCCATGCTGAAGAAGACGCTCCCCAACTTGAAGAGCCTGCTTGACAAACTCATCAAGGACTAGTAATGCTGATGTACTTTTTAAGCCATATTTTCTTTCTTCACTTATGCCTGTGCGGTATACTTATGTAAAAAGGGATAGCTTATGCAGTTATACATATAGCTTAGAAAAGGGGATCAAATTTTATACATATGTGTATATATATATATGTATTGGTTACACCACAACGTGGAGGTTGGTATGGCATTTACACAACCGAGCGGCCAAAGCCCTGAGAGTAGTGTAAATCCCTGTGGCGGTTTGGGCAGTGAGGATTAGACCAGAGGTAGCTGCCACCAGAGTTGTACTAGCTAGCCCAAGCAGTTCAATGCTTCCAAGCTTCCCAAACTCAAAGGGGTTCAATCTTATGTTGTTCAAGAAGTTGGATAAAGGATATGCCAGCATGAGGTACAACTGAAAGACACATGGCAGGACTGGCCATATATACCAAACCAGCCTAAGCATGCTCAATGATAGGTTAGGTGATACAGGTAAGGGTGATGTCATGGGAATGAGGTGTGTGATAATTAGCTACTACAGAAATATAATATGAGCGTGTGCTGATAATCTAAGTGTTTGTGTGACACAGTTCCAGCTGTGCTGTTGGTGGTGGATTACACCACAATCCCATACCGACTGAACACGGAGTGGTGTGTAACCTAATTGTACCATGGCTATAGGCTATAGAAAACACACAAAAACTAATTTTTCTTCACCTCCTATGAGATGGTTATGAAATATATTCACCACGAATTGAGCAATCTGATTGGACGGTTTGTACATACCATAGTACAAATATATATATATATGTTTTTGTCTTGCATATGTAGTTGGCATCAGTATGTGATAGTATGAATTATTCTAATTGTGCAGCTTTTTGTCCCCGCCTCCTTCCACTGCCCACCGTTCTGGTCAATCCCTGTCATCCAACACATCGGAGCCGATGGTCGCCAGTAGAAGCCTCAGCCTCAGACACGTGCCAGACAACGACCGACTCCTCGACTATTCCAGCCTTTCTTCTCGCAACTCTAGTCTCGCCACGACGACCACCCTTGGCTTATCTCCGACCTTACCTTCCCCACATGCCAGTCTAGACCACGAAACTTTTCACAGCCTTGTTCAAACGTCTTCCCCTTCGACGCCCTCCCAGATGTCCAGTTTAAACAGCTTTGACGACTACGGTGAGGGCCTGGTGATGAAAATGGGCCGGCACGGGAGAGGAAGTGACAGCAGTAGTGGCAGTAGGCGTAATGGAAGCGTAGAAGACGACTTTTTATCTGGATTCTATCAGACTCGTTCCACCAACATGGCCTCCTCCCCGCATCGTGGCTCCGGTCAGGCAGGGACTAGCGTGGACAGCTCCACCCACGAGCACCTGCATTATTCTATTCCGACTTCGTGTGCATCATCAGATGCCCCTCCCACTGCTGACACTGAGAGATGGAGGAGAAAAGAAATGGTCCTGAGGCAGACTGTAGCTTCTACCTCGTCTACGTCGACAACTGAGGGAGGACCAGATCAGAATACTGGAGAAACTCAGGGAGAAATGAAGAATGGAGACCGTGAACCTGTCTTCGTGCCGTTGAAGCATCCTTCCACCGACGCTTCTCGCACACCAACTCCTCCTAGTTCTCTTCAGGACCAAGGTAACCCTGGCAATGGAGCAGGAGAGTACATGATCTGTAAGCTCGGCTCCCGTCAGAGGGACAGTTCAGAGTGCAGTTCTTCCACAACTGGCGGTGAGTCCACAGTGCATGTGAAACACTCCAACCATCAAAGCAACCACAGCATTGATGATGATGATGATGATGCGGAATGGGAACAGGTAGAGTTAGATTCCCATACCACTGGAAGAGCATTAGATTTCAGCCACGTTAGAGATAATAGAACTAGAGATACAATTAAAAGACTCAAAATGGCCGCACACTCTGATACCGTTCGTGATAGTACTGACTTGAAAGATGATAGAGAAAGGACTCATAAAGACATCTTAATGACTGATTCTGTCATCGGTGCCACCAGTGCTGACAGTACTGGATTACATGAAACAGAGACATCGTTGGATTCTATTCATCAGAGGTCCAGTCCTCTGGTGGGTACCAAGGAACTTCACAACAGGAGGGCACGAGTCAGCTCTAGAGAGCACAACTTATTTCCACTTTCTGGTGTTGCTGTTGAGTCTCCCAACAGCAGCAGGTCAGACGACACCGCAGGGGTCGTGTTCAGTCCGAAGAGATTTTCCACACTGGGATGCAGCGGAGAAGATCTCGCGGCTGACTCTCATGCAGATTCAGATCGAGGGAGCACGATTCAGCCGATCACTGGTGTGGATTGGGTGGGTGGAGTCAAGGAGAATGGCAAGGAGACAGGCCAACTTCATGCTCACTTGGATTCACAGACTGCAGGTATCAAACCCACAGTATTGGAATTGCATGATAGAGCGTCATCATCATCTCGTCCACTCTCCAATACACCAGAAACTCGCTTCTCTTCTAATAAAGACAGTCAAGGTGTGTCACAAGTGCTTACCAATGCCAGTCCCCCTCTGGTCTCCATGGCGCCAACTTCCCCCGACCCTTCCATGCACTTCCATCGTCCTCGAGGGTATGCCCTAAGAAACAGGGGCATGTCTACGCCTCATGTGGTGGGCGTGCAGGCCACTAATGATGTCCACGAGGAAAATGCTTCCAACAACGGTACAGTGACTGGCCCCTCCCATCAACAGTTTAGTGGGTCCGATAGAGAAAACCATTCCTTGGAAGACTGGATTGACGGGTTTTGACAGGTTGCACGTGTTAATGTTGTTGTCGTTGTCATGGGCACTGTTTCATTACTCTTTTTGAAGCTGTTATCAATTAAATTAATTTTATTGGATCTGAAAAAAAAGCAACAATTTTTTTTTCTCTAGAAATATCTGCACCCAGCCTAAAACGAGTGATTTTTCTCAATTATTAATTATTATTATATAGCCATTCCTCCATTTATCTGTGGTGTAAATGGTTACATTGCAACATTGTTCTTCAAAAGAAGGCGGGTATGGTGTATGATAACTAAGGTGACAGGCTTGAGAGTTTTAGCACAAGAACAACAGTAAGTGGATTTCCTTCTGGCATAAATTAGGCAGGGAGGGTTCATGTGTGCTCCTCTACCCTTTTGAGATGCCGAGGAACCTCTGATAGTGAACTCTTTAACAAGAAAATCACCTCTATTAGCAAACGTTCAGCATGCCTCCAATTGAAGATATATCGTTTATAACCTCTAAAACCTCTGATTTGTGAACTGAAAGCCTTGTCCCAAACTGTTTGATGTAAGATTGCTTAATAGCTATAATCACAGGGGCTAATCCAGGGGAGTGAATAGGATAACATCAACTCTCGTCCACACTAAATTCCTAAATTTCATTGAAGTGAAAGCTACCTTCTTTGGGCATGTAAGAGAACGCACTCTTATTAGTCAGTAGGAAGCACTATTTCAATTTCACTCAAAGTCAAGACGTGCACATACACAGGCACCAACTGCAATCAAATTCTCCCCAAGCAACTTTGAAATGACTTCTTGAAGGGTTATTGGGATACTTGGTACTTGGGTCACAAGCAGAAGGAAATTCACAAGCAAGTTCTTTTTTAACATGGAGGTCAAAACTCAGCAGTTAAGCCATGATTTGCCAGGGGGGAAAGGGAGTATGGTTGCAATAATATTTGTTCATGAGGGACTAAAAAATTAAAGATCCCCCTCCTTCCTTCCTGTATATGCTTTCTGGACCAGCAACTGAATCAATGCACATTTCATATTCTAAATTCTAGTTGATTAGATATTATACACATCAATTCATTCATTACTACACATGCATAGCCAGCATTTCAGTGTCATGTGTGTGTCATGTGTGTTCCATGTTATCTGGCCACAATACTATAATTCTATTTTTTGACTATCTAATCAAATATCTTAGCAGTCAATACACGTATGCGCAATCTCGTAGTCTTTTAACCGATTATCGCCGAAATACGCGTTTTTGCGTACCGCGCGAGGGTGCTTCACAGCCCGGGATACGCATTTTTGCGTACTCGCCATTGCACCCGCTTCAATTAGCTACCAGCAGCAATCGCAAGTGTTTCAAGAGCTCCCACAACGCCGTAGCGATTCTCCTGTGAGGTAAGTGTAAGGGAGGCAAGGTTTTAATGACCCTTACCATAGAAATTTTTTTATTATTTGTAGATTGAAATTGTAGCACTGTTTGTGTATAAAGAAAATCAAAGTTACAAAAAAAAAAATATGAATAGCTATAACTAATAGACAAAAATATTTATCAATTATTAATATGATATAAACTTGTCAATAAAATTTAAAGACAGCCAAGAAGTCTTCATAGAGGGCAGTGATGAAGAATTTTATGATCTCAAAGAAATAGAGATAGAATAAGGGAGAAGACTTCTCAGGTGTAGAGGTCCGTGGCCAAGAAGTCTTCATGGAGGGCAGCAATGAAGAATTTGATGACCTGGAGGAAGTAAAGGTTGAAAAAGGCAAGCTATTTTAGCTTCGTTTGTTCATACACAGAGGGTTATATAGATTTTGAACAACACTAACCACAAAAAGGTCAAGTTATTATTGCATGAGGATACAGACTTTCTTCCTCCCAGTTCTCCCCTACTTGAAGGTGCCCATAAAATGGATTTCTTAGGAGAAAGTTTCTCAGGTACGAAGAGAAGGAAGTGCAATCTATGTCAAGAACAGTAACAACAGACACATCATGGTACAGTACAGAGGTGATTATGGAGTGTGGCTTTGTCACCATGGGAGTTCAATCAGACTACTTCATAGTATTATCAGAAAAAAATCCTAGAATTGCAAACACAGTAGTCTATATAATTGCTTGTTATGTTATAATATTATATTATTCTAGTATATGGCTCACACAAAAAAAAAATAAACAGCCAAAATCCATAGTTGCTGAATTATTTCAAAGCAAGCGGCTGGTGAACATTTAAAACAACAATATATAGCTATGAAACATGAGGTCTTAGCCTAAACTTTTACAATACTGATGCTAACAATGGTATACTTACCTTGAAGCTTGTAGTTTCCAATGAGTGCGCACTTCATACACTTCAAACGCTTAGAAACTAAACAAAACTTAGCCCGCGGGTAGAGGAAGGCTTTAGCTTCAATCAGTTAATACATCGCCGTCGGTTACTTCGAAGCGTATTGCCTCCAGACAAGAAAAAGCTCAGGCGGTTCAAGCCTCGAGGTGACGGTCACGATTTCTTGTAAACAATTTAGGAGTACGCGCACGTAATCGCGAATTTAATTTCCGGCGTTAATCGGTTAATGTTCTTTTTCTCTCTCTTTTTTTAAATGACGTTGTAGGCGGAGTTTATGACGAGTTGTGCGGTTCTTTTCGCGGCTTGAAGTAGCCGGTTGCAGTCCCGTGGTGGATTAGTTAGGGTCGGGAATGGACTTACATATTTTAGATGATGCTGAGGAAGGAGCTCCCAGGGAGAAGAGGAGGAAAGCTATGGAGGCCAGGCTGAAGCAGGTGGAATTCTATCAAGAATGGGCGCTGGCTGCAGAAGAGAATGGAGCCAGAAGTAATAGAAATGGTGAAGAATTGACTGCACTCAATACCAGAAAATGTGGAGTAACTTTTGCTACTAAGGACAAACTTAGAGATGCAGTCACCAGAAGTGATATCAGTGAAGGTAAGAGCTAGCTATCACATATAGCTATGGTCATGTTGGTATTAAATGTTATATAAGCAAGAATGAACAAGGAGGAGAAACTACAGTGTTCTTTAGGTATTGCGTGAATATCATTATATTGTTACAATTGTACTCGTGTTTTATATATATATATATATATATATATATATGTAATACATTGGATAACTTCCTTGAGTATTTCCGCAGCATGCAAGCATTCATTCAATATTTTCTCATTTGAACGCTGCATATTAAATGCTCCAATGTGCCCATGCATAGTTCTGAACAACTGAAATTTTAGAAGTAATGGTGAAGCTACTACCTCTGAACGTTTACTGTTTTGGAAAAATATCCAATTATAACGAACAATTTTATAACACTCATTGTGCAATATAGGGAGGACATTTTACTCTCACACTTATTATTACTTTTTGGTCTCATTGGATACGTCTCATTGGATACCCGTGTTTTATGTTAAATTAAATGCATGACAGAACCTAACACATGGCTATATAACTGATTATTTCCAAGTTAACATTAGATTAATTAGTGCTCTCCAAGTACAAGTTTTTATCGTTGCTGTAGTTGTTTTCAATAATGTCACTGTGAATTTAATGATAGATGAGTCCCTACTGGAATAGCTAATAGAAGTCCTGCAGTCTTGCCCACATATTATATTTTCATTTTGTCTCACTGGAAGTCAGGATGTGGTGTCAGCAGATGCAACTAATAGAGTCTGCAAGTTCCTAGAAACTACTGATCACAGAAATAAGAAATTAGGTATCCAATGGCAGAGTGTAAAGTAGTCAAATACTGAAACTGAATATTAGATGTGCAACCTATTGATAAAATACTCCAGACAAGTAAAACGTAAGTTAGAGTTAGCAATTTATAGGATTTAAGCACTGTGAAGATGTCGATCCAAGAGGAAGGGTGGGAAGAAGAGGTTGTTTTCACCCAAATTCAAGGGTCTCTTTTATTAACATATTTCTATCACTTCTGATCTTACCCTCTGAAATAATAATAGTGCCCCTCCCCTCCCATGAAGGGTGTGATTTTCATGTGTAGAAGTTTGCCGTATGCCTTGAGCTTCAAAGAATGTGTATATTTGACTCCGAGATGCAATGCAGGGAAATGAGGTGCGTAGGTCAAGAGGGAGGGTCAGGTGACCAACTATATGTTGTTTGATAATCAGAAGAGGTTGCCGTCCTGTGCTCCGTGTTGTTTTGAACACCTGAAGAAATAACAGTTTACACGCTAGTGTAAACTGGAATGGGGTTTGGTACAGTTAGGGGTAGGGTGGTAGGTGAGGGGGTGGGGTTGCATCACGAGGTATTAAACGTGGTGTTGCTGAGTTAAATGCTACATTATCACATGATGATGTTTTTCAATTGCTTCATTTTCCTTTCAGTGCGAGACATTTTGACGGGATGTGGAGGCGTGTCCAGCGTGGATGTCATCAGTGAGGCCAGTGGAATCAGTCTGCTACATACAGTAAGTCTCAAGTTGTCTAGAGGTCAGAGGTCATCAAATTTGTCGGGAGAAAACTGATTTATTAGACAGCTAAAGACATGTATCTCACAGTAGATACTGTTTTTACTTTTAACGTGGAAGCATCCATTACAAACTGTGCATGGAATGTGTGTTTGAAATAGTAGCAAAATCCTTGTCCAAATGCAGGTGGTAAATTTGACTGCAATATGCCATCAGCTGCCTGGCTGGATCACATATTCATAGTCATCGCTAGGAAGGTGCATTTGTTTCAGTTTGTGCATTAATATAAATCTTAGGCTTTATCTTATTCTATTGCTGCAATGGACTATTAGGCATCAAAAGAATATTTATTTATTATTATTATTTTTATTATTTTATTTATTTATGTATTATTATCATTATTTTTATTTTATTATTATTTATGTTTTTGCAGTGTTGTGTTAATGAAGATGTGGAAGTTGCCAGACTGTTGTTGGAACATGGGGCAAATGTTAATGTTCAGGACAATGACCTTTGGACCCCACTTCATGTTGCAGCTGCTTGTGGCACAATTGAAATTGTTGAGCTCTTACTTCAGGTAAACGACTTTAGTTGTTGTTTTTTATATGTGTGTATGTGTTTCAATCTTATTTTTTGTGAAAGTAAAGGTGTGTGGGTTTTAAGTGGTCTTATGTTTGGTACATAACAAAAGTCAGTGGGGTTATTCCCTTCTATGAAGTCGCATAAAGATGATGTGGTTGGTTATAGGAGGTTTAGGAGGATATGAAATAACTGAAATTCAGTGGAGAATTTGTGATTTATGGTCTTATGCATTTCCTGTTTTCAAGGAGGGGTTTCTTTGAACAGATAGTAATATGGTATTTGGGGTAAGCATTGCTCCTGGACCCATATGGTGTCAATGTTGTGTCTTCCTTCTTCCCTGGTAGGCTCATTATCCATGCATTAGTTCATAGACACTTAGAGTGAGTGAAGAACTCCATTCTGAATTATTAAAGTATTTTATGCTTTTATGAGTCAAAGTTGCGAAAAGGAAATATATGTACCATAATGTATTTATTATTATTATTACTACTGCTACTATTATTATTACTACTATTATTATTATTATAATATTTGTTATTATTATTTATTTTACTTACGTTCTTAATTACTCTTACATATTTACTTATTCACTCAATTACTTACATACATATTTACTTACGTATCTCTTGTTGAATCTCAATTCTTACATCTGACTGTTTCTATTACTTTATTTTGGCTTTATTAACTGGTGGCATGTTGAATTAAGCCAATCAAATTGTGGAGTTTACCTGAATATTTTCATAAACTTTCATAAAAGTGTTTTAGGGTTGTTTTTTTCCACTGGTCAATTTAGAGTATACTTATACATATGTGAGCGGGTCTGGGAAAAGGAACCTTATGGCGCAAAAATTGAAATTGAGATATAGGCTCCAGAAGTAAGTCATCGGAAAAATTCTTTCTTTCTCCTATTATTGTTTTTTGCAGAATTAGTCTTAGTGACCCTTACTCTACGTCTATGCCAAATTTCAAATGTCAAAACAACTTAAAAGACCCCAAGCGTGCCGTGGAAAGACAAGCTACTTTTTATTCTCTCTCGTTCTCGAAGTACAATAAACGGGGGATGGGCGGAGTTTCAAAGAAGCAGCTAAAAAACGGCATAGCTTTGAGACTATTGCATGCACTCTACAGCTTACCTCTGGCTGAAAGTTTACCGCTACAGCGAATAGAGTAACAAGGATTCCGACAAGACAGGCTGTGAGACGCTCTAAAAGCTAAAAAGAACTCTACGCAAACTTCGTTAGTCGCCGTAAAAGCGGCTGTACGATTTAATTGCCTATGCGGAGTACGCTGTTAAGTATACAGAAACGTTAATTATACCGGAAGTGGAAATTCAATTTATGTTTTCTCGATTTCTAGTTCAATTGCTTTGCTGAATACATCCCAGTTCAACTGCCAGTTTCTCTGCACGTCAAAGGCTTTACCCTCCAGTATTTTAGCACTAAGTTGAGATAAATTGTAGCTTTTTATTAGCATAAAAAACTCAATTTTTTTGGTTTGCTCCATAATGACCCTTTTCCTAGACCCACTCACATATATATCTTGACATCGCAAGTTCTAGGTTGCCATGCCGATATGTGATCACACATACTTTTAGCATTGAAACTGAATAGACTGCATTTGTCGGCTGAACTAGTGCAAGCACTTTACCAAATATGATATAGTAAGGTGTCATATTTATACATTTTTTGGCCGGCAAATACCAAATACAACTTTTGATCAGTCACTATTGTGATAACACCTCCATGCTACAGTGGTTAGAATTTTAATTTCCACATCCGAAGGTCAGAACTTTAATGGCGTGTGAAGTGGTGTGTCTTATTCCCGTGTGCATGTGCTGTTGTGTGGTATTGTGCACTCTCTCGTGTAATGACTTACAAACAATGTCACCATCACACGGTTCCGCTCCATTGCTTGCTCCCTCGTTAATGTCTGGTGTGCTCTATAAATCGTTCTCCATTCTCAGACCACACGATTCGTATTAACACCCCCTCACTAGGTGGCGGTTGACTCCTTCACTTGTTGGCCACTAATTTATTCTTAAGTGGAGGTTGTTTTGTCTTTATCATGGTGTGTGTGTGTGTGTGTGTGTACGTGTGTGTGTGTGCATGTGTGTGTGTGTATGTGCGTGCGTGCGTGCGTGCGTGTGTGTGTGTGTGTGTGTGTGTGTGTGTGTGTGTGCAGTATGGAGCTGATGCCAGCATCCTGGATGTGGATGGTAACTTCCCTAGTGACAATGCGGAATGTCGGACAGTCCTGGGCATGCTCATGCAACATCTGGAGAAATCTCAGGGTGAGTGTAGCCATGGTAACTAATGTGTTCAATAAATAATTTTTATCTGTCAATCTGCAACCTAAAAGTCCGTCTTTTAGTTGTGAAATAGGATATCGTTTACAATAACAGAATGGAATGGAAATTGAGATATAAGGTCTGCAGAGACATTAAAGGGCAAACTTAACTGGAGACCGAGTAGTGTGTGTGTGTGTGTGTGTGTGTGTGTGTGTGTGTGTGTGTGTGAGTGAGTAGGTGGGCTGAGGTTTGTGGGGTCAGAAGTCTAACATCACTGTAATGTACATTTTTTTAAAACAAAGTGGAGGGGGTGTGGTGTTCCTTCTAGAAAGACCACATAATGCCACTCGTGAGTTTGCACAGAGCTTTCCATTTGGTATTTTTGAAGTTCGTTTCATCATGAAGATTATAATAATAATAATTATTATTTCACAATTTCTTTCTCAGCCTTCTTTTACTCATTAGATGTATTCTCTCTCTTCTTTTTTTTTTTAAACAATATAGAATTATAAGCAAGCGGTCCTGGGTTCGATTCCCGGGGGCGACCAAATATTTTTAATTCTGTATTGTTTAAAAAAGCCTGTGAAAGAGAGAGAATACATCTAATAATTATTATTAATCATCATTATTATTATTATTATTATTTATTATTATTATTATTGTTAGGGATTGTCAAGAGTGACTTGGCTGGCATACGGTGTCAACAAGCTCGCAACCTCATATCTGCCATAGACCAGTGCATCATGAAGGAGGAGACAGTGGACAGCCGCAATGAAAATGGAGTAGCATTTGTAAGTTGTAATACCAATCCAATGTCTAATGGGATGATGAGGGAAGTGAAGAAAGGGGATTGTAGGGAAATGGATGTGGAGTATTTGTTATGTGTGTTGGTAACCCTCAGTGCACAAACTAGCTGTGCCAGACACTGTACTATAAATTGTATGCACACGTACATACTCTGGTAAATAGTAATTGTACACGTGTTCAACAATTTTCATTATTTAAATTCAGTCATGACATTACTGTGCTGCTAAGACTTGAAACTGGTTGTGCGCTTTTTTTTCCTTCTTTCTTACTGAAGTCCTTGTCTTTAGTTAATATGTGTTTGTTAAAGTGTGTGTGTGTGTGTGTGTGTGTGTGTCAATGATAATGTTGAAATTTATCCCATGGAAGGCTCTGTGTGCCAGTGGAACTGAGGGAGAATTCTTTAGTTCCAATGATTTGTGTGTGCTGATAATTCAAATGGGAACTATTTCATTGGATAAGTGGACTTCCAGATTCTGTTTCTACTAGAGCTGGAGTGGCGGTGGCAGCCATACAGTGCAGGATGTGGGTCTGGGGTCTGGTGTCACTAATTGTGAACCAACGATGTAGGAAAACTATTTCCTATTTACAGGTTTACACTTCAGGAAGACAAAAATTTCCCGGCCCAATCAGTAAATGTTTGAGACATAGCAAGTCACTGATTTTCCACTTGCCCATCTTGTTTAATGGCTTCAATGAGTAGGTCTGAACTGTTTACTTGGCAAATCACACCTCAATTGACACTCTATTCCTCTCAACAAAGAAGAACTTATGATTTGAAGCTTCTTGACACACCTAGAGTTTACATGTACTGTTTACAGTGCTTGAACTATATTGATACCTGATTAGAATAGAATAGACATGTATCTACCCCCAGTGTATAGTAGCGCTGAGGGTTCGCACCTTTGGCGCTTCATTGTTGCTGTTGTTACGTTTTGTTGTTGTTGAGACTTGTAAAAAGTCATATTGTGGCATTTATTTATACACTGAAAACATTAGTGGTAATTTAGTCTGCTTCTGGGCAGACCACAAGTTCACTCAAAGCTACTCGAGGGATTAGCCCTACAAGTCCAATCAGTAGAATGATTTGGTATTTGGTCTGACACTCTATCAGCCCAGGAAATAATTAAATGTCTTATCGGGGAACTATATGATATGCCCCTGTTGTTACTGACAATTCCACTGGTTGCATGTAAGTTTCAAGGTGGGAAAGAATAGATA
>WLWD01002439.1_pt1 | contig 122109 bp, 112 predicted proteins | sample 6712731 | NCBI WGS metagenome assembly WLWD01 (sample SAMN12718690, study PRJNA576275) | sponge metagenome | isolation source: marine sponge | host: Mycale hentscheli | place: New Zealand: South Island, Marlborough, Capsize Point | collected 2014-11-01
CTTAGGCGTTTCCAGAAAAATAAGCACTCCGCATCAAGTCGGCGTGGGTTCCATGTGGACAAACCACTTGGGTAAGGCCGGACACCGGACCCATCGCCGTTCCAACGCCGCCATAGCTTTGTGGGTTAAACGTTGGCCGGTCTGATAGGTTTTCTCGACCCACTGGACGATCGGATGCTGGCCGTTCCAGGTCATGGTTTGCGCCCAGTTGAGGACCGTATCGATTCGATCCAGCAGTTGCCCATTCCAGTGCTGTTCCAGGATTCCCCAGACCCGTTCGATCGGATTGTATTTACTGTGATAGGGCGGGTAATAGGCCAACTTAATCGTCATCTCAAAGGCATCCACCAAGTCGATGAGCCGCTTCATGAATTGGGTGCGCCGACTGTGATTCTCCGGTCCATTGTCCAGGTTGATCAGTAAGGTTTCGACCTGGGGGAAGCGCGCCCGATTTTTCCGCCAGAAGTCCTCCAGGCAATCCACGATGAAGTCACTGGTCACCCGAGAGGGGGTGAAATACAGACTCAGCTCATCCTTATCAGGCAGGAAGATCCCAAAGGGCGTTAGCTTCTCCTCTGGGTGAAAATCGTGATCGGCGGCCGCCACCTCGAAGCGTGCTTTTCCGCCTCTCGAAAAGGGGCCAATCAACACGGTGGCTTTGGCATCCAATGACAGGCGTAATACCGTCTCATCCTGGGCCGCTTCGGCATGGATCTGGGCTAACTGATCGAAGATGGCATCGGTTTGGGGGATCTTTTTTTCGGCTGGCTCTTGCGCACCTTGCGTAAGTGGTAGCCCAAGTGATTGAGTTTCACCCGGATCGTTTCTTCCGTCGGCAAGCTCTCCTCCCGGTAGCCTTTCTGCTCGATAAGTTGCTGGCGGACCTGGGCCGCACTCAAGCGCGTATACAGCCGGGTGGTCTCAAAGGTCGGATCGGTTTGGCTTTGCCCCCCCGCAATCGCTTGAATATCTTCCAGCAGGTGGGGCAGATGGGCTTCGGCCGGTTTGCGTCCTCGGGCCCAATAGGCGTCCACGCACCGAAGGCCGCTCTCCAATTCGTGCATCCCTTTGCGGATGGTCTGGCGATTCCAACCCAGCACCGCTTCGGCCCGACGCTGCCCTCCCGGACCCAGACTCTTGACCACCCGGGCCATAAACTGCCGACGGTCGCTGCCTTTGAGCACCTGTGCCGTTTCGATATAGGTAACTTTCTCGGCTTCACTCAGTCCCATGGGCGATTCTCCTGGTTGGGGGAACCCAAGATAACCCAACCGCCCCTATGGAACGACTTTTTTATTGGAAACGCCTTAATTGAATACAATTAAGCCAAAGGTAGAACTCCCCCTCTTATCTGTCAAGAACTTTCGCCGTTGACTAAACCACAAGATGCGGCAGTGCGGGGAAATTAGCGGGTCCAGATAGTGGGGTAGCTAGCTATTGAAAGGTTGAGAGGCCAGACCGTTACGCCAGCACGGCGACCAGGGCCAAAAGGATTAGTCACCGTCAATCCTAATACAGACTAACCCGCCCCGCCCTGGGCAGCCCGGTCAGACAGATAGATAACGGCGACGTACCCCAGGGTGATGAGCACGGCAATTCCCACGGCAATAGCCACCAGTATCACGGGTTCGTATTTGGGCGGCTTGGGCGGGTTGGGGTGCTCACCGAACATTACCCGCCCTCCCGCTGATACAGGGCAATGCTGATCAGGGTCCCCGGGAAAAAGGACGAGCAGTGTTCCGAGCGTCGGTTGCGGCGTATATAGAGGCGGGTATCGCCGCTGCGGATGTGTAAATGGCCGTCGTAGCGGTCGCAAATCTGATTGACGATATACAGCCCCAGACCCCGGGAGGTATCGCGCGAAAAGTGCTTTTTAAGCGAATTGACAATGGCCGTGCCGTGGCTCCACTGACTGACATCGTGGCGCTCGGACAGACTCTTCTTAATGCCGATCCCCAAATCCCCCACCCCAATTACGGCGTATTTGCGGCGACTGCGCGGATCGAGATAGCGCTGCGCCGTGAGATAGCCCCAGTTCATGCTGTGGTCGAGGATATTGTGGCACAATTCGGCCACCACGTTTTTAAACTGGTTGATCTCCACCTCAGAATAATGCAGTTCGGCGGCGAGGATCCCCTCGACGCGCTGACCGATATAGGCCAGCGCGTTCTCGACATCCACCTGTTCCTCTATGCGGGCAATTTCCAACAGCGCTTCGCTGTCGGCCTTCTCCCGGTTCTGGTCGACCACCAAGGGCGGCCCCTGCAATTCGACCAACCCCTCTAAGGCGGCGGCGAAGCGCACCCGGCCCAGATAGCGGCGCAGCGCGTAGGAACGGGGCAGGCGATATACCACCCGTTCGAAAACGGTGCGGGCATAGCGCCCCATCAGGCACAGAACCACCAGGCCGTACGGGGCGATAAAATGCATATCGCCCAAATCGATAGCCAGTTCCTCCTGGCCGTCGGCCTGGGGCACATAGGTGAGGAATTCGGTCAATAGATCGTCGGCCGAACGCGGCGTCAGCTGTTTTTCCAGGACCAACAACGGCATTTTAGGCGCCTTTGACCGCTTTCACCCGTACCTCGCGGCCAGTGGCCGCGCTTTTGAGCAGGGCCTCCATCATCTGCTGCACCTGCAGGCCGTGCCTGAGCGGCGCCTGACATTGGCTGCCGTCGAGGATGGCGTCGATAAAATGGCCGGCAATGCGGTCCCAGGGGTCGACTGGATGGCGGATATTGACCGCCAGATCCTGCTCGACCCCGTCGTCGGTGCGGTACAGGGTCAGCGGGCTCATGCGCGCCCCGGCCTGGGTGCCGAAAAGCTCAATCTGCATTTCACCGGGCTGGTGCGAGGCCCAGAAACTCTCCACTTGCAGGCCGGCCCCATTGGCAAAGCGGATAAAACCGCCGCCGTAATCGTCGGCGGCAAATTGACGCGACACCGAACGGGGCACCGGACTGCTGTAGCCCAGGCCCTTGGGCCCAAAGGGCGCCCCGGCCACCCCCGTCACCGCAACCGGCTCGGGCCGGCCCAGGAGACTCCAGGCCGCGTCGAGCACGTGCACACCCATATCGCGAAAGGCGCCGCCGCCTTCGCGCACAAAGCCCAGACTCCAGCCCGGGATGCCATTGCGCCGGACACTTCGGGCCCGGGCGTAGTATAATTCGCCGAAATAACCGGCCTCGGCCTTGTCCTGCAAATAGTGGCAAGCCGGTCCAAAGCGCGTCGACAGCGACATCATATTGACCACGTCCGCTTTTTCGGCGGCATCGACCAGGCGCCCCGCCGCCCGTTCCGAATCGGACAACGGCTTGGTCACCAGCACATGTTTGTCGCGCCGCACCGCCTCCATAGCCACCGGCACGTGGAACTGATTGGGCGTACCGACAAAGACGGCGTCAATTTCAGGATCGCGACACATCACTTTGTAATCGGTATACAATTTTAGCTCGCGGTCGAATTCGGCGGCGAATTCAGCCATCCGCTCGGGCAACAGATCGCACAGGGCCACTACTTCCCCCCGGGCGTTGCGGTCCAGGGCGCGAGCATTGGGCTTGCCAATGCCCATACCGACGATGCATACCCGTACTTTCTTAGCCATCAGTCTCTTCTCCCCGCGCCTGCCGGCGCCCTTTGAGCCAGTTTTCCATTTCCTTTTGCGAAGCCACTGATTTTTCCCGCGAGCCCTGGGGGGCATACGCGCTCAGATAGGTGGTCAGGCCGCCGTCGACGACAATATTCTGCCCGGTGACGAAACGCGCCTCTTCCGAGGCCAGATAGAGGATGCAATAGGCGATATCGTCGGTGGTGCCGACCTGTTCAAGTGGCTGGAAAAAGCGGTGGTTGTCGCGCATCTGCTCGCCAAAGCGCTGGACAAAGTCGGCCCGGTCCTCCTGGGGCACGTGCTGTTGCCAGGCTTCATCGTACATCTCCAGCCAGATGGCCCCGGGGCTGACTGTATTGACGCGGATCTGGTACGAGGCCAGTTCGGCGGCCAGGGATTGGGTGCAGCCAATAATGCCGCCCTTGGTGGCGGCGTAGACCGAATTTTGCGGGCTGCCGTTGACCCCGTGCACCGAGGAAATATTGACGATGGAACCGTGCCCCCGCTCCTTGAGCAGCGGTACGGCGTATTTGCACCCCAGATACATCCCCCGCAAATTGGTGTCGAGGAGGCGGTCGTAGGCGTCCATTTCGACTTCGTCGACCGATTGCTGCAGGCCGATCCCGGCGTTGTTGACGAGAATATCGAGACCGCCGTATTCACTTTTGGCGGCCTCGACCAAAGCCGCCACCTGGTCGGGCTGGCGTACATCGGTGGGCACCGCCGTCACCTGCCCCCCGGCCGTCTCGATTTCGTCTTTGACGGCGGCTAGCTTGGCCTCCGTGCGGGCGCCGATGACCACCTGGGCCCCCTCGGCGGCAAAGCGCCGGGCAGTGGCCCGGCCAATGCCCTGGCCGCCGCCGGTTATCACGGCTACTTTGTCTTGCAAACGCACCCTGTATGCTCCTTGGCCGGACTCGTCGTCCGATCCCGTTTTCAGTTTAACCGACCGGCGGCCGAAAAGAAGGAAAGTAGGCGTAGTCGCGCAAGTCGATCTCCTGCCCCGGTCGGGCCCAATCCACGCCCATTTCGGCGAACAGCCGCCCCTCTGCAAAAGCGCCCTGGAGCAACTCGGTCATGCCTTTGGCCACCACTATTTGCTCATCGCCCTGAACCTGCAGCAATTCAGCGGGCAAGTCGCGTACTGGAGCCGATTCAAAGGTGCCGCAGGTGCATACCACCTGGGCCCGCCCCACTTCGAGCGGACAGGCCAAGGGGCGCTTGTCCCGGATGGCGGCGCATATATCTTCGAGAATCCCCTCCCGCTCCTGGTCGGCATCGCCGCTCAGCTCTTCGACCCGACCGTCGCCCCAAAGCACCCGGGCCTCGCCGCTATAGGCCACTTCGAGTTGGCCCCGTTCCCCTTCAAAGACAAACAGTGGGTCAAAGCGGCGGTCGGTGCAGTGGCTGGCGGCGAAAAAGACTTCGACTCCTTCTTCCGTCTGCATGCGCAAGCATACTGTATCGGCCGAATCGATGCTATTGGCCCGGTACAATTCGCCCTGCAAGCGCGCCGGGCTCAACGCCTGCCCCTTTTCCAAGGAACCCAAGTAGCACAGCAGATTGACCGCGTGTGCCAGGGCGTTGTGGTGCGGGCTGTCGAGCACCCAGGCATCGCCGACAGCGCGCCGGCCGGCCCAACCGTTGCGCTGGTAATAGGCCGGAGGTCGCGGCCAGGACCCGGCGGCACGGGCCCTTTTAAGCGGCCCCAGATGCCCCTGGCACAACCAGTCTTTAAGCCGTTGGATACCGCTGGCGTACAAATGCTGAAAGCCCAGGGCCGCCAGGCCGCCGGTGCGTCGTTGCGCCGCGATCATGGCGTCGATATCCTGCACTGAGCCAGCCGCGGGCTTTTCCACCAGCACGTGGCAGCCCGCCTCCAATACCGCCTCGACCATGGGTCGATGCCAGGGGATACCCACCGGCACACAGACCAGATCGAGCTGCTGCCGCGCGGTGGCCAGCATATCCCGCAGCGACGGATAAATGGCCACCTTGTTATCGCGCAGGGCCGCCGTCTGCGGGGCAAAGGTCTCCTGGTCGGCCGGCAGCACCACCTGCCCCAGGTGCACCCCCAGACCGGCGCCTACCACCTGCTCGACATAGCCCAGATGGGTGCGGGCGAAACCGCCCATGCCCACCACTCCAACGCGTACTGGTCCCTCCATAATCCCCTCCTCAAGCCGCCGGAAAATCGACCTGGTGCACCTGATCGGCGCGGGCCAACTCGGCGGCGCTATACCCTTTGGCCGCAGCGGCCCGGGCGCAATCCTCGACTTCGGCCGGGCTTTTGGCTCCGGTCAATACCAACCCTACCCCAGGATTATCGAGCACCCAGCGCATGGCCGCCTGCGGCAGCGAGTCGACCTCGCCGCGCCGCAGAAACCCCAAGCGCTCGACCTGCCCCACCCGGGCCTCGATTTCGGCGCGGCTATAGCGCGCGTTGAGCGAGCCGGGCGGAAATTCGCTGTCGCGCCGTACCCCTCCCGAGAGGAAGCCGTTGGCCAACGACTCGCGCGCCACCACCCCTACCCCCTGGCCCCCCAGATCTTCGATGAGCCCGGCAGCCTCGCGGTTGAGCAGGCTGTAAACCACCTGGATCGCGTCTATCAGGCCCTCGTCCGCCCACGCCCGGGCCAGGCCCTCGGTATCGGCGAATTTAGAAATGGAATGGCCGACAAAACGCACTTTACCGGCCAGCTTCAAGCCATCGAGAACAGCCCAAATATCGGCGTCGATTTCCTCGGGACCAAAAGGCGAATGGAAAAACAGCAGGTCGATATAATCGGTGCCCAATCGCTTCAGGCTCTCCTCCACCGACTGGCGCGCATAAGCGCCGTTGAAATTGGGCCGATTGCCCTCGGTGGGTTTGCGGCCAAATTTGGTCGAGATAAATACCTGCTGGCGCTGTGGGCCCAACCCCCGGCCCAGGACCTCCTCGGCGATGCCGTCGCGGTTTTTGTCGCCGTACAGCGGCGCCGTATCGAAAAAATTGATCCCCGCCGCCAGGGCAGCCCGAATGGTCTCCTCCCCTTGCCCCGGCTCGACCTGGCCGTAGACCGAGCCGTTGAAAGCCCAGGTCCCCAGGCCAATCTGACTGCAATTGAGCCCCGTGCCTCCCAGCGGGCTGTAGCGCATCGGTTCACTCCTCCATTAAAGTTTTACCAAGTCCTTCCCGTCAGCCGGTCGCCTCTATTTCACCACTTCGAAAAACTCGCCCAGCCCCAGCGCCTTATCGACAAAACGCACCAGCACCATGGCTCCCTTGAACCAACAGACCCGGTTGAGCCGCACCCCCAGCGAAGCCTGTCCCGGCCCCAGGGGCTGCCAGACCACTTCCGCTTCCAGTTCCTGCTCGCCGTCGACGAAGTGCCGCATGATCTGGCCATCGTATGCCACAGCGGCCTGATACCAGGCCCCCAAGGGGTGGAGGTGGCCCTCGGCAAAGAGGGTCTGCTGGGCCTCCTCCGATTGGATATAGGTATCGAGAAACCAATCGCCTCCCCGGGTCAGCCGCGTTTCAATGAGCACCCGGCTCTCGCCGCCGTCCTCCTGCAAATGGACAAAACGCTGCTCGGTCAACCCCCCGGCCCGGGGCCGGAAGACCACTTCGATGGTAAAAGCCTCGGCCCCCACCAGGGGATGGTGGTTGATGAGGAGTCCATCGCGCTCGCCGTCGAATTCCATGTATTTGCCCCCGTCTCCCTGGACCAGACGAGGTTTGCCCAGGATATGGGGCGGCCCACCGCCAATATTCCTGAAATTGTCCAGTCTCCAAATTGTCTCCAAACCGGGCTCCCTTCCCCGCTGTCACCTCGGACTTGCCCGAAGCGCCGAATTTAAGTTAGTATCAGTAGCGTCTTTGCATCCTCTACCGTTCGCACCTGCCGCTACTCAGCACGAGAGATGCCATGTCCCTACCCGAAACGGAAGCCCAACCCGAACCCACCGGTTCCGGGGTCACTCCCCGCTCCCTTTTGGCCGGCACCCTACTGTCGGTCTGCATCTGCATCGGGGCCCCGTACGGCAATATGGTGCTGCGCGGCTCGTATATGGCCCTGGACTTTTCTACCGCCGGGGCCCTCTTCGTATTCTTCCTTTTCGTCCTGTTGGTACATCCCCTGTTGGGTCTGGTCAACCGCGGCCTGGCCTTCCGCCGCGACGAATTGGCGGTGGTCTATATCATGGCCATTGTCGCCTGTTCCATCCCCACTATGGGTCTCACCGAATACTTGCTGCCCATTATCAGCGGGGCGACCTATTACGCCAGTGCAGAAAACGACTGGGCCCAGCTTATCCACCCCTATATCCCCACCTGGCTTATACCTCAAGACGACAACGCCGTCAAGTATTTCTACGAAGGGGCCCCGCGCACCGTGGCCATCCCCTGGGCCGCCTGGATCACCCCCCTGGCCGCCTGGATCCCGCTGATTTTAGCCCTCTACATATCGATGATCTGCATTGCCGTGGTCCTCAGGCGCCAGTGGATCGAACGCGAGCGCCTGGCCTTCCCGCTGGTGCAATTGCCCATGGCCATGATCGAGGAAGGGCCCCGCCCCTCCATCGTCAAGCCTTTCTTTAAAAGCTGGCTGATGTGGATTGGCTTTGCCCTGCCTTTCGCGGTGGGCTCCCTGCGCGCCCTGCACAATTATTTCAATTTTATCCCCAGCGTCGCCCTGTCGACCTCCATTCCCCTTTTCCGCAATAGCACCAGTCTCGATATTGCCCTCTCGTTTCCTATGCTGGGCTTTTCCTACTTCGTCAATCTCGATATCGCTTTTGCCATCTGGTTTTTCAACCTGCTGGCCCGAGGCCAGGAAGGTGCCTTCAATATACTAGGTATATCCAGCACCGAAAAGCTCTACTACGCCGCCGGTTTCCCGGTGTTGGCGCACCAGGGCATGGGCGCCATGATGGTGCTGGCCCTTTTCGGCCTGTGGACCGCCCGCGGTCATATCCGCCAAGTGCTGAGCAAAGCCTTTGGCGACACCCCAGAGGTGGACGACAGCAGCGAGATCCTGTCCTACCGCAGCGCGGTATTGGCACTGGTGGGTTGCAATCTCTTTATCGGCGGCTGGATGTGGCTGGCCGGTCTGTCGCTGTGGATCATACCTATTTATCTATTGGCCATGTACGTGCTGTTCATCGCCGTCACCCGGGTCGTGGCCGAGGGCGGCATTGCCGCGGCCCGGGCGCCGCTAATCGCCTCGGATTTTGTCCCTTCGGCCCTGGGCAATTCCGTACTGGGGCCCCAATCCCTGGTGGCCCTCGGCTTCACCTACGTATGGGCCGCCGATATCCGCACCTTTGTCATGGCCTCCTGCGCCAACGGCCTCAAATTGGCCGAAGACCAGCTGCAACGCCACAAACGGCTGCTGTTCTGGGCCATTATCTGGGCCATTATCATCAGCTTGGTCACCTCCATCGCCACCGTCCTCTACTTGAGCTATAGCTACGGCGGTATCAATCTAAACGGCTGGTTCTTCGGGCCCACCGGGGGGCCGGTTTATCCCTTTAATTTTATCAGCGGCGAATTGAACAACCCCGACGGCCCCGATCTCATCGGCTGGCTGTCCACCCTGGCCGGCGGCGGCGTCATGGCCCTGCTGATGCTGGCCCGACACCATTTTTTATGGTGGCCCCTGCACCCGCTGGGCTTTGCCGTCAGCACCATCTCGATGACCAATTATATCTCCTTCAGCGTCTTCCTCGCCTGGTTGATCAAATCGATCATCCTCAAATACGGCGGTCCGGCGCTTTTCAAACGCGCCCGGCCCTTTTTCATGGGCCTCATCCTGGGCCAGTTCGCCGTGGCCGGCCTATGGCTGATCATCGATTATTTCACCGGCATGACCGACAACAATATATATTGGGTATAAAGCCTTTTAGGCGCTTGACAAGGTTTACTGGATCTGCGACCGTAATATTTATGTAGTTTATCCACAGCCTGGAGGACGACAAAAACTGGATGCGGCCCCCACTGACCGTTGGCCTGTTCGGAGCCCTGGTCCTGGTCCTGGCCTGGGTCCCCAACCCCCAATCGAGGCGCGACACCACTGTCTTTATCCAATTGCTGCGCCAGGCCCAATGCGAATACCGCGGCATTACGGCCACCTTTGAGGAAGTGACCCGGGCCTATGCCCTCAAGGCCTACGATCAAGCGGAGCTGGTGCGCTGGGAGGCCAGCCCCAGTCCGCAAAATCCCGAAATAGAGACGTTGGTCTGGGCCGTTTTCACCGCCACCGGGCCCCGGGCCGCCCCAGAGGCCGCCCTCGAGGAAATTCACCGTGGGCGATCCCAGGCCCCGCCCACCTTTGCCGTCATCTGGCGCTTCAATCAACTGGTCGGCACCCATATCGCCCCGGACAACGTCTATGCCCGGGACGCACTGGAGGTATTCAAAAAGGTCGTCATCGACTTCAAAGCGCAGATGGTTCTGGTGCACGGGGAGGCGGTATTGCGCTCCGGCCCGGGCGCCGAGCACGAAATTGTCGACACTATTGGCGCTCGAGCGGTCTTACTGTTGCAGGAGCGTCGCCAAGGCTGGGCCCGGGTGCGTGTCCCGGCGACGCGACGGTCGGGATGGATTAAAAGCGAACTTTTAACTGTGCTGGAACAAGGGCGTGACAACGAACTCTAACGTAATCGACATCGATGGTCTGGTAAAAATCTATGAAATGGGCTCCAACCAGGTGCGCGCCCTCGACGGCATCTCGGTGGACATTGGCCACAACGAATACGTCGCCATCATGGGCCCCTCCGGATCGGGCAAATCGACTCTGCTGCAAATTTTGGGTTGCCTCGATATCCCCACCGCCGGCAGCTATCAGCTCAACGGCCACTTAGTCAGCCAGATGGACGACGACGAATTGGCCCGCATCCGCAACCAGGAAATCGGCTTTGTCTTCCAGACTTTCAACCTGCTGGCCCGCGCCGATGCCCTGCGCAATGTAGAGCTGCCCCTCATCTACGGCGGCCTGTCCGGCAAAGAGCGGCTGCAGCGGGCCACCGAAGCCCTCGAAGCGGTGGGCCTGGCCGATCGCATGGACCACCGCCCCAACGAGTTGTCGGGCGGCCAACGCCAACGCGTAGCCATCGCCCGGGCCCTGTCCAATAAGCCGTCGATTATCTTGGCCGACGAGCCCACCGGCGCCCTCGACAGCCGCACCGGCGAGGAAATCATGCAATTATTCGACGACCTGCACCAAGCCGGCAATACCATTATCCTGGTAACCCACGAAGAAGATATCGCCCAACACACCAAGCGCATCGTCCGCTTCCGCGACGGGCGGATCGAAAGCGACACCCCTACGCATGCGGTTTAATATGCCTAAATTGGTCTTGCACCTATGTGGTTTCGCCCTGGTAGCACTGGGTTGCCAATCGGTCTCTGAGAATTTCCCAACCCATCAGGTAGAACGAGGCGATTTTCACATCACCGCCACCGAAAGCGGCGAAATAGTGGCCGCCGGCGGCGACGTCATCTCCTCGCCCGAAATCGGTGGACGACTCAAAATAGTCTATCTCTATCCCGAAGGCGAGCAGGTCGATGTCGGTGATATGGTGCTGCAATTCGACCCAGGTGACTTCGAGCGCGAAATGCTCGACGACGAGGGCGAATTGCAAAAAGCCCAGGCCGAATACGACAAGGCCAAAGTCCAGCAGGAACAGCAATTGCTCGACCTCGAAGTCGGCCTGGAACGACAAGGGACACAACTCGAACTGGCCCAACTCAGCGTCGAGCGGGCCCATTATACCACACCCCTAGACCTGGAAATAAAACAAATCGAACTGGAAAAAACCGAGCGCGGCGTGTCCGAAGCCGAGGAAAATTTGCGCGCCAAAAAAGTGGTCAACCGCGTCGATCTCGACAAACAGGAACAACGCATCACTCGTCGTCAGCAACGCTACGACCGGGCCCGCGACCATTTTGAGCGCACCAGTGTCTATGCCACCAAACCCGGCCTGGTGGTCTACCGCAAAATCCACCAGCGCGGCAGCGGCGGCATGAAAAAGGTCAAAGTCGGCGACGAGGTCTGGGGCGGCCACCCCTTAATCGACCTGCCCGACCTGTCCAAAATGCAAGTCCAATGCCTTATCGGTGAAGTCGACCTCAAACGCCTCGCAATCGGCCAGCAAGTACTCATCCGCCTGGAGGCCTTCCCCGGGCCGGTATTCAACGGCGTCGTCGCCGAAATCGCGCCGATGGCCACACCGCAACCCGATGCACCCGATATCCAGGTCTTTGAAACTTTTATCGATATCACCGAACAGGACCCACGGCTCAAACCCGGCATGTCCGCCGAAGCCGAAATTATCCTCGACTCCGTCCCCCAGGTGCTTTCGGTGCCCCTCCAGGCCCTGTTCGAAAAAGACGGTAATCCCATCGTCTACCGGCGCGACGGCGGCTCGTTTGACCAGGTGGAAGTGGAATTGGGACCGCGCAACGCCATTGCCACCGTGATTACGGGCGGCCTTGAAGCCGGTGACCAAGTCGCCTTGAAAGCCCCGAGCCGGCCGTGATAAACCCATTTCTTGCCCCATCCCGGACCAATATTTGGTCTAGCCGACCTCGCCCATTCCTTAGCCCACGCATGCCGCACAGGTGTCCATGACTCAAGAGACCACCGGCGCACCAGCCGATCCCTCAACAACAAAAAAGTGGCTCTGGCCCCTCCTAGGCCTGGCCGTCCTGGCCGGTCTCGCCCTGACCTGGAGTCTGCTGACCCCCGAAGAGAGCGGCACCATTGCTTCTATGCCCGTCCAGCAGGACGAATTCGTCATTTCCCTCGACCTCAAAAACGGCGAATTGGAAGCCATTGAGGCCGTCGACGTGGTCGCCCCTCGGGTGCGCGGCCAGTTGAAAATAGTCGATCTCTTTCCCGAAGGGGAACAGGTCGAGGTCGGCGATCTACTGGTCAAATTCGAATTGACCGAATTTGAAAAGCGCGCCATGGATGCCCAGCAGGCCTTGGAGGCGGCCCAGGCAGAAATGGAGAAGTTCCTGGCCAATCAGAAAGCCGAGCTGACCAAGTTGGAAGGCGCCATCAAGGACCAGGATGCCAATTTGAAACTGGCCAATCTGCGTGTCGAGCGCATGGTCTTTGAGGCAGCCAGTCTGCGCGAAGAGACCAAGATCCAGGCCCACCAAGCCCAATTGAGCTACAAACAGGCGGTGCAGAAACTGGAGGCGCAAAAAGTGGTCGACGCCGCCGAAATCCGCAAACTTGAACTCAATATCTCCCGCGAAGAGCGCGACAAAGAAAAAGCCCAGCGCGAATTGGAAAGCCTGACCATCAAAGCCGAAAAACCGGGTTTGGTGGTCTACGGCAAGGTGTGGAAGGGCGAGCGGCCCGAGAAAATTCGCATTGGCGACGAGATCTGGGGCGGGGTCAAACTCATCTCCCTGCCCAATCTGTCCAATATGCAGGTCAAGACCTATGTCAACGAAGTCGATGTCGACAAACTCGAAGTGGGACAACCGGTCTTGATTAAACTCGACGCCCTGACCGAACCCACCTTCCACGGCACCATCACCACCATCGCCTCGTTGGGGCGCGAGAAAGAGGGCGAGAAAAACGTTAAAGTCTTCGATATAACGGTGGCTATCGACGAAGAGGACCCGCGCCTCAAGCCGGGCATGTCGGCCTCGGCCGAGGTTATTGTGCAGACTCTGCCGCCCCGTCCCGAAAGCCGCCCAGATTCCATCCAGACTCCCGCTTCCGAGGAAGTGGCCGCCAGCCAGCCATTGCCCGTATTCGTCCCCATCGACGCCGTATTCGAGAAAAATGGCGAGGCCGTGGTCTACCGCATAGTCGACGGAGTCCCCAAAATGCAGGTGGTAAAATTGGGACCAAAAAACGACGATTACGTCGTCATTGAAGAAGGCCTGGCCCCTGACGACCGCATCGCCCTGACCGACCCTACCCAGACAGCCGCCGGCATTGGCGGCTTGGACGACGGGGATAAATCGCAAAGCGTTTCGCTGGAGTAAGCCAAGATGGAGATACGCGAGACCTTTGCACTGAGTTTAGTCGGCCTCAACTCGCAGAAATTGCGCACCTTTCTGACTATGCTCGGGATTATCTTCGGTGTCGCCGCCGTGATTGCCATGCTCTCTATTGGCGAAGGGGCCAAACAGGAGTCCCTGGAGCAGATCAGCCAGATGGGGATCCACAATATCATCGTCCAGCACTGGGATAAATCCGCCGATGACGAAGGGGAGGGCGGCAATGACTCCGAACAGAATCTGTCGAGCGGCCTCAACTGGGACGATGCCCGCTCGATAGCAGACATCTGCCCACTGGCCGCCAGCGTTACCCCCCAACGCGAGATCAAGGTCAAAGCCCAAGCCGAGGGCCATACCTTCCGCACCATGGTGGTGGGCACCACCCCCGATTACCTAGAAGTGCTCAACGCCCGCATGGGCCGCGGGGTCTTCTTCAACGCCGACGATATGCAGGAAGCTCGCCGGGTATGCGTGCTGGGCAGCGACGCCAAGCGGGCTCTATTCTATTTTGAAGACCCCATCGGCAAGCGGGTGAAAATCCGCAACCAGTGGTTTACCGTTATCGGTGTTTTGGAGGATAAAGGGGCGGCCGGCGGTAAAATTGGCGGAGTGCTGGAAGTGCGCAATACCGACGAGGATATCTATCTGCCCCTCAAGACCGTCCTGACCCGCTTCAAGTGGGACTCGGGCGATGTCGAGTTGACCCAGATCACCATTAAGGTCTCCGATCCCGATCGCCTCCAGGAAGGGGCCAATATCGTCCGCACCATCCTGCAACGGCGCCACCGCGATGTCGAGGATTTTAAAATCGCCATCCCCGAAGAGCTCATGCGCCAGAGTCAGCGGACTCAGCAGATCTTCAACGTGGTCATGGGCTGCATCGCCGGCATTTCGCTATTAGTGGGCGGCATCGGCATCATGAATATCATGCTGGCCTCTGTTTTGGAGCGCACCCGCGAAATCGGCATCCGCCGGGCCATGGGCGCCCGCCGCCGCGATATTCTCGCCCAATTCGTCCTCGAGGCGCTGCTGGTCAGCCTTATCGGCGGACTTATCGGCGTGGTCATCGGCTACGCCATGCCGCAAATCATTACCCTCTACGCCGGTTGGCGCACCATTGTGCAGCCCTGGACGATTGTTCTGGCCTTTGGCGTTTCGGCGGCTATTGGTATTGGTTTTGGTATCTATCCGGCGCGGCAGGCGGCGCATCTCAATCCGATTGACGCGTTGCGCTACGAGTAGGATATAACGGCTAGGACGCCCCTCGGGTGGGCCGGCTTCCAGAGGCCGTGATGCCCGCTTGCGGCCTTCCCGTCCCTACCCCGGCTGCGCCGCCAGCCCAGCCTCCAGCTGCCCCATTCCCCGCCCCCACGGCCCCTTCCAGCCAGCCCACCCGAGGGGCTTGTGCAACATTTTGGCAATAAGTTGGCTCTACCAATAAGCCACTCCCTCGGCAATCGGCCCAAGGCGCCGTTCGTTCCAGGTCACGTCGGTTACCACCGTAAAGGAATGGCTCGATAGACTTTTTGGAATTGAAGCCCGTACCTGGCAGGTACCCACTTCACCCGGGGCCACGACCAATTCAGCTTCCCCTGGCACCAATACCAACCCCACGGTGCCCACAAAACGCAAGTGACATTGGCTCGCCGTCTTCTCATGATTGGTCACCCGTACCTCAAAAATTACTTCCTCGCCCGGCTGCACCCGCACTTTGTACGGGTAGAATTCCACCCAGTGCGGGTCCATGCCCATATCGGCCACCGGCTGGTCGATGATATCCTCAAATAATTCGGCCCAGCGGTCCATCCACCCCTGCCAGGCGGCGACCTGGTCCTCCTTGCAGGATAGGGCGCCTTTGTGGCCGGTGAGCAATATATCGGGCGCCCGCTCGGCGATCTGCCGCGGCATGTCGCGGTAGCTGGAAACCGGGGTGCGATTTTTGGGGATAAACGAATGCACCAGGTCGCGCCCCTGGGTCAGACTAACCCCCGAAATATTGTCGCCAATGCTGAGGTATTTTACCCCGTCAGCGGCAAAGCCGATTAAATGGTGATACAGCGTCTGCCCGGGAAATTGCTCTATCTTAAAATCGAGGCCGCGCCAGTGGAAAACGCCGTCTCGCGGCACCACCTGATCGACCCGGCTGCTGTGCGGCACGGCGCAGGGCATATCGTAGCGCTGAGGGTGCTGCATGATATCGGTCAATTCGGGCGAGCAGGCCACCTGGGTGTCATAGCGGGCCTGCAGGCAGGGTAGACCGGCCAGGTGATCGTCGTGGTAGTGCGAGGGCAAAAACCACTCGACTCGGTCAATACCCAACTCGGGCTGCAGATGGGGCGTCAAATGATCGATAAAGCGGTGCGGATTGGCGCTGATGGGGGCGTTGGAGGTATAGCCGCAATCAATCAGCAGTCCGTGTCCGGCCCCGTCGGCGACGATATAGGTATTGGCCGAGGAATTGGCGACCTCGTGGACGTGCTCCGAGAGGCGACGGAATTGCGGTTTGTACGGTTGGTACGGCCGGCCGTGGAATAGCTCATACAACTCCTCCAGGGCCGCCAGCAATTTGGCCAGATCCTCGTCTCGGGCCCGAAAGGGCGCCCCGTGGCCCGGCAACAGCCAGTCGACCTCCAGTTGCCGCAGCCGCTGCAGGCTTTCGAGCAAATTGATGTGGCCCTGAAAATCCATATAGCGCCACTGGGCCCAGAAGTACTCCCGCAGCTTGCCGGGCCCGCAGAGCACGTCGCCGCAGGCCAATAGGCGCTGGCCGTCCACCTCCAGCAAATAGCCCACCGAGCCAAAGGTATGGCCCGGCAAGGGCACGATCTCGGCACTCAGATCGCGCCACTGCAAGTGCTGGTAATCACAGGCGTATTCACCGCGGAGATCTTCAAGGGGCCCCCGCCCCGGAAAGTAGGAAGTATAATTATCGTAGATATCGTAGGAGGCCCGCAGCAAATCGGCCTCCTCGAAAAAGCGCTTTTCGGCAAAGGGAAAAGTCAACTGGCTCCCGGCCTTGCTCCAGGCAGGGGCAGCGCCACACTGGTCGCGGTGAAAGTGGGTAAGCCAGACCTGTTCTACAGTCCCTAAGTCAGCCTGTTGCTCCAATTTCGCCGGAGCCCACATGCCACAGTCGATGAGCAGTGAATGATCCCCCGCACGGATGATATACGTACTGCATGTGCCCTCGACCCAGAGGCAACGGTCGGTGATATTGTGCATGGAACTCTCCCTCTTAAAGGCCGCATATATTAAGCCTCTTGGGTGGGTCGACTGGAAGGTGGACCGTGTGTCTGAGGGGCAGCAGGCCCCGAGTTTAGGTCCATCTGGAAGCCGATCCACCCAAGAGGTGTCCGAGCAGAAGTTAGCCTTAAACAGCCCTCAAGAAATTTCGACAAACCGATACACCCGCCCCCGCCGCCCCTGCGGATACCCCAACCCCTGCTGCACATAGCGCACCCCCTCGATCACCTCGTCCCAGCGAATATGACTGTGGCCAAAGACGTGCACCCGGGCCCCGATGGCGCGGATCTGCCCATCCAACCGCGGACAGCCCGCCACTTTGGGCAAACCGGCAAAGCGCAAATACTCTACATCGGGCAGCAAATCGGCGCGGGGCAAAAAATGCGAAAAGGAGATTACCGGCCCCGGATAGGTCCGGATGCGGTCCTGATTGAGGCGACGAAAATAAGGCGCCGGTGCCGTCCCCGCCGGCCAGCGACAGAATTTGAAATCGCCCCAACGGTCCAGATCTTCGGCCCGGCCCCGGTCGTGGGGGTCCAGTTCGGGTCCGTACCACGAAAACAGCGGCACGATCCACCGCGCCCCGACTTGCCCCGGTTCGGTCTCGACCCCGAGGCGACGACACAGTTCGAGCACTCGATGGAATTTTTCCAGGGAATCGCCCTCTTCACTTCGACGCCACAGTTCGTGGTTGCCAGGGACGTAAAAAACGCGGGCGAACAACTGCAGCAAATGTTCCAGGGTGGCGGCGATGCGCTCCAAACTCTGGGCGATATCCCCGGCTACTATCAGGGCGTCGTTGTCGTACTTCCCCTTGGGCAAGTCTTCGATAAAACGCCTGTTGGCGGCGAAATCGACGTGCAGGTCTGAACTGGCAAAAACACGCATGGCTATTGTAATAGCAACAATTTGCGCGCCTCGACCCGGTCCCCGGTCCGCAGACGATACACATAGAGCCCGCTGGCCAGATGGCCGCCATCGGCGCGGCGGCCGTCCCAGCGCACTTGATAGGTCCCGCCCAACCGAGATCCCTGGCTCAAAGTGGCCACCCGCTGCCCCGCCATATCGAATATGCCCAGATCAATGCTAGCAGCCTCAGACAAGGTAAAAACGATGGTCGTCTCGCTGTTGAAGGGATTGGGGTAATTCTGCCCCAGAGCAAAGCCGCCAGCCTGGTGGTCCTGAGCAGATTCGATTACCGCCGTATTGGCCCGGGCCACGGCAATGGGCACCTCGTACGGATAGATCGAGCCACGCTCGTCAGATAAATACACCAGCAACCGGTACATTCCTTCCTCCACCTCGGCAGGAATGTCCACGCGCCCGACAATCTGGCCGCTGGCCGCTTCCACTGCGTCAATAGCCCCCAGGTGCAACCGCTGGTCCGTTGCCACCTCGACCAACCAGATATCGGCCTGGACTGCTTCGCCGGCTACTTGCCGGGGCGAGGCCTGAGTGGCAATCCGCAACGCCAGCTCCCAACCGGCCCAAGCCCCGTCCCATTCCACCCCCCGCACCGCCCAGGCCGGCTCGACAAAACGCAGGGCCAGCAAACCGGCGAAACTGTCGGCGACATAGACCAGACCGTCGCCATGAGGCTGCGCCCCCCAGGCCTGGGCCGAGGGATAGTAACCAATCTCCACGGGTTTTTCCGGGTCGGCCAGATCAAAAATCCGCACCCCTGCATCGTAATAGGCCCAGTAGAGCAGACCGTCCTGGACGAACGGGTTGTGCGGTCCGACAATTGTCCGCTGCGGCGTCTGCTGGGGGCGAAAAACATCCAACTGGCGCGGCTCCTCCGGATGGGTGATATCGGCCACCCGCAACGGCCTGCCCCAGCCGCCGAATTCCTGGTTGAAGTAGACGTATTGCCCGGTGCTAAAAGCAGAATGCGTGCCCTCGGCAATGGGCAGCGAGGCCAGCGTCCGGGGGTTATCCGGGTCGGCCAGGTCGAGCAGAGCCAGGCCGCTGAAAAAATCGCTGGCGTAACCAATGTCGTCGCGAATGAAAATATCGTGGACGACATTGCTGAAGCTGGCGTGTTGCCAGCCCCCCGAGATAAACGGCGCAGCCGGGTCGGAAATATCGACGACGCTAATGCCCAGGCCGGTCCGATCGGCGGTCAGCACCACGGAATGGGCCAGATAGGCGCGCTGCTGGTCTAGGTAGATATTGTGGACCCCGCGCCAGCCCAACGCCTGCAGCTGCGACCAAATCTGCGGTGCCGTCGGGTCGGAAATATCTACCAGCACCAGGCCAAAATTACTGCTATGCGACTGCACCCCCAGAGCGGCTAGATCGCCGGCTACTTTGATATCCCAGACAGCTGCTGGCGTTTCCACCCGGGCCACCTGGCGCATTTGGGTAGGTTCGGCGATATCGACAATGTGGAGGGCGTGGTCGAAGCCGCCCATATAGACATAGCCCCCCGCCACTGCCAGATCGGAGGTAGCCAGTACCCCCTGGTCGGTATTGATCGGCTCGGTGATACGGCCCACATCGCCCAGAGGCAATTGACCCATCAGTTCCATATTGAAAGGCGCAAAGGGCTGGAAATTGTCCAGCGCGTCGATATCCATGCCCTTGAAGGTCCCGGGGCCGTCGTCGTGCAGCGCCTCGGCCCCAGCACTACCCAGCCCCAGCAACGCGCCGAATACGCCTAGCCAGCAGCGCAACAATCGTCTTCCCTGCATATCCTCTCCAATCCCTGTATACGGCCTAAAATAAGGCTTCAATAGCCCTAAAGGGCAAAATTATTCGGCCCCTCCCAGTTCAATCATTAGATTATTGAGGACTTTTATTACTAAGCCACTCTTTCCCAAATCTTTATCTACTCTATAAACTCCTAAAAATACAGAAGGATGCCCTATGACCCCCGCCGTGGACGCAGTGCGCGCTGCCGGTGTCGCCTTTTCCCTGCACGAATATACAGCCCAGTCCGAGGGCGATCAGTACGGTCTGGAAGCAGCCCAAGCCCTGGACCTGCCGCCCGAGCAGGTCTTTAAAACCCTGGTGACAGAAACGGCGCCCCGTCGCCTGGTTTTGGCCCTGGTGCCGGCGCCGTCTCGCCTCAACCTAAAAAACCTGGCCCGCGCCGCCGGCGACAAACGCGCTGCCCTGGCCGACCCAGAATTAGCCCAGCGCGCCACAGGGTACGTATTGGGCGGCATCAGCCCCTTGGGCCAGCGCCGCCTCCTGCCCACCTTTATCGACGACAGCCTGGCCGATTGGCCCCAGGTCTATATCAGTGCCGGCCGCCGCGGTCTGCAATTGGCCCTGGCCCCCAGCGATTTGCTCAACCTCACCCAAGCCACCCTGGCCTCTCTCATAGAATAAACGGAGCCCCCATGCCCGCTACCCGCATCGAACGCGTCGAAACCATCCTCTGGGACCGCTGGTTGCTATTGCGCATATACTGCGAAGACGGCACCGTGGGCCTGGGCGAGGGCGGCGTCCACGGCTGGCAACGCCCCACCCAGACCATGCTGGAGACGATGACGCCCTATCTCATTGGCAAAGACCCCTCCTTGATAGAGCACCACTACCAATGGCTCTATCGCTCGTCGCATTTTATGGGCTCGGTAGTCCAAGGGGCCCTGTCGGCCATCGATATCGCCCTGTGGGATATTAAGGGCAAGCGCCTGGGCGTACCCATCTACGACCTGATGGGCGGTCGCACCCGCCACCGGGTGCGCTGTTATATGCACGTGACTGGCGACACCGTGGAGGATCTGGCCGCCGACGCCAAAGATAAAGCCGGCCAGGGCTTTACCGCGGTGCGCTTTTCGCCTTTTGCCTCCGACTACTACCTGCACAAATCGTATACCGAATGGGCCGACGAGGCCGTGCGCCGGGTCAGCGCGGTGCGCCAGGCCGTGGGCTCTGGGGTCGATCTATGCGTTGAAATTCACCGCCAGATGAGCCCGGCCGAAGCCGTCTGGCTGGGCCGCCGCCTGGAACAATTCAATCCCTATTTCTACGAAGACCCCATGTTGCCCGACAGCCCCGCCATTATGGGCGAGGTCCAGGCCCAATGCAATATCCCCATTGCCACCGGCGAGCGCTTTACCACGCTATTTGAATACCAGCAATTAATCGCTGCAAAAGGGGCCGCTTATGTGCGCCCCGACGTCTGCCTATGCGGTGGCCTGACCGGCTGCAAAAAGGTGGCGGCCCTGGCCGAGGCGCACCATATCAAGGTCATCCCCCACAATCCCTTATCCCCGATAAGCACGGCCGCCTGCGTACAATTGGACGCGGCCATCCCCAATTTCGCCCTGCAGGAATACACCGGCGAGGCCGAGCCGCCCAAAAGCGACTTGCTGGTCGAACCCCTGGAGCTGATCAACGGTTATCTGACCGTACCCGAAGGGCCGGGCTTGGGGATTGAGCTAAACGAGGCCGCCCTGGCCCACCCAGTCAAAGACAAGGTGCTCGATACGCCTATCGGCTACGACGGCTCGGTGCAGGACCGCTGAGATGGAATTGCGCACGCAAAGGCTAGTTTTACGCGATTTTCGCCCCGAGGATGCGACGACGGCTTTTGCTTATCGTGATGATCCAGACTATTTGCGCTACTATAAACCCGGCAAGAGTAGTCGCCCCGACAATAGGGTCCTGGTCGAGCGCTTTGTCGAATGGGCGGGGCAGGAACCGCGGCAAAACTACCAGTTGGCTATCACCTTGGATGGCGCCCTCATCGGCTGCGCCGGCATCCGCCAGGCTACCATGGAGCCGGGCAGCGGCGAAGTCGGCATTGAACTCGACCCGCAGTACTGGGGCCAGGGCTATGCCCGGGAAGCGGGTGCAGGACTGGTTGATTTTGCCTTCGCAGACCTGGGACTACAGTGTTTGCAGGCCCGCTGCATCAGCGCCAATGCGGCCATCCGCCGGTTACTCGAACGGCTGGGGATGACATTGGCGCGAGACCTGGAGCCTGAGCCGTGGATGCGACAGCGGGGTTGGACAACCTGCCTGTATCGTTGCGACAGGCAGGTTGGGAAACAGGATAACCGCATTGAGCCCTAAACTCTTGTTGTCCTACTAATTTTAGCAAGTCGGCAACAATGCGGCCTTATGGCCAAAGATTAGCCGGCCGATATCTGATATATTGGCCGCATAAACCTTGGAAGAAATATGCCCCTGACACCCGCCCAACAACGCCACCTCGACGACGAGGGTTATATCGTCATCCCCGAGGTCCTCACCCCCGACGAAATCGCCCACTACCGCACCCGTCTGCTCGAATTGGCCGCCTCCGAACGGGCCGACGGCAGCGCCAATCTGCACACCCAAGATAAAGGCCAACTGGTGCGCTGGCTGGTCAATAAAGGCACCGAATTTGAGCGCCTTCTCAGCCACGACAAAGTAGTGCCGTTTTTCGAGTATCTGCTGGGGCCTGACTATATCCTCAGCACTCTCACCTCCAATATTATCTCCCCCGGGGCTGCCGACGGCGGCTACCACGTCGACAACGCCCTGGGGGCCATGCCCGAGCCCCTGCCCGCCTTTCCCCTATTTGTCAATAGCCTGTGGCTACTCGACGATTTTAGTCCGGAAAACGGCGGCACTCGCTTTGTCCGCTACAGTCACCGCTCGCGCGTTAAACCGCCCGCCGACTTGGAAAGCCACCCGCAGGAAATCCGCCTCTCGGCCCCCAAAGGCTCAGTATTTCTCTTCAACGGCGCCCTCTGGCATGCCGCCGGAGCCAACCGTACTGCCCGACAACGCATCGCCCTGATCTGCTTTTGCTGCCGCCCCTTCCTCAAGCCAATGTTCGATTTTGTCCACCATCTCCAGCCCGAAGTACTGGAAAGGGCAACGCCGCACTTGCGTCGCCTGTACGGCTTTGACTCGCAGCCCAAAGGCCCCGATCGCCCCGCCCCCTAACGCCCCGCCCGCCCCAGCACTCGCCCGCCGCGCCCAAAGGGCAATCCGAAGGGCTCTTCAAAGGGTCGGAAAGGCACCATCGCGGCTATCTCATCGAGGCGTGCCCGAATATCATCGGGCAAGGCCCCGCGCTCCACCGCTGCGACATTGGCCTCAATTTCAGCCACCGAACGAACCCCCGACAATACGCAGGAGATATCGGTGTTGGAAACGACAAAGCGCATCGCCAATTCGGGCAGACTCATACCGGTCTGGGCGACAAATTCGTACAGCGCCAAAAATTGCCGCCGCCGGGGCAGGCTCAACCAAGGGGCGCCGTGGCGCACCTCATCGTCGTAGACCTGCGCCAGGGCCCCCTGCTGCAGCGGCGAGCCAACGACCACGCCCATACCCAGCTCTTTGGCCACCGGCAATACCTGGTGCTCGGCCTCGCGCCACAGCAGGCTGTAGTTGAAGGCGGTGAGGACCACGTCGAAGTGACCGCTTTGCATAATGGGAACAATCTCGTACGCCGTGGTGCCGCCAATCCCGGTATAGCCAATGGTGCCGTTCTCTTTCAGTTCCTGCAATAAATCCATTACCGGCCCGTCGTACCCAGACCCGTCCCCCCACCAATCGTACTGGCCCGGCCGGTCGGGCTCGTGCACCATGAGCAAATCGATGCGGTCGCGCTTGAGCAGCCTCAGACTTTCCTCCACCGAGGCCCTGAGGCAATTTATATCCCGGGGCGCAAAAGGCTCGGGCCGACCGCCCAATTTTGTCGACAGGATATAGGGCTGCGCCACGCCTTCCAACGCCCGGCCCAGCACCTCTTCGCTATTGGCGTAAGACGGAGCCGTATCGACGTAATTGATGCCCAGCTCCAAAGCCCGATGGACCGCCGCCCGTCCCTGCTCAAAGGCCCCGCCAACCGACGAGACAAACAGCCCCCCCAGGGCTACCTGACTTACTTCCAGACCCGTCTTTCCCAATATCCGGTATTGCATTTAAACCTCCTCCATGCTGGCACCACAATATTTGCAGTAATCGGCGTCGGTATCGTGTCCCTCGGCGCTGCACTGGGGACAGCACTGGGTCGATATTTTGCGCTCGGAAACATTCGATAACTCGGACACCACAATCCCGGTGGGCACGGCGATAATGGCGTAGCCCATAATCATAATGGCCGAAGCCAGGGCCTGGCCCACAGGGGTCTGCGGCGAAATATCCCCGTAGCCCACCGTGGTCAGGGTGACTATCGCCCAGTAGACGCTGCGCGGGACGCTGGTAAATCCGTGCTCGGCCCCTTCAATCATATACATTGACGAACCGCAGATAATTACAATGGTCGATACGGCAAATAGGAATACGGTGATTTTGCGCTGACTAGCCCGCATGGCCTGCATTAACTGGCTGGCCTCGCCCACGTATTGGACCAGTTTAAAAACGCGGAAGACCCGCAAAATACGCAATACCCGCACCACCAGCAGATACTGGCTGCCCGGCACCAGAATACTGAGATAGGTGGGCAAAATGGCCAACAGATCGACTATGCCGAAAAAACTGAGGGCATAAGAGCGAGGGCGTCCGACGCTTATCAAACGCAACAAATACTCCACCGTGAACAAGACGGTGAAGATCCATTCAATGCGCAATAATTGGGCCCCGTAGCGCGCCTGGATCCCCTGGACGCTGTCGAGCATGACCGCCACCACGCTGATCACAATGCAGACGATAAGAGCCACGTCAAAAGCTTTCCCGGTCGGCGTATCGGCCTCGTAGATAAGCTCGTGAAGGCGAAAACGCCAGCCGGCTAAAGGGCGGTCTTCCTGTTGGTTAGTCCGGCCCATCGCTCAGGCGCTATAGCGCCGCGGATCTTCGGGATCGCCCTTGGCCTCGACCTGGGCGCCCTTGCCCAATTTCTCGCCGAAGACTTTGCGCAGACCGGCGCCCTCTTCCTTGAACCAATTGAACAGGATGCTCATATCGGTTCCCATGCAAAAGTGGATCACCCCCAGGTCGAGATAGCGCTGCGCCTGGTCTGGCGAGTTTATCTCGGCGCGCGGGGCAATGCCCATTTCCAGCGCCGTTTTGATAACGTATTCCTCGGCCTCCTTGACTTTGGGATGCCCGGCCTGACCGATCAGCCCCAAACTCATCGAATAATCCGAGGGGCCGAATTGCACCATGTCGACCCCCGGCACCGACAGCAGGGCCTCCAGGTTTTTCACCGCGCTGTCCTTTTCAATCATCAGCGCCACTACCGCGTCTTCGAGAGCCTGGACAAAAGCCGGGGTGCCGCCCTCCAGGACAAAGCCGACGTCGCGCCGCATGCCGACCCCGTGGAGACCGCCCGTATCGGGCGATTCGGCCCGCACCGAGCGAACGCATTCCTCCACATCCTCGACCGTGCGCGGGTCGGCGAATAGGACATTTTGGATTCCCGAGCCTATGCAGCGCACGGTGAGATAGGTGCGCGGCTGCTGCTCTATTTTCATCATCGCCGACATATGGTCAAACAGATCGACGGAACGGCCCAGATTCTCCAGCGAAAACAGGTCGTAGGGGGCGTATTCGCCGACGAATTCGACGTAGTCGAACATCCCTGTATGGCCGACCAATTCGACGATGGAAGGCCAGGAATTGTGGATATGGGTGCCCATGCTGGGCTCGTTGGCATCGAGCAATTCTCGCAATCGGTTGCGGCGCATAACATCACTCCTTAGATAAATTTAACGGATCTCAATTCGATTATTTAGCAGCATTTCTTCTTTCAAATGGCCCTGCTCTCAAACCACCAACCACACTCCGCCCACACACAACAAAACCCCCACCACCAAGCGCCCGTGCAAGCGCTCCTGGCGAAAAAACAGCGCCAGCACCAGACCGAATACCGGCGACGCCGAGGACAAGGTCGCCGTCTTGGTAGGGCCAATCAGGTCCAGCGCCGTCAAGTACATCCACGAGCCCACCCCCATGCCCAACAACCCGGTGGCGGCTACTATCGCCAGGGCCCGCCCCTGCAACGGCGGCCAACCAGCCGCACCGCCCACCCCCCGCTGCACCGACAGCAAAACCAGGGCGACAAAGGGCAGACGCACACAATTGGCCTGAATGGGCTCCAAGTGGCGCATGGCCGGATCGAGCATCACTGTGCTCAGGCCCCACATCACGGCTGCTGCCAGGGCCAGCAGGGCCCCTTTCCCCAGCATTGGCCCCCGATCCTGGCGGGCGCCGTGCTCCTGGGACAGACAGACCACCCCGGCCACCACCAGACAGCACCCTGCCAGCAGCGACCAGCCGACGAGGCGGTCGAGTAATAGCCACTCAAAAAAAAGGGTCGTCAGCGGATGGATCCCCACCAGGGCCAGGGTGCGAGCGGCGCCAATCCGTTTAATGGCATGCAGATACAGCGTATCGCCTATCACCAGACCAATGGTTACCGAGCCCAACAGCAGGGCCCATTCTACGGCCGGGACTTGGCCAAAGGAGGCCAGAGGCGGGCCGGCAACCAATAACAGACCGACAAAACACAGACCGGCGGTGCCGCAGCGCACCGCATTGGCCAGCATCGGCGGCACTTGCTGCAATTGCTGCCGCAGGACCAGGCCGTTAAAGGCCCAGATAAAGGCACAGGCCAGCCCGATTATTTCGCCGTAGCTCACGCCCCGCCCGGCATTTCCCCCACCTGGCCATGGCCCCCTTTAGCCACCATCAGTACCCCAATTCAGTGGCCAGCACGGCGAGGCTGTCGCGCAAGACCGCGACAGTTTGGTCGATCTCCGCTTCGCTTATGGTAAACGGTGGACTGATGGCCAAATGATCGCCGTTTACCCCATCGACCAACCCCGGCGCCCCCGGCATTATCAGCACGCCGCGTTCAAAAGCCAGTTCCACCGCCCGGGCGGTTACCCCCCGAGCCGGATCGAACCACTTGGGGCCGTTCTTGTCGGCCACCAGGTCGATGCCGTTGAGCAAGCCCTGGCCCCGCACCTGTCCGACAATGGGGCATTCGTCGGCCAGAGCCTGGAGTCGCTCCAACAACAAAGCGCCCATGCGCCGGCACTGCTCGACCAATTGATGCTCCTCAATATACTGTTGCACCGCCAGGCCCACAGCGCAGGACAGCGGATTGCCGCCATAGGTGTGGCCGTGGGAAAAAGAGGTCTCTTCTTGATAAATGCCCTGGAACACTTTTTCACTGGTGACCGTGGCAGCCAGGGGCGCATAGCCGCTGCTCAACCCCTTTCCGGTGGCCAAGATATCGGGCACCACGTCCCAGTGTTGAATGCCAAAATCGAGACCAGTGCGGCCAAAACCGGTCACCACCTCGTCGACGATCAGAAGAATATTGTGGCGGTCGCAGACGGCGCGAATATCGGGGAAATAATTGTCCGGCGGCATCGCCCCGCAGGCCGAAGTGCCCAGGACCGGCTCGGCGATAAAGGCGGAAATATTCTGCGCCCCCACCTGGTGGATAATGCGCTCCAATTCTTCGGCGCCGTTGAGACCGCAGTGATGCGGTCGGGTATCCTCGGGGCAGCGATAGCAATAGGGCGGCGGGATATGCGGGAATTGCAGCAGATAGGGCTCGTAATCCTGGCGCCACAGGCTACGCCCCGACATCGACATGGCCCCCACCGTATTGCCGTGCCAGCTCTGCCAACGGGAAATGACCTGGTATTTTTGCGGATTGCCCGTGGCCAGGTGGTACTTGCGCGCCATTTTAAGGGCCGATTCCGTCGCCTCCGAGCCGCCCGAGACAAAGAATACGCGGTTTAAATCGCCTGGGGTGCGCTGGGCGATATGGTCGGCCAAATCGATTTGCGCCTGGGTGACGAAGCGGCTGTAAGTAAAGGTCACCTGGCTGGCTTGGGCGTGCATAGCCTGGGCGATCTGCTCGACTCCGTGGCCAATGCTGACCACGTGGACACCGGCACAAGCGTCCAGGTAGCGCCGCCCTTCCGTATCGACCAAATAAACCCCTTCGCCGTGGCTAATTTTGGGCCAGCCGTCCTTGAGGGCGCGGTGAAAAATGCGCTCGGTGCCTTGTTCTTGGTTCATCCGTTTTATTCCTTGGTGAAAGCCGCCCGAAGGCGGTTGATACCCCCCTCGTCAAGCCCAATTGCCTGCAAGTATTTCTCGACCCCGCCGTAGTGCCGCTGCAAATGGTCCAAGACCAATTGCATGGCCCGAGGGTCGCAGTAAAGACGCTGATAGTCCTCCCAGTTGCTGACGCTTTGGTCGCGCAGAGGCAATTGCAGATAGCCCGCAATTAAATAGTGGGCGGTGAGGCCGTAATCGGCGGCAATGGTTGTATCGGGCACCCCCGCCAAGCTCAATAATAACGCCGCCGTAACGCCGGTGCGGTCCTTGCCGGCATGGCAATGGAACAGGGCCGGCAAAGCACCCGGAGCCGCCAGAATCTCCATCACCCGGCGCATTTGCCCCTGGCAGTGGTCGAGCCAGCCGCAATAGGTATGGGCGATCCCCTCGGCCGGACCGGCGGCAATGGGCACGGAGCCCAGTTCGAGGTCGTGGTCGCCGATTAAATTGATATGGTGAAACGCCACCGCCGTAGAGGCGGCCAACGCATTGGGGGTTTCGGCGACCTCGTTGGAACGCCGCAAATCGACCACCGTACGGACCCCGTAATCGAGCAATATTTGCTGATCGGCGGGGGTGAGGTAGGCCATATTATCGGCGCGCAAAAAACACCGGGGCCGAGTATGTCCCCGTCCAACCCTGGCATGGCCTCCCAGATCTCGCACATTGGCGGCGCCCTCTAATCGAAGGCGTCCGCGCTCATCGAAAAGTCCTTCCATATTTCGCTTTTCCTCGACAGTATTAGCAGCGGCAAACTCCTGGCAAAGTAGCCCATATCCCAGCCCCCATCAAGCCCGCCGCCGCCTTGACATCCCCAGCGTCAACCAATACAATCGCTGCAGCTCGAAAGGGAAATTTGGTTTCATTTATCCCGTTGATTCGGCTAAACTCTCAATGGAACCGAATATCGAGCTTCGAGAGGGGGTTGGTTGGAAGGCGGCCCGTGTGTCTGAGGCCCCGCAGGGGCCGAGTTTAGGGCCGCCTGGAAGCCGACCCCCTCTCGAAGCGTCCAAGCTACCCGTTTATGTAGGCAGCCATCGAGAAGACGAAAGGTTTTGCCCATGGCACCGCATCGCAACGTCCTCTTCCTCATCGCCGACGACTGGAGCCGCATTGCCGGCTGCTACGGCCATACCGCCATCCGCACCCCCCGCATCGATCAATTCGCCGCCGCAGGGGTAGTGTTCGACCAGGCGTTCTGCACCAGTCCCTCCTGCGCGGTATCCCGCGCCTGCATCCTCACCGGACATCACAGTCACAGCCACGGCCAGTACGGCCACTGCCACGGCATCCACGGCTTCCGCACCCATGCCCATATGTCCTCGACACCGCAGGCTTTACAGGCCGCCGGCTACGCCACCGCCTGCATTGGCAAAAAGCACGTCGAACCGGCCAGTGTCTACCCCTTTGATTTCGAGCCCCGGGTCAACCCCCGCAGCGGCGTCGAATTAGCCGCTGCCGCCCGCCAATTCCTCGCCGCCAACCAGGACTATAGCGGCCTAGAGTTATATTGGACAGTGGTTTGGGTTAGTTTATCGCCCAACAATGAGGAGACTGTCTGATGGCTGAGCACAAATCAACGCGAGAAAATGGACGCTTTTCCGTCCAGCGGAAATCCGAAGCGGTATTGCGTTTGCTTCGCGGTGAGGATCTGGAGTTACTCTCGCGGGAATACGGGGTGACAGCAGCCCGCCTGAGCCAGTGGCGGGAAGATTTTCTGTCCGCTGGCCAAGTAGGCCTGAAGAAACGGCCCGAGGACGAACGGGATGCACAGATTGCTCGTTTGCAGGCCAAAGTCGGCGAGCTGACCATGGCCAATGAGTTGCAGGCCCACCAAATCGACCGGCTGGAGCAGGGCCTCCCTTTTCGTCGACGGAGATCGACGCCTTGAGCCAAGCCTGCTCGATCTCCACACACAAACGTTATGGGCTGCAACGGGTGTGTCAGGTGTGCCGTTTTCCTCGGTCGACGGTCTATGCCCATCGGGTTTCGGAGGCGCCGAAAGCGGCCATCGGCCCTGCCCCGAGAAAACGAGGGCCCATGGGGCCGTGCTCGGATGAGGCATTGGTAGCCCACATCCGTCGTCTGTTGGCGGCCTCGCTTTTTCATGGCGAAGGCTATCGAAAGATCTGGGCCAAACTGCGCTTCGAAGGCGTGCGTACGTCCCGCGAACGGGTGCGTCGGCTGATGCGGGGACACGGCTTGCAGGCCTACCAGCGGGTGGGCCATCCGCACGGGCCGAAAGCGCACGATGGGACGATCATCACTCAAACCCCCGATGAAATGTGGGGAACCGATGCCACGACGACAATCACTCTGGAGGAAGGAACCGCGTTTGTCTTCGTCGGGGTCGATCACTGTACCTTTGAATGCACGGGTATCCATGCTTCCAAGAAGGGCGACCGTTTCGAAGCGTTGGAGCCCATTCACCAAGGCGTCCGGGAACACTTTGGGAGCTATGACCAGAAGATCGCCCAAGGACTCAAGGTCCGGCATGATCATGGGCCCGCCTATATGGCCGATGATTTCCAGAACGAATTGACGTTTTTGGGCATTCAGTCCTCGCCCAGTTTTGTCCGCGAACCCGAGGGCAACGGCTGTGCCGAGCGTTTCATCCGGCTGCTCAAGGAGAATCTACTCTGGGTGAAGACGTTTGCCACCATCGAAGACCTCCGGCAGGCCTTGATCCAATTCAAGGACCTATATAATCAACACTGGATCCTCCAGCGGCACGACTATCAAACCCCGGCCCAGGTGCGTCGGGCAACACGCCCAATCCAGTACGACGATGCGGCTGGATGAACCCCAAATTCGTGTCCAATAAACTCAGGGCTTTACAGGACCGTCCCTTTTACCTGCATGTCGGCTTTACCGACCCGCATCGATCTGGCGGCGGCTTTGGCAACGAAAAACCCTACACCGATATCCCCGAACAAAGCTACCGCCCCGACGAAGTGGTGGTGCCGCCTTTCCTCCCCGACGTGCCCGAAGTGCGCGCCGACCTGGCCGATTATTACCAGGCCGTCTCGCGCTACGATTTTAATATTGGCTGCCTGCTCGACGTGCTCGAGGAATCGGGCCGGGCCGACGAAACCCTGGTCGTGGTCACCACCGACCACGCCATGCCCTTTCCCGGGGCCAAGGCCTCCTTTTTCGACAGCGGCCACCACTGTCCTTTCATCCTCCGCGCTCCCGGCTTAGAGCGACCGCCGGCAAGCGACCAGTACTGTCGCAGCCAGGCTCTGTTCAATTGGACCGATATCCGCCCCACCCTGCAGGATTGGTGCGGCGTAGAAGTCCCCAACGATTTGCCCGGCCGCAGCATTTTGCCTGCCCTGGCCAACCCCCAACCCGCCGGTTGGGATGAAACCTACTTCTCCCATTGTTTCCACGAAATAGTCGATTACAACCCCTACCGAGTCCTGCGCGGCAGGCGCTACAAATTCGTCCGCAACCTGGCCGCCGGCCTAACCACCCTGCTGCCCACCGACCTGTTCCGCTCCACCACCTGGACGGCGGTGCGCCAACAGGGCATTGAGACCATGGGCCAGCGGCCCACCCGCCATGTCCAGGAGCGGGCCCCCGAAGAGCTCTACGATGTGCAGCAGGACCCCACCGAAAGCCGCAACCTGATCGGTGACCCGGCCTTGGAACAGGTGGCCCAGACCATGCGCCAGCAACTCGACCAATTCCGCCGCGACACCGGCGACCCCTGGTTGGAAGTCGATTTCCAGGAAGGCCGCAGCGACGGCCTCAATCCCCGCTAAGCAATTAACCCGCCCGGCGTGGTTATCGCCCTGGCCTGCAGCCATTTGCCGTCATCCCAACGCCGTTAATGTGCCGGCCCTGTTTTGCACAGGGCATATATAGAGTCGATTTTACGATGCTTTTTTAGCACATTACTTTATGTACTGACCTCCCAGCCCGGGGCCCGCTGAGGCGCCGACAACCGATTCCACCCGCAAAGGGGATCACCATGCTCCACTTGCTAGCCCGGATCAATGCTCATTGGCCCAGCGCCACCTTGCCAGCCAACCGGTGCCAGGCCCTTATCGGCGGCCTGACCATTCTCACGCTGGCCCTGGCCCCGGCTCTCAAAGCCGAAACAGTCACTTACCGGCTGATAATTGACAATACCTGGAGCCAGACCACCCACCCGGGCAAAATGCCCCCCGAGCGGGCGCATTTTTCGTGGCTGGGCGGCGGCACCCACAACGACCAGGTTTCCTTTTGGAACGAAGGCGAAGTGGCCAGCCCGGCCATGGTCGAAATGGCCGAGACCGGCGTTATCGATATGCTCGCCAACCAGGTGCGCTCGCAAATTGGCCAGGGCACCGCCTTTGGCTCGCTGGCCTGGCGCTGGTGGGTCTGCGCCGACGGCATCGTCAATACAAGTTGCGGCACCAACACCTTTGAATTTGAAGTCGACGAAGACTTCCCCCTGGTCTCTCTGGTGACCATGCTGGGCCCCAGCCCCGACTGGTTTGTCGGCACCAACGGCCTCAATCTGCGCGACGGCAACGGCTGGCGCCAGGAAGTGGTCGTCGACTTGCACCCCTACGACGGCGGCACCCGCTCCGATAACGAATGGCTGCTTTACGGCACCGAAAACAACCCCCCCGAGCCTATCCAGCTTATCACCGCAGAATCGGGCCAATTGGTCGGCCCCACCTCGCTGGGCACCATGACCTTTAAACTGCTGGCCGAAACCGACGACGGCTACCCCCCCGGCACCCTGGTGCCCTCCCTCGATTTGGCCCTGCAGACGGTCCCGGTCCTGGTGCCCGAACAATTCCGCGGCACCGTGTCCGAGGATCTGACGCTCAATTTGCCGCCCGGCTTTTCGGCCAGCGTCTTTGCCTACGAAGGGCTTAGTTCCCCCCGTTTTATGGCCTTTAACGACGCCGATATTCTCCACGTGGCCAATATGGGCCGCGACCAGATAGTCGCCTTCCCCGACCGCAACGGCGACGGCGTCGCCGACGAGCGCATCATCTCGGTAACCGGTCTCGAAGAAGCCCACAGTCTATTCTTCTACCAGGACTACCTCTACATCGGCGAAGAGCACCAGGTCATTCGCCTGCGCGACAGCGACGGCGATTTGGTCTACGAAGAACGGGAAGTGGTCCTGGCCGATATTCCCTGGGAGGGCTGGCACGATACCCGCACCGCAGTAGTCGACCGCATCAACGACAAAATGTACGTCTCGGTGGGCTCGCCCTGCGATCTATGCCGCATGGACCTAGGGTTCCAAATGGTCGGCAATTCGACCGATATGGTGCCCCAGCACCCCGAACGGGGCACCATTGTCCAATTCAACCCCGACGGCAGCGACCGGCGCGTCTTTGCCACCGGCGTGCGCAATGTCATCGGCATGGATTTCCACCCGGTCACCAATGAATTGTGGGGCAATAACAACGGCCACGACCTGGAAGGCAGGACCGCTCCGCCGGAGTGGGTCGACATTATCCGCGACGACGATTTTATGGGCTACCCCCTGGTCCACAGCCATCAGGTGTGGAACGATTTCGAAATTGAACCGTACCAGCGGGTTTTGCCCATTTCCCGAGAGGACAGTGCCCGGGTCGCCAAGCAAAAGCGGCCCGTGGCCCTGGTGCCGGCCCACTACGCGCCAATGGGCATCCACTTTTACACCGGCAACCAGTTCCCCAAGCGCTACAAGAACGCCGCCCTGGTCGCCTACCGCGCCGGCAAGGCCAAGCTTTCTTCCCATCCCGGCTATATGGTCTCGGCCATTTTCAGCGACCCCGACGGGGCCAACGCCGAAATGGGCAGCTTTATCACCGGCTTCCAGCGCGGCAATACCACCGACGATGTCTGGGGTTTCCCCGTTGGCCTGGCCACCGATGCCCAAGGCAGCCTCTATGTCACCAGCGACAGCCGCAACGAATTGGTGCTGAAAATCACCCACAGCCTGGTCACCGGTTCATGGGAGGGGGCCCGACCCGCCAGCACTGCGGCCGTTGGCCAAGTCTTCAATACACAGGCCCTGGTCCGCCTGGAGCGCTTTGATGAAACCGGCGGTCCGGTGCGCGTCACCGCCGACCTGAGCGCCCTTGGAGGTCCGGCCGAAGTACTCTTGGAAGCGGTGGGCGACGATACCTACGAACTAGAGATCTCCTTACCCATAGACAGCCCGCCGGGGGCGCACACCCTGTCCGTGCTCTTCGTACAGGAAGCCGACGGCGTGGTGCACCGCATGTTGCTGCCCCACACCGTCACTGTGGAACCGGCCCTCAGCGCCACCTGGGAACACAGCCTGCCCGACGTCGTCACCCAGGGCTCGATACTCAATCTGAATGCCGAAATAACGATCCAACGCCTGCACCCCGATGGCGGCACCCCTCGCCTGAGCGCCGATTTGAGCGCCTTTGGCGGGCCAGCCGACCAGCCCCTCGAAGCCATCGACGCGGATACCTACCGCCTCGCAGCCCGCCTTGAGACCAACGGTTTACCCACCGGCCCGCTGCGCCTGAATGTGCGCCTCGAACAGGATATCGACGGCGCGGCGCAGAGCTTTGATTTCTTCAAGACTATAGACCTGCTGCCCCAGGATCTGGCCGTATTAGACGAAAAACTGAGCACTAGCTGGCAGTTTTTCGGCCTCGACGGAGCCCAGGTCCTGGACGGGGTGGAGGGGCCGGTGTACCACGGTACATTCGCCGCCGGTGTCAGCGTTGAACCACCCAACCGCTACAATTTGTGGAAGGTAGACTTCCAACCCGAACAACCCATCCAACGTCTCGGTTTTGCCGGCATCCGCTTCGCCTTTCATCCCGGCGAGGCCGAATTGCCCGCCCGGCTGCCGCGTTTCTTCATCACCGTCGACGGCTTAACGCTCGATCTGTTGGGCGAGGCTGAAGGGATCAAAATAGATTTCGCCCAGCGCGATTGGCAGGTCGTGGAAATACCCTTTGACGCCTTCGCCCAGAACAATTTCTACGGCGAAGGTCTGCGCGACCAGGTCGATATGGTCGATGCCCTCCATTTTGAGGGCAATATGACGGGCACCTTCTACCTGGACGATGTGCGTATAGTAACGCGTATCCCCGCTGCCCCACCGACATTGACCGCGGTATTGGAGGAACGCCAGGGGACTACCCCAGCCGATTTCACCCTGGAGCAGAACTACCCCAACCCCTTCAACAACGATACCATCATTCGCTTTGCCCTGCCGCAGCGGGCCGAGGGCGAATTGACGGTGTATAATCTGGCTGGCCAGCAAGTCGCCCAGTTGTGGCAGGGTCAGCGCCCGGCCGGTCATTACGCCCTCAATTGGGACGGCCGCAGCGACCGGGGCGACGACCTGGCGACGGGGGTCTATATTTACCGCCTGCAGATTGGCAATAAGGTCCTGTCGCGCAAACTATTGCTGCTGCGCTAAGCTTTCCCAAACGCGCTTAGTCCGCTGGCCCGCGTCCCTCCTACAGGAACGTGGGCCAGCGGCCTTTTACCCATTTTGTAGCTAATGGAACTATATTCCTATGTATACGCTTGAAAACGATGCCCTGAAGGTCTCTGTCCTAGATCCGGTGGCCGACCAGGAGCGCTTTGGCACCCGCTATTGCACCGGCGGCTATATCTTTCAGGTCGAGGACAGCCGCTCGGGCCCATTGCTGTCGGGCCCGACTTATCCCGACAGCTTCAATACCTTTGACGGCCAGGGCATACCCGACGCCTTCAATCTGAGCCCGCTGCGCGATCGGGACCAACCGGACCAGGCCCTGATAATTGGCATCGGCCAATGCGATCTGGCCGCCAACCAAGTCGACCAGTTCTGCACCTGGTCCATCGCCCACGGGCCGGACGTTCTAACTATGCGCACTGAGCAGGCCCACGGCCCCTTCGCCCTCGATCTGGAGCGCAGTATCGCCCTCTACGGCCGCACCTTGCGCTCCTCCACCCGGCTTACCAATAAGGGCCGGCGTCCAATCAGCATACGCTGGTTCCCCCATCCTTTTTTCCCGCAACCGGACGGCGATGAATTGTGCCGCCTCAATATTCCGGTTGCCTTTCCACCCAACCTCGGTTACCGGTTGGACGTATCCGGTTTTATCGCGCGCAAATCCTGGCCCTGGACCCAGGGACACTACCAGGCCCTCGACCACCAGGCGGACGCCAATCTGGTACTGCTGCAAAAGCACCCCCAGTTGGGCCTGATGGGGGCCACCTGCAGCTACGTACCCAGCTTCTTCCCCATTTGGGGCAACCCGCAGACCTTTTCCTGGGAGCCCTTCCTCGAACGCACCATCGCCTCCGGACAAAACCTGAGTTGGTGGATCGCCTACGACTTTTAAAGAGGAGGGGCCATGAGCCAACGACAACCTAATCGCTGTCCCTGGGTAGACCTGGACAAAGACGATTATATCGCCTACCACGACCGCGAATGGGGCGTGCCCGTGCGCCAGGATCGGCAACAATTTGAATTCCTCATCCTCGAAGGGGCCCAGGCCGGCCTGAGCTGGTATACTGTCTTGCGCAAGCGCGAGCACTACCGGCGTGTCTTCGACGGCTTCGACCCCGAGCGCGTGGCCCGCTACGACGAGGCCAAAATAGCCGCCTTACTGGCCGACCCCGGCATTATCCGCAACCGCCTCAAAGTACGGGCCGCCGTCACCAATGCCGCCTGCTTCCTCGATGTCCAGGCCCAATTCGGCAGCTTTTCTGCCTATATCTGGGATTTTGTCGACGGCCAACCCATAGTCAACCGCTTGCGCAGCCTAGCCGACTACCCAGCCACGAGCCCGCAATCCGACGCCCTGAGCAAAGATTTGCGCCGCCGCGGTTTCAAATTTGTCGGCTCGACTATTTGCTACGCCCATATGCAGGCCACCGGCCTGGTCAACGACCACAGCCTCGATTGCTACCGCCGCGCCGAATTGCTCGCCGGCCCTTAATACCAATAGCCATGGCCGCCCACTCCCAGCACCCCATCCCCCAACAGGCTCTCATCCGCCGTCTGCGCCGCCTCTGTCGGGCCGACCGACGGGTCGAGGCGGCTATGCTCTACGGTTCTTTTTCCCGCGGCGAAGGCGACCAATTCTCCGATATCGACTGTGTCCTGTTCTTTGCCGACGGCCTCTCCAGCCTGCCCAGCCCAGCCACCTGGTTGGGACGCATCGCTCGGGTGGATCTGTGCTATAAGAATGAATTCGGCAATACCGTGGCCGTTTTCGCCGGCCTGATACGCGGCGAATTCCATTTTGACCGGGTCGCCGATATGAAGCAGACCGAAAGCTGGCGCGGCGAAGTCTGGCTGCCCGCCGTAGGGCCGGCCCTACTGGTCGACCGCAAAGGCTTATTGGCCCCCCGGCTGCAACCTCTTTTGGTCCCGCCCGCCAGTCGGGATACCCCCGCCGATATTGCCTATCTGGCGGCCAGCCTGGTCAACTGGTGCCTATTTGGCTCCCATGTGCTGGCACGCGGCGAAGGCGCCCGAGCCCAGGAGATTTTGCGCCTTGTCCACGACCACTTGCTGCGCCTGGTGCGACTGGCCCAAGGGCTGCCCCAACGCTGGACCGCCCCGACCCGTTTTCTCGAAAGTGAATTATCGCCGCCGGATTACCGTCGCTTCCAGGAATGTAGCGCCCCAGTAGAGACAACCGCGCTGTGGCGGGCATATATGGCCTGCTGGAGTTGGGGCGCACAATTACTGCCGCCTTTGGCCGCCCGTCACCAAGTGACCTTACCCGAGCCATTGATGCAGCGCTTGCAACGCCGCTTAGAGGACCAGGCCACCCAGGCCTAACCCCGGCGCCGCGCGTATACCGGGCTGCTCCAGGCCCGCGCCTGATCCACCTGTATCACCCGCACCCAATAGGGATTCATGCCCACAAGCGGCTGGGTATCGCGCCAGCGCAGGGCAAAGCGGGAGGGCCCATCGTCCCGGGGCGCGGGCCCTACCTCTACAGCGCGGTCGAGCCCGCCGGCCTCCACCCGCATGGGGGCACCGCGCACTTGGACCGGCGAGAAGGTAAAATTGCAGGGCCCCGACTCAAAACGGGCCCGCATTTGTTCACCCCCTTCTACCCGCAGCACCGCCCCGGCCCAATTGCCCGCCGTGGCCGAGCGCCAGCGCAGCGTCTGTTGATCGACCAATTCAATCCCGTCGCAAGGGCTGTGGAAGCCCACCGGTGCAGCCGCCAATACACGGCCGTTTTCCAGGTTCAGCGAGCCGTCCCAAATAACCCGCTGGGCCCCGGCCGTACCCCGCGCCTGGGCGCCGCCCCACAACAGCCGCCACAAGCCATCCTCGGCGGCAGCCTGGGGCGCCACCTGCCAGCATCCCATCACCTGGGTGCCGCGCCAGATTTCCACCCGTTCTAAGGCCGCTGTCCCTGTTACTTCGAGGCTGATTTCCGCCTCATCGCCAATATCGCATTCGGCGCCCATGGGGTGGCCGTCCACTTCACTCCACAGGGTGATGCGTTCGCCGGTGGTGGCAAAACAGCAACGTTGTGCAAACGCCTCCCACAACGCCTCCCGACTCAGCTGGCGGGCGTAGACCCCGGTGAGACCGCTGCGCACATTGCGCATCAGGCGACGGCCTGGGTGATCGGCCCCCGGCCGGGTCATTACGCCGTCGGCCCCGGCCGTTACGCCGACCCGATAGCCGCGCTGCAGGGCCTCGCGGAAAAACCACTCTGAGGTCCCGTGGGTCGAATGAATTTCGGCCAATTTTTCGCTCTCCGGCTGATGAAAACCCAGATTGGTCGGACGGCCGCCCACATGCAGATTGAGCAAGACTTCCTGATCGGCGATATACCGGTGGAATTGCGGCGCCGTGGGCGCATCGGGCGTAGGGTCGGGCTGGCTCTCGATATAAAAGCGGTCGGAGCGATATAGCTTGGCCTGGTCGCCCCGCCAAATCACATTGCGGTCGCCTCCTTCTTCTGTATGGGGGCTCCATTCGCAGCCCAGAAAGGCGACAAAGGCACCATCCTCGTGGGCCCGTTGGGTCGCCTCCTGCACCGCCTGCCAGTCGGGCTGGCGAACGTAGTGGTCGTTGGCCTGCTGGGTGGCAAATTGCAACCCGCCCGCCCAGCGCCCATAGGCGAAATGCTCATCGAGGCTGCCGGCGCCGCAGCCGGTATCGCTCTGGCCCGAATGCAGATCGCCCCAAAACAGGCGCCGCTCGGGGGCCTGGGCATAGACCTCCAGCGGATTGGCGTTGGCTTGCAGCCCACCCGCCCATTCGGCGCCCAGGGTAAAACGCCCCGCCTGCTCAAATCGCACCCGGGCCCGGTACACCGGCGGCTCGCTCCTAAACCGCACCTCTTCGGCCAGGGTTATCCCCGCCGGCAACTGCAGCTCGGGCAAAGCCTCCGACGACGGGGTCGCATTGCCCCACTCGTCCTCCAGGCGCACTAGCACGTCCGCCATCTCCCCTACCACCCCCTGGCTGGGGCCCACCACCACCATCCGCACCGCTGGCCCCGGCTCAATCTGCACTCGGGGCGAATCGGCCAGGCGTTCCCAGCGGTCGCCGGTCTGGTTGTATGCCAGCATGATGAATTCCGCCGCCTTTACCGCCAGCGTCGGCGCCCCCCACTCCGGACCGCAGTGCAATTCCACTTGATCGCCAGCCTGCAACTGCCCCTTGATCAGACTCAAGTCTATATGGTGGTTCCAGGGATTGAATGCGCCCATACGCTGGTACTGGGCGTCCATCTCGACGCCGGGAGGGGCTGTCACCTGCATGGGCGCGCCTCCCCCGCCAACCCTCATCTGCAAATCACCCCAATCGACGGCCCAACGCCAAGCCACGGCCAAGCGCGTCACAGGCTCTTGGCCCAAGACAAAGCAAAAGCGCATTTCCACGGGTGCCCCGGCCGTGGCGCTAACCGGCCCGCTGACCTTTCCCAGGCCCCAGCGCTGAGCCCTTTGCGCCCCATCTTCATCGGCCCCGTGCCATACCAGGGGATCGCCGGGTTTGCCACTTCCTAAGAGCATTTTTCTTTCTCCTGTCGAGGTCGTACATTATGCGGATCACTGCGAAATATAGCGCTTTTGCGCCCTGCTGCTAACCCTTCTTCTGAACCCAGAAACAACCATGTCCAAGACGGTAGAACCCTCCGGCGAGTATTTACTCGGCACGCAGGACAACGAATTAGCCCGCCTCGAACGCCAACACCAGACCTGGCGGAGCAATACCCAAGCGCTGTGGCAACGGGCTGCTTTCGGCCCCGGCCAATTTCTGCTCGACTTGGCTTGCGGCTCGTCTTCCTGCACCTTTGATTTGGCCCGCCTGGTCGGGGCCCAAGGGCGCGTATTGGCCGTGGATGCAGCCGCCAAAGCCATCCAGCTGTTGGCCCATGAAGCCCGCCGCCAGGGCCTGGACCACCTGCAAACCCGCACCGCTTCCATTGAAGTGCCGCTGGCCGAACGGGCCGTCTTTGACGGGGCTTTCGCCCGCTGGATCCTCTGCTTCCTGCCTCATCCAGAACGTCTCTTGGCAACCGCCCATGCCGCCCTTAGACCCGGAGGCCGGTTGGCACTGATGGATTATTTCAATTACCGCGCCCTGGCCCTGGTGCCAACTGAGCCGCTCTTTGCCACCGTCTTCAATGCGGTCTACGACAGCTTCCACGCCAGCGGCGGCAACCTCGACGTGGGCAACCGCCTGCCCACCCTGCTAGCGGCCAACGGCTTTGTCGTCGAAAGCGTAGAACCCGTCTTCCGCTCGGCTCATCCGGATTCGCCCATCTGGGCCTGGGTCGGCGATTTTATCGCCAGCTATCTGCCCGGCCTGGTCGAAAAGGGCTTTTTGAGCGCCAACCAATTCGACGCCTTCCAGGTCCTGTGGGCCAAGGCTACCGCCTCAAAAACGGCCTTGTTCTGCGCCCCGCCGGTGCTGACGGTGACGGCCCGCAAAGCCTAACAGGTACAACAGCGCCCCGCCGGCTACAAGAGCGGCGGGGCGCTTTGTTTCGTATTACCCGGTTGGCCCTATTAGGTGCGGATTAACCGTTGCCCTGGGCCAAAGAGCGAATGCCCCGCAGGGCATCAGCGCGCGGTTAAGCGTTGTGCCTCTAGCTTCGTTGGCGCATGTATGTCTGTAGATCTAACTCCGACACTATATCGGCCGCTTCTGGTTGGCAGATGGCTTGATAGAGGTCAGAGTATAGAATAGATCCATGGATCGTCTCCAGCAGAATTCTGGGCGCCTCACAGACCACAGATGCATGCCAGTGCAATAAACCCGACTCATCATAACGATCTAGGCCAGCACGGGTCCAGAAGGAAATGGCGCCGGTAAATTTCTGCCCAACTTTGGGCAACCATAAACCATCGGGCTTGTCCGCCCGACGAGGGTCATCGCGGGGGCAGTCTCTATCGACAGCCTCATAAATGCCGGCTGCACCCGATACTACGCGGTAGTATTCAATCATTCAGAGTTCTACTCGTGTTACGTTTAACTTCCCCCCATACCCGATGGCGGCGACCCCGTTGTGCTCAGAAGGCCAAGGAGCGAAACTCCGATTCGGGCGGGCTGTTATCGATAGCAATCTATATTCTGCTCAGAATGAGTTCTTGAATCTGCCTCGAATCCATGTTTTCCGTATCGATATGTTCAGAAAAAATAGCCTCGCGATGCGCCTCTACACATCGCGCCGTTTGTTGAAATGTCCAACTACCTTTTATATCGCCACGCCGCTCTAAACGCTGGTGTATCACTTCGATAGAAGCCGTCAAACAAAAGTGATATAATTCCGAGGTGAGGTTGGATAATCCATCTTTAATCTCTTTAAAGTAGGGCACATGTGCCAACGTCATAGGGATTATAAGGGAGCGCTTATAGGTGCTAAATAGCCGCCCAGCAATATCAACCGTTAATGAAGGCCACAACGCGATATCCTGGAAATCACCCGTTTCTTTGGTAATCTTCCGCAGCATTTGTCCCACTTCTTCAGGGTCATAGATCAAACTATTGGGAATCCGTGCTGCCAATCCATCAGCGAGCGTGGTTTTGCCAACGCCGAAAGCACCATTAATCATTACAATCTTCACCATTTAGGCCCTTTATTCAGTGGCAGCTTCCCATGCCCGAAATGGGTCCATCAACAACTAAAGCAACACCGCCACACAGACAGCTTCCATGCACCATAGTGGTTTTCACATCAGCACTCCGCTACGTTCTGTTCGTAGAGCCGGACAGCCTGGAGCTCTATCTGTGAGCGGCTACAATATCATTAAAACGCACCGTCACGTATCTCTCAAAGGCGGTCTCAAGCCGCTCTACTTCCCAAATAGTCCCTCTTCTGTAAATTGAGTCCACAACAACCGTCGCAAAGCTGTAGCAGAGATAGGTACGCAGGTCGCTAAAACCAACCGGTATTAGGCCTGCATTCTTCAAGCCACCGATAAGTTGATAAGCTGGCCAAATCGGATTGTGAAGGAGGATTCCTACAAGGATAGTTTTTGTTCCAATGAATGCCTGTTCGAAATCAATGTGCATGTGAATCTTACCATCGTGTAGAAAGACATTCTCGGGATTCCAATCGAGTTTAATTAGACATTCTTCATCTATTTCGACTCTTGCAATCGAGTTCAGAAGATCACCTATAATGGGATGTCCGTCATACTGACCATACAATTTGCTGAGTCCATCATGCAATAGACCTAGGTTTTCTTCTGCCCCTATCCCGCCGAAGTATTTTTGCTTGATCGTCCCGTCTATACCGGTTGGCCCACCAAAGAGTTCGCCGACTTTTTCGGCGAAACCATCACAAAGCAACGCCATTCTGGAGTGCCAAAGTGGGAGCACGTCCGCAAGTCGCTCACCTATTACGCGCTCAATGATTATATGGGTCTCCGATTCGGCACTAATAACTGGACTTTTGCAAAACGCGGTTAGTATGCATTAATTGGTGCAAAATGTAGTCATTCCCCACCCCCTGTCTCGGATTGGATGCCATGCCTGCCATTATCGGCTTTCCCACGGTGGTTGAAGAAGCGGTTGACACTTGGGGTGGGGTGTTTGCCAACGCGCCTGAGCGGCGTCATTTTGGCGAATACCTGACGGGTTTGCTGGTGGCCCAACGCAAGAATGTCTCGTCGATTAACGCCGAATTTGTCGAGACGACGGATCAATCCTGTCTCAATCGTTGGCTGAATGAGGCCCCGTGGGATGCCCAGCAGTTGAATCGGCAGCGCCTGGCCTGGCTGCAAGGGCAACCGGCCACGCGCTATGCGACGAGGGGCGTTATTCCCATCGACAATACACTGATCACCCATACGGGTGAGTTGATTGAGGATGTGGGCTGGTTGTGGGATCATGCCGACCAGCGCTACGTCATTGCCCATGATTATCTCATCGCCAACTATGTGTGTCCATCGGGCCGATACTATCCGCTGGAGTTTCGCCGCTTCCGCAAGAAAGAAGCCGATCCCGAGGGGTTTAAAGATCATACGACCCTCTGTAAAGAGCTCATTGACTGGGTCGTAGCCGAGGCTATTCCGGGGTCGTTTACCTTCGACAGCTATTTTACCAACGCCGCGATTCTCAACCATATCCAGGGGTTGGAGCGGACCTATGTGGGCGACTTGAAAGCCAACCGAACCCTGTGGTGGAACGGCCACAAACTGGCGGTGAATCGCTTAGCCCGCCGTCTGTTAGCCCCCGACCGACGGCCGGTCGTTTCGGGGACTAAGCTGCAGTGGTATTTCACCAAAATCGTCTCGATCCCCGACGTGGATCATCCGGTCCGCCTGGTGATTCTGTGGGACCGAAAAAACGGCCGCCAGCCCGCCAAGATCCTGATCACCAATCGAATTCACTGGCACGTCAGCACCATCCTCAAAACCTATCGGCAACGTTGGACCGGCACCGAAACCTTTCACCGGGACGGCAAGCAGCATCTGGGTCTGGGTGACTGTCAACTGCGTACAGGCGAGGGCCTGACCAGGCACACATACCTCGTAATCGTAGTGCACAGTCTGCTCATGGCCCAGATGCACACCCGCCGTGCGAGTGCGTGGACGCAAGAACGGCTGACGACCATCGGCCAAGCCTGTCGAGCCGTTGCCAAAGAGGTCTTGGGCAAGACGCTGACCTGGGCCATTCAACAAGCAACGGATGCTAAATGGGAGATCGCAAAGATTATGGACCATCTTGCCCTCACCTGATTTTTGCAAAAGTCCAGTAATAAGCGTTGGAATTACATGGGAATGGCGGTATTGCTTGTAAAAGCCAACTTCTCTGCGGAATTTCTCAACAGGATTCCCGTTGCTGTTGTAGGTCTTCTTAATCGCACCCGTATCCTCTACAATCTCAATCCGACTTTTTCTACCCTGCGGTAATTCTTGCATTTCGGATTCATCCAGATTGATCGGCGTCAAGGATGAGGCGCCGCTGATCAAGTGTAGCAATTGCGGCTAACGGATTTTGATCCACGAACCTGCGAAGCGGGTTGGTGGATCAACTTGATGTGCACTATGCCAATTTGGATTAAAGAGGAGGCCTTGCCAGGAGGGCAATGCTGCAGGCGAATGGATGTGGTCTTGCTCAGCAAAGAAAGTCATCAGAATTCGACGAAGTACTTCCAGTCTCGATGGTCGGCCTCTTGGGCCGTGCGGAGGACGGCCTGGTGTCCATCCTCGTTCGTTTCCTCGAATTTCCAGTTGAGATTCGTCACAAAGAACGACACGGCCCGCCGAATTCCAGGCTGGTTGTAGTCGTCCAGAATTATTATTCCTCCCTTGCGCACTAGTGGTCTAATTTTTATTATTTGATGGATGCGTTAAAAACGCCGATCTTTGAGAATGCTTGTCCTCTCTCTCTCATTCAAGGAAGTTTTTCCATGCCATCCAAACGCTACCACGTCCTATTAAGCGAAGCGGAGCGGGCCTATTTATCCGAGCTCATCTCCACCGGTGTGTCGTCGGCGCAAAAACTGACGCGCGCCCGGATTCTGCTCAAAGCCGATCAAGCCGGCTGGACCGATGCTCACATCAGCGCGGCGTTAGAGGTGAGTCGGCCCACCGTCGAACGGGTGCGCAAAGCCTTTGTCGAACAGGGCCTGACCGGGGCCCTCAACCGCAAGCCCCGGGTCCGGCCCGGCAACCAGAAGTTTGATGGCCGGCACCAAGCCCAGCTCAGTGCGCTGGCCTGTGCACCGGCCCCGGAAGGGCGTAGCCGATGGACCTTGCAGTTATTAGCCGACCAGATGGTGCAGCTGGAACACGCCGCCTCGATCTCGAAAAGTAGTGTGCGTGGGTTGCTAAAAAAAACCAACTCAAACCCTGGTTGAAAAAACAATGGTGTATTCCGCCCGAGCAAAACGCCGCCTTTGTTTGCGCCATGGAAGAGGTCCTCACCCTCTACCATCGGCCTTATTCGGCGGGGCATCCGGTGATCTGCTTTGATGAAGCGGGCAAGCAACATCTCAAGGAACAGTGTCATCCTTTGCCGCTGGAGGCGGGGCAACCCCGGCGGTATGATTATACCTATGAACGGGCGGGGGTCAGTAACCTGTTTATGCTGTTTGCCCCCTTGGAAAACTGGCGGCATGTGAAAGTCACCCATCAACACACCATGATCGACTTTGCCCAGTGTATGAAAGAGCTCAGCGATACGCATTGCCCCCACGCCGAACACATCACGGTCGTGTTGGATAATCTCAGTACGCATAAACCGGCGGCCTTGTATCACGCCTTTGCGCCCCATCAAGCCCGTCGCCTATTGGATCGATTGACGTTTGTTTATACCCCCGTGCATGGCAGTTGGCTCAACATGGCCGAAATTGAATTGAGTGTGCTCCAACGACAATGTCTGGATCGGCGCTTACCCGATCAAGCCAGCCTAATGAAAGAAGTCGCCGCCTGGCAAGAGCAACGTAATCAAGCCGCCTGTACCATCGACTGGCGTTTTACTACGGACGAGGCACGCATCAAATTAAAACGACTCTATCCATCCGTTAATAAAAATTGAACCACTAGATGCCCGAGATAGAATAAGTCCAGAAAAACCCTATCGAAGCGGTGGTTGCCATCGACAAAACCGAGATCGAAATTCCGACCTTCCTTTAGAAACTGCGGAAGCGCGATTTGAGATTCCTCAGCATGGTGCTCGACCATCGACCTGATCCCTGCTTCCTCGAGGACCTGTAACCCGCAGTTAGCGAATCGCGTCGACTGAGCTGGGTCAAGCACTACATGTCGTGCATCCTGACTTCCATTCAACAGCAGACCTTCACAGATGTATAGTGTTGAAATTCCGTAAGCCAGACCTATTTCAATGGTCTGAGCAGCGCGTTCGTTAGATACCCAATTCCGCAGCTTTTCGCCTTCTTTAGGGCTCACAGCAACAGGGAAGATATTGTGTTCCGTGTTGTCAGAATTTGCTACTACAGAACCGTCGCGAACCAGTCGTTCGATTACACGGTGCACCTGCTGGGCTGCTTCTTCCTGATTCAATGAATTCCCCAGGCTCATGGTCTCATCATTCTCTATTCGCTCTCATTTCACAGACATATCAGCAATTTGTTGAAACGCCGTTGGCGGTGGCCCATCTTCCAGTCGTCTGCCTATTACCCCTGCGCACTCATCCGGACTGAGCGATGAAGTGTCGACTTCAAGGTCATAGATACCGGGCCTATGCACTGCACGCTGGAACAGGCGAACAGGACGGTTCGCAGGGTCGTCTGCTGAACCCGACGCACCCCACGTATTGCGTCGCCGTTCCATGATGATCTCGATGGGACAACGGACGCCGACAAACAGAACGGGTAGTCCAACCAAACGCCGGGCACTATCGGCAAGTATATCCAGCGACGTCGAGTAGGCGTCATGGTGTCCGATATCGACTACTACATTTAGACCCAATCGGCTGTGGGCGGCAATGGACTCATACAGGGCGGCGTAAAGCACGACGATAAGTGGCTCACGATCAGGGCGCTCGCCACCGGGACGAAGCCCGATGCCGGGTTGATAGCGGTCAGGGGTCGAGTCTGTCAATTCTTTTGTGTATCTGGTTTTATCGGGTAGGTACTCGTCCTTCAAAATAGATAGCAAATTGATTGAGGGCTTTTCGCCACTCTCGGATGGGTTTGGTCCATTTTTTAGCGATGTTTTGTAAGGCCAGATAGAGCAACTTGGTGGCGGCTTCCTCGGAGGGAAAGAGGCGTCGAGTTTTGATGATCTTTCGCAGGGTGCTGTTGAGCGACTCGATGGCATTGGTGGTGTAGATGACTCGACGGATGTCTTTGGGAAAAGCAAAAAAGGGCGTCAGATGGGCCCAGTGGGTGCGCCAGGCTTTGCTGATGGTGGGATAGTCTGCATCCCAGGTTTGGGCAAAGGTCTCCAGCTGCGCTTCGGCTTCTTTGAGGGTGGCGGCCTGGTAGATTTTCTTGAGATCGGCGGCCACGGCTTTGCGTTGTTTCCAAGGCACATAGCGCAAGGAATTACGTACCATATGGACGATGCACAATTGGACTTGGGTCTGGGGGAAAGCCGCTTCCACCGCCTCGGGAAAGCCCGACAGGCCATCGATGCAGGCGATAAAGAGGTCTTCGACGCCGCGGTTTTTCAGCTCGTTGAGCACGCCCAGCCAGAATTTGGCCCCCTCATTTTGGGCCATCCATAGGCCTAAGAGCTCTTTTTCGCCCTCCATATTGACGCCCAGGGCCAGGTAGACCGCTTGATTGGCCACGCTCCCGTCGGCGCGGATTTTGACCTGCAGGGCATCGAAATAGACGATGGGATAGACCGGATCCAACGGCCGAGATTGCCAGGCCGTCACTTCGTCCCACACCGCGTTGGTCACGTTGGAGATGAGGCCCTTGGACACCTCGGTGCCGTAGAGCTCTTCCAGGTGGCCCTGGATCTCGGAAACGGTCAAGCCCCGGGCGTAGAGCGAGATGATTTTCTCGTCTAACACCCCGGTGCGGCGTTGGCCTTTGGGCACCAACTGGGGCTCGAAATCGCCCTGCCGATCGCGAGGAATGGCCAGGGGCACATCGCCCTGACCCGTCTTGAGGGTTTTGGGCGAGGTGCCGTTGCGCGAATTGCCCGAGCCCCGCCCTTGGGACGCATGCTTGTCGTAGCCTAAATGCTCGGTCAGCTCTGCTTCCAGAGCGCGCTCCAAAAGGACTTTAGTTAGGTCTTTGACTAACCCATTCTTGCCCAGCAAGTCGTCCTGGGTTTTCACGTCTTTGAGTAATTCATCCAGCAACTCTTTACGGCTGGCCATCAGCAGAATCCTTTCGATTGGAATGCTTAAAATACGGACTGATTGCCAGATACACAGACTAATTTACAGACTCCAGGGGTCATCTGCATAAACTGATCGACTCCCAGGTTCATCCACACACCGTCAAACGTATTTTGGATTACCGCAGCTATGCTGGACTTCCCGGATCGCGGCACCCCGTTCAGAATGATGATCTGTCCAGTATTAGCCATCTCTACCATTGTTCGCATCCTCATAGCCGATTAACTGCAGACACCTGCTGGATAGTTCCTCCACCGAGGATGTTGCATCAACATCGATAGTTCTCAATCCGAGTTGTTTTACCATGTCCATCATATACTCATTGTATCGATGGGCCCGGCCCAGAAACTTTTGAATCATCAACTTCTCGCGGTCACTTGCTTCTGCAAACTTGCTCGCTTTTAAGATTCGATCTTCAAGGAGCTTGTTACTTGTTTTGAGCCAGATTGCAGCGACGCTATCAATATTTAAAGTCACTACAGTTTCCGGCCATAAAGCCGATCCTTCGAGGACCAGAGGATCGGCAGAGGGATCCGTGGCGTAAGAAGTGATAAAAGACGCAATGCCTGGCCACATATTTTGATAATGATGGACTACCCGTGCAAAGAGTTCATCAACTGACAATGCTAAATAGTGCTCGGCAACGTGCTTAGGTAAAATCCCTTTATCTGTCCAAGGGCGTCCAGGATGGCGTGCTCGTTGAATTTGGTCTGTGGATGCGTGCTGCCATCCGAGTCGTAACGCCAAACATTGGGCGAGATTTGACTTTCCGGCGTTTGATGGTCCACCGATAAGGATAACTCTTACATTCCGGTAGGCCTTTATCGTATCCATCTCATCCCCCAAACAGTCGAATCAGAGGTGAGGAGCCTAATTTCTGTAGTCCGGTACACAGGCGATGCGTTTCATATAAGGTATTTTCTGATGGGTTGCCTACTATCAAAGACCGCACTTCTCGGCGAAAGGTTCATTCTGGAGACGCAAAGCACGGAGCACAACAGATTATAAGCGAATCTTTTGTCCGTATAGACACCTACCCGCTTTTTTGTACACGGCCTAACGGCCCTACTGCCAGATCCGGCTCGTTCGTTATAGAGACAGAGTGTGGCCCCAATGGCGCGCAAAATTTAATCCGCCCGCTGGCGAACCCAAACTCCATTGTCGACTCTGTATATAGGCAGCCAGCCTGACAAACCGATCGGTCGCCTTCGGTCTTATGCGCCACAACGGGTCTTTTTGCCCTGTATGATAGAGGAGAATCCCTTGCGCCCACTCGCCCTTGCCGGCCTGTTTCTATCCCTCTTATCCACTCCTTCCAATCCCAATAATTGGTCCTATTACGGCGGCGACGCCGGCAGCAGCAAATACACCCCGCTGGACCAGATAACCCCGGACAATTTCGACCAATTGCGCATTATCTGGCGTTGGCGACCCGACCCGACAGCGGTGGGCGGGTCAACCTGGCGCGGCACCCCCCTGGCCGTCGATGGCGTGCTCTATATAAGCACCGCCGCCAACCAGATTGTCGCCCTCGACGCGGCAACGGGAAAGCAGTTGTGGCGCTTTGACCCGGCCGTGAGTCAAAGCGGCGGCTCGTATAATGGCCGGCACCGCGGTCTGGCCTATTGGCGTGACGGCGATAAGGCGCGCATTCTCTTTGGCACCAATACCTTCCACCTCTACGCCCTCGACGCCGCCAGCGGCCGGCCCGATACCAGCTTTGGCAACCAGGGCCGGGTCGATTTGGTGCGCGGTTTGAGTCGCCGCGTCGATCGCCAGCGCTACGGCCTGTTGTCGCCGCCCATTATCTGCCGCGACGTCGTGGTGGTGGGCTCATCCATTTACGACTGGCGCAATAACGATTCGCCGCCGCGCTATATGCCCCCCGGCGACGTCCAGGGCTACGATGTGCAGAGCGGCAAATTGCTGTGGACCTTTCGCCCTGTGCCGGGCCCGGGCCAATACGGGGTCGATACCTGGGAAGACCAATCCTGGCGCCACTTTGGCGCCGTCAACGCCTGGTCCATGCTCAGCGCCGACGATGAATTGGGCTATGTCTATTTGCCTCTGAGCACCCCGACGCACGATTTTTACGGCGGCGAACGCCCCGGCGACAACCTCTTTGGCGAAAGCCTGGTCTGCCTCAACGCCCAGACCGGCCAGCGCGTCTGGCATTACCAATTGACCCACCACGGCCTGTGGGATTACGATTTGCCGGCGGCGCCCGTATTGGTGGATATAACCGTCGACGGCCGGCCCATAAAAGCCGTCGCCCAGGTAACCAAACAGGGCTTCTGCTTTGTCTTCGACCGCGTTACCGGCGAGCCGGTCTGGCCTATTGAAGAACGGCCCGTCCCCGCTTCCAACGTGCCAGGTGAGCGCGCCGCCCCCACCCAGCCCTTCCCCACCCGACCGCCGCCCTTCGAGCGCCAGGGTATGGGCCCAGACGATCTGATCGACTTCACCCCCGAGCTACACCGCGAAGCCCTCGAAATTATCGCCCCCTACGTCTCTGGCCCGCTCTACACCCCTCCTAGCGTACCGGGCACCATCGCCCTGCCCGGTACCCTGGGCGGAGCCGATTGGGTCGGCGCCGCCGCCCATCTTGAACAGGGCCTGCTGTTGGTGCCCTCGCATACGCTGCCGCACATTTTTGGCCTGACGCCCCTAAACGACCCCAACGCCTTTTCGGCCTACGGCTCCTGGGTGCAGCAAAATCTGTCGGGGCCCCGGGGTCTGCCCCTGACCAAACCGCCCTACGGCCGCCTGACCGCCATTGATCTCAACAGCGGCAAAAACCGCTGGGTCGTGCCCATGGGCCGCGGTCCGGTCGACCACCCCGATTTGCGCCACCTCGACCTGCCCGATCTGGGCTGGGATACACGCACCTTCGTGCTGGCGACCCCTTCCCTGGTGCTGACCGCCTCTGAAGCACCGGCCCAATTGAGCAACCGCTACGGCAATTATTTCGTTGACCGGGAAGCCCAACTGCGCGCCTATGCTCTGGCCGACGGCCGCCCGATCGGCCAAATAGACCTACCCGGCAATGCCTCGGCCAGCCCTATTTCCTATTGGGCCGACGAGCGCCAATTTATCGCCATCCCGACATCGGGCGATTACCAGGCGGCCGAATTGCTGGTCCTGGCCCAACCCCGCCCTGGCGAGATCCTGCCCAATCAACCTATGGCCCGGCGCGATGCCAGCCACGCCGATTTTTACCACGCCGCCGCCCTCCTCGACAGCGGCGATGCCACCGGTCTGTCCAGTCTCTTATCGACAGCCCCGCAACTGGCCACGGCGCGGGGCTACCAGGATCCCTTGTATCCCTTTCCTTTTTTCCGCGGCGCCACCTTATTGCACCACGTGGCGGGCAATCCTCTGCGCGCCGCCCTGCCCGCCAACATTCTGCCCCTTACTCGCCTGCTGCTGGATGCCGGGGCCGACCCCAACGCCCTCACCCAGGATTCGTCGGCGGTTATCGACCTGGTCATCAGCGGCGTCCAGCCCCGCTGGCGCGGCATCCAGACCGATTTACTGACCCTGCTCATAGACGGAGGCGCCGACCCCAACCTGCAGGGCGGTCGCAGCCTGTGGACGGCCCTCAACAACGGCCAGATGGAAATTGCCCGCGCCCTGATAGAGGCCGGCAGCACGGTAGACCTACGCCTAGCCGCCGGCCTCAATATGGTGCCGCGCCTGGATTCCTTCTTTGCCGCCGACGGCACTTTGACACCCCAGGCCAACAGCGGCTACCGGCCGCCGCACCAGGCTGATATGACTTGGACCGACCAGGCTCTCGTGGACGAAGCCCTGCACTACGCCAGCCACGGGGGACACCTCAAAGCCGCCGCAGCGCTGTTAAAACGGGGCGCCGCCATCAACGCCGTAATCCCCGGCTATTGGCCTTGGGACCGGGGCTCCACCGCCCTACACAAAGCCGTCCGCGGTGACAACCCGGATATGGTGCGCCTCTTATTAGCCCAAGGTGCCGATCCGACGGTCCGCGACGCCAATTTCAACAGCAGCCCTCTGGGTTGGGCACAGCATTTTGGTTTGGATGAATTGATCGAGATACTAACGACAGCCCAACCTTGAAATATGCCCGGGCTAAGGCCGCTGGCTTTTGACCTGGCCCCAGGTCTCCGGCTCTATCGAACTTGCCATCGGGCCAAGGAATAGCAGACGGGCCCCAAACAGACTGCTGACAGCCCCAGGTCGCGCCGAGCGGCGAAAGGTGACCTCCACTTCTTCGGCCGGGCTTTCGTAGCCGCCCCCGCGCACCACCCGGGTGAGCCCCTGCGCCGGCCCCTTGGGATCCAATAGCGGCGATTCGTCGTAATACTCTGGCCCGTACCAATCCCCCACCCATTCCCAGACATTGCCGTGCATATCGAATAGACCCCAGGGATTGGCCGCCCTTGTACCCACCGGATGGGGGAAGCGCTCCCCGACATCCCAGGCATTGCGGCTATACCAGGCAAAGTCGCGCAACCGGGTCGGGCTGGCGCCGTGGGCCCAGCGGCTGGTGGTCCCGGCCCGGCAGGCGTATTCCCACTCGGCCTCGGTGGGCAACCGCACCAGCGAATCACCCCGCGCCTGGCTTACCCGCCCGACAAATTGCTGCATATCCTCCCACGACAGGAAGACAGCTGGATTGTCGGGGGCATTGTCGATGGAAGGCTGTCCCTCCCAGGGCCGCGTCTCCATCACCGATTCCCACTGCCCCTGGGTCAGCTCGAATTTGCCCAGCCAGAATCCCCGACTGAAAGTCACCTGGTGCTGCGGTTGCTGATCGGCGGGATTAATTTCGTCCTCGTCTTCCTCCTCGTCCTCGTCCAACGCCCACCCCATTTGGAAGCTACCCGCTTCGATCCAGACCATTTCCACCCCAGCGCCACCGGGCAGTTGCAAAATCATTTCCTGCGCCCCGCCCCGGCTCCCAAGCAGCACCAGGAGACTAAAGACCAACCATTCTTTTTGTTTCATTCCGCCGCCAGGGAGGCGTAGACTTTGCGCCCTTCTTCAAATAAATGCAGCACTTCCTGTCGTTGCGCATCGGTGGTAAAACGGTTATAGAGGGCAATCGTGCGGCTCGAAGCTTCGATAGTGCGGGCAAAAGCCCCGGCCGCCTCCCCCACCCGCTGCCCTGGCCGGCCGCTGCCCACCAAAACCGGCGAAGTATGGGCATAGACCGGTTGGGCAAAACTGTCCCGCGCCACACCCCAGGCACGGGCGGCGATCCAACCGTCGGCGCCCAACCCCGCATCCAATTGCCAGTGCCCCTCTTGCGATTCCCCCGCTTCCAGATTTCGCTGCCCGACTACTTCGCCGTCCTGCACCAATTCTATCCGGGTCAGAGGATAATGCGATTGCCATTCGACCTGGGCCTGGCCCACCCCGCCCCGGTCCAACCGACTGCCGGGCCCCTGGCCATCGACCTGAAGGAATAGCGCCGGACCGTTGGTGATAAAGGTGCGCCCGGCCTGCAAGCCCGCCAACCAACTCTCGTAATTGAAGTCTCCCTCCGTCTCCACATAGACCCGGTTATTGGAGCAGATAAACCAATCCGAACCGGTGGATGCCGGCAGCGAAATACCGCAATTAAGCAACTGGTACCACATATCGTATTCGGCATCCTTCCAACAGGGATCGAACAGATTGAAGGCGTCTAATTTGCCCAAACCCGCCGCCACCGGGGCTTCCATGCCGTTGCCGTTATGGCACCACAAAACCAAGCCGCCCTGACGGTGCGCATCATCACAGGCGAAACAAAGGGGCGGGTAATCGGGGTCGAAATGACTGACCAAATCACCGCGACTGACCGGCTCGACCAAATTGCGCAAATGCAGAAACATGACGTGGCCGTAGTTACCGTGGCGGGCGTTGTGGCGGTTTTCCTCGCCGATATCCACCTGGTGGTGAGCGGTGGAGATATCGGTCATAAAGCCCAGCGGGAATTGGTTGCTGGCGTAGGGAATCTGCCCCCGTTGCAAAATACTGACCACTGTGACGCTCAAATCGTGCACCTGCGGATCCAAGCGCAACCGCTCGTCGGGCTGCCCTTCGGTCTCGTTATAATGGATATGGGTATTGCCCGGGTACCAGCCCCGCCCCGGCATATCTGCCCAGCGGCGCAATTCAAGATCGATCTCGATGGCGCCTTTGGACGGCATGGTGATCGCCTGCCTGAGGGGCTCGTATTCGGTGCCGCGCTCCACCGCGATATCGGTGACCCCGCCCGGCAGGTTGACCTCGAAGGTGCCGGGGCTGTAAAAGGACGGCTCGCCGGGCCCCACTTTCAGCAACGCATCGGCCGGATGGACGAAATTGCCGCTACTGTTCAAAACGTGCACTTTGGCGGCGACTTCGGACCCAGATTGGGCATCGCGAATGATGCCCTTCAATTTGGCCATAGCTGTCCTCCTACTATAAGGCGGGAAAGTAGCGCTTAGGTCCCCAGGGCCCGCTCGGCCAATTGCCGATAGAGCGGCCGACAGACCTCCAACAAAGGTCCGAGGCGCTCGGGAAACGGCTCGCTTTTGGGCTTGTAGGGCTGAAAACAGGTCGAACGGTGGACATTGGCGTACCAATGCGACGCCCAGACCCCGTCCTCGGGCCGGGGTCCAGCCGGCCACCGCAGCATCGCCTTGTCAAAGGACAGACCAAGACGGGCGCATAATTGCGTCAACACCCGGTGCGGATCGGCCAAGGTCCGGCGCGCATCCAACACCAGTGGCTGTTGGCCCCGGCTGGTTAGGTAGTCAAATAATTCCACTTGCCGGGCGTAGCCGACATCGTCGAGGCTGGGCGTTTCGACCTGGACCGCGTACGAGGGCAGCATATCGACCGGATCGCGCGTCAGCATAATATTGACGGTATGGTCGAGAAAGCCCCGATCGATCTCGACCAGGTGATGGGTCATCTGCTTACAGAATAAAACGGACCGGTCGCAGGGCCCCAGAATAATTTCTTCAACCACCTGCTCGCCGTTGACATTTTGCGCTGCCAGCACTTCCTCGGCGCCGGGGTGGTAGTGGCGCGCTGGCGTGCGGCTGAGATAGTGGGCGTAGAGCGGCTCGTCGCAGACCCGAGTATCGGCGCGCTGGGCAAAAGAATACATCAATGCCGTCGAGATATTGCGTGGGCCGCTCCACAGGCAGATGCGGGTACAGCCGTCCGGCTTCATGCCCCCCCTGCTTCCACGACCCGCTCCACTTCCTCCTCGTACCAGTGCCGCAACTGCTGCGTCACCGGTCCGTCGATCTGCCCCATTTCCCGCCCGTCGACCCGACTTACCGGGGTCAAACCGCCAAAACTGCCGGTGACAAACGCTTCGTCGGCTCCGTATACATCAAAGAGGGAGAAATTCTTTTGTCGACATATCAGCCCCTGTCTTTGCGCCACTTCAATAACCTTACCACGGGTAATGCCATTCATGCAATACTGCCCAGTAGAGGTCCACACCTCGCCGTTTTTTACCAGGAAGAAATTGGTCGCATTGCAGGTGGCGACAAAGCCGTGAATATCGAGCATTAACGCTTCGTCGGCCCCTGCTTCCAAGGCCTGCACCAGGGCCATCACTTCGTGCAGTTTGCTGTGGCAATTGAGCCGCGGGTCCAAATAATCGGGCGAGCCCCGGCGAATAGTGCTGGTAAACAGCGATACGCCCTGGGCCCGGCTGGCCGGACTGGCCTTTTTGTGTTCGGCGATAATCACCAGGTTGGGCCCACTGAGGGTGAGCCGCGGATCCTGCGACGGCGTCTTTTTAATGCCCCGGGTCAACATTAGCCGCACATGCACCTCGTCGCGCATCTGATTGGCCTCTAGCAGTTGCCAGACAGCGGCTTCTAACTCGCCCCGGCCCAGACCAATCTCCAGCCCGATGGTGGCGGCTCCCTGCCACAAACGGTCGAAATGCTCCTGTAAAAAAACCAATACGCCCCGGTGCAAGCGGAAGGCTTCCCAGACGCCATCGCCGACCAGATAACCGCTGTCGAAAACCGAAATTTTGGCTTCTTGGCGCGGTTTTAAGTCGCCGTTTATATAAATAAGGATATGCTCGTTGCGCGGGTCGTCGACCGCGTTGTGGGTACCGTGGGCCATCAATCCCAACAACCTTCCACGTAGGGGGGTCGCTCGAACAGCATGCGCCGGTGCGGCGTCGCCTGGGCCAACCACTCGGCGGGGATTTCCTGGGTATAGCGATGCGGCGGTCCGGCTTCCTTAAAAATATCAATGGCGAACAACCGGTACGGTTGCGGCGAATCAACGGGCTTAGCGGCAATCCCGTGATACATGCGGGCGTTGATATAGACCATACTGCCCGGCGGCAATTCGAGTTCAAGGCGCTCTAATTTTCGCCCCGCTTCGGCATCGCACTGGCCCGACAGCAAGCGCTCGGGGGTCATCTCCAAGGGCGCAACCTTGTGGCTGCCCGGCACCACCGCCAAATTGCGGTCGCCGCGCTTGAAACCGTTGGGATAGTAGAGTATCTGGATATAGTATTTATCGCGCTGGTCCAAATTGACCGGGTGGCCGTGGTTCCAGTGGTGGTGGTCCTGGTGCAGTTGGCCGGCTCCGGCGCCGCGCCGGGCCACATTCATGGCCGAGTGGCAAAAGTGATAATGCGGGCCGATAGTAGCATCCAGTAGTGCTATTATGAATTCGTCGTCGATAAGGCGATCGGCCCAGGGGCCGCGCTGGTCCCAGGGCCGAACGAAAAAGACGTCTGGATTATCCGCAGCCTGGCGCTCTTGCTCCGACAGCGCCAAAAAGCGGCGGGCCTGGTCCCACTGGGTCATATCCTCGATCAGGCCCTGCCGCCCCTGGTCGGTCATGATATCGGGGTAGGCGATATAGCCGTCCCGATGAAAAGCGGCCACTTCCTCGGCGGACGGCTCGCTGCGGCGAAAAAGCGATTTCATCCTGTATCTTCCTATACCTTGGCCAACGCCGCCTGAAAAGCGGCGGCGATGCGGTCGGCCTCGGCCTGGGTGAGAATGAGCGGCGGTGACAGACAGAAAACGCTTTCGGAGCCGGCCACCGCATAGGCCATTTTGCCCACCAAGACGCCCTCTTCGCGGATAAGCGCGCCAAAGCGCCCGGTGCGTTCGCCATCGAGCATAGCCCCGTCCTCGCCCACTAGTTCGACAGCAATCATCAGCCCTTTGCCGCGCACATCGCCAATAAGCGGCGAATCGATCTGGCGCAGTTTTTCCTGCAGATAGGGCCCCACCTGGGCTGCGTTTTCCCACAGCCTTTCGCGCAGCACAATATCGAGATTGGCCAGCCCCGCCGCGCAGCATACGGGATGGCCGCCGTAGGTCGAAACCTGGGCCAATTCGCGGCCTTGGCCCGGGTCGCCGAGAAAAGTATCGAAAATCTCTGGCGTAACGGCGCAGGCCCCCAACGGCAGATAGCCGCTGGTGGCGCCTTTGGCCATGGTTATCATATCGGGCTTTACCCCCCAGTGCTCACAGGCAAAGATCTTGCCGGTACGGCCAAAGCCAGTTATCACTTCATCGACGATCATCAGCACCCCGTACTGGTCGCAAATTTGCCGCAACCGCGGCATGTATTCCTCGGGCGGGGGGATGACCCCGCCGCCGCCGATGACTGGCTCTACCACTACCGCCGCCACCGTCTCGGGACCCTCGCGGCGAATCACCGTTTCAAATTGCTCGACGCAGGCGATACCGCAGCTGGGATGGGTCAAATTGACCGGGCAACGGTAACAATAGGGCGGATCGACGTGCAAAAAACCGGGCACCAGCGGCTCGAATTTGGTGCGCCGGCCCACCTGCCCGGTGGCCGACATAGCCCCGTAGGTAAAACCGTGATAGCCCTGGTAGCGGGCGATAATCTTGTAGCGGTTTTCGTCCGGATATTTCTGCCGGGCGTATTGGCGGGCGATTTTAAACGCCGTCTCGTTGGCCTCCGAGCCGCTGTTGGAATAAAAAATATGCTGCAAATCGCCCGGCAAAATCTCGGCCAGTTTAGCGGCCAACTTGGCTGCGGGCTTATTTATTTGCGATAAAGGATAGAAGGGCAATTTCTGCATCTGCTCGTATACAGCCCGGGCGATCTCCTCGCGGCCATAGCCGACATTTACGTTCCACAAGCCGGCGTAGGCATCGAGATATTCCCTGCCGTCGCTATCGGTGATGATGCAGCCCTGACCTCGTTCAATCACCATCAGATCGCGCTCTTCCAGGGTCTGGTGCTGCAACAGGGGATGCCACAAATGGTCCCGGGCCTGGGCCCTGATCGCATCGGTCTGACTGGTCGTTGTATCGGTCATTTGCCAATCCTTTCGCAAGTAAGCCAAGAGCCCCCTCAGGGCCGCCCTGGGGTCGCCGAGTTCAAGTTATGCCCTGCCGCCAAGCCAGGCAAGATGGCAGTCGGGCAGAAGCGCAGCAGGATGGTTGTCGATGGCCTCATTTGCCCCTATTATGTGGAGTAACGGATCCCTATCATCGCCTACCTGTCGCTCCGCCCGGAAGGTCCATTCTGACTGCCCTGCCCGCTCCATTCCTCGACCGCCTGGCCCAAATCCTGCCGCCCGACCGCTACCCGGCTTGTAGAGCGACATTCTCGTCCCCTGCCGCTACGGCTTTCCGTCTCAACCCCCTCCAGGGTGAGCCGCAAGAAACTCTGGCCCAGCTGCACGCCGAAGGATTTACCCTGAACCAGTTGGATTGGCCAGACGACGCTTTCTCTGTACCCGCCGACCAGCGCCGCGCTCTCACCGACAGCCCCGCCTGCCGTCAGGGACGCCTCTATATCCAAACGCCCTCCAGCATGATTCCGCCGCTGCTGTTGGCGCCCCGCCCCGATGAGTGGATTCTCGATTTGGCCGCCGCCCCGGGCGGTAAGACTATCCATCTGGCCGGCCTTATGGGCAATCAGGGCCGCATTTCCGCCGTCGAAGCGGTACGCAAACGCTTTTTCCGCCTGCGCACCAATCTCGAGACCCACGGGGTCGCCAATACCTCGACCTACCTCAAAGACGGGACCCGGGTCTGGCGCGTCTGCCCCGAACAATTCGACCGCGTCCTGGTCGACGCCCCCTGCACCGGTGAGGGCCGCTTCCACACCGACGATCCACGTACCTTCGCCTATTGGTCGAACCATAAAATTCGCCAGATGGTGCGCAAACAGCAGCGCCTGCTCTTTTCGGCGGTGCATAGCCTGCGGCCCGGCGGAGTCCTGGTTTACTCCACCTGCACCTTTGCCCCGGAGGAGAATGAAGGGGTTATCGACCGGCTCTTGCGCCGCTTTGACGGGGCCTTGTCCGTCGAGCCAATCAGCCTCCCCCTCGATAACGCCCAAGCCGGTCTGAGCCAGTGGAACGACCGGCCCCTGCACCCCCACTTGAACAGAGCCAGACGCATTCTGCCCGATGGCCTGTGGGAGGGTTTCTTTGTCTGCCGCTTGAAAAAGGAACGTAGTACGCTGGAAAAGGACTGAGACCACTCGAATATACCCCTCCGGCACTCTCTATAACGGCCTCAAGGCAAATTATCCAGCGCAATGATTTCCTCAACGAACCCCCAATACTTTTGGCACTTCCCGCTAGTAAATATTGTCAATGCCGCACAAAAAAGGCGGAAAGAGCGAGATAGAAGCACCCCTTTCCGCCTTTATAGATGAATTTCGCCAATACCTCTGCCAATATGCCGCCTTAACACCCAAACGGGTACATATTTTGCATCCACCTTGGCGCTTATGGCTAGCTTTGCAAAAAATCACCGCTTTTTTCGGCTGGCCCAATTCTGATTTTAATCTGGAGGTGCACGGTGAAACGCAATTCGCTCTCTCCCGCTCTACTAATCCTGCTGCCAGTGCTGGCCTGGATGTGGTTTTCGGTCTTAATTCCTTTATTATTCGAGAATTAGGAATAAGTCTCTGGCGCCCAAAGGGATATCAGTACAACCCCCAGACCCCGGCCTTTTTCACATCATTTTCTAAGCGGCGGCACAGCTACACCAGCCCCATCCCCGCATTATTCACCCCACCAACCCAGTCATAGCCCTTACAGTTTTCTGAGGAATGCCATTCCACTTTTCCGGAAGATTGGGCATTTTTCCACGCATTTTCCTCAAAACAAGATGGATGCCCTTAAGAGCCGGCAGCCCAACCAGCCTGGCAGCCCAAATACCAACTACGGCCGGGGGCCGGCTCAAAAAAGCGATCCGCCAGGGCATTGGGGACAATCGAGCCATTGTATTCCTGGTCAAAGAGATTATCGACCCCGCCAAATAGCTCCACCGCGACGGCTCCGACCTGCCGACTCCAACCGCCGCGCAGATCCACCTTGAAATAGGCGTCGTTGACAAAGTCGGCCAAGGGCTTGTCCGATCCGGGCTTCGGCCCATTAAAATCGTTGCCAAAATACTGATCGACCCATTGCGCCTGCACCTGGGCAAAACCGCCCTCGGGGCGCCGGTATTGAAATTGGGCGAAGAAATGGCCCGAAGGCACGCCGGGAACTTCATTGCCTTTGAGCTGGACAAATTCTCCGTCCTGGCCCTCAACGCGAAAATCCTCAAATTCAAACGCGCTCCAGGTATAGGCCGCCGCAGCCTCCCAGTAGCGCCGTGGTGACCAGGAGCCTTGTACTTCGATCCCCTTATTACGCGCCTGGCCGGCATTGCGGAAAAAAATCTCTTCGCTGCCCTCCACCTGATAGGGAATGAGCATATCTACGATATCCACCCAGTACAAAGCCGTTTCCCAGGCCATGGCCCAATCTCTCTGGTGCCCCTTGGCCCCCACTTCGCCGCTGCGGCTGCGCTCGGCTTCCAACTGCGGATTAAAGCCGCCGGCCCCGTCGGTGCGATTGCCCAATTCGGTGGTGGTGGGGGTCTGAAAAGAAGTGGCGTAATTGGCGTAGAGTTGCAGGTCTGTTTGCGGCCGAAAAATCAGGCCCAAGGCAGGACTGAACTGGTCCATGGTGCGACGACCCGAATCGTCGGCCCCATCGTCGAAAAAGCGATCGGCCACATCAAAGCGGAAGTGGTCGTAGCGGCCGCTGGCCACGGCACTCCAACGCCGGGCCAGGGCCCACTCCACTTGCAGAAAAGGCCCCAATGCGATCACTTCTTCCTCCTGCTCTTGCAAGCCGTCGCCGTAACCCAAGGCGTCGAATACCTCCTCGTCGTCCAGTTGTTGCACCAGCTCTGAAGCCAGCCCTTCATTGGCGAATTCGGCGCGCTGATCGCGCTGCAGTTCCACATCGCCCCCCACGGTCCATAGCAGTTGCTGCCCGCCCGGGGTGCCGACACCGCTGATAACGGTCCGCAAGCCGCCACCGCTGCGCTCGACATCGACGATGCGGCCGGGAATAGGGTTGAGCAAATCGCGCCGCAACCCGTACAGCGTCGTCTCGGCGCGCAAGCCGGAGTCGCCCTGGTATATCAGGGTGGCCCCGCCCTGCATCTGCTGCACCTGCTTGCTGGCCCCTTGCCTCTGGACAAAACCGCGCACCTGGCGGGGATTGGCCAGAGCCGCGGTCCGATCGAGCGAACTGGGGTTGAATAAATACGGGGCATCGTACAGATTAAAGACCGTTTGCAGCCGCACCTGCCGCCCCAATTGATGCTGTCCCACCGCGTTGACCCCGACCGAGCGGGCCCAGGCGTGGTCTCTGTAGCCGTCGGCTTGCAGCCTGTTCATATTGACCAAAAAACGATGCCTCTCATTGCCGCCCGACAGCTTGCCCTGCCATTTCCTCAGCCCATCCGCCCCCAGCACCAACCGCGGCTCAAAGCGCCACTCTTGAGGGGTTGCAGCCTCGGTTTGCAAATGGATCAAGCCGCCCCCGGCATTGCCGTACAACGACGAACTGGGGCCGCGCACCACTTCAATACGGCCAATCGACCCCAGATCGATATTGTTGAGCTGGGCCTGCCCATCGGGCATAGTCAGGGGAATTCCGTCCAGCACCAACTTGATGCCCCGTACTCCAAAGGCGGCCCGGCTGCCGGAGCCGCGGATAGTAATCCGATCCCCTTGCGAGAAATTGCTACGGTTGTGCACCATTATACCGGGCACCTGGCGCAGCGACTCTTCCAGGGACAGTCCCACCTGCCCTACCTGCACCACGTCTCCCCCCACTACGCCAACAGCATAGGGCACCTGTTCTATCCGCCGCTGGGTCCGGGGAGCCTCCACCAGCACCGATTCGACGGCATAGGTCGTATCCGCCGTCTCTTCCTGGGCATGGAGCGGACTCAGCCCCAGCAAAAAAAACAGTCCCAAACGATGCACTGACTTCTCCATTATTTGCTTTCGGTTAGCAGCCGCCGGATCGGCGGCCAAAAATATCTGAGCGATTGGTTGAGGCCGGTTTATAGCAGATTGAGTTCAAGTTGTCCGGATGTTTTTGCTGTTTCTCCGAGGTAAATACCGCTAGACATCCGGCCATCAGTGCTTAATATTGATATTAGCCTCTATCTTTAAACAGCCCGACTCGACATTGGATCCTAAACGCTTCCACTGAATACTGGACAGTCCACCATGGCCTACGCCGCTTGCGCCCGCCGCAGTCCCATAGTTGCTGCATTTTCGTTAAAAATGGGCCTTTTAGCCCTGGTTGCCGGGACGCCACTAAGTGCCTGCGGCGGTTCGCCCAACGACCCCTCGGAGCCGTTTCTCGGCAGCCAGATAATCATGACTTCCGAGGCAGCGGACCTGGCACAGGCTGTGCAGGTCGACAGCGTATTCTGGCTGTTGGATTCATTCGACCCGCTCGACCCGGAAGATGTGCTGGTGGAAGGCTGGTTCGAGCTTGTGTTTCGCAACCAGAGCCCGGAGCGGCTGGCCCTGCGCTACGAATTGCGCTTTTTCGACGCCGATTTCTTTCTGGTGGACCGCTTCATTCCCTTTGGCCAACCGCTCGTTCTCGAACCGGGTCAGATCCAAAGGGTCCGCGATATCTTCACCATCAGAGCCGGGCCCATTCGCGATTTGCCCCTTATCAATCTGCTCCAGATAGCTGGCACAATTAGCCGGCCAGCACAGTGAAAAGGGCCGCGAGCAAATGCGCTCGCGACCCTTTTCGATATAACATATAACGGCCGATCAGACCGAAGACGTATAAATGACGTCTAGCGGTCGCGGTCCCGATCCCGGTCTTGCCGGGGGCCGCGGCCGTAACTGGGCCGTTGTTCGTCACCGGCATCGCGACTGTACGGCAACAGAGCCAAATAGCGGGCCCGCTTGATGGCCTGGCTCACCTTAGTCTGCTGTTTGCGGGTGGCACCGGTGCGCCGAGCCCCTTCGATTTTGCCGTTGGGCTTGAGAAATTTGACCAGCAGATCAAGCCGCTTATAGTCGATCTGCTCCGGTGTCAGCCCAATCATAAACTCTTTGGGCTTGCGCTTACGTCCCCCGAGTTCACGGTTGCGTCTGGGCTTTTTCTTGGTCTTGGGTCTAGGATTTGACATTTTTCCTCCACGCGAAAATCATAACCGCCCGTGCCTCCGGGCCGCCGACCATTATCTTAGACAAGAGCTCTTGAATATAAGCATTATCCGGCGGGATAACAATAAAGTTTACCAGAAACAGGTTGCCGACTCCGCTGGCGGGATCCCGCCAGCGGAGTCGGGAGTCCAAAAATGGAGACCGCTACAAACGGTCCGTTATTACACCAGCCCAGCCTAAACGGAGAGTACCCCCAATGATTGCCCAACGCCAACCAGCTCAACGACAAGCGGAAATATTAAAGGTGGACTTTTCGCGCAACAAAGCCCCTTCTCCTCCGCCTAGAGGCGGCAGACGCCTGCGCTACCAGATCAGCCGGACACTGACCGTGTGGAGCTTGGCCGTGGCCGGCTGCAGCCTGGCCTTGGGGCTTTTCCTATCGCTGATCTACCTGTTCCTATAATAAAGCACTGATTCCTATAATAAAGCACTGATAATAAAGCACTGATATCCGGATGTTTACCTCTTGCTCTCCGGGACCAGACAAATTGAAATCAACTGGAATAAGTCAATATCCCAATTTACCAATTGGTGTAGGAACCGTCCTGGCGCCACAACCCCGCACCTGTTTTGGCTTCGGGCGGGACGGCCTGGGCCAGGGCCTCTTCATTAAATTCAATCCCCAGACCCGGTCCTCTCGGCGGCAGCAGGTGGCCCTCGGCGAATGGCACCTGTACGGGGAAGGAATCCTGAAAAGCGCTCATCGGCGCCCGCGGCAATTCCTGCACCCCCACCAGGGAAGAAGCCAGACATAAATGCAGGCAGGCCGCCGTGGAAACCGGCCCCAGCGGATTGTGCGGCACCAGGTGGATATAATGGGTTTCACACCACCCGGCTATTTTGCGGGCCTCGGTAAGCCCGCCGGCAATGCACAGATCCACCCGACAATAATCCATCAGATCCTCTTCAATAGCCTGGCGAAAGCTCCATTTGCTGTCGAATTGCTCGCCCAGCGCCAAGGGCACTGCCGTCTGCTGCCGCACCATCCTCAGACTAGCCGGATTTTCGCTGCGTAGAGGGTCTTCGACGAAAAAAGGGCGATAGGGCTCTAAAGCCCGACACAATTCTATACTGGCCGGCGGATCGAGGCGGGTGTGCACGTCCAGCAGAATTTCGACTTCATCGCCCAATGCCCGGCGCACCGCCCGTACTTCCTCCAGAGCGTGACGTACCGCCCGGCGCGGCTCAAAGTGGCCACCCGGATCTGGATCGTTCAGCCCCCAGCGGACAAATTTCCACCCGGCCTCCCAGCTCTGGGTGCAACTGGCGACCAAGGCGTCTATTGTACCGCCGCCGTTGTGCGGATAGCATACTACTCGATCACGAGTCAAACCGCCCAATAATTCGTACAGCGGCAGCCCCAGCGATTTGGCCTTTAAATCCCACAAAGCAATATCTACGGCGCTGACCGCCGCCGACTGCACCACCCCGCCGGGGAAAAAACCACCACGAAACATGATCTGCCACAAATACTCAATGCGGTAGGGGTCCTGCCCCAACAGATCCGGGGTGAACGAACGCACCACTTCGGCGGTGGCCAAGCCGCGCCGTTTCAAGCCTCCTTCACCCAGACCGTACAGTCCTTCATCGGTCTCGACTTTGACGAAAAAATGGCCACTGGCAGCAACAAAAGGTTTGACTGCGGTAATTTTCATACTACAAGCTCCGTATTCGCGTTTGCCCTTAAAACAAACCGGCAACCCAGCCCAAAACCAAAAGCGACAGACCGGCGGCATGCCCCCCCTTATAGAGCCAGATCTCTTTCTCGGTCGGCGCTTGCCAGCTGGTTGTGGCGCATAATCGAACGCAGGCGGTCGATATATTCCTGCCCCAATTGCGAATAATCGCGCAAGCCCGTGGCCAGGGTAAAGCCGTCTGGGCGCACGCCTTGGAGACGCATTCGCGCCCGTAGGAGCCGCAATTTTTGGTAGGCTGGATGGGAATTTAAATTGTGCATATACGACCGCACCGAGCTGCGCGGACTGTCGAAGACGGCCACCTCGTGTTCGGCGCCGCTGGGACGCCGTCGAGGCACCAAGCCGCAGCCAGCTTCAAAGCACCACTCACCGAAGAAATTAAATCCTTCACGGGCAAAGCGGGACCGGCCCCACCCCGATTCGTAAGCAGCCTGGGCCAGGGCCAACTCCACCGGCAGCGAATCGACCCGCCGCAGCAGCTGGCGGAAAGCCTTTTCGGACGGAATAGCCAGGTCCTCCAGCCGGTACTCGCGGGCCAAGTCCTCGAGCCAGGTCAATTCGGCCTGGCTGAGCACGCCTTGTTGCCAGAATTGCTCATACAGCCGTTCGAGTACCTGGTGCTGCTGGTCCAACCGATCATTCTCGGCCTCGACAAGAGGACGCACATAGGCGATGAAACGGGCCTTGCGCTGTTCTATATTTTTGATGGAATTAAAATCGACCGGAGCCGGCTGGTCGTCGGCCAGCGGCTGTTGGGCAATGCCCCCAAGCCCCGAGGGGGCCAGTAGAAAGGGGTCGGGGAGAGGCGTCGATTGGGGCTGAATATCCGGCACGACGATCTCCGCCGTAGACGCAGGAGAGGCGTCGAGCTCCTCCGATTGACCTTGCCAAAGGCTGCAACCCAAGGGCCAAGAGCTAGCCGCCAGCAACACGCCTGCAGCCGCTATCTGGCGACGGCAATGAGTTCGCCACATCCACCCAAAAGGTGCAAATCCTGCACGGTTTGCCGCTTGCTGCCGGCCCGTTTTCCCCGTGCGAAGGCCCAGCAGCCTAGTCGAATGGGCAAATTTTGCACATTTAATGGCAAAATTGGCCACAAACTTCACCTGTACGTCCTTTGTCACACCGCCGTAACTCAGGACGCGAAATCCATTTATCATCCTTACTATCATCCGTAAGGCTATGTAATAACTCTACTTAAATCCCCTTACTACACAACTTCTCGGCTCGCCAAACCCGCCTCATAGGACTTTTCAAGCCGTTTGTTCCTCCCGTATTCTTCACTGTGTTACGCAAAATCCATACCAAAACCCACATTTGCTCTCAGGAAGACTTTAAAGGGCCTGGAGGCTATCGGCCTTGGATGTCGGCTAACCCCCAGGCCCTTTAGAAACGCCCCAGACATACTTTGGCTCCATCGTCGTCCCCACTTGCCGAGAATCAACGTAGCAATTTTTGCACTTTGTTTGTAGGAGAGGACTAACTACTACAAATACAGGCCATCCTAATACTCGCGACAGATAGCCTGGCCTTTAAGATCCAAACCCCGTATCTGGGATCTGCAATAAGCGGCCGTTGTCCTGGCAGGCGATCTGGCCGCCATCTACAATAATATCCTGGCCGGTGATAAAAGAGGCTGCATCTGACAATAAAAAGGCGTGCACCGCGGCAACTTCCTCCGGTCGGCCGTAGCGGTCCATGGGGATCTGCTTGAGGTAGGGGCCCTTGAAGGCGGGGTCTTCAATTTCCGTGGTGCCCGGGGTCGACACCACCCCTGGGGAGACGGCGTTGACGCGGATGCCGAGGCGGGCGAATTCGCCCGCCGCCGTGCGCACCAAACCCAACAGAGCCGCCTTGGAAGCATCGTAGGCGGCGTTATTGACCGAGGATCGGTGCGCGTTGCGGCTGGCCGTGGCAACAATGGCACCTCCCCCTGCCTGGCCCATAGCCGGGGCCAGGCCGCGCATAAAGACAAACGGCGAGGTGACATTGACTTGGAAATTGAGATTCCAGGTGGCGTCGTCCATCTCGACAATGGGCGCCCCAGGCCAGACTCCGGCATTGAGCGCCAACCGAGTGATAGGACCGTGGCGGGCGACCAATTCTACCAACAGGGCTGGGGTGGCATCGATATCGGCCAGGTCAAAGCGGCACAGCACCAGCGAGCCCCCGGCGACCTCGCCCTGTAGGCCCTGCAAACCGGCCTCGTCGCGGTCCAGGCCAATTACCCGCATACCCGCCTCCAACAAGCGCAGGGCCACAGCCCGACCAATCCCCTGCCCGACCCCGGTCACCAGTGCCAATGGGGTCGTCACTGGGCCACCACGTCGGCGAATTCCTCGAATAATTCAATGCTGATCCCGTCCGGGTCCAGCGCGTACATTGCCCGGGCCACCACTTTCCCGTGGCGCTCGACGTCGGTCGGGGGATTGATGGTGTCAAATCCGGCCGCCTGCAGGGACTGATACAACACTTCGACCTCCTCCACCTCAAAAGCCAGATGGGAGGCTCCGACAAAGGGGTTGTCGAGGGGCCGCTGTTGGCCCGATGGGTTCAAATACTCGATTAATTCGAGCAGGAATTCGCCTACTGGATGACGCAATATGGCCACCTTCAGGTGGATATTGTCGTGGCCGAGAATGCGATCGTACGAGGGCAAATCGCGGCGCTGGGAGACGCGCACCACTTCCAAACCCAACAAATCGCGGTAGAAAGCCACCGAGCGCTCGAGATCGGCCACGGTAAAGCCGTGATGATGGCACATTTTTAGGATCATGAATTATTTCCTCCTATATTTTTAGTCGCTGTTCTCCACCTCTTCGACCCGCACCGCCCGCCCTTCCTCCTGGGCAAGGCGCGCCGCCTGGCACACCGCTACCCCCTCCAGCATTTCCTGGGTCAACGGCGGACTTTCACCGCCGTGCACCATATGGCGCACCTGGGACATAATTTCCGCCGCCCCAAGGGGAAAATCGAAATCGCTCAACGGCGGCGAATGCACCGCAGCTTCGGGCCCGTAGGCACTGGCGTGGAATGCACAATGCCAAACCGCGCCGACATCGCAATTGAGCACTACCCCACGGGCAGGCCGGTCGAGGCGGCCGCCGTAATCCAGATGCACCGTCTGCAAAGGCGTCTCCCCCATGCTGCGGACTGTTTCGATCCCGCCGCCAAAAATACCCTGCGCCAGCGAGACGGCGTGGATATGCCCGGCCAAACTGGTACCACCACCCTGTACTGTGCCAAATTGCACCGGCCCGACCTCATCGAGGCGACGGGCAAAGCGGGCGGCCTGGGGCAAGGTGCGTAAAATGGACAGCGAAGCCACCGGTGCCCTGTATTGCCGCCCCAGTTCGACAATCGCCCGGGCCTGGTCAAACGTCCGCGCCAGGGGCTTGTCGACAAAGGTCGGCACCCCTTTTTCCAAGCCCGGCCGCGCCAATTCAAGATGATCCTCGCCCTCGCCGTTGCAATCGGCGATAAAAACCAGATCGACATCTTGGCTGACTTCCGCATAGGAATCGCAGACCTGGGGCCGGCCACCGCAAATCCGCGCCAGACATTGGGCCGCATCACGATGCTGGTCCCAGACTCGGGTCAACTCAAAGCCCTCCACCGTCTCCACGGTAATCTGCTGCGGATCGCTGTAATTTGTATAAAAATAAAAATGCGCCCCACCGCTCATCCACGAATAGCGGGCCGGTTGGCCGGAGGGCAGCGGGCGCTGCAATAGCAGCGGATCGTGTTCCCCTATTAGGGCGGCGTAATAAGCCCCGTGGGTATCGCAGTTGATGAGGCCGACACGGATGGGATCGCTCATAGCTCTTCCTCGCATTTGCTGGTTGTTGAAGCGGGCGTTGACAGATCGCCTTTGCCGCACTGTCGCCGCCCGCTTATAATTTATCCTGCTATTAACTCCCGCCTAAACCTGGCCGCCCATGTCCAAATTTATCTACCGCCGCGCCCCCTACCTCATCGTTGGCCTAGCCCTGCTTGTGCGCCTGGTCTACCTACTGCAGATAGACGCCAGCCCCCTATTCGCCTTTCCTGTGGTAGATGCCCGCACCTATACGGAGCAAGCCCAGCGCCTAGCCGCTGGCCAATGGTTGGGACGAGGCGAAGGGCCTTTTTGGCAGCCACCACTATACCCCTACTTGCTGGGCCTGGTCAAAGTGCTGGCCCCAGAATCTTTTTTCTACGCCGCTCGCCTGCTGCAAATGATTCTCGGCACCGCCACCTGCCTGCTGACATACAGATTGGGCAGCCACCTCTTTAGTCCTACCATCGGCCTGGCCGCTGGCCTGGCCGGGGCCCTCTACGGCCCGCTGCTGTTTTTCGATGGTGAATTACTGCCGGCCACCCTGGGGACGTTTCTCATCCTGGCAGGCCTCAATCTGCTCTGGCGGGCATTGCAGGGAAACGCTCCGGGGCGTTTTCTCAGCGCCGGTCTGGTCTTGGGCCTGGCCGCCCTCGCCCTACCCACGGTCTTGCCCTTTGCCGGGGCAGCAGTCCTGTATATTGCCTGGACCCAACACCAACGGTCCTCAGCCTGGCCGGCCGCCCTTAAAAGCGCCGCAGCCTTTCTCTTGGGGCTGACCCTGGCCATTGCCCCGGTGACCTGGCGCAACGGGGCCATTGGCGGTGATGCCGCCCTTATTTCCACCAACGCCGGGGTTAATTTCTATCTGGGCAATAACCCCCATTATCCCCAGACCTTGGCGGTGCGTCCGGGCTGGGAATGGGACGAAATTGTCCACATGCCCGATCGCGCCGGCCTTACTCAGGCCTCCCTCAAATCGCGCTATTTTTTCGCCCTTTCCTGGGATTATATCACCACCCAACCACTGCACTACCTGGGGCTTTTGGCGCGCAAAACCTGGGAATTGGGGCATGGCCAGGAAAGCGGCCGCAACCAGGCCATTTACTACTGGCGCAATTATTCGTCCGTGCTAGCCGGGACGCTGTGGAAATGGGGCCTGGCCTTTCCCTTTGGCCTGGTGGCGCCACTGGCTCTGCTGGGACTGCTCCTCCAAGTGCGCCGCCGGGGTCCGGGCTTGCCCATCCTCTTTGTTCTTTGCTACAGCCTCACCTTGATCGCCTTTTTCCCCACCGCGCGCTACCGCCTACCCTTACTGCCGCTACTGCTGTTATTGGCCGCCGTGGCCGTGGCCTGGCTCTACCAACAATGGCGCGAAGATGCCTGGCGGCCCCTTGCCCTGGGTCTGGCCGTAACCGCCCTCTTTGCCGTGGCGGCCAATTTCCGTACTGGTCCAATGGATATGCAGGGCGATGCGGAAATCCACTACAATCTGGGTAACGCCCACGCCAAAGCGCGCCAGGTAGAACCGGCGCTGCAGTCTTTCCGCCGTGCCGTCACCCTCGACTCTACCTATTGGCAGGCGTGGCTCAATTTGGGCTCGCTAGAAGGCAGCCGCGGCAATCTGCAACAGGCCATCGTCATTTTTACCCGCGTCGCCCGTGCCCAGCCGCACCGCGTCGAGGTCTGGCTCAATCTGGCCCACGCCCATATCCGCGCGCAACAACCCAACGGCGCTTTGGGCGCCTACCAGCAAGCCCTCAAAGCCGATCCGCGCCGGCGCGAAATTTATATTGAATTGATCGCCCTCTACATTCGCGCCGGGTCTTTTGCCAAGGCCGAAGAGGTACTTAAACAGGCTCAGCGCTACCGCCCCCAGGACAGCCAATTATTCCAGCAATTCTACCGGGATTCGCGGCGGCGGCGCTTGCAGGGGCCTTGAATCAGAGGGACTTAAAGAACCGCCATTTCTTTTCAAATAAAATAAAACGCGTATACCAGCGCCGCCCCGCCCACCCCGACGCAGGTACCCAAAATCAAACCGATGAAAAAAGGCAGCACCTTGCGATAGAGACCAACGCCGCCGTAGCGGATGACTATCAGTTTGACCAACCAGGCCAGGAACATCCCAAACCAGTCGATCCGCACCGTATTGGTCAGAGCGATGGCCAACCCCACCGGATGCAGAGGCCAGTTGGCCAGGCGATAACTGGCCAGCGACATCAACGCCGCCAACCCAGCTCCCAGGGCCATAAAGAGACCCGGCAGGAATTGCGGCTCATTGGGATTGTTGATCGAATTGGATACCCAGGCCCAGTGGTATTGCGGCGAGGCGACAAAATACCAGCTATAACCGTGCAGTAAGCCGTGCCGGTAGCCCAACCAGATATAGCAGACCACTGTCGTCACCAACCCCACCACCATCGCCGTGGTAAGAAAAAACAGAATCTTGCGGCCACTCAATTTGAGCCGCACATCCTCGCAGACTTTAAACGCGTGCGCCAAAGTCCCCATCAAAAAAAGTTGGATATCGGCCGTCCAGACGAAACTCAAGCCCATGGCCGTTAGCCCCTGACCGCCAATATTGCCGGTGCCGGCAATATTGGTCAACAACGGCGGAATTGAGACCGCCGCCCGCAAACGCCCCACTCCGGTCTGGGCCAAGAGCCGAGCGGTACCGAAAAATACCGCCAGCGACACCCCCAAAAAAAGTAGCGCCCATCCCAGCGCCAATCCCGTGGCCCAGATAAAACCAGCCATATATACCAACCCGATCGCCCCCAAAACCGCTGCCCAGCGGGCTCTCACCAGATTGGGCTCGTCTCCTTGGCTGCGCCCCACCACCCGTTGCCACTGCCGTTTGAGAAAATGGCGCCCGATCCACAGCGACGACGCCACAATAAACAGCAGCGAGCCGATCTGCTGGTGCGCCAGCAAGACATTGGCCGGGGCGTGGGGCTGGGCCGGCAAAGCCGCGACGATACCAAAGAAATTCAGCGCCCCGTTTTCCAGGGCGATCAGCAAATGAAACAGCCAGACGCTGAGCAGGACGTTTAAATTGACCAGATAGCTCAACCCCACCACCAGCAAATCGGTATTGAGCCCGTAGGATACCCCTAAACGGCGAATCTCGACGGTAAATCCCGGAATACCAAAGCCGTGGATAAATTCGAAATCGAAAACCCGGTCGAGCATATTGACCGTGGGCAACAGCCAGGCCAAGACAAAGCCGCACCACAGCAACTTGCTTTTGAGCATGCTCTGCGCCGGCGCGCCTAGACTGTCGAGCAGCAGGGTCGGCACGACGGCCAGGGGATAGACCAGCCGTTCCTGTTGCGACCACTGCTGGTGGATAAGGCTGATGAAGGAGACGCTCACCAGGTAAAAAGAGAAGATGAACAACCCCCACCACAACAGCGGCTCGGCCCACAGCCCCCAGGGAATGGGCTGGTCCGGCCCCATCCCTTCAAAGAGTTGGCGAATCGCCTCCAAATCGCGCGGGGCGGCCCAATCGGGGATATGCGGCCAGATCAGGTCTTGCCAATTATTCTCCGGCGTGGCGTAGTAGAATACCCCGGCAATAAGAGGCAAAAAATAGCCGCCAAAACCCATTGAAGGTAGGACAGTGGCCACCATTAAGGCGGCGTAGACCAAAGCGAAATTGGCCGGCGACAAGCCCAAAAAAGGATGCAATAGACGCAACCCAAGACTGATGATCACCAGCCAAAAAATAAGGAAAATGACGCCGATGGTATTGAAGTGGTCGGTCAGCCCGGTATAGGAGCCGAAGAGGACGTAGGTACGGACGCTGACAAAACTCATGCCGGCACTGCAAAAGACCACGAGCAGAAAGGAGAACAAGGTGCCGAAAAACGACGTCTCGGCCTGGTTGTGGGAGGCTCCCATGGGATCTCAAACAATCTGCCAGTATTGGCACAAAGGCCGGCTTATACCACATTGACTGCAAAATAGCCGGATAGTACGGGAGAGCAACAGACCAAACAGTAGCCTAGCAGTGCTTCACATTATGGTCGTGGGCCGCAAAAATGGTTAATATATTCGCCTTGAACAAGCCCCCGCCCAATCCATCGCCGCCACGGAGTCGCCCATGTCGTTCGATCTGGCCGCAGTCAAAGCACTCACCTTCGACATCTTCGGCACCGTGGTCGACTGGCGCAGCGCCCTAATTGAAGAAGGCCAGACCTTTGGCCGCACGCACGGCCTGGAGATCGATTGGGCGGCTTTCGCCCTGGCCTGGCGCGGCGGTTACGGCCCGGCCATGGAGCGGGTGCGCCGGGGTCAGTTGCCCTGGACCCTTATCGACGATTTACACCGCATGATCCTCGACCGGCTGCTGGTGGAATTCAATATCACCGGCCCAGGTGAGGCGGCCCTGGCCCACTTCAACAAAGTATGGCACCGCCTGCGCCCCTGGCCCGACGTGTTAAAGCCGTTGCAACGACTGCGGCGCAAATACCTTTTGGCCCCCTTGTCCAACGGCAATATGGCCCTCCTGACCAATATGGCCAAAAGCGCCGGCCTGCCCTGGGACTGCATCCTTTCGGCCGAATTGGCGCAATGCTACAAACCCGATCCCCAGGTCTACCGGGCCGCCGCCCAAATGCTGGGGCTGGAACCGGGGCAGGTACTGATGGTAGCGGCCCATACCAACGACCTGCGCGGAGCCGCCGCCGCCGGCCTCCGCACCGCCTTTGTCCCCCGCCCGGGCGAATACGGCCCCCAGGCCGAAGCCGAAAAACCCGACCCCGCCTTTGACCTGATCGCCGCCGATTTCGAAGATTTGGCGCGCCGCTTGGGCGCTTAAGCCAATACTTTCTGCCGGAACAAAACCGGTCCGGCCGCAGCGTCGTATTCTACTTCGGCAAAACCGAAACTATGGTAGAGCCCCAGGGCCACCTGGTTATTGGTCTCCACTTCCAAGGTGAGTTTGCAGCAATCCAACGCAAGCGCTTTTCCCTCTATAAACTGCAACATGCTGCGCCCGATCCCACGCCCGCGATATGCCGCTTCTACATAGAAATCGTGGATATTGATCAACGGCCGGGCCATAAAGGTCGAAAAGCCGAGAAAACAAACCGACAGGCCAATAGGGTCTTCGCCGCCAAAGGCGATAAAGACCAGGGCGGCCGGGTGTTCTTTCAAGCCATTGATGAGTTTGTCCTGCTTCTCGGCGGGCAAGTCTTCTCCCGTCACGGCTTGGGAAAAAGACCGCACCATAGCCAGCACGGCCTGTCGCTGGTCCGGATCGTTTAGGTCGGCCTGAATAATGCGTTGTATAGTTTCGTCCATAGTTCATCCTGTTAATCTTGCAGGGCAACAACAATTGCCCGGGCCAATTCCTCCGGCGGCCGGGTCGCGTCTATGACCAGATTGGCGCATTGGCGATACACCGGCTCGCGCGCAGCCAGCATTTCCTCTACTTCCTCCAATCCGCCCCCACTTAAATTGGGCCGCGTCGAGGCGCTGCTGGGATCGCCTTCGATGCGGCGCCACAACTCCTGCGGCGTGGTCTGCAAATAAACCACCAGACTGTCTCGTTGGGCCGCCGCCTGGTTTTGCGGCCGCATCAACGAACCGGCCCCGAAAGAGACAATACAACGGTCGCCGGCACAATATTCCTCGACCACCGCCGTCTCTAAATCGCGGTAGGCTAAATCGCCTTCCTCCTGGTAGAATTGCACAATACTGCGACCACAGCGCTCTTCGATGCGGCGGTCCACCTCCAGGCAGGGCCAGCCCAATTGCCGGGCGACCAATTCAGCCACCGTCGACTTGCCCGCCGCCCGGTAGCCCACCAGTACTATTTTCACTGTCCAACCTTTCGCCTAAATTCTTTTTCCCACCTCGTCCCGTGCCCCCGACTCCGCCGAGATATACATCCCGTGCAACGGCTTATCTGGCTCACCGATATTCACCTCGACTTTGTCGATCCGGCCGACTTTGCCCGACTTTGCCAAAGCCTGGTCGATCAGCACCCCGACGCAATATTGCTAGGCGGCGATATCAGTACCGCCCCGCGTCTCTGCGACGATCTGACAGAGCTAAGCCAGCGCCTCAAAGGCCCCGTCTACTTCGTCCTGGGCAACCACGATCACTACCACGGCGCCATCTCCTCCGTACGCCAGGCCGTGCAAAGACTGGTGGACAATCAACCCAACCTACACTGGCTATCGGCAGCCGACATCGTACCCCTAGGCAAAGAATCCTGCCTGCTGGGCCACGGCGGCTGGGGCGACGGCCGCCTGGGCGACTACGCCGGTTCCACCGTTGAACTCAACGACTACTATCTCATAAACGAGCTGGCCGGGCTCGACAAAGCCACCCGCCTAACCCGTCTGCAAGAATTGGGCGCCGAGGCCGCTGCCCACCTCGACCGCCTGCTGCCCCAGGCTCTGGAGCGTTTTGTCCATGTCCTGGTATTAACCCACGTACCGCCCTACCGCGAAGCCTGTTGGCACCGTGGGGCCTTATCCGACGACAACTACCTGCCCCATTTCAGCTGCGGAGCTACAGGCGAGGCTCTGAGTCGCTGGGCGGCCCGTTTCCCCCAGCGCCGCCTGACCGTTTTGTGCGGCCATACTCACAGTCCTGGCAGCGCCCAAATTGCCCCCAATCTGCTGGTCCGCACCGGCGGCGCCCAATACGGCTCGCCCGCCCCAGTGGCGACAATCCAGGTAGATTGAACCAGCTGTGAACTCGACCCAACTGGCCCTACGCGTGGCCCCCATGCTGGTGGTCTCCTGGTCCCGTGTCTTCGCCTTGATCCTGCCCGGCCTTATCGAAACCTACGGCCTCACCCTAGAACAGGCCGGCCGCTGCGTTTCGGCCCTGGAAGCCGGTGGTTTTTTAGCCATGCTGCTGCTCAGTTTCGCCATCGACCGCTGGGGCGCCCTCCGCTTGCTGCCGGGTTGCCTGCTGGTCGGCATAGGCGCTCTTTTCCTCAGCACCTTGGCCCCATCCTACGAAATCCTGCTGCTGTTCTTTTTCTTTCTCGGCGCCGGCACCGCCGCCACCGCCAGCGCGGTCAATGCCCTTATGGCCGATACCGGCCCCAAACGCGGCTTTTACCTGGGTATTGTCCACTCAGCCTTTGGTCTGTTCTCCATTGCCGCGCCGCTGGCCGCAGGTGCCCTTATCGTCTATTCGGGCTGGCAGGCCTACTATCTGCTGGTCGGGCTGCTTGGCCTGATCGTCACCTTGCTGTTCTTTTTTTCGACCCGCACCGACCGCCAGAGCTGGCATCCCCCCGCTGTGGCCAGTAGTAGCGGGGCCGCCCTGGCAACTCTGTGGCGCATCGCCCCTCTGTGCATGGGCGTATCGACCCTGGTCGGTATCCAGGGCGTCTTCAACAGTTGGTCCTATCTCTATTCGGTGGACCGCTTCGCCCTGTCGCACGCCACCGCCACCCTGGCCCCTTCCTGCATCTGGTTGGGGATCCTCCTGGGCCGGGCCGGTCATACCGGGCTCAGTCGCCGCTTTGCTCCCCGCCCCCTTCTCCTGGCTTCCTGCCTACTCACCGGCGCGGCGGCCCTGGGGGCATACCTGGCCCCCGTCTTTGGGCTCGCCTTTGCCGCCTTTGTCGGTATTGGCATGGGGGTGGGCGGGGCCTACCAATTGGGCACGGCCTGGGCCACCGACCGGGCCCCCGAGCACATCGGCGCTGCCAGCACGTTTATCATGGCTGCAGCAGCCCTGGGGTCGGCTATCTGGCCCTGGCTCGCGGGGCTGGTGGTGGGCAGCAACGGTTTTACAGCCCTCCCCTGGGTCGTCCTGATCGCCGTGGGCGTGGGTTTGGCCGCCTTTGCTCTCAGTCGTACCTGATTCGCTGCGGTTCTGCCAGGCCGGACGGCGGCTTGCCAGAAGGCGCCCCGTTAGCTCCGGCGCTGATTGCCGGACGCATAATTGACCGCCTAGCCTTATTTGTCGGCCGCCGCCGCGCCGGCGAAACGCACCGCGCGGATATCGTCCTCGGTACCTGTAGCCTGGCTCAATGGCCCGTATAATTCGGGGCGGCGGGCCCCCATCCGCCGCCGCCCGGGACAGTCCGCCAAACGCTGGGCGCGCAAATCCGCCACCACCATATCGTCGGCGGCCCGGGCGGTCTCGGCGAGGATATCGCCGTAGGGATCGAGAATCATGGCGTTGCCGGTGCGCACTTCACCGTCGTCGGGGCCAACGCCGTTGCTAAACAGGTGAAACAGGCCGTTGTCGTGGGCCCGGGCCGGCAACCAGCGCAGCAACCACTCGCGCCCTTTCGGACCGCGGATTTCGGCTTCGATAGGCGCCGGTTGGCGCTCCCGGGCCGCCCACAGAGCCGGGTCAATCAACCCCATAATCCCCGGACTGGCCGAACGGCAGCCACCGGTCTGATGCGGCGCCAGCAAAACTTCGGCGCCCATCAGGGCGGTGATCCGGGTATTTTCAACCAAGTTATTATCGTAGCATATCAATACCCCCACCCGACACCCCAGGGGTGTATCGAAAACGGTATAGCTGGCGCCCGAGGCCATATGCGGGCTGATAAAGGTGTGCAATTTGCGGTGCCGTTCCACCCGCCCTCCGGGCAGGGCGACGCAGTAGGTATTGTAGAGCCCCCCATCCGCTCCCCGCTCGATGAGCCCCGCTCCCACGACCATGGAATAATCGTTGGCCAGCTGACATAAGCGCTGAGTGGAAACCCCCTCGGGGACGACCTCGGCCAACTCCGCCACGGCCGCGGCGGACAGGCGGCGGACGTGCCAATAACCGGTGATGCACATTTCCGGGAAGGCGATCAATTCAACCCCCTGCTCGGCGGCGCGACGGACGAAATAGTCAATCCGCTCAAAATTGTACTGTTTATCTCCTGGACGGTGGTTGAATTGCACCGTCGCCGCCCGCACATCCCTTTCCATCTAGACCTCCTCGCCCTGGTCGCCGAGTCTAGTCCGCACGCTGTCGACTTTATCGGCCATGCTCTGGAGCCGATCCGTGCGGGTGCCCAGTTTAATGGTCGTAGAAATTCGCGGCGCCCCCATGCGGTGCACTTCCCGGTGGCATTGTTCGACGGCGGCGAAGACTTGATCCCACTCGCCTTCGATATTGGTCCCATAGGCGTGTAGATGAATCTCGAGCCCAGCTCGCAATAATATCCGCTCGCACGCCGCTATATAGGGAGAGACCGAAACCCCTACCCCCAGCGGCACCAGACACAGATCGACTATGACGCGCACGTCATCTCCTTCCACTACTGCGGCCGTTCGCTTGTGCCAGCCGTTGCGGACAACCTATGTTCTATAGGCTACGCTGCGGCAAAAAACACTTGCAAGCCACGTCCTATGCACACCGATCACCGCCGCCTCTTCGGCACCATTTGCATCCTCTGCTGGATCGCCTGGATAGCCTTAGCCGCCTTGGCCGCGGCCACCCTCCTTTTCGCCGGCGATGGCCCCTGGCTGCAAAAGGACGAAATACTCGGCCAGCTTATCGCCGGCACCCTGCTGTGCCTGGGCTTCCCCCTCGCCTTGCGCATCCTGCTGTGGGCGCTGGCCCGGGGCCATAAGCATTTATAGCAAGTCACCAAGCGATTATTCGCCCTGCTAACAGCGGTCCCAGATTTCCCGCACCAGATCCTTCAGCTTTTTGGCCTCTTCCCAGCGGTCGGACAATTCTTTCCCGTCGGCTCCCTGGATGGCGTAGGTGGGCGGGCCCAATTCAACGACAAAAGTCATGGTTTCCCCTTCCTCGGCGTGGGCCTTGAAATGGCGAAAGCCGTATTCCCACCAGGCACAATACAGATCGAGCCAGACTTTATTGTGGGGAAAGAAAATGGGCACCTGCACTTGCTCGCGCGAGGCGACGCGACCGTGAAAGGCACCGCAACGCTCGAGGATCTGCCGCATATAGGCCTCATTCTGCTCCGAAAGGGGCGGCCCAGCAAATTCGCGCCCGACCAGAAAATGAGACAGATCGCCACACAAAACCATATCGGGTATGGCATCGATTAGATCGAGGGTAAAGTACATATCCGTGGTCATGCGGTCGCGATGGGTCTCGATATACAGCGGCAGCCCCGCGGCCCGGGCCATATCGATGCAGCGGACGAGATAGGGCACGCCTAAAGCCACCTGTCGCGGCATGGGCATGGGCTGCAGATTGATGTGGGTAGCCCCCCCGTCTTTGGCCGCGGCGATATCGTCGACGAAATCCTCCGGGGTCCAGGGAAAGACGATATTGCTGCGCTTGAGACCGTATTTATCGACCAACGGCAGCATCGCCCGACGGTGCTGCCGCTCTTCCATGAGGAATTCGACGCCGTCGAAGCCGTCCTCGGCTATCTGGGCGACTTTCTCCTCCAGGCTCCACTCGGTTTCGCCGCCGTAGGGCAAACCGACCATGCCCCACAGCGATTGGTATACTTGCAAATCCATTGGCTGTCCTCTCTTTTTTAGCAGCACCGACCCGTTGTCCGGCGCCTGCCCGTTGTCTTTTTACACGCCGCCAAAGAAGCGAATTGTCGCCCGTCCAGTCAATTGTCTAAAGGAGGCTATGGTAAACAGGATCGGCCGACTACGACGCTCTTCTCGCAATCCAGGCAAAGCAATACCGGCAAAGGGACATTCCCCCTGCCGGCATTGCTCTGTGGTGCTTTTACTGGCCCCAGAATTCAGGGCGGAATTCGACCGCGTTAATAGCTTTGTTCCTACCGATTCCCTCTTCTTCCATCTCGAATTCGACAATGGTGCCGCGGTTTTTGTACTGGCCGAATATAGTATTGTTCACCGGCCCGCCCTCGGCGGTGCGCAGATCGGTGATATGCAGGAAGACATCCTCGCGGATGCTATCCAATCCCATCCCGGTCTGCACGGTGAGGAAGGCGTAGCCCTTTTCTTCGTTGACCGCGTGCATAATGCCGCGCAACCGTTCGGGCGCACTACGGTCCTCGGGCAAAAGATTGGGCACCATATAACCCAAGAAATGGTTATCGACTTCCTGGCGCAGCTTGGTGCTGGTATTCATGAAGGAGAGCAGATCGACGCGCTTACCGCGATTTTGCAGGGCCCGGACCAGGCGCAAAAAATCGCCGTCGCCGGTCCCCAGCATGACATAGTCGAGATTTTCGCTCTGCAACAAAGCATCCACCGCCAGTTCGAGATCGGCATCGGCCTTGGTGACGACTTGGCCCTCGACATCCCGGTAGTGCTGCACTTCCTTCAGCACCAGGTGGAATCCCTCGCGCCGCACCCGGTTGCGGTAATCTTCCTTTTTTTGCCGATATTCCAGATCGAGCCCTTCGCGCTCGTGGTTGATGGCCATATAGGCATTGGCCCGCAAAACCACCGCTCCCTGCGCTTCGGCCAACGCCTTGATCTGGCGGTACTGGATGGCGTAACCACCGCAGCGATTGAGATTCTCCATATCGAGAAATATACCCGCCTTGAGCAAGACCTATCTCCTCTCCTAATTTTTGAATTTTCAGCCCCCTAAATAACGGCGGCGCCCTGGGAATATCGCATATGTAGGCTGCCAGCAAAGCAAAACGGACCAGCGGCACAAGCCCATCAAGGCAGTCTCCACTGATCCTATGAATATATACCAACCACCGGATTTGCCAATGCACAACCGCAAAAGGGAAAGGCCCTCCCCGGCAGGCGCGATATTACCGGACAAGGCCCTCCTTTCCTATGGCCACAACCCTACCGGCAGACTTGCTCCTCACGGGCGGGCAAACGCCGGTGGCTTAACCTGGTTATATGGCTAAAACCCTTCCCGCCCTTGGGCCAGAAAGCGACCTTTCAGTCCTCCATATTACTCGTCTTCGAAGGATTTTTCAGCGGCGTAACGCCCCCGGTTCTTAGGCTTGGGCTGATTGTAGACCATCCAGGCCAATAGGCCAATTGCGGCGACCAGGACCAACGACATGGAACTAAGGCTTGCGACCATTTGCACAATTTCACGCATAATCGATCTTCCGGTTAGAGGGAAATTTTAGCATTAATATATCAAAATTTATGCCACTTTTACTCGCTACAAAAAAATATTCGTAAGATCAATTTTAACAGCATTTTATAAAATAAAAAGGAGGCGTGAAATAGCGCCGCCGCACACTATTTCACGCCCCCCTGTACAAATCCCTCAGTTTTTTGACTATTAGGACGCGAAATAGCACCGCCTATTGACACTCAGGGCGTTAAATATCACCGCGTTTTGGTGGTCTCTCAATGCCCAGTTTTTTCATCCGCGATCGCAGCGTCCCCTCGTTGAGCCCCAATAAAAGGGCCGCCCCGTTGGGCCCGCGGATGCGCCAATCGGTAAATTCGAGGGCCTTGCGGATATGCTGCCGCTCGACCACCTGCAGCGGCAAGATTTCCTCGGCCGGCAATGGCGTGTGGACAAAATCACGAATAATGATCTCGGCGGCTTTGCCGTCTTCGGGCTCCTTGCCGGCGAGCAGCCACAAATTGATATGGACGGGCATGGACTGGGAAGGCATGCAGGCCTCCCAATCGACCGGGGCGTGGTTGAATTCGCCAAAGACCAGCAAATGATCCGGCTCGTGGCCGTGCCAGGATTTGAAATCGACCCGCTGCCGGGTCCAGCGGAATTGGTGGGTGGTATAGGTCCCTGTCAGGTCAAAGCGAAAAGCCTGCTCTTTGCGCTGGCCCGTCTCCAAGGCGGAAGGATAGACCCCATACACCAAATTGCAGCTGGGCCCCTGGCTCTGCAAGTGCGGCAAATAGGCTATTTCAATATCTATCCCATTGGTGCCCGCAGGGCCCACCTCGGGCGGCGGATTGACGAATAGGCCGGCCACGACCTGGGGAGCGAGCAAATCGAGATAGCCCACCGTGCGCCAGGTGAACTGGCCGTAGCCGAAACGCTCGACGCTTTCCACCTCGGCGCAATACCAACGCTCGCCACTTTGCGCCAGGCGCAAATGCAGCCGCCCTTCATCATCGACCCACACCTGCTCGTCGCTCCAGTAATTGCGCCCGGGCCCGCGCATCTGGTCGGGTTGGTGCTTGACTTTCCACTCCAGCCCCGAAAAAGTGATGGTTTGCCCCATAATATACCGTCCGGCTAATTGGTGTATTTCACCGTCCCACGGCCGTCTACCTGATACCCCCAGCGGCGCAGATAGTGGGGCCCGGGCAAAAACTCATCGCCGGCGGCGGCCAAGCGCTGACTCAACTGGTGGTCCAATTCGGCCAATAGGGCCTCGTGCCCGGGTACGCCGACCAGATTGTCCAACTGGTACGGATCGGCCTGGTTATCGTAGAGCAGCCACGGCCCTTCCAAGGCCCGCGCATAAGTATGGCGCCGGGTCCGCAATCCGCGGTAGGAGCGCCCACCAACACCGGTCCACCACTGCCCGAAAGGATGGGGGCACTGCAACAAGGCCGCCCCATCCGAGGGATCGGCGCCGCCCTGCAAATGAGCCGAAAAATCGATCCCCTCAACTGTTTCGGGAATGGCCACCCCACACAGCCCTAACAACGTCGGCATAATATCGGGGATATCAATCAGCGCCTCGACCTCCCGCCCCGAGGCCCCCAGCAAGGCCGGATAGCGCAACAGGAACGGCACGCGGATCGATTCCTCCCACGGCTTCTGCTTTTTGTCCGTCCCCTGCGAGCCCAGCATATCGCCGTGGTCGGAAAAAAACAGCACCACCGTATTGTCGGCGATGCCGGCCTCCTCCAGGGTGCCCAGCAACTGCCCCATGCAATGGTCCAAGGCCGTGCAGTGGGCGTAATAACCGGCGATCCATTGCCGCGCCGTCTCGGCGTGGCTGGCCGGCACATTGGGCCGCAGCTCGATATCCTCGGGCCGGTACAGGGCCCGGTATTCCTCCGGCGCCGTCTCATACGGGGCGTGCGGGGGCCCCCACGACAAGACCAGCAAAAAAGGCTTCTCGTCCTCATCGCGCCCGTTGATATAGGCCTGGGCATCGCGGGTCTGGGCCTGGGCATCGTAGCCCTCCCAGCGCAATTGCTCGTCCGAGTCACCGGCGTAATAGGCCGAATTGTTGTAATCGTGGGTGCATTCGAGGACTTTCCAGTAGTCGAAACCCAGCCGCCGCTCGGGGGGGATATAATTGGACCGACCGTGGCCGTCGATATGCCATTTGCCGATATAGGCGGTATCGTAGCCGCCTCCGGCAAAAGCCTGTCCCAGGCTAACCGCCTGCTCGTCCACGTGTACATCGTTGACGAAAACCCCGTGGGTAAGGGGATACTGGCCGGTCAACAGCGAGGCCCGCGCCGGACTGCACACCGAACAACCGGAGACGGCCTGGGTACAATTGACGCTTTGTTGTGCCAGGACATCCAGATGCGGGGTCTGCACCTGGGCATTGCCGGCATATCCCAGATCCTGAGCCCGCCACTGATCGCCAAAGACCAACACTACATTGGGTTTATCGCGGCTCATAGTGCCCCTTTCTCTCAGCGCCGCCAGACGCTGGAGCGGATCTGTTCAATACCGGCCCGCAACGCCGTCCGGTAGAGCCACAAATCGCCGCCGTAGGCCAGGCAGCGAAAGCCCTCCTTCAAACGCTGCGCCCCTTCGTCGGGGTCGGTGGCCAGATTGGCGGCGGTTTTGCCGTGCCGCTGACAGGCCTCCACCGTGCGCTCCAAGGCGCGCAAAAAGCGCGGGTGCTCGAATTGCCCGGGAATCCCCATGGAAATGCTCAGATCGAAATTGCCAACCCAGAGCATATCGACCCCTTCCACGGCGGCGATAGCATCGACATTTTCCAGCCCCTGGACCGACTCTATCTGGCAGATGGTGAGGATCTCCTCATTGCTGCGCTCTATCTTGGCCGTCACCTCGCCCTCGGCGTAATCGTCGTGGGCAATCATAAAAGCGGCGCCGCGCTGCCCAACGGGCGGGTAGTGGGCCGACTGCTGGATCATGCGCGCCTGCTCCGCGGTATGCACCATGGGCACCATAATGGCCATGGCGCCGACATCGAGGACCCGGGCGATAAAATGGTATTGGGTCGCCGGTACTCGCACCATGGGCACCAGATCGGTCGGCCGTGAAGTAGCCATCAGGCGCCGGATGGTCTCGATACTCCACCCGGTGTGTTCCATATCGAACATAGCGAATTCGGCCCCGGCCGAAGCGGCCAGCCGGGCGATGCCGTCGGTGGGGAATTCAAACATCATGGTGCCGATGGCTACCCCCCCCTCGGCTAAGGTATGCTTCACTTTATTGCGTTTCATGTCCCTTTCAACGCCTCTTTAAAAGCCTATCCGGCTTCCTTCTCGACCACCGCCAGGCAATTCTCTGTTTCCCACAATTCCACCTTGACCAGCTCGACCCCTGTGCCCTCCAGCTCGGCGGGCCCGACCTGGTAGAGCAGATAGGCGGCCATATTCTCGGCGGTGGGATTGGCCTCCATAGTAAAGCGCTTCTGGCCGGGCACGCTTTCCAGGGCCCGGGCAACCTGGTCGTCGTCGTCTTTGTGGATGAAACCGTGGTCCCACTGGTCTTCGATCCAACCGCCCAGGCGCTCTTTTAAAACACTGAAATCGATCACCCGGCCCACCGAGTCCAGGGAAGGGGCCCGGGCGTGCAATAGGGCGACGTAATTATGCCCGTGCATAAAGGCGCATTTGCCCTCGTGTCCAAGCACCCTGTGACCGGCGCAGAATTGAATCCTTCTCACCGCCTGTATAAGTCCCATTGCAGACCTATCCTTTCGCCAAATCGCCTACCGCCTGGCTGGCGGCCAGAAATAACATAGGCACAAAATCCGGTCTAGGACCAGCCCTTGACTCTCTCATAACGCCAACCGGGCCAAACCAGGACGGCAAAATCCCTGCTCCGCTCCCTCGCTCAAGTGCAGGGAGGGGGCTTTGCCGAACCAGCAGATTATTAATGGGGCCGATTATTTCGCGGCGTAAAATTACTGCTTGACAGGGTTTTCAAATTCATGCCATCATTACTGAACATTTGTTCAGTACAAATTTTCAACCACCGAAAGCCCTATGTCCTACGCTCCCCAAAATCTGCGCGCCACTTTCGCCGCCCATCCTTTCTCCGAAGCCAATATTCTCCGGCGCCTGCAACACCGCCGAGGCACTCTAGATAATCTCACCGCTTTCGATCTGGCCGCCGACCGGGCCACTGAGCTGACCGATCAAAATCACGTCGGTGGCGCCGCCTTCGTCGACCAATTGGCCCGCGCCGCCGGGGCTGCCCCTGGCTGCCGCGTACTCGATTTGGGCTGCGGCCTGGGCGGGGCCAGCCGGCTGTTGGCCGCCCGCCACGGCTGCCGCGTCCACGGCATTGATCTCAGCCCCAAACGCTGCCGCGAAGCCCGCAGTCTCAACCGGCGCGTAGGCCTGACCGACCAGATCGACATCCAGTGCGCCGATTATCTCTCAACGCCATTACCCGCCGACTCCTACCAGCTTCTCTGGGGCCAGGGCGCCTGGCTTCACCCCGCAGATAAGGACGACTTCGTGCGCCGCTGGGCCAGTTGCCTCGCCCCAGATGGCCGCCTCGCCTGCGAGCACGCCTGCCTGGCCCGGCCGCCTCGCACCCACGCCGAATCGAGCCAATTGGGTGAATTGGCCACCCTGTGGAATGCCTTTTTTATCACCTGCCGCCAATGGGTCGACCATTTTGCCCAGGCCGGCTTGCGGCTCTTGCAGGCGGTCGATCTCACGCCATCCTTCATCCGCTACTACGGCAAATTGCACCACCTGGCCCAGACCCACCTGGCCGCCCATGTCCCCCTGGCCGAACAACGCAGCTGGGACCGGGCCCGGGGCTGCGCCCAACAGGGCCTTATCGTCTACGTCCGTCTGGTTGCCGGTCGGTAAGCCTAACCTCCGGCAACCTCTGCCGGGCTTGGGATCGTCCCAAGCCCGGCGCCACACCGGCTGTATCTGTCCGGGCCCATAGCCGCCCTAACGGAACCGCCCCATCCATGAGGAGCAAGCAGCAATGGAACAAACCGCTGTCGAGAATACCGTCGTCTGGTTCGATATCCCCGTCCTCGATATTGACCGGGCACAAACATTCTATCAACGCATTTTCGAGGTTGAAATGGAGGCCGTGCCGGTGCCAGACGGGCAAATGGCCATGTTTCCCTTTAGCCCGGGTAGCGCCTCGGGCGCCCTGGTCCAATCGACCGACTACAAACCCAGTCTCACCGGCACCGTCGTCTATCTCAACGGCGGCGACGACCTGGCAGGCCCCTTGTCCCGCATCGCCGCTGCCGGCGGCTCGGTGTTGCAGGAGAAAACCAGTATTGGCGAACACGGTTATATCGCCTTCTTCCAGGATACCGAGGGCAACCGCATCGGCCTCCATAGCCCTGCCTGATCCCCATCTTTCTTAAGGGGCCGCCCCGCGATAGGGGCGGCCCTATCACCTACTGGCGCCATATACTGGCGCCTGTCTGAAAACCCATTTGGGCGCGGCGCCACGGTCAAGCTATTTTTCAGACAAACCCCAGCAAATATCCTGAATTTGTTGACCTGCCATACGGGTCCGTAGTACTATTGAGGCCGGCCAAATAGCGGAATGCTTGGACCTCCCTCCAAATAGCACACGCCGAAAGCCCGCCATGAACAACCAGGACCCGCCCCACCCCACCCCACCTCCGTCTTTTGAATTGGCCGGCCTCAGCATTGCGCAGTTGCAACAGGGCCAGGCCGACGGGCAGTGGAGCGCCGCCGACCTAGCGCGTCTGTATATAGCACGCATCGACCAACTCGACCGAGGCCCCGACGGCCTCAACGCCCTGCTCGAAATAAACTCTCAAGTCCTAGCCCAAGCCGCCACCCGCGATGCCGAGCGCCGCGCCGGCAAAGTCCGCTCCCCACTGCACGGTATTCCCCTGGTACTCAAGGACAATATCGAAACCGACGGCCCCATGCTGACCACCGCCGGCTCGCTGGCCCTGGAAGCCAGCCACGCCGGCCGCGACGCCTTTATCGCCCGGCGCCTACAACAGGCTGGGGCCCTAATTGTAGGCAAAGCCAATTTGAGCGAATGGGCCAATTTTCGCTCCAGCCGTCCATCGAGTGGTTGGAGCGGACGCGGCGGCCAGACCCGCAACCCCTACGCCCTCGACCGCACCCCCTCCGGTTCCAGTTCCGGATCGGGCGCGGCAGTGGCAGCCGACTTTTGCGCCGGCGCGGTGGGCACCGAGACCGACGGCTCCATTGTCGGTCCGGCCAGCGCCCTTTCCGTTGTCGGACTCAAACCGACGCTGGGACTGATCAGCCGCTCCGGTATTATCCCCATTGCCCACAGTCAGGATACCGCCGGCCCCATGGCGCGCTCAGTCGCCGATGCCGCCTTGTTGCTCAACGCCCTGGCCGGCACCGACCCACAGGACAATGCCACCACCCGGGCTGATACCCACTGCACCGACTATACAGCCGACCTCGATGCCGCCGCCCTCAAAGGGGCCCGCTTGGGGGTGGCGCGACACTTTTTTGGCTTCCACGAAAAAGTCGACGCGCTCATGGAAGAGGCCCTGGCCGCCCTGCGCGCCGCCGGCGCCGAATTGATCGACCCCATCGACCTGGCCCCGGCCGCAGACCTGGGCCGCGCCGAAAGCACAGTCCTGCACAGCGAATTCAAATACGACCTCAACGCCTATCTGGCCAGCCGCACCGATCTGCCGGTGGCCAACCTAGCGGAATTGATTGCCTTCAACCAGGCCAATCACGAGCGCACAATGCCCTACTTCGGCCAGGAGCGTTTTCTCCAAGCCCAAGAGCAAGGCCCCCTGAGCGAGAAAACCTATACCGAGGCGCTGGCCGCCTGCCGCCGACTCGCCCGCGCCGAGGGCCTCGATCGGTCCTTGAAAAAGGACCGGCTCGACGCTATTGTCGCCCCCACCGGCGGTTTGCCCTGGAAAACCGACCTGATCAACGGCGACCACTACGGCGGCGGCGGCTGTTCCCAATTAGCCGCGGTGGCGGGCTATCCGCATATCAGCGTCCCGACCGGCTATATTTTTGGCTTGCCGGTCAATCTCTCCTTTTTCGCCGGCCCCTGGCGCGAGGCTCATCTGCTGCGCCTGGCCTACGCCTTTGAACAGACCGTCCAGGCCCGCCGGGCACCGCGTTTTCTGCCCTGTGCCGAGATCTAACTTTAGCGATCAACATCCACCGACAGCTCTGCCCAGTAGAGAAAATCTAACCGCTCACCGAGAAGGGAACAGCCATGTTCGATCTGCTCTTGCAAGGGGGCCATCTCATAGACCCCAAGAACAACCTCGACGGCCTCCACGACCTAGCCATTACCAACGGCAAAATAGCCGCCGTCGATACCGATATCCCCGCCGACCAAGCCCGCCAAGTCCTCGACGTGACCGGTCTCTACATCACCCCCGGCTTGGTCGATATTCATACTCACATGTACGCCACCCCCGGCTGGAGGGACGCCTGGGGCGGCGACAACAGCATCCTCCCCGACGGCTTCTCCTTTCGCAGCGGCGTCACCACCATGGTCGATACCGGCAGTGCCGGTTGGCGCACCTTTGAGGATTTCCGCCACCGCGTGCTGGATCGCTTCCATACCCGCACCTTCGCCTATGTCAATATCGCCGGCATGGGCATGGTATCGACCGATCTGGAGCAGAATGTGGCCGATATGGATATCGACCGCACCGCCGCCATCATGCGCGAACACGCCGATGTGGTGGTGGGTTCGAAGACGGCGCACTACAAAGGCCCTGAATGGGTCTCCACCGACCGGGCCCTGGCCGCCGGCAAAAAAGCGCAGATGCCGGCGATGATCGACTTTGGCCTATTCCCCCGAGAGCGCCCCTATTACGAGTTGGTGACCCAGCGCATGGGCGCCGGCGATATCAGCACCCATATGTTCCTGGGTGATATTCCCTGGATCGACGAATCCGGCAAAGTCTACGACTATCTGCACCAGGCGCGGCGGCGCGGTATTATTTTTGACGTCGGCCACGGCGGCGGCAGCTTTTATTGGCGCAACGCGGTGCCGGCCATTGAGCAGGGCTTTTACCCCGATTCCATTTCCACCGACCTGCACACTCTGTGCATGAACGCCGCAATGATGGATATGACCAACGTCATGTCGAAATTTTTGGCGCTCGGCCTGCCACTGGAGGAAGTGATTCGCGAGTCGACGATCAACCCGGCCCAGGAGATCAACCACCTCGAACTGGGGCATCTCAGTGTCGGCGCCGTTGCCGATGTAGCCGGTCTCAACATGCTGGAGGGCGATTATACCTTCCTCGATGTGCGCGGCGGGCGTTACCCGGGCAAACAGCGTTTGCAGTGCGAATTGACCTTGCTGGGCGGCGAGGTGATGTGGGATTGGAATGGGCGCACCGGGGTTGATTACCGCGAATTGGGGGAGACTTATGGGGTACGCAATCCCGAGGGGCTTATTTTGCCGCCGGCTGACTAATTGCAATATGGTCATCACTCGGATGGTCCGTGGGGGATCGGCTATTGGGGGATGACGAGTCTGACGCTCACTCTCGGGCTTCGCCCTCCGAGGCCACTCCGACCCGCCCACCCTTCGGGCGGGCACCCGGGTCGGGTGGAATCCGCTTTCAGCCTCATCATCCCCCAATAGCCTTGGCATAAGTATCGGTAGAACAACGAATTTGACGAATCGATAATTATGACCAACTTTCGGTTAATTGGCTTAACGAAAGGCCCCTCATGGACCTCATCGACCCCAAAACCCACCGCCAGCTCTTCCTTGACGACGGCGCCATCGACTCCAAAGAGCGGGTGCGCCAAGTCGTCAATCCACCGACCAAGCACGGGCCCCTCATCAACGGCGGCATTCAGAGCCGTAGCGCCCCACTGTGGAATCCGGAGAAACAATGCTGGGAGTGGTGGTATATGGGCGAGCAAATCTACTACGCCACCTCCACCGACGGCGAACATTGGCACAGGCCTGAATTAGGCCTGTATGAATGGGAAGGCTCCAGCGCCAATAATATCGCCTGCGATCCCAAAGGCCCGCGCCTCTACCATATTATCCGCGACGAGCGCGACCCCGATCCGCAGCGGCGCTACAAGGGTCTCTTCAGCTCCAGCGATCGCCACCTGGCGGTCTCGCCCGATGGTTTTTCTTGGACCCAAATAGACGCCCCTTCCATTCCCAGCCAGGACGAATCGCAATTCACCTGGGATCCCTATAGCCAACAATTCCTCGCCCTGGTCAAACAGGGCACGGAGTGGGGCCGCTCGGTCTTTTTATCGACCAGCCGCGATTTCACCCAGTTCAGCAAGCCCGAATTGATTTTTCACAGCGACGAAATCGACCAGGAGAATCGCCGCCAACGCGTCGCCGAGGTTATCTCCAACCCGGCCTATATCACACCGTTTCTGCACGACGACGAGGACTATATCGCCGAAGTCTACAATATGGCCGTGCTGCCCTACCAAGGCTTGTATATCGGCTTCCCCGTCCTCTTCAACCCTTTTGGCGCCATTCCTCCGCCCGAGACCAATTTCACCCGCATCAACCAAATAGAGTTGGCCGTATCGCGCGATTTGCGCCACTGGGAACGAGTCGGCGACCGCAACCCCTTTATCGGCCTGGAACCGTGGGACGGGCGCAATTACGGCACCAGCCAATTGCTCATGGCCGGGGCTCCCATCGTGCGCGACGACGGCGAAATATGGTGCTATTATAACGCCCTGCGCATGCCCGGCAGCCGCGAGCAATACCAGCGCCACAATCGCAGCCGGGAATTGTTCCGCCTCAACGTCCGCCACGAGCATTTCGAGGATACGGGCGCCCTATCCCTGGCCAAACTGCAACCCGACCGCTTCGCCGCCTTGGAAGCCGACCGGGCCGGCACCATTATCACCAAGCCCTTTCATTGGCACGGGGGTGATTTGTATATAAACGCCGAGGCGCAGTGGGGCGCCATCTACACCGAAATCCTCGACGCCGAAACAAAGCGCCCCCTCCCCGGCTACTGGGTGCCCGGTGAGCATCCACCGCCCTTCAGTCAGGATAGCACAAGGGGCAAAATCGCCTGGAAATACCCCCACGACGGGCATTTCGACAAACCCGTGCGGCTCAAATTTTATCTCGACCAGGCGCGGCTCTATTCGTTCTGGTTGGAGTAAAAAAGCTTGAGTTATTTGTCGAGAACATGATTCCTGAGAGATCAGCAGAAATATTGTTGTCAATGCTTATGTTCTTGTGTTCGACAGACACTTTATCTCCGGTTGGCGAATATCGGAAGCATATCAGCGCAGGTCTCCAACCAAATCTGTCCAGTTTTTTGGATCATGCCAACTATGCCAAATTCGTTTGCCGCATTGTCAATGTCGATTATGTCGTTGTATGCTTCCTATTTTTTTAGGGCTGATTAGCGTGCTTGCCAGAGCCATAAACGAGACGTTTTAGAATGTGGGCAACACCTAACCAGTCACTGCATTTCTTGTTGGCGCGTTCCCAGGCCATCGCCTCCGTTTACACCGAGCCGATCCGGCGAAAACTAATGGCGGTGGGCCTGGGGGTTGTCCTTCATCACAGGTTGCAATCAGTTAGCCGCCCGCGCACAGTCGCAAAGTCTTCATCGATCAATAGTTCTCCATCGCAAAAAATGGGTCGCAGCAAGTCTTGAAGGTCGCCAACCTGTGACTTTCGAATCGTGCTGATGTGCAAGCCGTCTGTCACTAGCGCTAGACGCCCGCGCTTCGACCGTTTGCCACTATCCGTTACAGGCTCCTTGTAAACGTCAGACCACTCATCGTTGATGCGTATTGCAGAAGCTTTCATCGCGAACTGCATAGTGTCACGATTTACGTTCTGCAAGAGCTCGCCACCCATTCCAAACGCAATGTTCTCGGCACTTAGCCTTTGCGTCTTCATCACCGCTAGGATTCGCCGGATCTGGTCTGGGCTAACGCCGTCTCCTTGGATGACACGAACGAACGGAGGTAACACACGATAGCCTTTGCTGTTTTCTTGATAGCCGAACCGCCCCATAAGCCTGCGTATGGACTCGCAAACGATTTCTTCCGGCTTACCGCTGTCTGGCCGAATAACCACGGTTCCCCCATTGCAGATGACACGTTCGCGTAGCTCCCCACCCCAAAGCTTGTCGATGGCCGCAAAAAGGTCGTAGGAATCGCTGACCACGGCCACTATCTTGCCGTCGGCGGCGAACCGGTCGAGCATATTTCGGTATGCGTCAACCTCCCGTTCACGGCCCCAGCAGGTGATTGTTGAGTGTTCGGCGGCGGGAATAGAGAAGCCCGGCATGTCTGCGTTGTAAAAATGGCGCAATGCTGTAATACCGTTGATCGTATCCGTGCCAAGAAAGTTGAGAAGGTGTGCAGCGCCGCCAATCGCGGCTGTTTCGCAGGAGCTTGTGCCCCGGGCACCGAAATCGTGGAGTTTGAACTCCAATCCTGCTGTCGAATCACCGGTTTCCTCGAGTGCTAGTCGAATGGTCTCCCGGCACTCGCGAGACCTCGTCGCGATAGTGGTCGGATACCAGACGGCACGCAACAGCGCCGTTTCGATGTAACTCGTCAACCAGGGGACTGCGGGGTCGGTATTGCGGGCCTGAACGAGTACGTTGGACACCGGCAGGACCGTCCCCTCTGGGACTGCCTCGATCTCGAGAGGAAGGAATCCGCCGTGAGTGTTGAGAATATGTGCCCAACCCGCACGATTAAACGGTACCCCATGGGCGCATAGCACGTCATCGGCTTCATCAATGTGCTCTTGGGTTATGGGGCGGGACAGATATTCTTTCAGAAACATCTGTATCCCGAAGAACACACTGTTTGCGTATTCTCCACCGCGAGATTCTATATAGCTGGAGACGACCTCCGCGCCGGGCGGGTACTGAAGGAAATGCGAAGTCTTATAGGAATCGACATTAAGTAATGGATTGATGTCCACGGGAGCTCCTCCTGTGAGATTGGGAACGCGGGTCTCTCCCTTGTTCCAAAAAATAGGTAATGGCTAGACGACCTGGCCCACCATCCGTTGGATAATAAAGTAATGGTCCTCGTACATTTTCATTGGATCGAGATCCGCGAGCGGCACCCAAAGCGCCTTTAAGGCATCATCGCTACCCTTAACCTTTGGGAGCGAGGTGTCAGGTCTTAGATGTATGTAAAACGCATGGGTTATCGTTCTGCCCCGGGTCGAGCGATAGGGATCATCGAACGCGCTTTGGTTAACGATTGAGCCTGCAAGTACTGGCACGGGCACTTTTATTTTCGTCTCCTCCTTTAACTCACGCAGCATCGAGTCTTTCAACGTTTCGTTCGCCTCGACGAACCCACCCGGGAGAGCCAATTGGCCTTTTCCGGGCCGAGCCCTACGCTTGACCAACAGAACGTGGCCAGACTGCACAACAACCGCATCGACTGTCAGAAAGGTGGGCTCGTACGGGGCGTCTTTCCAACGGGCCCGATAGTTCTGGATGAAGTTGAATTCATCCCGGAGTATCTTAAACACGTCGCTACGAGCATAGCTTTGCAGGCATTCGAGCACCGGCGTCGGGACCAAATCGCCGGCAAACGACTGACCCGATGTGCGGGAATCCGCCCACTTGCCGTTGTCAGAGCGGAAGATAGCCTCTCGAACGTCAGTTGCGTTCATGTGTTCGCCATCAACTACAGCGACTGACGACCAAGCGGGAAACAATTGTAGGTAATAGGATGTGTGGTCCTTTTCCTTGCCGATCAAGCCAATCCGCGGTTCCCGATGCGGTTGACTGAAATGGGCGGTCACGAGTCCGCTGACGCACTTCTGGACATTGGCGATCCAAACATCGTCGTTATAGGTCGCGTCCATGATCGGCGCAATGTGAACACGCCCATTTTCTTCCGCAGTTAATGTCGAGCGAATCATCTGCTCACGCTCCTTGAATGACCAAGGGTTGCGGATACATGCCGGCCGATGTGCCGAGCCAATCAGAATAATCAGTTGCCTGCCAACCTCGAGGGCGCGCTCGACGACGCGGGCGTGGCCTTTATGGAATGGCTGAAACCGACCGATGAAGACAAGGAAGTCGTGGTTTTGCTGCGACACAGTAAGCTCCTTACTGTAGATGGCGTTTGGTCTGTCCCTTACGCTATTCATAGTGTATAATATACACTACTATTCGAAAACGGCAAGCTAAAATTGTAACTTATGTATAAATATGAATTTCCGCGCCCTGCTGTGACGGTGGACCTCGTCGCATTTTCAGTCGATGGCGGACAACTCAGGGTCCTTTTGGTCCGCCGATCTACAGCACCATTCGCCGGTCGGTGGACATTACCTGGCGGCTTTGTCCACGATAACGAGCCCCTAGAGGCCAGTGCAACGCGCGTTCTCAGCGCCAAAGCTGAAGTCTCCGATGTGTATTTGGAGCAGCTCTACACTTTCGGGGATCCAAAACGCGACCCTCGCGATCGGGTTATTAGTGTTGCCTACTTCGCCATTCTCAACCCAAGCCAGAACTACGACGGCCCCGGCACTTGGTTCGATGTAACTGCGCTACCGGAACTGGGTTTCGATCACACGCATATTGTCGATACGGCGGTGCAGCGATTGCGCGCCAAATTGACATACTCTGACATAGGGTTCGTGTTCATGCCGGCAGAATTCACATTGGGCGAACTCCAGCGAAATTGGGAGACAATTCTCGGGCGCCCCCTCGATAAGCGCAATTTTAGAAAAGCAATCATTAGTAAAAAGCGGGTGTTGGAAACAGGCAAGAAATCCGTCGGTGGCGCACACCCGCCGGCAAAGCTGTACATGCTGGCGCACGACGTTGCTTCATGATGAGCACTTGAATGACAGATCTTGGCCGCCGAAATTTTGGCTATACGCGAGCTTGCCGTGAATTCACTACCGAAACCACCCTTTTTGTGCAAAATACAAGGCAAGCGAATTAGTTGATCCTTCCAGACACCGTCCGGGTCGTGTACTGGCGATTTGGATTATCGAGGACGACGATCCTCCTCGACTTGTGGCAGCGTTTCCAGTTGTATTTGATTGCACCCCTCCGGACAAAAAACTCACCCGTGGAGATGTGGGGACAGATGTGCGTGCGTACAAAAGCAGGACGCGGCTACGAGATTGGGCTCAGCGATGGAGTCGGCCAAACTGTGGCTCTTTTCACTACTGGTACTGATGACATTCGGCCCATCGAAGCGGGCGAACTCCTCCATACTCGACGCACGGCATAAATATTAAAACGCCCCTACGCCCGATACGTCATCTCCGGCCGCTGCTCCCAGCGGTACTGATCCGGCGCGCCCGTCTGCTCTGCCCAGACGCGGATCAAATCGACATCGGCCTGCTTCTCCTGCAATCGCCGCGCCACCCGCTCGGGGTCCCAGCCGTTTAGCACCAACTCGGTCAGTTCCGCCACAATATCCCGACAATCCGGATCCGCCCACCGATCCTGCCGCTCCTCTGGGTCCTGCGCCAAATTGAACAACTGCGGCCGTTGCTGCCAGTGATAGATCAGCTTCCACTCACCGTGTCGCACCATCCGCTGCACCTGGCCCTCGCGCAGGGCGTACTCCGAAAAAGCGATATCCTCCCACTCGCCGTCACCCCACAGCAAATCCAGCGCCGACCGCCCCGGCGAATTGGGCAAGGCCGGTGCCCCCAGCGCTTGCAGCATCGTCGCATTAATATCGAGTGCGCTCAGGACCCGCTCGCACAGCACCCCTTCCGGCAAAACACCAGGCCAGGAAAGTATGGTCGGCACCTTCACCGACTCCTCGTAAAACGTCCGCTTCATCCACAGGTCGTGCTCGCCGACCTGGTCGCCGTGGTCCGAGCTGTATACCACCAGGGTATTATCGGCCAGGCCGTTGTCGCGCAGCGCCTGCAAAATGCGCCCTATCATGGCATCCATCTCGGCCACCAACGCCCAGTACGCCGCCCGCCCGTTGAGCACCCATTCCTCGGGCACATCCTCCAAGCCGCCGTGCGCCCGCCACCAGCCAATGGCCGGGTGCAACTGATCGCCGAAGGTCTCCCTAACCTGGGGTGGGCCTATGCGTTGGCGGTAATAATCATACAAGGGCCGCCGGGCCAAATAGGGCGAATGCGGCAACATAAAGCCGACGCTGAGACTGAATGGCCCGGTATCCTGCCCGGCCCGCCGCTGCACGCCAACCTTATTCAAAAAATGTACCGTCTCCGCCGTCACATCCTCGTCGTGCACCTGATACGAGCCCTGCCCCGGTCCAGCCTGCTCTAAACTGGCCCGAGCCCCGCCTGGAGCCTCTCCCGAGCCGGGCCAATTGGACGAATGGTCGCCGACCGGCCTGTCGACATAACCGTGCAATTGGTCGGGCCCCACCGAGTGCATACGGCCAATCAGTACCGGCCTATACGCGGCCGCCCCCATCGCATGGGCCAGGGTCGGCACCCCCGAATCGAGGATCTGAGCGTTGGTCCACACTTCGATATCGCTGGGGTAGCGCCCGGCCAACATAGCCATCCGCGAAGCCACACAAACCGGCGAAGGGCAGTATACCTGAGTGCAGCGCACGCCACGGGCGGCTAACCTGTCCAAATACGGCGTTTGCACCAATGGATCGCCGGCGCACCCCATGATATAGGGATTGTGCTGATCGGAGTGGATATAGAGCAGGTTGGGGCGCTGAGGGTTGGTTTCCATGGGCCTTCCTTCTCCTCGACAAGTGAAAAAAATCAAACAGGACCCTACCACAAACCGTTGTAACTATAAGTATCCAAATATAAAGGCCGCCACTTAGGACTCATATCTATTTGCCGGAGAACAGGCTTTGACAGTAAAGTCAAAAAATTCAAAAATTAATCTAAAATCGTCAATAATTAGATATTAATTGTAATTTTTTCATTGACAGGATTCACGAATATCAAAAATATTCACAACGAACAAAATAATCTAAACTTTTCCAAAAAGAGAGATACCTCATGCTGCAAAAACTATTCGTTTGTCCAGGCGCCCCTCTTATAAGCGCCCTTTTCGCCCTCTTCCTGTTGGCCCCTTCCCAGCAAGCTCACGGCCACAGCGGCAATACCGCCCTGGCCTATCCAGTCAGCGGCCTCACCCTTGACGGCGATTTATCCGATTGGCCCGAGCTGGTAGCCTACCCCATTGCCCACGCCGATTACGGCGACCAACCCGAAAACTCGGCCGACCTAAAGGCCCATTTCCGCATCGGATACGACCTGACCGAAAACGCCCTCTATATCGGCGTTGAGGTCGAGGACCAATCCATCGTCATCGCCCCGGCCGACAGCAGCTCGTGGGACAACCAGGACGGCTGCGAACTCTATATCGCATCGCGCCACCAACCCGCCGCGTCCCCGCTCATCCAATACGCCCGCTACGGCGATCAGGACGATCAATACGGGCACTCCAACGACCAGCCCCAAGTGGCCGTCAGCCGAGACGACAACCGGCATATCTACGAATGGCGTATCGCAATCGACCAGCCCATACACGCGGGCCAATCGCTGGGCTTTGATATCTCGGTGGCCGATATGGATCAGGACAATAGCTTCTCCTGGACGGCCTGGAGCGGCGGCACGCAAAAACTGGCCACCCCCAATCGCGTCGGCGACGTGTTGCTGGTGGACCAGAGCGTGCAATTAGGGCAACTTACAGGTCGCATCGCCTGGCACCAACCCGCCGATACCCCCCTGCCGGCTCAGGTCCGCTTGCAAGCGCTTTTGCAGCCCTCCATGTGGACCCAGGCCAGCGTCGATTCAAGCGGATCTTACCGGGCCGAATTACCGGTGGGGCCTTATACGGTCCACGCCGCCGATGCCCCCGACCTACGCGTTGATACAGCCCCCCACGTCCACGCCCACATAGCCGCGGCCAGCACCCAGCGGGCCACCCTGCTCCGGGTCAGTCCGATGCCGTCGCCGGTGACCATTGGCGAAGAAGGAATCCTGCACGCCGATTCTATCGACCCAGCAGAAATCGACCAGGCCATCCGCGCCTATATGGATTTTTACCAGATCCCCGGCCTCTCCCTGGCCCTGATCAAAGGCGGCCAGGTTGTCCACCAGCAAAGCTACGGCGTCCAGAATGCTAACGGCGACGAGCCAGTGCAACCGAAAACACTCTTCGAAGCCGCCTCTATGACCAAACCCGTCTTCACCTACGCCGTGGCTCGCCTGGTAGAACGGGGTGTGCTCAGTTGGGATACACCGCTGTATACCTACTGGCCCTACGAGGATATCGCCTACGACGAACGCTACAAACTCATCACCGCCCGCATGGTCGTCTCTCATACCACCGGTTTCCCCAATTGGCGCTCCGGCCAGCTGGAGATTGAATTCGATCCGGGCACGCAATTCGGCTATTCGGGCGAGGGCTTCGAATTTTTGGGCAAAGTCGTGGTCCATCTCACCGGCAAAGAACTAGTCGATCTGATCCGCGACGAAGTCTTCACCCCCCTGGGCATGGACAACGCCTACCTGGTGTGGAACGAGACCGATGGCCCGCAAAAGGCCACCGCCCATACCAACGGCCTTACCCCGGTGGGCAAGCGCCAATGGGATAATCCAATGATGGCGGCCAGCCTGCACACCGACCCGGCCACCTACGCCCGCTTCCTGATCGCTGTCTCGCAAGGAGTGGGCCTGACTTCAGAAACCCTCGACGAAATGCTCACCCCACAGACCGAAATACCCGATGCCAATGCCTGGTTTGGCCTCGGCTTCAGCTTAGAAAAGACAGCGACAGGTCTGCGCTTTGGCCACGGCGGCTCCAATTTCGGCTTCACCTGCCAGTCGGCCTTCTATCGTCAAACCGATATCGGCTATGTGGTCATGGTCAATAACGACCAGGCCCATATCTTTGAACCGGAACTGCGGGCATTCTTAGTCACCGGCCAGGCCGATAGCCAAGATGAATAGGGCCCCTTCTGCCACTGAATCTGCCCTTCTTTCACCAGACTGCACAAAAGCACAGGGAGCCATTGGGCCATGCGCCTGATTTTCCAGACCGAGCGTCTATTCTTTCGCCGTTGCCGTCCCAGCGATTTCGACGCCCTCGAACCAATCCTGAGCGATCCGCCCACCATGCGCCTGATGGGCACAGGGCAGCCGCAGACCGACGCGGAAATTAGAGGCTTTCTCGACTTTGCCGAACAGCACCATCGCGAGTATGGCTTTGGCCCCGGTCTATTAGTCGACAAAGAAACCAATGCGGTCATCGGCGACGCTGGTCTGGTCTTTCACGATCAGAGCCAGCAGGTGGCAGAAGTGTATTATGTATTATCGCGACCTATGTGGAATAAAGGGCTGGCCACCGAATTCTGTCAGGCGGCGGTAGATTTTCTTTTAGCCCGCCCGGACGTCGGCTCGGTGCGGGCCACGGCCATGCCCGAAAATACGGCGTCTGTCCGGATGCTGGAAAAATCCGGCTTCCTCTTCCAGCACTACAACCAGCAGGCCAACCGGCGGGTCTATACAATCGATCGGGCGGCTGTTTTAACAGCCTTTGAGGATCGAGCATTGGGCCAGCGACAATGCTCGGACCCTTCCGGAAAAATTTCATAGAGCGAATTTAATCAGCAGAGCACAAGCCTTGGCCCATTCTGGTTGCGATTGTTAAACGGGTGCTGCAGCTTATCTGTCCCCTTGGAAAGGAAGGGATAGAATGCTGGTCACCGAATTACAACCCGACCTCGACCGCGCCACAACCGGAGCCAAGGCCGCCAATCTGGGCCGCCTCCTGGAGATGGATGCCAGTGTAGCGCCGGGTTTTGTCTTGACCCGGCAGGCCCTGGACCTATTCCTCAATGAAGCCGGCCTACTAGCCCAGATCCAAGACTTTATTGCCCACGCCCAAGACACGCCTCCTCAACAGCGGACGACAGCCTTCCACCAGCTACAAGCACAGCTGGCCACCACCCCGATTCCGCCAGCCTTAGGCGTTTCCAGAAAAATAAGCACTCCGCATCAAGTCGGCGTGGGTTCCATGTGGACAAACCACTTGGGTAAGGCCGGACACCGGACCCATCGCCGTTCCAACGCCGCCATAGCTTTGTGGGTTAAACGTTGGCCGGTCTGATAGGTTTTCTCGACCCACTGGACGATCGGATGCTGGCCGTTCCAGGTCATGGTTTGCGCCCAGTTGAGGACCGTATCGATTCGATCCAGCAGTTGCCCATTCCAGTGCTGTTCCAGGATTCCCCAGACCCGTTCGATCGGATTGTATTTACTGTGATAGGGCGGGTAATAGGCCAACTTAATCGTCATCTCAAAGGCATCCACCAAGTCGATGAGCCGCTTCATGAATTGGGTGCGCCGACTGTGATTCTCCGGTCCATTGTCCAGGTTGATCAGTAAGGTTTCGACCTGGGGGAAGCGCGCCCGATTTTTCCGCCAGAAGTCCTCCAGGCAATCCACGATGAAGTCACTGGTCACCCGAGAGGGGGTGAAATACAGACTCAGCTCATCCTTATCAGGCAGGAAGATCCCAAAGGGCGTTAGCTTCTCCTCTGGGTGAAAATCGTGATCGGCGGCCGCCACCTCGAAGCGTGCTTTTCCGCCTCTCGAAAAGGGGCCAATCAACACGGTGGCTTTGGCATCCAATGACAGGCGTAATACCGTCTCATCCTGGGCCGCTTCGGCATGGATCTGGGCTAACTGATCGAAGATGGCATCGGTTTGGGGGATCTTTTTTCGGCTGGCTCTTGCGCACCTTGCGTAAGTGGTAGCCCAAGTGATTGAGTTTCACCCGGATCGTTTCTTCCGTCGGCAAGCTCTCCTCCCGGTAGCCTTTCTGCTCGATAAGTTGCTGGCGGACCTGGGCCGCACTCAAGCGCGTATACAGCCGGGTGGTCTCAAAGGTCGGATCGGTTTGGCTTTGCCCCCCCGCAATCGCTTGAATATCTTCCAGCAGGTGGGGCAGATGGGCTTCGGCCGGTTTGCGTCCTCGGGCCCAATAGGCGTCCACGCACCGAAGGCCGCTCTCCAATTCGTGCATCCCTTTGCGGATGGTCTGGCGATTCCAACCCAGCACCGCTTCGGCCCGACGCTGCCCTCCCGGACCCAGACTCTTGACCACCCGGGCCATAAACTGCCGACGGTCGCTGCCTTTGAGCACCTGTGCCGTTTCGATATAGGTAACTTTCTCGGCTTCACTCAGTCCCATGGGCGATTCTCCTGGTTGGGGGAACCCAAGATAACCCAACCGCCCCTATGGAACGACTTTTTTATTGGAAACGCCTTAGTAGAGGCGGTCGCCCCCTTGGCCGACGCCTTGTTGGCCGACGCCCCATGCGGCCTTGTCGTCCGCTCCTCCGGCCTCTACGAGGATTCCGCCGCCGCCAGTTTTGCCGGCGTCTACGAGAGCTTTCTGGGTATTGTCAGCAGCGACCAATTATGGCGCGCCGTGCGCCAATGTTGGTGCGCGGCATGGGCCCCCCTGGCTCTGGAATATACCCGCCGTATGGGCCTGGAACCGCGCCCCGACACTATGGCCGTGCTGGTGCAACGGCAGCTGCCCGCCACCAGCGCCGGCGTTTTATTCACCGCCGATCCGCAAACGGGGAATCCTTGGCATTTCGTCCTCGAATCGACCCTGGGCCTTGCCCAGGACCTGGTCGGCGGTACCGGGGCGGTGCCTGCCGACCGCTTCGTGCTGGAATGGCACAGCGGCAAAATCCTCGATAAAGCGATCGTCGCCAAATCGACCAAGTGGATCGGCACCGCGGCCGGGCTGCAGAATATTCCATTGACCACGATGGAACAATCAGCCCCTTCGCTAAGCGACGGCTTGGCCGTTCGCATCGGCCAGCAAGCCCTGGTCTTAGATCGGTTCTTTGGCGGCCGCGTCGATATCGAATGGGTCGTGGCCGATCAAAACATCCATATTGTCCAGGTACGCCCCATAACCGCACTACCGCCTTTTTTCCCCTGTCGCCTTTCGCCTGCCGACGACCAAAGAAGGTGGCGCCCTCTTGAATACTGGCCTTTTAACTTTGCCGCCCCCGACGCCCGGGCGACCCCGCCGCTCTACCGGGATATCTTCGTCAGTCAACTGCAGGCCCGTTATTGGCCGGGTGCGGCAGCGGGCCAGGCGTATCCCCCCTTCTCTATCGAGCGGGATTTCAACGGCTACCGTTACCGGGCTGCTGCAAACTCCGTTGCACCGCTATCCGAAAAAGCCTATGCGGCAGTGCAGGAAGCCTACCTGGACCAGCACGAAACTACCATCCGCCAGACTTTCCTCGACGCCAAACAGCATAGGTATCCGGCCGTTCTTTCCAAAGCCAGCGCCCTATTGCAAAGCGCCCGTTCGCTGGGCCAATTGCTCGAGGGTTTTTTCTGGGTGCGCGATACTTTTGCCGACTTGCACGCCATAAGCGCTGGCCCGGCCCAATCGCTATTCGGCACCACCTATAATTTACTGCGCGACTTCCTGGAACAGCAGGCGCCGGACCACAACATTGACTCTTTGATCCAGGGCCACCACCCAGACTTGGAACCCTATTACCCGCACGCCCAGGTGGCCGAGGCGAAAAAACTTGCCCGTACCATAGAGCCGGGGCCCGTCCGAAGGGCCTTTGAAACTATGCAACCGGCGGCCCTAATCACCCATTTATTTGAAGAGCACGAAGCAAGTCCCTTTATGACGGCCTTTGCCGACTATTGCAGCCGCTTCGGCCTGTATATGCCCGATCACAGGACCGGCCTGGAAGCCGGGGAGCGCCATCGCGACGCGCTCAGTATGGTCCAAGACGTACTGCGTGATCCAGGCGAAGACCTAGCGGCTATGCAGATCCGTGCGATACAGCGGCGCCATGCTTGTGCCGGAGAAATACGCCAGACCCTGAAACGCCGGGCCCCTGGCTGCCTACCGCGTTTCGACAAACTCTTCGATTGGGCCTTATTCTGGGGGCCGGCCTTAAACGACCGCGGCTGGATCGGTCTGCCCATGCAAAAGACCTACGAATTGTGGTGGATGGTCCGGACGGCCCTGGTCGAAATCGGTCTGATCGACCAAATTGCCGATTTTGCCGACTTCACCACGGAGGATCTGATCTATATCGCCGCCGCGGAGAATATGGCCGAAGGACGTACCATTGGGCAGCGGCGGCGCCTGGAGCGCGAGGGCTACGAACGCTTACAGGCCCCCGACTACCTAGGTGCCCCACCGGCAACTCCGATAACACCAACCGATGCCGCCGCACAACAAATCGCGCCGCCCGATACCCTGACCAATGGACAATCCCGGTGCCTGACCGGCAAGCGCAGCGTCCCCGGGCGATGCAGGGGCCTGGCCTTCAAGATCGACACCCTGGAACAAGGTGACCGGGCCGGCCACGAGCACGTCCTGCTGCTGTGCCGCCCCCTGCAACCCAATGCCGCCAAAACGCCGTTGCTATTTTCTTTGATGCTGCGCGTCCAGGGTCTGGCCATTGTCGAAGGCCCGATGATGTGGATGCACCACGTGGCGCAAATCGCCCGCGAGTGCGGCGTCCCCATCGTCCAGTTAGCCGACGAGCAAATCGCCCGGATCCCCGACGGCGCCGAATTGTCGCTCGACGGGGCAGCGGGCACCGTGACCATCCACACTTAGCCGCCGATGGACCGCCAGATTTTATAGGGACCAGGCGCTATTTGCCAGGTCGCCCGTTGTACCTCTTTATATTCAAGCGCCCAATCGTCGCCATTCCACGGAGCTAGACCATGCACCTCGGCCTCAAATTCAGCATCGACACCCTGACCCGCGACAATCTCCAATACGCCCAGCAAATGGGCGTCACCCATATTGTCCTGCACAGCCCACGTCTGGGCGAGGCGGGCGTCCTCGATTACGTCCAACTATTGCAAATCAAGAAATTCATCGACAGCTTCGGCCTTGAACTGGTCGCCATCGAAAATTTGCCCGGCGACCATATGAAGCCCATCGCCCTGGGCGCCCCCGACCGCGACGGCTATATCGACAATGTCTGCACGTCCATTGAAAATATGGGCAAGGTGGGCGTGCCCATCCTCGGCTATTATTTCCATTTGGCCGGAGTCTCGGGCCATTGGCGCGTCTATACGAGCGGCGGCGGGCGCGGCGATGCCGGCCTCAAAAGCTTCGATTACGACCTGGTCAAGGATGCCCCCCACGTCGAAGGCGCCCCGGTCTCGGTCGAGGAAATGTGGCAGCGCCTGGGTTATTTCCTCGAACGCGCCGTGCCCGTGGCCGAACGGGCCGGGGTCAAATTGGCCGCCCACCAGGACGACCCGCCGGCCCCCACCCTCTTTGGCACCGGCCGCCTGCTCACCGACCACGACGCCATGCAGCGGCTTATCGATTTGGTGCCCAGCCCCAATAACGGCCTTGAATTCTGCCAGGGCACCGTAGCCGAAATGGGCCCCGACAAAACCATCGACGCCATTACCCGCTTCGCTTCCCAGGACAAGATCTTCTACGTCCATTTTCGCAACGTACGCGGCCAATTTCCCCGCTTCGACGAGGTTTTCATAGACGAGGGCGACGTCAATATGATCGCCGCTCTCAAAGCCTATAAAGAGGCCGGCTATACCGGTGTTATCACCCCCGACCACACCCCGCGCGTAATCGGCGACAAGGGCTACGGCCACCGCGGCCGCGCTTTTGCCCTGGGCTATATCCGCGCCGCCATGCAGGCCTTAGACCTGCTCACCTGAGAAAGAGAATTCGATGAATCAACGTCCCCTGGGCCGGACCGACCTACAGGTATCCTCCGTCGGCATGGGCTGCAACCGCCTGGCCGAAAGCGGCCCCGACGCCCACTGGGAAGACCTGGTGCGCCAGGCCGCCGATTGGGGCGTGACGCTGTTCGACACCGCCGAGGCCTACCAGAAAGGCGCCAGCGAGACGATCCTGGGCCAGGCCATCGGCCACCGCCCCGACGTCTATATCGCCACCAAAGTAGGCGGCAGCGCCGGCAGCGATTATTCCCCCCAACGCATCCGTACAGCCTGCGAGGCCAGCCTCAAGCGTTTGCACCGCGATAGCATCGATATCTATCAACTCCACAGTCCCCAGCGCCAAGTACTGGAACAGGGCGATTGGGCCGATACCCTGGCAGACCTGCACAAAGCCGGCAAAATCCGCCTGCGCGCCGTGGCCATCCGCAGTATCGATGACGGACTCTGGCTCATCCGCAACGGGCTGGTTGAAGTGTTGCAGGTCACCTATAACCTGCTCGAAACCTCCATTGCCGACGAACTGTTGCCTTTGGCCTTAGAAAAAGGCGTCGGCCTCCTGGGCCGCATGCCTCTGGCCCAGGGCGTCCTCACCGGCAAATTCCAACCCGACCAGCCCATTGCCAGCGACCACCGCGCCAGCCGCGCCGGCGAGCAATTGCAAAAGCGGTTGCAACGCACTGAAGCACTCAAACCCCTGGGGGCCCAATATCCGGGCGGTCTGACCCGGCTGGCGCACCATTTCAGTTTGTCGCACCCGGCCATTTCCTGCATTATTCCGGGGGCCCGCAGCCGCGAGCAACTGCAACAGAATATCGCCGCCGCCCAAGCCGCGGAATTGACCGAGGAATGGCGCCAGCGCATCACCCAAATACAGGCCGGCTGGAGCGCCTGAGCAACCACGCCTATCATGAAATGTATAGATCCGCATCTCTAACTGCAGGTAACTGGGAGCCGTGCCAACAGAAGGTCAGATTACAGATGGGTGATATACGAAGACACGAGATGTTCACGCGTTTCATTAGCAAAACCTTCCCGTGGGTCCAGGAAGTGCTCATCATTGCAGACGGCAAGGCACAGATTGCCCGCAAGTTAGCTGATCGGGAGAAGAGGGTTCGGGTCATCGAGGCAGATCCCCGCTATGCGGGGCAACCACATCCGTTGATTACTTACGAGAAAGATTGGTTCGATCGGGACACCCCTGTGCATGAACAGTTAATCATAGGAATGCATCCCGACGAAGCAACTGCTGAGATTATACTCGCGGCAAACAAGAATAAGATTCCTTTTGCCGTAGTTCCGTGCTGTGTGCTTGGGCGCGAAGCAGAGGGGGTGCGAAATAATTTCTTCGCCTGGATAAAAAAACTGAAGAGCTTAGCCGAAGAGTGCCAAGAGAAAGAGCTCAACATAAACGGAAAGAATCTTGTTCTCTACAGACGACGGTAGGTTTCTTTTGGAAAGCCCAATGAAAACTGCATTTTTCTGCCCTGCTCCTGGATCCCCTAATCCCGCCGCACCCCGCGCAGAAAAATCCGCATAATCACATCGACCATATCCTCGGCCTTGAGCCGCTCTTGGCGGTTGAGCATGGCCGAACGCACCATATCGCGCAGGATGCGGGCCTCGGTCTTGAGGTGGTGAATCTCAAAGACGCCCTGGTCGGCCCCGCTTTGCAGGATGGCCTCAATGGCCTCAATCTGACGGCGGCGCTCGGCCCGCCAACGGCTGCGGTATTCGCCCTTGCCGGTCTCGCTCTTGCTGTCCTCCACCGACATCAGCTTAAAGAAAAAGCGGTTCTGCTTGAAGAAGGAGACAATCGCCTGCATCGCCGAGCGCAGCTTTACCTCCGGATCGGCGTCTTCGGCAACGCGGTTTTCAAGGCGGTCGTTGAGCTGTGAAATGCCGTCGAAAACCACGGCGAAGTACAACTCCTCCTTATCGGGAAAATACGTATACAGAGTCCCTTTGGCGACGCCGGCCTCCTGGGCAATATCGTCCATGAGGACCTCGTCAAAACGCCGGTCGGCGAAAAGCCGCGCCGCACTGCCGAGAATTTTACTCTGTCGTTCGGCTTTTTTCATGCCGTTACCCTCGCTGTTGACTCCTGCATTTGTCAACAGAAATGATGCTGTTGCCGAATTCTACGCGGCGAAAGCGGCCAGCGGTGATGTGCGGGTTTCGGCCCGTGGCTTTTCCTCCAGCCAATTGAAGACCCGTCTCAAATTCATTGCGGCGGCCGTAGCGACATGCTGGAAATGGACTTTCGCCCGGCCGCGATACCGGGTCCGTCGCATACCCAACCCGCCCACCGCTTGGGAGAGCGTCCCTTCGATCCCGGCTCGAGCCTTATAGCGCTCTTTGAAAGGGTCCTCCTGCTGGGCCTGGCGCGTGGCTTGGACGGCTTCATGCTCGGCCTGGGGTTGCAGACTTAAACTGCGGCCTACCGTACTGTGGGTACACTGGGCACGGACCGGACAGGCCGTACAGCTTTGGGCGGGGAAAAGGACCCGGATCACGGGGTGCTCGTGCCGATCTCGAGCCCACTGCCAGTAGCGATTGGTGTGGCCTTGGGGGCAGGTCACCCTTTCCTGGGCCCAATCGATGTGGAAATGGGTCAGGTCAAAGCCTTGATCGGCTTCGGCTTGCCAACTGGTATCGGGTCGGACCGGACCGAGTAATTCGACGCCAAAGGTGTGCTGGCTTTCGACCAAGAGCGGCCCACTCACATAGGCGGTATCGACCAGGTGGGTGGCCGGCAGCAACCCCTCGGCTTGTAAGTGCTGATGGATTGGCTCGGTGACCAGGGCATCCTGCTGGGGGGCTGGTCGGGTTTCCACATGGGTAATCAGATGGGGCTGATCCGGGTCACAAGTTTCCGTCATATGGACCTTGTAGCCCACCCAGTGGGTCGCCCGTTTACTGGCTTGACGGGCTTGGGGATCATAGGGGGAAACAAGGCCCTCGCTGGCCGGAGGGGTTTCGGCCTCGGTGCGCCAGCGGAGGGCGTCGTCGATTTCGTAGAATTGTTGCACCCAGATCTGCCGCAGCGTTTCAACAGCAGGCACCACCTGGAGTCCAGACCAGCGGGTATCTTGGTAGATCCATTGGAGGAGCGTGCGCCCATCCAACCCGATGGTCTGGGCCAGCCCTCGCCGACCCGCTGGATCGGCGGGCAGTCGATAATCCTGGAGCGGTTGGCCATAGCGCTCAAGCCACTCGATGGGTACGCGTCCCTGGAGAAACGGCGGGGCGGCTTGGGCGAGGGTATTTAACACCTGGCGGACCGCTTCGCCGACTAATTCGACGCGATTTAAGGTGCGGATGGCCCCCAGAATATGCGTCGAATCCGTCCGTTGCTGGCCGCGAGCGGCCACCCAGCCGCGTTGGCTAAATACCGCCAACAGGGTGTCGAAAAGCCGACGCGTGGCCTGCTGCTGGATGAGCCGCCGACGAAACTTGCACAGCACTGAAAAGTCGAAGCCGGCATCACTCAAAGTCAGGCCCAACGCATATTTCCAATCGATGCGACTGCGCACGGCATCGGCGGCTTGGCGGTCGGTCAAATTCTCGGCAAACTGCATGATGGTCACCAAGGCTAAGCGCCAGGGATCTTCGGCCGACTGGCCTCGACGCGGAAAGAGATCGGCAAACTGAGGATTTTCATAGATCGTGCCCAATTCATCCCGCATCTTCATGTAGATACTGCCTTTAGGAAAGGCCGCTTGGGCAATGCGGACGGTCTCTTCCGGCACGGGCTCAATCGGTCGCTGGGACAGAGACATAGACCACCTCGGGGAGAAGGGGGAGAATGGACAACGGGAAATTAGTGCTCTATGATAAAGGCCTCCCTGAATTCGGCAACAGCATCAGAAATATAGACAATTATGGGCCCATGTACTAAGCTCTTATTTTTCCCCTTCGGCCTGCAGCGAAGATAAATCGCCCAATTTGCGCAACGAGGGAAAGAGCCCGGTCCAACTGGCCACCACCAGCAGCGTACCGATGCCGCCGCTTACCACCGAAATCAGCGGCGAATAAAACTGTGCCACGGCCCCCGACTCGAAGCCGCCCAATTCGTTCGACGAACCGACGAATATATTATTGACCGCCGATACCCGGCCGCGCATATGATTGGGCGTACTCATCTGCACCACCACGTGGCGGATGACCATGCTGACATTGTCGAAAGCGCCGGTGAGGGCCAGGGCCAGGCAAGACAGCCAGAAATTGTCCGACAGGCCAAAGACGATAGTGGCCAGGCCAAAACCCGCCACTGTCCCCAACAGGACTTTGCCGGCCTGGTTAATAGGGGGCAGATAGGCCATGGTCAGGGCCATAAGGCAAGCCCCCACCGCCGGGGCGGCGCGCAGGGCTCCCAACGCCTCCTCCGGCGCTAACCCGACGGCCCCAAGATCGATGATATCGCGGGCAAAAATGGGCAGCAAATAGACCGCCCCGCCCAATAGCACGGCGAATAAATCGAGTGAAATGGCGCCCAGGACCAATTTGCGCCGCCAGACGAAAACCAGCCCCTCGGCCACTTGCGCCAACATCCGGCCCCGGGCGCTGCGCGGGGCTTGAGGCAGGCGGATCCAGGCCAGAAAAACGATAAAAGCGGCCGACGACAGGGCACTTAGCAGATAGGCCGCCTGAATATTAAACGTCAGGATAATCCCGCCCACCGCCGGCCCGCCGATGCCGGTGACCTGTTGCAGCACTGTGCGCCATTTGACCGCGTTTTCAAATTGTGCCTGGGGCACCAAAAGCGGCATAATGGCCGAGCGCGCCGGCCACCCCAGACGGATAAAACAAGCATCGACGAACAAAATTAAATACATCCACTCGACGTCCACCTCTCGCCAACTGGCCCAGGCCAACCCCAGCGATGCCAAGGTCGCCCCCACCAGACTCAACATCATCAGCTTGCGGCGGTCGAAGACATCGGCCAGATAACCGGCCGGCAAGGTCAGCACCAGCATCGGAATGGCCTGCATCAAACCGACCCACCCCAGATCCCAGGCTTGGCCGGTGCGGTCGTAGACTTCCCAGCCAATGGCCAAGCCCTGGGCGGCGGTCCCCATACTGACCAGTGTGGAGGCAATGAGAAAGCGGCGAAAAAGCACTATGCGCAGGGCGGCGAAAGGATCGTGGACCGCGCTCACGCCGGATTCTCCAGGGCTTCGAGCAGTCGCTGCGGCGTAAACGGCATCGCCCGTAAACGGGCCCCGCAAGCAGCGTAAACGGCATTGGCAATAGCCGCCGGGGTGGGTCCCTGGACCGCTTCACCGCAGCCGCGACTGGGCTCTCCGGGCCGATCGATCAATACCGTCTCGACCCGCGGCGCCTCGGCAAATCCCAATACTGGATAGCTGTCCCAATCGAGACTGCGAATTCCCTTGGGACCACAGCGCACTTCCTCTTTGAGGGCCCAACTGGCCGCCTGCACGGCGCCCCCTTCAAGTTGATTGGCTAAGCCATCTGGGTTGACGATTTGGCCGGCATCGGCGGCAATGAACAATTGTTCCAGTTCGATCTGCCCACTACTCCGATCGACCCGCACCTGGGCGGCCACGGCGGCGTAGCATTTAGCGTTTTTATACTGGGCAAAAGCCAGGCCCAAACCGCGACCTGGCTCGGACTTCTGCGGCCAACCCGCCTTTGCGGCCGCCGCCCGCAAGACCGCCCGGGCGCGCTCGTCGGCCAGATGCCGCAAGCGAAATTCAAGCCCGTCGCATTGGGCAACCAAGGCCAGCTCGTCGATAAAAGATTCAATGGCGAAAATATTGCCGCCGGCCCCCAGCCCGCGCAACGCCGACACGCGCAACGGACTGTCGGCGACGAAGTGTTTGACAATGCGTCGGCGCGGGAAGTCATAGAGAGGATCGGCGTTGCGGTGAATCCCCCCGTGCGAGCCCCCACCCGGTCGCGGCGGGGCCGGAGCCCAAGGCGCGGCCAGATGCGCTGCGGCCAATAGATTGGAATGCCCCTCCATACTTCGGGGGCGACCGCTGTGGGTATAGCTTTTCACTTCGTGGTGCCAATCGGCCACCTGGCCGTGCTCGTCGAGACCAGCCTGCATATCGACTACCATGGCCGATCCGTAGGGCTCCCAACCGTGCTCGTCGGCCCGCGACCATTTGAGCAATAGCGGCCGCCCTTCTACACAGCGGGCTAACAACGCCGCATCCAAGGCCGCATCGTCGGCGCCGTTGTGGCCATAGCACCCCGCCCCTTCTAAATGGCGCACGCGGACCCAATCTGGTTTGACTTCCAATACCTGGGCCAGCGACGCCCGCAGCGGGAATACCCCCTGAGTATGGCTCCACACCTCCAGACGGCCCTGCCGCCAATGCGCCAACGCCGCCGAAGGGCCCAGCGAAGCGTGCATGATATAAGGGCGACTGTATTGCGCCGCCAGGGTCGGCGCCCCGGCCAGGGTCGGCTTTGGTGGTACTTCTCCTTCTCCCGCGACCCCATCTACTACCAGCAGGGCCCGACTTGGACTGGCCCTTAGCTGCGCGCTGATTTCGGCGCTATCGGGCAGCGGCTTGGGCGGGGCCCAGCGCGCTGTGGCCGCCAAGGTTGCGGCCGCACTAACGGCCTGCTCCTCGCGCTGGGCGACAACACCGAGAAAAGACCCGTCGCGGACTATTTCGACCACACCGGGTAGGGCCCGGACGGGTTCCAAGTCGATGTCTTCAAGGCGGGCCCCGTATCCGGGGGGCCGCACCACCCGGCCGTGCAGCATGTCCGGCCTTTCGAGGTCCTGCACGAAAACGGCCCGACCGGTCACCTTCTCGACCAGGTCGACTCGTTCGACCGACTGCCCCACTACGGTATAGGCGGCCGGATCTCGGGGCTGTACAGGCAGCCCTGGGGGGAAGGGCTCCGCCTGCATTAAATCCCAGTACGATACACGCTGGCCATCGGGTCCGTGCACGGTTCCATCGACGGTGCGCAGCCCCGCCGGCTCGACCTGCCAATGCCGCCCCGCCTGCTGCACCAGGTATTGCCGCGCCGCCGCCGCCGCCCGCCGCACCGCACCGCCCACCGTTTCAATAGAATTGCTGCCCGCCGTATAGGAGCCATCGGCGGCCACTCCGGTATCGGCCCGGACAACGTCGATGCGATCGAGCCCAACAGCCAACTCCTCGGCGGCGATCTGGGCCACGGCCAGCTTGATCCCCTGACCGATTTCGACCTTGCTCATAAAGAGCTGGACCCGCCCTTCCGGTCCCAGACGCAAAAAATCGTCAATGTCCAACCGCTCCTGATTCAACCGCCCATCTCCTCGGCCGCCCGCTGCACGGCCTTAATGACGCGCCCGTACACTCCGCAGCGACACAAATGCACCCGCAACTCTTCCCTGATCTGCTGCTCTGTCGGCCTGGCGACCCGATCGAGCAACGCCTTGGCGGCCACGACCATACCCGCCGTGCAATAACCGCATTGAGCCGCATTTTCGGCGATAAAAGCCCGTTGCACAGGGTGCAGTTCCTGGCCGCCCAGCCCTTCTACTGTGACCACTTGCTGCCCTTGTACCTGCTCTACCGGCAGACGACAACTAGGCACGGCACAGCCATCGACCAGCACCTTGCAGGCGCCGCACTGTTCCAAACCGCAGGCCAATTTGGCCCCTTTCAAATCCAGGTCGTTGCGCAGGATATAGAGCAAGGGCACATTGCCCTCACCGGCCCATTGCACCGGGGTACCGTTTACCGTCAATTCAATAATGGCAACCCCCTGCAGTTGCAGACCGCAAAGACGCGGCCCCATTGAATGGCCCAACCGGGTTATTGGCCCCTGGCTGCGGCCCTGCCGTCATTGCTTTTATCTATTTAATTATTCGGCGGCCCAATGCAATACAAATGGCTGGCCGTGCGCAGCAACAGCCGATCTCCGGCCAGGGCCGGCGAGGCCAAGGTATAATCGCCATCGAGTGTATTGACCGCCAATATCTCAAAGGTAGGTCCGGCCGCCAGGACCGTAGTAACACCGTATTCATTGACGATATACAACTTGCCGTCGGCCAGTATCGGCGAGGCGCTAACATTGCCCTGTTGGGTGCGTTCCGGTCCCCATATCCGGACGCCCGTTTTGGCATCGAGACAGGTGGCCCGGCCACGGTCATCAACCATATAAAAATGGCGCCCGTCGCTCACTGGCGAAGGTACATCCGGAGCCCCTTCCCCCTGCCAGCTCCAGACTTGCTGCAAACCGCCCTGGGCAGCCGCTTTAAAGGCCAATAGCGGCGTTTTCCGCGTCGGCGCGTATACCATACCACCGGCCACCAAAGGCGATCCGACAATGCGGTAATTTTGCTCGCGCTGGGGATTGAGGCCGCCGGCCCGCCACACCTCCCGGCCGCTGGCCGGATCGTGGCCGGTGATATAATCGCCGCCCAAAACCACAATATGCTCCTGCCCCTGATGCTTCAGCACCACCGGCGTGGTATAGGCGTCGGGCGATTCGCCGGGGGCGTCTGTGGCGCGAATATGGCGCCATTTCACCGCCCCGGTGGCCGCCTCAAAAGCCACTACGTACGACGGCTCGTCGGTCTTCTTGCCGTGCAGCACTTCGACGATTAGCAAGCCCTTGTGCAAGAGCGGCGAAGAAGCGTAGCCCCACATCAGCCCGAACGGCCCGTATTGCTCTTGCAGATCGCTTTGCCACAGCAACTCGCCTTCCATATCAAAAGCACTGACTACCCCTGTGCCGGTGACGGCCCAAACGCCCAGGCCGTTGGTCACTGGTGAGGGCGAGGTATTATTGTGCTTGCGGTGCAGGGCATTGCCCTGGTCCAACTGCCGCTGCCACAGGACCTCCCCTGTGCTGCGGTCGAGGCAGAGCAGCAATAATTCGGCACCGCCCGGATCCATGCCCTTCCCCCGGCGGCGCTGCCCTGGGGGCGGGGGCGCTTGCAGAGGTTGCCCGCTGGCCGCCGGCGAGGTCAAAAAGATGCGCTGGCCCCAAACCACCGGGGTCGAGCCGCTCCAGGCCGGCAGCGGCGTTTTCCAGGCAACATTTTCCGTCGCGCTCCACTTGAGGGGCAACTCCTGGCCTTGCCCGACGCCGTTGTGCTGGGGCCCGCGCCACTGGGGCCAATCGCCCTGGGCCGCGGTGGCTGCCAGCAGTACTAAAAGAAGTAAATGCCGCATATACGCCTCCATAATTATTGTCGTCTGTAAAAGTTACGGCCTGCTTAGACGCCCCTTGGGTGGGCCGACGGTGTTCCTTTTAATAGGCAAGGCACAATAGAGTCCAATTCTGACTGACCAGTCAGTCACGGCCAATTAAGCTTTATTTGGCCGTTGTTGTCAATACAACTCCCCTAGTTGCCTACCAGCACAGCATTGAATTTCTTAGTTAGGCGTGGTCTTGTCTTATCAGAGGCCATTCTCCTTTCACCAACCTGCGAGACGCCCCCTATGCCCGGCCAGCCCTTGCCCTTGCCCTTGCCCTTGCCCGCCGATTTCGATCCCGAGCGCACTATGCCCGTCCGCCTGGTGGACGGGCGCCCCTACCACGGCCTGGTGTCCGCCGCCCAATTGGCGGCCCAACTGGCGGCCAATGGCCACCCACAAGATTGGCAAACCGCCGCCGCCCTGGTACGCTCGATCTTAGAATGCCAGCACCTGGAGACCCCGCACCGCGGCAATTTTCGCTGGGAATGGGAGGACGATTCGGTCGAGGATCTCAACGCCGTCCAATTCGCCCTCTTTTACCTGATCCCGATTGGCATGGCCAACCGCCTCGATGCCGCCCTACAGACCCAATTACAAGCCGGTATCAGCTTGGGCTTGGAGGAAATACGCGCCCTGGACGTGGGGCTGGACTATACCAATATAGTCCTCAAGGATATCGCCAATTCCATCCTGGGCGGCGAATTGCTCAACGACGATAGGGCGCTGCAGCACGGCCGCGCCAAATTGCTGCGCTGGCTCCAACGCCTCGACCAGTACGGCCTGCCCGCCGAATACAATAGCCCCAATTACGCCGCCGTCGCCTTCCGCGTCCTGCACCAATTGGCCAGCCGCACCCAGGACCGGGCCACCGCTGTCAGGGCCCGCACCGCCCTGGCCCGTTTGGGCTTGAGCGCCGCCCTCCACTTGCACCCGCTGACCCGCCGCTGGGCCGGGCCCTTCTCCCGAGCCTACTGGCCGGCCATGTTCTGCCAAACACCCCCTGAATTCGACGATTTCGACAACTGGCTGGACCAGGGCCTTTTGCCGGCCTGGCTGGCCCCTTTTGCGCGCCAGCGTCCCACCCCTCTGCAACTACGGGAGACGGCCGCCGGCCCGGTCGCTTTGACCACCTACCACACTCCTTCTATCTCACTGGGGATTGCCTCGGCCCAATTGCAGACCCAGGATATTATCTTTATCGCCCGCCAATCCAATGTCTTTTTCGCCCATTATCACCGCCCCGGCCAGGACCGCCCCGGTCTGTTCTTTTCGCGCTATTTGCTCGACGATAAATGGCTCGGTGATTTCCGCACCACCCCATCCCGGGCCGCCAACCAATTGCTGCCCGAAGAAGGCCGTTTTTTCGGGGTCCAAGACGGCCCCCGCGCACTGGGCCTGTACGCCCCCATCGGCCTAGACGGCTTTGCCCGCCGCACCAGCGCCAAAGCCGTACTGGTATGGACCGAGCGCGCCCTTATCGACGAAATATGGATCGACGCCCAACCTGTAACCGATTTGCCCGCCTCCATCCCCCCCGGCGCCACAGTGGCGGTGGCTAGCGGTTCCATGCTCAGCGCCGTATGCCCTTTGCCTCCCACCGACCTGGGTGGGGGCGGCGCCGTCCGGCTGGTGGAATTGGACGGCCATTTGGCCCTGGAAATGTACAATTACAGCGGCCCGGCCAAGACTTTTTGGGAAATGGCCCAGCCCTCGTCCTTTTACCAGGGCCAGCCGCAATGCGGCTTTTACGCCGAAGTCGCCGAGCGTTCCGCCTGGCGCGACGGAGCCCATTTCGCCGCCGAGGTTGCAGGCGGTACCTTGCGCAACGAGGCCGCCCCACCCTTTACCCCCGCCCCCGGACAACAGCGCCCCTGGACCGTAGAGTACACTCGCCACGAGCACCAGCTAGGCCTGGAAGTAGATTTAATGGAATGGCAGTTGCTAAATCGCTGGACCGCAGCGGGCCCCCTGGATTGGCCGCTGTTGGAATCGCCCCTGGCACGCCAGAGCGCCGACGGCCAGGTCACGGTAGGGCAAGCCACACTTTCCTGCAGCCAGGGCCCCGCCTGGCTCGCCGCCGCCCCCGACGGCAGCGGCTGGATCGCCGGCTATCACGGCTCAGAGCCGACGGCGCTGGTCCTCACCCTGCCGCAGGACCGCATCGAAATCGACCAGATGGGCGCCGGCACCCTCCACTGGCACAACGGCCAGGTACATATTGACGCGGTTGATTTGGGGGCGTGGCGGCAACAAGCCCAGAGCTAGTCCTTATCCACCCACAATACGCACCGCAGCGAATCGACGGCCGATCCCACCGGCCCCAACCCGGCGGCGGCCAGGGCGCCTTCGACTTCGGCGCGATAGGCATGCCGCTGCGTCCCGACGATAAGCCGTCCGCCACCGGCCACGCAGTGCTCAAACAGGTGCAACAGCAATTCCCCCTGCCGGCCCGGTGGCGCGTATTCGATACCCGTGCGGACGTAATCGAAGGGCTGCAAGGGTTTCCAAAAACGGGCGTTGCCCTGGACAATACGCCCGGCCCACTGGGGCAACCGCCGCCGCGCCAAGTCGACCAACTCGGCGCTGATATCCAATCCGTAGGGCTCAATAGCCAGGCCGCTCTCACCCGCCCAGAGAACAACCGATTCCATCAACAAGCCATTGGCACAGCCAATATCGAGAAAACTACCATCCCCCTTGAGGGCTTTGGTATTGAGATACCGCGCTGCCCGCCAAACGGCGGCATCGCCGCTGTGCCCCGATTGGCCGCTGGGGCTGGCGGCGGCCAGATAAGCCTGAGTTAGGGCCCCTGAGATCTCCTCGTGCCAGGCCTCCTCGTCAATGCGCTCGGCGGCCAAATCCTGCACCGCCCGTTCTATTCGGTCCTGAGCCTGCCGGCGCTGTTGCGGTGGAATGCCGCCGTCGTCTTCCTCGTTCATGCTCTATTCCCGTCGTTGCAACTGCCGTGAGTAAGTATGGGCCCATTCCAATTCTCAATTATAAAGCACGATGTCCGGTTGTTTAGCGCCCCGCTCTACGGCACAAAACGCAGACATCCAGACTACCTGGGGTCAATTGGATATCATACCCTCTTATCCCTGCCCTGAGCATACGCCTCCTCCAGCGCCACCCGATAGGGATGCTGCGGCCGCGCTACCGCCTGGGCCAAGGGCCGGTGGTTGGCCAGCATATGTTCGAGAAGGTAGCCGCGCAGCCGATTTTCCACGTCGATTTCCCGCCCCGCCAAATTGCATATTTCGTCCGGGTCCTCCTGCATATCGTACAATTCGGCCTCACCGCTGGCGTAATAGACGTATTTATAGCGCTGGTCCCGCACCATGGTGCGCCCCAATATTTCGCTGAAAACCCGCTGATGTATGGTCGCCTGCGGATCTTCGAATAAAGCGCCGAGGTTGCCTCCCTGTAATCCAGGTGGAGGCGTCACTCCGCAGGCCTGGTAGAACAGGGGCACCAAATCCAACGTCCCCACCAGCCCCCCACTGCGGACGCCCGCCTCGACGCCGGGCCCCCGTGCAATAAGGGGCACCCGCGCCATGCTATCGTAGAAAAACCCTTTAAACGACATACCGTGATCGCCCAAGGCATCGCCGTGGTCGCTGGTAAAGACAATCAGCGTATTATCCAGGACCCCATGCTCTTCCAAGGCCTGGAGCATCTTGCCGATGCCTTCGTCGATCAGGCTAATATTGGCGTAGTAGTGGGCCCGCCAGCGCCGCACCTGCTCGGGCGTGGCATCGCGCATATCAAGGCGAAACATGGAATTCTTGCGCGAATCCCCCGCCGTCAGCTGCGCTTTCGGCTTTTCCGCCAATTCATCCCGCGCCCCCACCGGCTTAGGGATGGGCGCATCGTAATACATCGACGCCATTTCCTCGGGTGGATCGTAGGGATCGTGCGGCCCGGCAAAACTAACCCAGGCGGCAAAAGGCTTATCGCCGTGGGCCCGCAACCACTCGGCCCCTCTATCGCCGGTGAAGCCATCGACGTGGAAGCGCTTTTCAAGCGGCGTCACCGAAGCCCCCAACCACTCGAAATAGCCCGGGTTTTCCGTTGGATGGGCCCGCTCCAAACCGTGCTGACGCAAATATTTAACATGGTCGTCGGGCAGATATACATGGCGTTTGTCTTCGGCCATAATGCGTTCGTCAAACCCACCCATGGCGGCCCAGGGATCAAAGTGCATTTTGCCGATGGCCGCCGTGCGGTACCCCGCCGCACTGAACAATCCGGGCCAAGTCGGCATATCGTCGGGCAGCCAGGCGCCGTTGCCCAAAACGCCGGTGGCCGTGGGCCAGCGGCCGCTGAGCATGGCCGCCCGGCAGGGCACACAAACCGGCGACGCCACATAACAATGGTCGAAAACCTGGCCCTCTTGGGCGAGGCGGTCGAGATGAGGCGTTTGCATAAAATCGAGCCCGTAGCAGGGCAAGCTGTCCCAGCGCTGCTGGTCGGTGGTGATAAACAACAAATTGGTCGGCGGCATAATAATCCTGCAGGTGACAGTGGGTGGATGCGAATTTGTCTGCTAGACCGCACTTATATTGGCTTATTGTGCCGTCCCTGCCAAGTAAGGCCGCTTGCCAAAGAGTTGTCTGCATTGCATTTTGTAAATTTTATCTCTCAGCCCCCACCATCGGGAGAAAATACCATGCCCAGACGCCCTGCCGGTTTGACCCTTTTCGCCATCATCAATTTCGTCTTAGGCGGGGCCGCTTTGCAAAGCCTCATCGTTACCTTACTCTTCCCCGGACAATATCCCCAATACAGCATCGATCCCACGCCTTTCAAAATCGCAACACTCAGCCTTACTGGCATCCTACTATTAGTTTCAGGCTATGGCTTCCTCAAACTCCATTATAAGGCAGGCTTTATAACCGGTTGTGTATTCTGCATTTTGTCCCTTGTCCATATTCTAGCCATAGAAGGCCTCGCCAATACAACCATTCCCAAGCTGATCTACCCTTTAATTTTGCTCATATCTCTCAACGTAAAATACAAACTATACTTTACTGGCGAGGCCGAAATGCCGAATAAATACGAGATCTAATTCCATTGTCCTCCCCCCGCACCCTGCTGCAGTCGACCTTTGGCCTGGACGATTTCCGTCCAGGCCAGGAGGCCGTCATCGACGCCTTGCTGCAGGGCCATTCGGCCCTGGCCGTCTTCCCCACCGGCGGCGGCAAAAGCCTGTGCTACCAACTGCCCGCCCTGCTGCTGGATGGCCTGACTCTGGTCATTTCGCCCCTGATCGCCCTGATGAAGGACCAGGTCGACGCCCTGCAGAGTCAGGGCGTGGCCGCCGCCCGCCTCGATTCAACCCTATCGTACGAGGAAATCCGCCAATTGTACGGCGGCCTCGACGACGGTACCCTGAAGCTGCTCTACGTCGCCCCCGAGCGCCTGGGCAGCGAGCGTTTCCTGCAGCGCCTGCAACGCCAGCGGCTGTCCCTGCTGGCCATTGACGAGGCCCACTGTATTTCCGAATGGGGCCACAATTTTCGCCCCGATTACCTGAAAATTGCCCGCCAGGCCCGCCAGTTGGGCGTAGAGCGTATCCTGGCCCTGACCGCCACCGCCACGCCCTCGGTCGCCGAGGATATTCTCCGGGCTTTTGATATCGCCCCTCAGCACCACGTGCAAACCGGCTTCCACCGGCCCAATCTGCAGTTGACCATCACACCGTGCAGCCAACAGGAGCGCCTCCAGTTATTGATTGAGCGCCTACAGCAGCGCCCGCCAGGCCCCACAATCGTCTACGTCACCCTGCAAAAAACCGCCGAGCAAACCGCCGCACGCCTCGCCGACCAGGGTCTGGGAGCCCAAGCCTACCACGCCGGCCTCAAAGACGACCAACGCACCGCCGTCCAGGAAGCCTTCATGGCCGGCAGCACCCAAATTGTCGTGGCCACCATCGCCTTTGGCATGGGCATAGACAAAGCCGATATCCGCTATATCTACCACTTTAACCTGCCCAAGACGCTAGAAAATTACGTCCAGGAAATCGGCCGCGCCGGGCGCGACGGCCAGCCCTCTACCTGCGAGCTATTGGCCTGTGCCGACGACTGCACGCCGCTGGCCAATTTCACCTACGGCGATACGCCCACACCACAAAGCCTGACCGACCTGGTCGGCCATCTGCTCGGCCAGGACGAGGTTTTTGCCGTGGCCCCCAGCGAATTATCTGTCGCCTACGATATCCGCCCGCTGGTCATCGCCACCGTCCTGACCTATTTGGAATTGGACGGCGCCGTCCAGGGCACTGGTCCCTTCTACGCCCAGTATAAATACCGTTTCAACCGCGACCCGACGTTAGTCGCCGCCGATTACGACCCCGGCCGCCGCCAATTCCTCGAACAAATCTTTTCCGCATCCAAGGCGGGCCGCATCTGGTATCAGATTGACCCGGCTGTTGCCGCTCTAGAATTGGACCAGCCGCGCCAGCGCATTATTGCCGCTCTCACCTATTTAGAAGAACAGGGTGACCTTGAAGTGCAGGTCACCGGCCTGCGCCACGGCTACCGCCGCCTCCGCAGCGAAGACCCCAGCCAGCGCGCCGTGCAATTGGCGCAGACTTTCGCCGACCGCGAAGAACGGGATATACAACGCCTGGACCAGGTTGTGGCCCTGGCCGAGCACCCCGGCTGCCTGAGCCGTCATTTACTCGCCTATTTCGGCGAAGAATTGCCCGAGGACTGCGGCCATTGCAGCAGTTGCCAGGATCCGGCCGCCCACGTCCTGCCGCGCACGCCCCATCCTCCCTTTGACGAAAGCCACTCCACCGCAGTGGCCCAACTCCGCAGTGAAGGGCACGAGGCCCTGGCCCACCCCCGCCAATTGGCCCGCTTCTTGTGCGGTCTGTCCTCGCCCCAAGCCAGTCGGGCCCGCCTGGGCCGCCATCCCCAATTTGGCGTACTGGCCAACTGGCCCTTCAAAGACGTGCTCGCTTTGGTCGAAAAATAACCGCTTGCCCGGGTTGCTCCCTCGGCTTATCCTCACCCCCAAAGGAGAGATCTCATGGACTATTTCATCAAACACGGCACCGCCCTTTCCGTTGCAGTCGGCACCGAGGCGAAGCCCGAAATCAGCCGTTGGGCTTCGTGGGGCCACGGCGATTTGCAGCAATCCTTCATTTTGCATACGGCAGACGGTCCCCTGATCACCGACCCCGTTATACCCGCACACAGCCCAGCTCTGCAGGCCATTAAAGCCCGCGCCGGCAAAGTCGCCGGAATCGTCAGCCTTTCGTCTCTGCATGAGCGCGACCTGGCCGCCGCCGGCAAACGCTACCGGGCCCCCATTTACGGCCCTGATACAGTCAGTAAAACGACCCGCTACGGCCGCCAGATAGAGAATTTCTACCAGGACGGCGAAACCTTGCCGGGTGGCGTACAGGCGCTTTATTCGGGCGATGAAAACGGTGAGATGTGGTTATACTGGAAAACGCCCTCGGGCATCGGTGTGCTGATCAACGCCGATACCATTTACGGGCAGACCAGGCAGGGGGATATGGGCGGTAAACCGGTGTCCTACTGGATGCAGGAAGGCGGTATTCGCCTGCGAGCTACGGGGAAGGTGGATAAACGGGCCTTGAGGAAGCGCTACGAAAAGCTGGACGGCCTGGATATTGACCTGGTCTTAAACGGGCACAACTCGCTGCCGTTGGAAGGGGATCCGAAAGAGACGATTGAGACGGTGCTGGCGAAGGGGACGTATGAGGTGCATGAGTCGGGGAGGAGTACGTTTGTGTATATGGATTTGAGGTGATGGCTTTAACAAGCTCTATCAACTAAAATGCGTAGATTGACGCCCAGAGCCAAGTGAGTAGCCTTATTAGAGACGGTGCCATCATCGCGCTTCCAGATAGATGAAATTATAGGCCGGTCAACTGATGACCGGCCTATAAAGTATGACAATATTCGAGTTCTCACCCACCATTTGCATGTCTTTGCCTATATCGAAAAATCGCTCAACACTGCCTGCAATAGGGCGGTTTCATCTTCTACCAAAGGATTAAACCGACCGACCATTCGCCTCCCCAAGGCCCGATCCCCGTTCTGACCAAACTTCAGATGCATCATCCGCAATATCCCGAACGCCCCGGCGACCTCCGCATATTTCCTCGCATATCCCTTCTCAACCGGCAAATACCCCTCTTCCTCTAAATAGGCCAGCCGCTCGGCCATGA
>WLWD01002149.1_pt1 | contig 122079 bp, 77 predicted proteins | sample 6712731 | NCBI WGS metagenome assembly WLWD01 (sample SAMN12718690, study PRJNA576275) | sponge metagenome | isolation source: marine sponge | host: Mycale hentscheli | place: New Zealand: South Island, Marlborough, Capsize Point | collected 2014-11-01
CAGGTTAAAGTCAGAGAGAGGGCTAAGGAAGAAACCAAAACCTTGTGACAGTTTCAGGTTGGCGAGTTGCATATGTGGTAGAAATTGTTCGCTGCCACCTGAGTTGTCACTCGGTTCCTAGCTAGTACGTGGAGGTTGTCGTGGTTGAGGGCCCGCCTGTAACCGATGTAGCTAGTCACCCAAGTTTTCTGGTTAAACAGTTTAGCTTGTGAGTTGTAACCAAACAGACAGACTGCACAGAAAGAGCAGAACAGCCACATATATACAGAACTGTTTGGGACTAAAGGAGTGTAAAATATAGTGTAAATAGATGACTGAGACATATTTGAGAACTGCAGGTGAACATGGGATAGTGACCAAACAGATAACGAACATGGATATATCCTAAACAAACCGTCTGAAATTCTAGTGAGTGGATTCCACTATTGCTGGGAATCCACCATGAATCTGTTCCTCTACAGCGAGTTGTACTCTTGCCTTGTCGTGGTGGACCAAGAAACATAAGCTTTAAAGACAGAAGCTCCAGAACCTCCTTGGAAACAATGAAGTGTTTGTATGCTTCTTCATACTTGTAGTCATCTATCACATAAAATAAATAATAAATTCATTTTTTGGAGAACTGTACAGCGTGGTTTAAACAGCCTGGCCTGAATACAAAGTTGAGTGAGGCATGATTAGGTCTAGAGAATTGTTATTTATACCTGTGCTGGCTGAAATTCGAATTGATGGCCTAATTAGGAGAAGAGTTCAATAAGCCTTGCTGCATACATCTTCAACTTGTGGAGTACAATGTTTAAACCACAACTATAATGGTCTTGTGATTTTAACCAAAACGTTCATTGTGTTATGTTTCAGCATAGAATATTTACATGCGTAAGACTTGTCCTGTTGTTAATAAATGGCTGCCTGACCTAAACCTCTGTGCTTAAACCTTCATGCTTACCTTTGTTTCTCCTCCTGTGACCTATCAGTATGCAGCTGTTTTTGATCATAGGAGCATTAATATGTGAAAATTAGCACCTTCCCACAATCTTCTGGCACAGCTGCTAAATCATCACTGATACTATTTTGTATAACTTAACATTAAGTTTGCAGTACCCAAAATGAAACTTGAAATCAACAATTTCTTTAATCTCAATAGCAATAATTGTGAAAATACATGCCACACACCCCACGGAATGAATCTACAATGTCCCTATTAGCCAAAAATATTATCAAGAATATATTATAACTGAGGTGTGCTAAATTTCATATTAAAGCACAATTGACCCGTCTCAAAGTGCCTTCAGAAAATTCAGAATATGCCTTCAATTTGGACCTAGTCACTATTTTTCATATGTATTGTTGTCGGAAACTAGCCGAACGGAATGTGATGTTGTTAGGTTCAGCATAGCCTTAGTCATTGATCCTGACTTCTGGTCTGCTTTGCCAGATATGTGGAATGAATTAGGGGTTGTAACATAACTAATACATGTCCTGTTATTATTATGCAACTTAATATTTTTACTACTCAAAACAGTAACACCTTAATAATCGTGACTGTAATTTTCAAAAGAATCAAGAGATTGGTATAAATAAGCACAGTTTATAATTATTCAATTTTTTCCCATTTACCAACTTTTCCAAATAATAGCTGTCTCATTATGACATTAGCTAATAAACATTTCAAAATTCTTAAAGAGTGTAATGCAAGTGAAGAATACTATAGCTATACAGCACATATACGATACCATTGCTAAATAGGGTTTCCCTGGAATTTCGCCACAACTTTGCCTAGCGGGTAAGTGATGCAAGGTGGCGAATACATCTAATGAGTAAAAAAAGCTTTAAAATTATTATTGTGAAGTTATAAATTAGCTAAAAAATATTTATCTGTATTGTAGAGTGGTGGTGACCAGTGAATACGTTATGAGCACAAATACACTGTTAATATGGGGTGCTTAAATAACATCTCACTTGATGTTTGCCAGGAGGCGCTGTCTGGACATCCCACTTTGAGCCCTTATAACTTCTACACCAATGCATACTTTACCAACTGAGCTTATTAAATGATAGCTTTATATCCATTAGTTTCTTCATTTTTTATTTTAGTTGTGAATAACTAAGGAGACAATATTACACTTTAAACTGGGGTGTCCAGGCAGTGCCTCCTATTTAACACCAAAACTATGTTACCCAAACACCCTATTTTTAACAGTGTATATTTCAATTCAAGAACAATACACTTCTAGTAAAAATATTTGAGATTGTAGTATCCTTGTAATCTAATGCATATCCTATGTTTGTATCATTCTCTACTTTAGCCAAATGACTTTACTATGGACTCAAAGCTATTCAATGTTTTTCCTTTTAGTCTGCCCTACATGACCACATTGTATCCTTTACTTTATATAGATGTGAATGTGGGTATGTGTGGGTGTGTGAACACGGTTCTATAGGCAAGAGTAACTATGTGCAATAACAACTTGCTGTTTTTATAAGGTCAGTTATTGATATTTTAATTGCATGTTTACACAGAGGGATATTCGTGTACATAACCTAAGTAATGAATATAATTTGTACCACCAGAGGCTAAGTTGTGGTTCAAATATGTTTTCCCCATGCTGACTTATTTATCTAAACAATAAACTATCCCTACTTAACAGAAACATTAATATGTAGCAGTATTCACAGTTGAAAAATACTACTTTTGAAGTTATTAGCAAACTTCAATAATTTTTCCATTGCAAGCTATTTCTATCCAAATAAACCTGAGATAATTGATATGATGTATTATTATATGCACTAAGAAAACAAATAGATTATATTATTTTAATTAGCAATACCACATATTGCTTATGTTATGAATGAGATAATGGCACAAATGTGTTAACATTGATATCATTTCCATTTCTTAAGTATCTTGATATGTGTTAGGAATAATTACGCTAATTTTGAACAGACAGTGTACTGCCACTCCAAGGCTGTTCTTCCCCTCTTTCTTCTAGTAAAGAATATCATAATCCTCCACTTTATCTGCTCTAACACCTTATTGTACTTGGTGCTACTAATTTCTTAGTGGACATGATAATATGCTCTGATTCTTCCTATATCCTGGCATTTAAATTAAAAAGTGATACATGCTGGTTTCCTTTTTCCTCACTATTCTGATTCTAACAGGTTTTATCACGGGCCATCAAGTTGCTAGCAGTAATTGGCTGTGACAACAGAACTTTGTCACATTCTTGGAATTACCAATATCTTTTGTATTGATTTGGCTCACATTGTGCTGATTCCAAATTCGTATCTGCAATAGTTCCAAATTACATATGAATAATATACTTTCTATACTTTTCTTGCTACTTTGCCATAATTTCTTCAAGACATCCAAGAGTCAATGAACCTGACGATCATACATTATTTCAAAAGGAGAAAAACCATAGGATATCTGTGGCTTAATACATAATAGCTACATAGTTTGCTAGTAACTGCCACATGAAGTAATTCACCCTAAAAAAAGTGATGTCACCGTTAATATATATATATCCAAACAAAAAAATGGGCATATGTCCACACCCTATGCTATTTCGACTTCTTGATCGTTTCTTTTCAGTAATAATTATATTCATCCGTATCATTCATCCAACGTCCATCTTCGCTATCATTATACTTCACTAGTTCTTTTTTTATTCTAAACTTTCTCTAGTTTCTCTGCCATTACTCACTCGCCCTCCCCGTTAGCTACCAAGATATCACCACTTCCCCAATTCACCACTTCGCCTAGCTTGTAGCAACTCGGACAACTCCCGCAGCTATAGCTAGCTTTCCGTACGCAGCCCATACAGACAATTGAATAACGGTGAACAACTCTTATCTCCCACTAGGCGAAAAATGAATTCTGATACACGTCCCATACCGCCGGTTGGAATTATAACCTAATCTAAATGCACTTAGAGGTCTACATTCTACATTCCAGTGTTGGGGACAAAGGAAGTCTTGTGTCACGTGATACTGTTTTGCGGTTATTTGGGTATACCCGCAAAAGTGTATAGCCAGTTGTGTTTCGTTCAAGCCTCTTTAATCAGTTGGTAGCTACTACAGACTGGGACGTTATGCCAGGTAGGTGCAAAAAGTAGGTTTGTAGCCAATTTGATGCGTGTCTATACACAAAAAAATATAAGTAAAGGTAAAAGTCTTTATTGTTTCTTATCTCTTACCTAACTGCTAAGTAAGAGTGAGGCTGTGACTTTCTACTATCATGCAGTCACACTTAGAGCCATTGTGTAATGCTTTCTAGTTTTACTGTATCAAAGCTGGACTATAGCAGATACATGTACAACATTTTAGGGGGGGGGGGGGTTGCCAATTCCCTGTGGCTAGCTTGGAAAGCTTTAGGTTTCAAATTAGTCTTCTAATCTAATTGTGTTTCAAAATTTAAGGAGATTGAATCTTTCTCACTTATTAAGGGGTTTAAAAACAAACAAAGGCAAAATGTGAAAAACATCTCAGTTGTCGCTAAGAAATCAAACCCAGGAACCCTGCCTTTAGCCACTAGTGCTCGAACTACTGAGCTATGACAACCCATGACTTCCAAGTGTGAAAAATTCAATGTAGTATTTATGAAGGGTCAGAATCTTTGTTGGCGCTAAAAGAAGAGTGTCAAGATGAAGCGCTGAAGTTTTTCAGAGCTGAATGCTGAAAGCTCTGTGAAGACTGCCCCTTAGGAGATGGCACTGCTCAAATTGACTCTTCATTGCTTATTTCTTCTGAGTACCTCTCTTATAGACGGTGTGCTTTTCCTTACTGTTGTTACTCCTGCTGAACAGGAATCTCTACTCCATCAAGATATATGTTTGAACTATATCACAGCAAGTAAACTTTAAGAAGCAATAGCCAACTCAAAATAACACGTATCTGAGCTATTTTCATTCATCAAACTGAGCTGATTATTTCAATAATTGTAACTGACCATTTATGGAAGACAATAGATTAGATGGCACCCAAGTGGAAAAAAAGTTGAGGGACATTGTATTTTTTGGAGTTAAATGAAAGTATAGATTAAGTTGATGTCATTATCCTAGTATTATATATATAATATATGACTATCTATGGGAAAATTGGGCACAAAGAGGGGAGCGTCATTTATTTATTTATTTTTCACAGAAATGGGCTCGCCTACGTCTGAAAATATAATCTTCCAAGTTTAAAAGTCCACGCTCTAACCGTTCCCGAGATAATATACTATACATCTTCATTTACGCAAGCTATAAACTTTTCAATAAAATCAAGATTTTTAGCCTCTTAGTCGTTGCTAAGGCGTGGCAGCAATGATTCCGTATTCTACCGCACTCTCCGCGTACTATAGGTTTTTACGGCGCGCATTGCGTAGAAACATCAACGAGGAGTTATTCTCTCAACAACACTGCCGGTGGAAAAAAGGTTAGTGAGCTTGTCTTTCTTGTTATAAGAGGATAGTTAGTTAGTATCTTGCTATGCTGAAGACTGGGTGGTGATTTTTTAGCTAGCTAGTTTCCTATTCTCGTTGTAAGTAGCCCTTATAATACTTGTTCTTTTTTTTTCCCTCTCTTTCAGTTTAGCTTTGATGATGCTAGTGCTGCAATATGATATGACAACTGGGGATCTGGTGTTCCTGAAAAAAGAAAAAAGGTAATTGTTAACTAGTTAGATTGTCTACTTTTTGTTGCTGTAGTTGCTAGTAACCCTTTTTTTCCATTTCCTAGATTTCATGGTGCTTGGGCTGCTGCTATCTGTACTGAGGTTCTGGTGTTCTTGATTGAAGAAGAGAATAATGGTAAATCTCTAGGCATGCACTACTGTTATCACTGTACATACACATACTAATACTAACACTGCATTCACGAAGTAGTACTGCACACGAAGTGCTAACACTGTGCACACACACATAGTGCTAACACTCTACACGCACGTAATACTATGCACGCACATAGTACTAGCACTGTGCATGCACATAGTGCTAACACCGTGCATGCACATAGTGCTAGCACTGTGCACGCACATAGTACTAACACTGTGCACGCACATAGTGCTAGCACTGTGCACACACATAGTACTATTACTGTGCACACACATAGTGCTAACACTGCACGCACATAGTGCTAGCACTGTGCACACACATAGTACTAACACTGTGCACACACATAGTACTACTACTGTGCACACACATAGTGCTAACACTGTGCACGCACATAGTGCTAGCACTGTGCACGCATGTAGTGCTAACACTGTGCACGCACATAGTGCTAGCACTGCACGCACATAGTGCTAACACTGTGCACACACATAGTACTAACACTGCACGCACACAGTGCTAACACTGTGCACACACATAGTACTAACACTGCACGCACATAGTGCTAACACTGCACACACATAGTACTAACACTGTGCACGCACATAGTGCTAGCACTATGCACACACATAGTACTATTACTGTGCACGCACATAGTGCTAACACCATGCACGCACGTAGTGCGAGCACTGCACACACATAGTACTATTACTGTGCATGCACGTAGTACTATTACTGTGCATGCACGTAGTACTATTACTGTGCACGCAGTATTACTATTACTGTGCACGCACTAGTACTATTACTGTGCACGCACATAGTGCTAACACCAAACACTGTGCACACATTAGTACTATTACTGTACACGCACATAGTGCTAACACCAAACACTGTGCACCACTAGTACTATTACTGTGGACGCACATAGTGCTAACACCAAACACTGTGCACGCACTAGTACTATTACTGTGCACGCACATAGTGCTAACACCAAACACTGTGCACACACTAGTACTATTACTGTGCACGCACATCGTGCTAACACCATGCATGCACATAGTGATTACACTGTACTAGAGTCATTTTTATTAGTGTTATCAAGTACTAGATTCATCCTTATTAGTGTTATCACATACTAGATTTACTCATATTAGTGTCAGCACATACTAGTGTCTGTCAGTTGTAGTATGTTCGATTAAGTTAGTGTTTGCTAGTGTCAGTTTGATTGTAGTAGCTGTTGTTGTAAGGAAATTACGATACCCGATGAAATTATTTACTAATCAGGTGATCTTTGGACGTATGGGCAAAGTCCTTGAGGCCAAATTATTTCTTCACTGGTGGGCATGTCACCGGATGTCACTTCCAGTTTCACTTCCTGTCGCAAAATTGTGTCCTTCGAGGCTATCTGAGTGGTTTTGAGGTGGGCTTGTGGGTTTTTATTAGCGTGTACACTTACTAGAGTCATTCTTTTTAGTGCCCGCATGTACTAGAGTCATTCTTATTAGTGCCCACATGTACTAGAGTCATTCTTATTTGTGTCAGCACGTACTAGAGTCATTTTTATTAGTGTTCGCACGTAATAGTTTTATTTATCTTGGTAATGTCTGTTTTTACTATTGTCCACTAGAGTATTTTTTTAGTGGTTTTAGCTGAGTTGGGATAATTATATTGCATATTCAATGTAAATAGATAGATTTTGATAACACTGGACGTAAGAACAAAGTAAAGATGTTTATTACTTGTATAGATGATACATAATTTAACCCTCTCGTTCCTGAATTGTTTGGACGCGCGCTAATCGTCGACCGCGGAATAGAGCATTCCCGTTTTATTTTTTAACTCGATGCTGGCTGGGAAAACCCCATAGCAACCATATCACTAAATAGAACAAGAGTTTGGGATTCCCCTCATTTTTTGATTGAGAAAATTTAATAATATTTAGGCCATCTACTAATACTTAAAAAAAAATTTTAAAAATTTCCCCAAAAAATGCCACTTTTCCCATCAATAAAAAAAAAAAAAAATAGAAATAATATTGTTTGATGTATTTTATACAAATATTATATTTGTTCAACAATAAAATATGTTGTTTGTTGTGTTTGGTGCTGATGTAGGAGACATCTATGAGTGTCCACAAGGAACATGTGCCATCGGACGTCGAGCTCCACTACAAAACAATTTCATATACACAAAAACACAGACAACAAAGATATTTGTAATACAAACAAAAAATTATTCATGATCCTATTTAATTGGGGGGGGTGGGGCTTCGAGTGTACTTCGCCACACCCATTTTTTGGAACCTACACTACTTTGATGCACATCTTTGCATAAGAGTCTATACTTCACACTGATGATCAGTGTTCGGTCCTATGCGCTAAATGGCTCAGTTATGATAGGAACATAATGGGATACAATATCAGACCAAAAATAAATGCTTCCAAAATGTTCATTTCTATTCAACTCCCAAAATTCTAGGGGGGGGATCCCAGGGCTAGACTCCCACTGTATGAACCCCTGGTATGTATACTCCACACTGTCCATGAGAGAAACAATCGTTGTATTGAGAAAGTGTAATTTGAAAGTGAAAAGCAGTACAAGCACACACGTGGAATTCAACTTACCCGGCATGGATGGTGTCACAGACTGAACGATCCCTCCCAGGTTAGGATCCACAACCTCCATATAATACCAAAAAAACACAGACAACAATGATATTTGTAACACAACAGCTGGCCTCGCTGAATTGCCCCCCCTCCCCCGTCATTACTTTTCACTGACATTCTTGTTCCCACCCCTCCGCCCCAACTGGACACCCAAATATCAGTAAGTTGAAATGAAATTCAACTTACCCGGCATGGATGATGTCACAGACTGAAACAGACCACCCGAGTTCGTTCTCTCCCAGGTTGTATCCGGAAGTGACACATACTGTTTGTCCATGGTTGCTATCTCTCATTCCACAAATGCACGCACACACATATACACACACACACACAAGAAAAAAGAAGATACAGGTGAATATAGATCATAAAAATAAATGTATACTTTAATATACATAAATTGACTGGTGTACACACACACACACACATGAAATTCAACTTACATGGGCATAGTAGTCACGATCCAAAAAGATCCAGAGTTCAGGTTGGATCCGGAAGCGCCACATACTGTTTGTCCACGGTTGCTCTCTCTCATTCCACAAATGCATGCGCACACATACACACACACACACACACACACTAGAAAAAAGAAGATACAGGTGAACCCCCTACCTCATCCACCTGACTCTTCTTCTTCGGTTCCCGCCTTCTCCGACCGCGAGGACGTCCAGAACTCGGAGCAGGAGGAGCCACTTCCTCTTCTTCATCACTGGAACCTGCTGCCTATTCGTCTGTTTCATCATTGGAAGACTCAGGTCCGGTATCCTCTCCTTCATCACTGGAAGACTCTGCTCCTGTCGCCTCATCTGCGTAATCGGGGTCGGTGATTGCATTCACATCTGGTCCTAGTAGTACAAGTGGTAAAAAAAAATTTTAATTTTTTTGAAAATTTCAAATTGTTCAAAATACCACAAGCCACTTTCAAATCTCAAAACTCAATGAAATATACATATATTATAGCTAAACAGCTTACTCTATCTCAATATAGCTATAAATAAGTCCTTTCCCAATAGAAGCTTGCTAGTTTTCGAGAGAAAGACAAGCTTACCTCGATCATCTTCTTAACTCCCATTTTCAGTATCAGAGTTGACAGGGTCTGGTCCACCAACCCTGATACAGGGCCTCCTATAGCCCTAGATGTCGTCTCCCTCCTCTCCGCTTGATCCTGAGTCGCTAGAGTCAGCATCAAGCAAGTCTAAAACTTCCACAGCACTGTAACTGGTAGACGCCATCTTACCAAAACGACTTTGAAAAAAAAATTTTTTTTGCATAGTTACCTGGATCACACGACACGCTCACTTTTTTCCTATGATGTAATAAGCATTACCTAAGACTGTACGTAATGGGGAGGCCCCCAGTTGAACTGGCGATTTTATAAAAAAAGGAGAAGACAGTAAGTCAAACCGCAAAGTCTTGGTCGGCAAAGAAGCGGTTGTTTCAATGTGTTATGGAAGGCTACTAGGCTCAAGCAATTTTTCGCTGCTTCTACAAAGCTCTGGAGATGATTGGATCCATAAATGAAGCTGCTGTGAATAAGGTAACTTTTTTAAAAATTCGACGGAGAACCGATGTTTTTTTTTTTTTGCCGAGGAAGAAATAAACGCAACTGCTGCGAGTTACTGTCGAAGCAGTCCTGGCTGAAAGCAATTTTAGATGCTTCTCCAATGCATTGGGCACTTGTGTATGCAATCTGAAGGTTGTACCTATAAAGTAACTATTTTTTAAAATTCGGAGAAGCCGACCGGTCGTCACCCACTTTAAAGCGGGATCCGGAACGAAAGTTGTAGGTAACTCTTGGTGTAAAATTGGTGGTAAAACTCACTAGGGGCTCCCTACACCCTCAGCTGATATTTTAGCAGCTGCTCTAACCAGGCTGGTAGGCTCCTGTAGAGTAAATATAGCTGTAAAAACCCTGAAAACTAGTACCCAGGCCCAGTTGCTATAACTACTCTGGTAATGAGCTTGTGCCATACAGCCATGAAATATCACTATGTGATAATGTGAGTTATATGTGATAATGTGAGTTATATGTGATAATGTGAGTTATATGTGATAATGTGAGTTATTTCAAGATAACATTGTGATGATATTTAGTGTGGATATTTATTGTATATTATATGTGACCGTCTATAGGAAAACCAGGCACAACGCGGCACCCTTCGAAAATTTTTTTTTGCACTTACAGAGTAGTCGGCGTCCAGATATTGAGCTCTCCAAGTTTTATCGTCGTAGCTTAAGTCGTTCCCACTATAATAGACCTAACCGTTCCCTTCCGTGGGCTTGAAACAATACATTTTTAAGAAATCGATCGATCTTTTCTCGATATTTACGCACGCCGCGTTGTGCCCGGTTTTCACGTAGACGGTCACATATATAGTTGTAAACAATGGATGGCAGGACCCCCATACATAAGGTTAATGTCTGAACTTTCAAAGTTTGACAAATTGAAAGTTCTCAACTTTTGAAGTTGACAAATGTTCGTTTAGGTGATTTTCTTCATAGAATAACTTCATTATTATTGTAAACACCTACAGGCTCTGCTACCTCATTATTAATTTGTTTGTCCAATATAATTGAATATCTGATATTAATTTTAAGAAAATACTATGTATTTTTTTAGATGAGAATTACTCAAATGAGGTCAATAGTATTAAGTTCAATAAATCCAAATTTAATACACAGCAACTACTGTAGGTGTTTCATTTTATTTTATATATTATAATTAGAATTATTATTAAATGCATTTAATGAAATGGTTATTATTCATATTGTTATGTTAGAGAGATGATTTTCTACCAAATATCTAATCACATTGCTGGAAGTTTATTGAATGTAAGTTTCTAATGATTCTTAAAGTTAGAATAATGGTAGTGGACTAAAAAGCTTTGATTTTTTACGTCTGTCTGAGGGGTGTAAGGTTTTTTACGTCTGTCTGAGGGGTGTAAGGCCTCAGGCTCTGTGGTTATTCTTCGAAGGACCAGTCTCATACAATCCCCTGCCACCAAGCCGCAACTAGCTCTATCGCTGGCACGTGAGCGCTTGCAACGGAGCCTGCTAAAAGATGGGGACTATCCCTCACCAAAGATGTTAAAGTGGGTTTGATTAAGAAGAAAATTGAATGACACAGAACTGGGTTATGCCATACCATGAATATCATTAAGTAAGCTTAGGCGTGAATGACACAATCAATTAACGTCATAATAAAAATTATAATAAAAATAAGTTTTGTCTGTTTCAGTTGTCTATTTAACACTTTGACATCCCATAAATTGAACTCTAGGTATAATAAAAATTGTTGTTGTGTTTTAACTATAATATTATTGAACTAGCAAGTATCCCCGCAAGTGGCGCAGCGAGGAGTCGTAAATTCCTCGGCAGGAATAAACGGTTAAATGACCGCACCTCTCGCTCTCTAGGTCGACAAGATTTGTTGCGTGCAAATAACTACTAAGTTATTGTTTGTGTAGTTCGCGGAAGACTCGAATCAGGTACCTCAGGGCGTAATCCCTTGTGGGGAGCCTGTGGCCTCGACAAATGAGGTAGCACAAGTTATCTTGCTCAGTTATCATTCTCTACCATTGGTTAAGGTTACATACGTTTTTCTCTCCTACTCTCTTTTTTTCTGAACCATCTGAGCTTTTCTTCTCCCCCACCTCTCCTATCTTCAGCTCTTCTTCTTGAGTCATAGAACCCCCTTTTACTTTGTCGATATCTCCTACTTCTGCATTTTTGTCCTACTTTGAGAAACTTTTGACTTCTATTGCACCCGCGTTTTAGAAGAAACCAGCACATTTTATGGTCTCGGGTGGCCGACCCCTTTCTCTTATATCATCCGCTCATGCGGGGTAGGGAAAAAAGATCTGGTAGAAGCTTGTACATCGTTTCGTGCAAAAGGAATGCAATTATAACGTAACTGGGCGTTGCGGTCGTCAAATATCACACTCACGCGAAAGTATTACAGGGATTCCTAGGTATCAAGATGGCTTTGAGGTACTGCTTTTGCGGTGGAAAATCTGTTACTATGCTCTTTTTTTCCACATTCCTCAACTTATTATAATATATGGGAGGAAGCAGTGAGTAACACAGTGACTTGCCATAGCCAGTAGGTAAAGAAATAACGACATCTTGATTCTGTAAAAATGCTAGAATTGCTTCTTCCTGTTTGCTGCTAAGTATGAATCCATGTTCCAACGCAACCCCACGCACTAAAGCTGTATAATACATCTCCGCCCAAAAAGCATTCGAAGTGATGATAACACAGTTTTTATACGCGTATTTAATTCTACGTCACGGAAAGCCACACCACTACATAAGCAATACACAGAAAGTATGGTTCCCCATACATCCAGGGGAATGACATTAAACGATGTACAAGCTTCTGCCAGACCCTCTTTCCCTCCACCGCGATAGCGGATAATAAAAAGGGAAAGGGGTCGGCCACGTGAGACTACACATTTTACTGACTGTGACGACACTTTACTTAACATAACGGGATGACGCTTTACCGAACCGTATGAATACACACACCGTCGTCGGTCGTCCGTCGTCGTCGTCGTCGTCGTTACTGACACACAAGCGTATTATTATATAGATAATTTATATATGTAATGTTGTCAAGGTCTGGGCAGGTTTCCCACTCAGTGTGCAGTGATGACAGTAAAAGTAGATTGCTGCCTCCAGGTTTGAAGCAAGATTTGATTGACTATCACAATGTACTAGACTAGCCCAACAATTCCCTTCACACAGGCAAAGTTGAGTTTTTTCAAAATAACAACTAAACAGCACTTGATCATCGTAATGAAGGTACATCAAACTGGAGTCTGGACATGTGCTCCAGCCATATATACTAAACTCTTGCACATGCCCAGTAGGTGATACCAAAATAGCATGTTCTAAATATACATTTGTTCCTAATAAATGGATGTGTTGTCATGACGTGACATGGATAACATGTCAATAGTGTGACATTGGAAATAACAATAATAACTTGTGTTATATAAGTACTATGATGATTAAGTTAATAATGTAATTACTTGTTCTGAATGTGGGTTTGGTTCCCACAAATGTTATAGATTCATCGTAAAAAGTTCAGTAAAGATCTAAAATGATATTCCTAATATTATAGTATACTATACATTTCATTTTGTTATATAGAATAGCAGCATATGTACAGTGCTTCCAACTTAAAGAGTGGATTTTTTTAAACTACTGTATAGACCCTCACTACAGTCATTTAACATACACATACCTTTTCTTCATCATCCCAACATAAAACTGCCTGTTTAGAGAATGGAAAACGGAGAACAGCACTTTTCTCATTCACTCTAATACATTTTACGCCATTTTTTTTGACGTCAAGATTTTGCGGTAGTTCGTCATTAAACGTAACTAGTTAACGAGCTAAGGTCGAACGGTTATTTCCCTGAGCGGTAAGACGGGACTTTCCCTAACTGCAATCGGCTGTATGGATTCTCATCGTTCTACTAGCAGCAGTAAACGAAGTCGAAATCAGTCAGAATTGTTGGCTGTTATATTACTAACTTGGAGCCAAGCCTATCCAAGTGGTCATCTTTTTCAAGCGCTGAAGAAAAGCTGAAGGAGTTTAATACTCCCAAGGCTCCCAGCATTCGGTATTCTGACAACATCAGGGCGATGGAATCCTAGGGTTGTGCAGCTCCAGACGGAAGTTAAAACGCTAAATAGTAACGCTGTAAAACTTGATACCTAGGGCCTGAGATACAACCGTAGCTAAATCAGCCATACCCATGTAACAATTAGCGGTAAACTGGCGCCCTTGCACAAATACGCATGCGCTGTTTTGTGACGTCGCGTTTACGTGTACTAAAGGCCCACAACCCGCTCTAAACGTCATCATTTGATGACCCTTACCGTGCGTAAAAAATTTTTGGTGAAAAACAGCCACAACTCACTCAATTTTCAAGGTATAGCTACCAAAGTTATACATAATAATTTTAAGGCAATTTTACATCATGTGTCAAAATTTTAGAGATAGAACTCGATAAATTCAAAAATCCTGGCGTAAACACTTTTTTTCTTAAAATTTAAAATATTTCGAGATTCATATTTCGTGTGCCCACAAAATCTGGCTCATATGAAACTTCAGGTATTAAAGTATCAGTATACCAAGTTATAGAGATAAGGAAAAATAATTTCTCTTTTTTCAGCTTAAACACTTCCAAATTCACAGTCTTGAAGCTCCCAGTTCCATCGCCTATAACCACAACAATAACCACAAACCCAAAAAATTGTTTTGTCTGTATGTTAATATGACATTAATGTATAATAATACAAATTTTTAGCTTTCTATTACACATACTTGAGAAATTATAGCAGAATTAGCAACCTTAACCAAAAAGCTAAAAAATCCACTCTTTAAGCTGGAAGCACTGTACTTGTTAGAGAGTGTTGCAAGTGAGAGACTACCAGAAGTTATAATAATCAATAATATTAGTGTTGTTTTTTTAAGACGTACAGTGTTGTTTTGTACTTTGACTCTCATGTTTCTGTGTTCTCTTGGTGGCCGACCCAATCCACTTAACTGAAGGGAATCATTTAGTTATCAATTATCTTGGATAATGGATGTCCTTAACTCGAAAGTGCCTGTAATTCTAAAACAAATGATCTAATGTTGTCATCTCTACTCAAATAATCAATCGACCTGTATATAATATACACGTATAAAATATAATTAATCATGTTCATATTTTACTGTCTAGATAATGGAGGTATCTACATCTAATGTTATATATAAAAAGTGTTCTGCTGTAATGAACCTTGAGAACTAGTTTGATTTAGTATAGCTAAGAACATAATTATGACTGAAGACATTATAGTCTGTCAAGAAAATGCGCCTTTAGAGGTGAAAATATTAATCATTTTGAATCAGTTTCATATTCTTTTTAAGGATAACATTCACAATAGCTATAAAGTGGCATATATGTAGTATTTCTAGCACCTAATTCGTAATTATATGGTGAAAAGTAATGATATGTATTCTTGTTTTCAATTACAATATCTGACGATTATACACAAAACTTTCATATAGCATGGGTTATTATATGGCTACCATTGTTTTTGTTGGATATTTATGCTAGATGTCACTTAATCTTATTACAGAGAAGGATTATATGCAGCACAATATTTTTTGCATTCTTTCTGAAGTGTTCTTCAGCACTATCAATCCAATATTTAAGAAGAGTGAATCGTTTTCAAAATTCTTCAACAGTTGATAACTATTACAGTTGTAATGGAGAAGGTAGCACTTTACAATGGCTAGTTAACAATGTTTCTGTAGGAGGTTATTCATCTCAAGATGTTGGACGTGTGATTAATACTGCTGTTGATGGCTTCAATATTACAAGCACTTTGCTGTCGGCTTCCACTGTAACACTAACCAATACAGTGATATTTGTATCCATCTTAATTGTATCTGCAAGAAATGCTACATATTTAGAGGTTGGATGCACAAATAACATTGATATTAATAGGATAAGAAATATAAATCCACCAAAGTATGATAAAACTTCCAATAAGCTAACATTTTCCTCAAATAAAGACATCATTATTGATTATGTTGTATCAGAAAGAATACAGCTGAACATTCCACGCCGTACTTACATAGTTATGTGTGGCAGTAATAGTTTAGAACTAGGATTATTAACTGATGAAAAAACAATTGGATATAGCTCAGATGATAGAGTAGGCCGAATTCGAAACGTTTTTAACTTCAACAAACCTGAAGTCAATTTTCAAGGTATACTCATGTCTAGAGAATCATTTGGAATTATAGTAGTAGCTTTTATTACTGAGTTGTCAGACTTTAATATAACATGTGCGTCTGGAAATAATATGGTACGTATACAATTAAAAAACCAGCCATATTTTATGCCAATTCTGCCATCTCTCACAATAAGTATAAAAAGCACTGAATTTAAAAGTTTGGTACAACCATCAACTTCAATTATTACTAATTCATTATTTGGTAAGTGAAAGAAATAATTAATGCAATAAATATTGAAGTATATCTAAAGAACAGAACTATCTTTATTTGAGTACGTTGCGGAAATAACATAAGTTTGAATGTATCTAAGTAGTTTCAGTCTAATCTGTGCAATTGTTGTGAATTAAACTGAGTTGTAGTGGGATGTATAGTATTATTGTTAAAAAATTATACCTAGCCAATACAATCTTAAAATTTCAGTAAGAATAATAACTTTAGTTAATACATAAATTAATATTACATGGGTCAGAGTGTGATATGGCAAAATATTTCACAATAAGGCTTACTTGTTGTTGTTGTTTTAGCCAGAGGCAGTAAAATAATATCTGTACCTAAATATAACATTGTGAAGATATCTGGAATGTAATAAAGATACTATATTTGCAGTTGTTCAACTCTGTAAAAGTCATTGATGTACAAGTTTATCCTCTGGCTAACCAAATTCGTGTCCACACTTGCATATGCTATGTCCATGACATCTACAGAGTTGGACAACTTGGTTTGTTGAAGTTGAAACTCTTACCAAACTTTGAATTCCATACTCATTATCTTCCTAATAGTATTTTTGGGTTAAGACAAGTGAAATATTTCATAATATCACATGGGTGTTATCACATGAGCAAGCCCAATACCATCAAAACCACTGTAGCTAATTATCAACCAGCCCAGCTTACCAGATTTTATGTTTTCATATCTATCTTTCTCTAGGGAAGCCTACCCAATTATATACGAGGAGCTGCTAAAGCATCAGTTGAGCCCCTAAGAGCTAATAATTAGAGTTTTACTGCAAACTTTAGCATGACCACACATTGCCTTGGTCAGAAAGATATGACAACATATTTCACACAAGCCTCTGGTTCTTGAAAATGTATTAGTCAGCTCAGGAAATATTTTTTCCATATCACACTCTCACTCATGTAGTATAAGTAATAATCGTACTCATACCATGGTTGCTGCGGTAACACCCATGGATTAAAAGTGATATTTTCCCGGTGATTTTTCCTGGGGCTATGATATTTTCCCGGTGTCAAGCGAATTCTTCCTGGGGCTATGATATTTTCCCGGTGTCAAGCGAATTCTTCCGTGTTTCCAATTCAATTAAAATTCAATTGAAGCACGCCAGAAAGTTTACTTTAGCAAGTTTGCTTTAGCATTGTAGCTGCCAGCTGTTATCTCCAGATCTAACTCTACCTGGGCTGCTCAGCAGTAAGCAGTAAAGCAGCTAGCTGTGGTAAATTCCTGTGGTATGAGAGCGGCAGGAGAGTTATATGTGGTAGGGCTGGTCATATCCATATAGGTGGATATGAGAGAGTAGTAGTAGCAGCAACTATGGTATAAAACAGTTGTGCCATGGCAACATCGGGGTTATGGAATATCACCGCCCTTATCCCTCGGGCTTCGCCCTCAGGATCGGGACGGTTATATTCCATAACCCCTCATTGGCCATGGCATAACTATTACTTATTACATGAGGCAAGTGTGATATGGTTAGATATTTCACAAAACTAAAATACTATTGTGATGATATCTAGATAGAATAAATGCATGTTGCTCTTGTGAATGTATTCAAAGTATATCATTTAGGTACCTCAGACAAATTTTAGTTTTCTAATTATTTGGTCAATATATTATATAGCGATGCAACCTTTGTTCAAAGATAAGCTAAGGTTTGTTTGTTATTAATTTTCAGATACTACTAGCACTTCTTCCACAATTCATCCAAAAAGCAATAGTCCTTCTGTATTACCTATCATTGCTATAATTGTTGTTATACTAGTCACAATAGCAAGTATTTTGGTGGCTGCTTTTATTTACATTAAATTCAGGTAAGAATGCCATAATAAAATAATCACCATACACAAAAATAGGATACGTTTTCATATTGAAACAATGACTGTTTTTGTGAATTTATGATTTTATTATGTCTAGAACTTAAATTTTGCTCCATAAGTAGCTATTAACACTTATTGTTGGCTAAGTTCTGTTATTTATTTACATTGTCTCACTACTAGTTTTTTTTTTCAAGTTTTTTCCAGTGCCATAATTAAAGTATTATTTTCATATTATTATTATATATTATTGCATATGACTGCACAATCTCTATTAGTTACACTGCATTCAGTTTTGATCGGGATACTTGGATATATTATGCAAAATTTTAATTTTAAGAAAATGCAATACATTATAATATATTATTTGAATGTTTTGAACACAATTCAATCAAGACTACAGTTTAGTAAGTTTATAATTATAAAGTTTCATAAATATACTGCTAATATGATGTAGTTAAAAAATTTAATTTTAAAATAATCACATTATTGAACACCTAACATATATAAATTTTGCTTAACTGAAGTAGAATTATCCAGACCACTTACCGATTATTTTACGAAACAAATATCAATGGAGCTATTCATAATATACACCAGATAGCATTACTTATATGAATGAATTTGTCTCTATTGATTTGTATGTATAATTAACCTACGTGAATCCAGTGTTATTCAGTATTAGTGCCCATTGTGAAAAATATTTTAAGAATTATTAATTTAGTAATATTTTTAATTACAAAGTATTATGTATCACTGGAAAAATATCCAGATTTCCTGTACTTTTGACGCTTCAGGAAATGTATAGGATAGTTAGTTGTCATCTTTCCTGTACATGTTGTATACCCTCCACGCCATGTTTCCCTGCTTCAATCCTATACCTTCACGACACATGAATTAACCTTAACATGTACTGTATGCTTGCAATTCATAAATCCTGTACTTATCAGACACAACATGACAGTCCAACTAGTTCTATAGCAGGATAATACATTTTTCTATGCATTTGTCAGTTACTACAGGACAGCCCACTTGATTCTACACCAGTCCTTAATCAGTATTGTTCATATAAACTGCACTTGTCCTTTCCTACAGTAAACTTCATAAACTCTAGACCTGTACTGTACCACAGCACTCCACTTACCGTGCACCTGTCCTTGACTTCGTGATACTTCATTTTACCTATCATTAATCCTGGACAAGTACACTTCATATAACGTGCACCTATCAGGTATTTTAGAACATGCAATGTTGCCCAGTATCTGCACTGTACTACGACACTCCACCTTACAGTGCACCTGTCCTTGACCTCCTGATACCTCATTTTATCTATCGCTAATCCTGGACAAGTACACTTCATATAACGTGCACCTGGCAGGTACTATAGGACATACAATGTTTCCCAGTATCTGCACTGTACTACGACACTCCATCTAACCGTGCACCTGTCCTTGACATACTGATACTTCATTTTACCTATCGTTAAACCTGGACAAGTACACTTCATATAACGTGCACCTATCAGGTACTCTAGAACATACAATGTTGCCCAGTATCTGCACTGTACTACGACACTCCACCTTACCGTGCACCTGTCCTTGACCTCCTGATACTTCATTTTATCTATCGCTAATCTTGGACAAGTACATTTCATATAACGTGCACCTGGCAGGTACTCTAGAACATACTATGTTGCCCAGTATCTGCACTGTACTACAACACTCCATCTTACCGTCCACCTGTCCTTGACCTCCTGATACTTCATTTTATCTATCGCTAATCCTGGAGAAGTACACAATAGATGCACTTTGAACAATGCCAGCACTACTAAATGCTTCAGATGCTGTTTACTGTGGTTTGGTATATCACACCTCCACACTCAATTCCTGGCCAGACCACTTAGAAATGCCAGAGAAGCCCCTGAGTGGTCTCATGTTGGATTCCTAGTGATAGACAAACATTTTTTTTTATTTCTTTTTAAAAAGCCTGTGAAAGAGAGAGAATAGCTACATCTAATGAGTAAAAGAAGGCTGAGAAAGAAATTGTGAAATATTTTTATGCTCTTGATTTTTAGATGCAGTGAACAGTGGAATTCTGCTGATGCTCGTCGTATGGCAAAACAAAACAAGCACAGAATTTTGTTACCAGTGTGGGCCACTCCCCCACAAGAAGGTGGTGGCCCCCTAGTGAATTGTCCTTCTCAAGATAACTGGAAAGGAAGCTGCGAACATTCTTAACACCTGTCATTCTATCATATCCCACTTCTTTGTGCATTTTCATTGAACCCACTGGGTTTTTTTTTCTTTGTTTGTTTGTTGTTGTTTTTTTGTTGCTTTTTTGTTTTGTTTTGTTGTTGTTGTTGTTTTGTTGTTGTTTTGTTTGTTTGTTTTTCATTAATTTGAGACTTATTGATAGTTTTGTGCAGTAACTCATTACACAGTGACTCGATCACACAACAGGAGTGGGAGGATTTGTGGAGGAGGTTAACTACTACTACAAATATATTTCTATTACAACAGTGGTTATATTCATTTTGGCTGTTGTACGGAGTCAGATATGAAGTCCAATAAGCAAGCAGTGCATACTGATCTACCACTAAAACCAGCAAATAGGGCATCGCAGCATAGATATTATAGATACAGAGTAATCAAAATAATGTAACTCATTCAACTTCAACTATTTCACTTTTACTTGTAGTTCTACTTAGTCAATCATGCACTGGTAAAAATTGTTACTGTGGCAGATATTTTAGACTTACAGTAACATAAAAGTACCAACTTAACAAAGCTAAATTCTAGTGAGTAGAGAGACTTGAAATTTGCGTCATGACAACCAGTTTGCTATAGAATGGACGTATGAACAACCTCAACATTTTGTATGGAAACACTGTATAATAATGCATAGCTACAGTGAATGTTCTTCCTGCCCCATCCAATTAGATAATTTATTGCTTATTAGCTACTCCTTGGAACAAGCAAACCTCTGGTTTATTATCTGAAAGATTGCTCTTGATTTGTGGGTGCTACTATTTTAGACTAATTTTTTTCTCACCTGCATAGCTAAAATATGATTTATTTCTGTCTAGAGAGAATAATACAATATGTAGAGAATCTTAATCAGGATAAGTTTTTGATTAAATTAATAATGATCACTCCGATCACTGGAGTTCATATTTTCCATTGCTAGTAGCTACTGTTTTGGTTAACTAAAACTAAAACAAAACCCCTTTAGTTTGAAGAACAGCTATATAAAACTAAATGGAGAAGATAGAAAATTTGAAATTACCCTAGAGTGGATGACAATTATTAATATTACAATTAGCTAAGTAAACATATAGCTATGTATACAGTAGAACCTCTCTACAATGGATTTCTGGAAAAGCAACCTTAAATCTCAACGACAGCAAACAGTATGGAGCAAAATTATCTTCCACAATCTAAGCTAACCTCTGAAAGCAACCAAACTGTTAACAAAGATCAAAACATTTGTCCCCATGCATGGGTGGCCTTTGTAAAGAGGTTTTGCTTAAAAAAAAAATACAGTACTTTATATACCAATGGACATAATATGTCATATAATCAACCCATATTATGGGTTGATTATATGTATGTTTATATGCTTTTCTCACCTAATTTAGATAAGCATATTCTCAAATGTATTTCCCACAACGCTCTTGTGCGTGCATACTTCATTAGTGACCTCACCTAGCTAGTTTCCAACCTGACGTTATAACCAATAAATTCATCATCGATTCTTTAATGTTTGAACAACAATTTATTGTTCGTTGGAGCAAAGTTAAATTCCGAGATCATTCGAGTCCAGCCCGGGCTAGATCAGTGCGTACATACTTTCAGAATTGTTTGTAAAATGACTGTAACTATAACAACAGTCCGCGCCCACCTAGTCAGCGTTTAAAGAAAGGTCAATCTTCTCGTGTCCAGTCTCAGTAAGTAATACACCACAGTTAGTGCTGGGTGGAATGGCCCTACTGTAAGAAAGGTTAGAGATGTTTAGGTGGCTATACTTTATTCCGGGGCTGCATATGCACCGGCAAGTTGAGACTTGTGGCTAGCTATAAGAAAATGTATTTACTGTCTGTTGGCTCTTGTGTATGTATAGCTAATATTAAGTGAGATTGTTATGTTTCTGTTGCTGGATACTTAACCTGACCTTTCTTAAGTGATGTAGCTAAAATTTGCTGGTTGCACCAATCATGGGTATTCACTGTGTGATCTTATTTTTTTGGATATGCGCATGTGAAGGGCTGCCTCTCTGTCAGAGTAGTATATGGCACACCTAAAACTGTAACTAAATCATACAATTAATTGAAGGTGTTTGTTGGTTTCTTCTACTACCATGCCTTCTGTCTCAAAAAATAGATGGCTCTATTTTTTCTCATCCATGACTTGATCAATGAATTACACCAAAATGTATAGCAATGACCTATAGCTCGCTACAGTGTACATGTACTCAGTGTACATGTGCTCAGTCTCCATGACTGTGGTTTATTCATTATACATGTGCTACAGTGTACATGTGCTCAGTCTCCATGGCTCTGTCTTATTCATTATACATGTGCTACAGTGTACATGTGCTCAGTCTCCATGGCTGTGTTTTATTCATTATACATGTGCTACAGTGTACATGTGCTCAGTCTCCATGACTCTGTTTTATTCATTGTGTTTAGTTCCATGGGAGGCATGACAGTGACAGATAAGCCATACCAGTGTAGTACGTGTGAGAGAGCATTCATACGCAAGCAAGACATTGATAGACACAGATGTGTGACTGTACTCGTTGAAAACATTAGTTACTGTGATTTAGTCTGTCACTTGTGGCAGAGAAGCATCATCCAATGGGTGGTTTTCTTTCAAGGTTCAAGGTGTGTGTGTGTGTGTGTGTCTGTGTGTGTGTGTGTGTGTGGTGTAGTGGTTGTGACTGTGTGGTGTGTAGTGGTTGTGTCCCACACTCAGGCAGTTTTCCATCTTGTTTTCCACCTGCCTCCCACCAGCCCCACCAGTCCACTCAGCTGTGATTGGGTACCTGGCATTTACTGGGTTGCAAATTCAAGGCCTTTTCTCATGAAACAGCAATGGTCTAGGTGGGACTTCGGGTGCCTACATCACTTGCTGTGAGGACAGGCTTGTGCTCCTGCGAGAGTTCCTAGCCCGGCTCTAGGAACTTTGCTTGCACGACTCACAGTGCCTGCTTAGTGCACAGGCATCCTGGCTCTACCAGGTGCGCATAACCGCTAGCGGTTGCAAGATAATTAGCTTTTTGCATTTTTGCATGTGTGTGTATACACATGTTTCTAATATACAGGGTGGGGGTGGGCGGGGACGTTATTACACTGAAACCTCTCTATCCAGAACTGTGTGGGACCAAAACTAGGAAATGTCCCCTAACTCAGAAACACATTCAAATAACATTCGCTGGTAGCTTTAGAACTGTCCAGATTAACCTCAATGACTTTCTTTATTTCTGCTATAATTATCTCGAGCTTTCTTGCTAGAGTTAAAATGCTATACTTGAGTGCTGTGACCTTTCTTCCATTCCTTCCAGTCGTTAAGTCTAAAACTAGTGGCCCCACTGAACTAGCATCTTGATGTGTGTTCGCTTTTAATTGATGCACATCATGTGTGTTCACTATTTAGATTTATGCACATCATGTGTGTGTATGTTCACTTTTAATTGATGCACATCATGTGCGTGTGTTCGCTTTTAGATTTATACACATCGTGCGTGTGTGTTCGCACAATTCAATTCATTCATGTGTAATTATTAGTATAGTGCGTTTCATTTATTATTGGTATTTGTGTGTGTACACTACACATCAGATGATAGCGCGGACAAATTCAAGGGGGTGGAGGGGGAAGGGGAAGTAGAGAGGGGTGGAGGGGGAAGGGGAAGTAGAGAGGGGGTGGAGGGGGAAGGGGAAGTAGAGAGGGGAAGGGGAAGTAGAGAGGGGGATAAACAATGCAGTAGGAAATTCTCTTTGAATGTAACTAGGAGATGATTTAAATATTGTAGCTTATTATTGAGGGTCGCTGATTGTATAATTAATTCGTTTGCAGAGGATATCAAACTTACAACAAAAATGCTATCTGAAAAAGTGAAATATTTTTCAATTCCGATAGAGGCTGAAAGGTGGCAAGATCACAAAAACGAGTAAGTTATTTTTTTCCCTTTGTGTTCATTTCTAATAGTTGTGTGCGTAAATTGCCCTTTTAACAATGTATGGCAAAAGCACTGTTCAATTGAAATCTCACAGGGAAAGTGAAATACCATGGTAGCCAAGTGAAATAGTATGGGTAAGTGTGCATGCATACAGCTTTAGCCTTGAGAAACATACAGTTTGAGTAGTTTCTTTGTAGACTATGTCATTTTTTAGCGCTGAAGTTCTACCCGAATTAGACGAAATATTTTCAACAGATTAGAGGGAACCACAGGTCAAATACATGCTCAGAGGAAGCTAATCCTGAAATACAGAGATAGTGAGTTAATGATATGTGCTAATGATTAAAAAAAAAACTGGTCTACTATTAACTAGTGATAGCAATAGCACTCGGGTTCGCCTTGTGCTATTTCAACTACACTACTCACAGTGGATACCATGCTATTCGGGATTAATAGCACGAGTAATGTGATTGAGACGAAGCCAAGGGCTATTTCAAATACTTTAGGAGTGCTGTGAATTCCTATCACTCACTAAAAGCCAGTTTATATGTTTTTTAATATCATTTGCACTGTAGCTACTGTATTGTTCACTCATTATCTCCATATTTCAGGATTAGCTTCCACTGGAACTTCGTTTTCAACCTATGGCTCCTCCAAATCTGTTGAAAAATGTTTCGTCAAATACGGGTAGAACTGGTGCATTAAAGAATGACATTGTACATTTCCAAGCCACGTTTCCAAGGCATGCGCACATACCCATCTATTTCACTTAGAGCTATTCCACTTTCCCCTTGCAGTGAAGCGAGCGAGACACTCTCAGGGGTGACACAATTGGAAATCGGGGATATTTGTTTCTTTGTGTATTCGACTTTAACATTTTGTCAAAATAAGTTTAGGTTTCTAAATTTAATAAGATAGTATAGCCCCTAATGGTCATTAATTGGAGAAAAATAATAGGTATTTTCGCTGATTTTCAATAATAATGTAGGTCGTACCCTTATATTGTGACATACACTAAGTATTTACTGCTTGTGACTTGCTATCCTGATCATATTTCAGGGTTAATATAAAATAATGGCCATCAATTAATACATAGGAAAGGGTGTTGTTTGGTTTGATGTTTGTAAGCATGGCATGGGTGTATATGATTAATTATTTTGGGCATAGGTGTCAATCAGAGGTGTCGATTCTGTAGTATTTTTACTTATCTAACAATTAACATCAATGGCCATTATACATTACCTATGATCACTGCAGATTGACAATGTATTATGCGTGTGTTTTTATCTTATGTACAACATTTTTTATGTGCACTTCGTATTAATTATTTCTCTACAGAGTTATGAGTGCCAGGGCAAGGAGGTGAGGGAAGGACGGAAGAGGGAGCTGTGGTCAGATGTCACACCTGACATGATGTCAGATGAAGAACAAGAACAAGATGAGAAGAAATTTACGCCATCCCATCATATCAAAAGCATTAAATACGTTTATAGCCAAGTAAGATGTCTACTTGGACAGCCTGCCATCAAGTCATCCAAGAGGAACCAGGCGAAGTGATTCATTGAAGGACAATCAAGAAATTGATGAACAAAGTGAATAATAATTTACGAGACATTGATTGTTATAACTTGATTAAAATTTTAAAAAAAATTGACTTTGGATTCGTAATATTCTGGGTGGGTATAAGTTGAATATGGTCTACCTTATTCCGAGACAGGATATAGGCTAGGTGTGAGCTAGGTATAGGATAATATAAGCTGAGTGTGAGCTAGGTATAGGATAATATAAGCTGGGTGTGAGCTTGGTATAGGATAATATAAGCTGGGTGTGAGCTAGGTATAGGATAATATAAGCTGGGTGTAAGCTTGGTATAGGATAATATAAGCTGGGTGTGAGCTTGGTATAGGATAATATAAGCTGGGTGTGAGCTTGGTATAGGATAATATAAGCTGGGTGTGAGCTTGGTATAGGATAATATAAGCTGGGTGTGAGCTAGGTATAGGATAATATAAGCTGGGTGTGAGCTTGGTATAGGATAATATAAGCTGGGTGTGAGCTTGGTATAGGATAATATAAGCTGGGTGTGATCTTGGTATAGGATAATATAAGCTGGGTGTGAGCTTGGTATAGGATAATATAAGCTGGGTGTGAGCTTGGTATAGGATAATATAAGCTGGGTGTGAGCTTGGTATAGGATAATATAAGCTGGGTGTAAGCTAGGTATAGGATAATATAAGCAGGGTGTGAGCTAGGTATAGGATAATATAAGCTGGGTGTGAGCTTGGTATAGGATAATATAAGCAGGGTGTGAGCTTGGTATAGGATAATATAAGCTGGGTGTGAGCTTGGTATAGGATAATATAAGCAGGGTGTGAGCTAGGTATAGGATAATATAAGCTGGGTGTGAGCTAGGTATAGGATAATATAAGCTGGGTGTGAGCTTGGTATAGGATAATATAAGCTGGGTGTGATCTTGGTATAGGATAATATAAGCTGGGTGTGAGCTTGGTATAGGATAATATAAGCTGGGTGTGATCTTGGTATAGGATAATATAAGCTGGGTGTAAGCTTGGTATAGGATAATATAAGCAGGGTGTAAGCTTGGTATAGGATAATATAAGCAGGGTGTGAGCTTGGTATAGGATAATATAAGCTGGGTGTGAGCTTGGTATAGGATAATATAAGCTGGGTGTGAGCTTGGTATAGGATAATATAACCTGGATGTGAGCTTGGTATAGGATAATATAAGCTGGGTGTGAGCTTGGTATAGGATAATATAAGCTGGGTGTAAGCTTGGTATAGGATAATATAACCTGGGTGTGAGCTTGGTATAGGATAATATAACCTGGATGTGAGCTTGGTATAGGATAATATAAGCTGGGTGTGAGCTGGTATAGGATAATAGAAGCTGGGTGTAAGGCTTGTTATGGATAATATAATATCAGCTGGGTGGGAGCTTGGTATAGTCATAATATAGCGGGTTAAGCTAGGTGTAAGCTTGGTATAGGATAATATAAGCTGGGTGTGAGCTTGGTATAGGATAATATAAGCTGGGTGTAAGCTTGGTATAGGATAATATAAGCTGGGTGTAAGCTTGGTATAGGATAATATAAGCTGGGTGTAAGCTTGGTATAGGCTGGGTGTGAGCTTGGTATAGGATAATATAAGCTGGGTGTATGTTTGGTATAAGATAGTAATAAGCTGGTGTAAGCTTGGTATAGGCTATCTTATTCCACACTTATAACAAGCTTATAACAGTCAGCTTATAACGAATCTATAAGCTACATATAAGCAACACCCATACTGAATCTCCTTTATGCGTATAGCTACCACAAGTTTTAAGAAAGTAATGACGCCATATATGACCACATTTGCGCAGTGAATTCAGTTTCACATTGAACTAGCAGGTCATCTGAAACAATTCAAGCAATTTTATATAGCTACTGGGCATGTAAACAGATAATCAGCATATAAATGTTGGAAGTTTGATGAGAACTTGGTTCTATCTAGAGAGAAGACTAGCTATATAAAAATATTACTAGCTAAATCACTAACTGAACAGCCCTGCAACATAGACAACATAGTGTGTGCATACTGTATACTTCGGAGCCATAACCTGGCATCTGGCAAGCAAATCTTACTCTTCAGTGGTGTCAGTTTTATTGTGTGGCTGTTTAGTCACATTATAGGGTGTTGCCTTTGTATGGAGTGTTATTTCAGTGGTTATGGTATACTGGCATACTGCAGGAACAATAGCAAGTTTATTTAGAGCACACGACCTGATCAGTGTAATAAGTGTTAATTGAAAATTATAGCAATAGAGTCTTATACAAGTATATCACTCTGTCAATTACAGCTTTAAGCATCATGAGTTCTTGGTTAGTTTCATCTGACCTCTAACTAACTTTGTAGTCTTGAGGTTTAAGGTAGTCCTCTATAAGTTTTAATCGTTATATCATCCACAATTCCTTTCCTCACTCAATTTTCTCTACAAAACAGCTCACCTGCAGTTATAATTCCTTCTTCCCCCCCCCCACACACACACACACACACACATACACCTCAAATAAACTACTCAAATGCATCCACAGGTCATTGAATATAAAATAGCTGTATTGAACTATTGTTTATATCCTCTACGAATTACCCTTACAAGAGATAAAGGGTAGTCTTTGCGTTCATAGATTTTATAGTGCCCTCAGCATCAGCGCACTACAGGTTTTTGATGTTCAGAGTGACTGTAACTATAACAACAGTCCACGCCTACCGAGTGTGCGCTGACTAGAACTCCCTGCGTCAGCGGTGTTAGTGTGTGTGTCTCAGTGTCTGTGTGTGTGTGTGTGATTATCGGTTGTCTGCTGTGCTGTAGAAAGCTGGACTGAATCTGTTCGGTTCAAGTGGCTGGCTCGATATAATCATGGTAAGTGGGATTTTGTTTTTTGTTTGTGAAAAATTTCTGTTGCTAGATCTAGAGTTAAACCTGTGCTCTCATTATTTGGGGTATTAGTAATGATTATACTAGAGGTGTGCTTGAGCAAAAAACCAAGCATCCCTAGTCAGGTTACCCAGATTGTTGTAGATTAATTTTTACTTATAACACTCCAGGTACTAAAAAAAACGTTGAGGTATGTGAAGTATGATAAAGGGTTTCAATGCCATAGTTACCATTCGTCCCAACTATACTGCTATAGTAGCTGAAAAAACTGTGTAAAGGCAGGCCAATGTAACCACACCCACTTAACCACACCCACTCATTAATTAAAGATATGAGTTTGATTAATAGAAATTAAATGTAGTGGTTTCTTTTTGTCAAACGAACCAAAGATTTTTAGTTTATGCTCTGCGTATTAAAACACCACTGTAATCACACCAAACAACAACAAAAACACAAAATAGCCAGAGTTATTTTTGTTATTTTAGTTAACCAACCTGAGCCTAAAGTGAACCAGAATGTCAAGCAGAAGGATAGAAACGAAGTCACCAAACTATGACTGCTCCGAGTGGTGGTAGAAGCCTTTCTGGCTACCAGTGGCTCTTGACAATCAAGAAACGACACTTAGCAGCTCCAAAAGAACGGCGAGTTTTTTATTTATGTCTGGTAATGGACTTTCAATGCCATAAAAACTAGTCACAACAACTTCTTGTGACTTCACTCGCTCGCCATAATTACTTGTTTTATACAACATTTGACAGTTTACATAAGTATCCTGTGTATGCAAAGAAGCATTGATTTCATTGAGCTAACCTGATATCACTAGTGATGTGATTTAAGCACAAATGGCAAATAAACCATTATGCGAAGTAGTTGGAATGAGCTAAAACTTTTTTTTTTAATCCGAGTTCATTTTTGCCATTGCAAGATCTGTAACTATGCATTTATGTATTGAAGGTAAAACGTTTAAACATAGAGGTCACATTTATAATTCAGTCTGCCAGTGAGTCAGTCAGTCAGTTTGTCTGTTAGTGAGTCAGTCAGTCAGTCAGTCAGTTTGTCAGTGAGTCGGTCTATCAGTCAGTGAGTCAGTCTGTGTGTGTGTGTCAGTGAGCCTGTTAGTCTGTCAGTGAAATAAAAAATAAATAAAAAAATGTGCATTATATAGATATTTGTGTGTGTATATGTGTGTCAGTGAGTCGTGATGAGTCAGTCAGTCAGTCAGTTTGTCAGTGTATACTTATGATACTAACTATGGGTGGAGCAAACACATTCCATCCAATGTGCATGGCCAGTTTGATGTCTCCACTTACAGCGATTCTCGAATGGCCATGTTTGTTCGCCATGCTGTCAACCATTATGATGTCATTATTGCAGTTCAGTAAGATTGGCAAAGTGTGTGGTACGTTTGTAAATCTGTGCACTTGTAACACCTCTTCAAGTAAGTTTATAACTACTGTGTCTTTAGTGCATTATGTGTAGTGTGAAGGAGTAGTATGGTAAATTCAGGTGCAGTGTACCTTAGTACTGGGACATTACAATAATGGTCCTCACTACATTCAATTAAATTGGTACCAAAATAAGCACCATTACTGCTATTACAAAATGCGTTTTGATCTCTCACTCTGTGACTGGTTAGCCAACCCAGTACTCTTGTCTTTACAGAACACATGAGAGATGTCATAGTAATGCTGAAATTAGTGTATCCAACAATTGGGAACACTTGAAATGGTTCACAAGTGTGTGTGTGTGTGTGTGTGTGTGTGTATGTGTGTGTGTGTGTGTGCATGGGTGCATGTGATTGTTTTTACTCATTATCACCATATTATTGTGACCAAGGCCAAACTGACACTCTAAACTTGTAAATGGCAGATAAATTATGCTAGTCAGGGTTTCATACAGGATTTTCAGTTTGGGGGGGGAGAATTTTCAGTGAAATTTTCCCAGAAGTTTATAATCTGGCCAAAATTTTACTAGCACTTCCAGTTGGAACAGCAACTGTCGAAAATCGTTTAGTCACATGAAGATGATAAAGACCAGGCTAAGGAATCACTTGTCTTGACTCACTCACTTTATGAGTTGCCACTGCAGGCCCAGACTTAAGTGAAGTTAATTTTAATGAAATTCTGGACATTTTTAAAGAAAAAAATAGGCGTTAGACTGTAATTGGTATATTATTTTATTATAAAAGTTTGTGTAAAGAAATGAGTTTGGGGGGGGAGATCAGAGGTTTGGGGGGGGGAGATCCCAGGGCTCCCCCCCCCCCCTGTATGAAACACTGCTAGTCCTTTACACAGATGCAGCTTTTTTTTTTCTCCTGCAAACATGCCTATCAACTTTTCTCATGAGAAATCAGTGGCACTGTTCCTTGTACTCAAGCATTTCAAACATAACTAAAATACCTGCCATCTTTAGATCACGAGTGATTGAGTTATTATGTTCTCTAGCATATACATACACTGAACTAAACAGCAGCATTATAGTCTGGTGTTTGTGAACCAATGCCGCAAGTTAGAGCCGATACTCCCACCCAGTGAGTGGCCACTATCACATGACTATATGTTTATAGTCCTCACAGCAAATGTCCAAGTTCTCACCTATGTGAGTCTGGTGATGTTGTGGTACACAGTTACCACAATGGTTGTGGTTTCACTCTATGTGACTCCACTATGTGCACAAAGTCTGCAAATGTAATGTCATGATTCCAACAATGTTCAGATTGTGCAGTGGTCATTGCTGTAGATAATCTACGCATTAGCTTAAAAAATACTAAAAAGTAAGACCTTGCTGATTTGAATGTAAACATCAACAATAAGGAGCATATAACAGGTAAGAAAAGCTTGCCGATCACCATAAAAATGCACACACTAAATAATTGTGATTATCTATGTTTATCATTATCAAGTTATGGGTGTATCCTATAAATTTTGTTTATACTATTCTGCTACATTATCGTATATTATTATAGTACACTGTCACCCATGACTTCATAGTGATTATAACATACTGATGATTCCTAATAAGGATGAAATAATCACAACATAATTGTAATTTCAGTGACTATTTAATTTGGGTCAGAATTAGGGGGAGTGTTGTGTAACAGGTACATATGTACGCTCACTCCAGTATGTGAGGTGTAAATATCATGTGAGGGTCTATAACCACAGTTGCCCAGAACTTTAAGGTAATTTATGGCATCTTGTAATTAAATTATGCCCACAATTTTTTCCATGTATATTTTAATTTTATTTGTGTTTAGTGAGAAAGAGCAAAAATAGAGTCTGATAGAGAATCTGTTTGTTTGTGTGTATGTGTTGTGGTTTCTAGTGTGAGGAATACATTTTCAGCTAATTATAGTATGGTTAGTCTGGAGAGGGTCATTCAGCATAAGAGCATAAAGCTTTTTGAAGTGTAGCAAGACTATGTGGGTTGTTATGCAAGCCGTAAAAACCTTTGTGTGTAATAATGGTCAATAATCTGTTGTTGTTTGTGTGTGTAAGTGTGTGTATGAACCCAAGACATGTTGAAGTTGGCAAAAGATTATATTTTTTAATCAATACTGGACTGTCATGATTTGATTTTCCAATATCTACTATTAAAACAATTCTTGAAGTACTTGAGCTAAGGCTTTATTTTCACTTGGGTCTGGCTCATGAAAATATATTTGCCTGCTTGTGAAATATTTTGCCATAATCACACTCTGACTCATGTGTGTTAGGTGAAGGAGGTGAGGGTTGCCAGTAGATTAAGTACAGAGAGGAGTAGCATGGGTGGTGGATCAGTTTACCTCAAGTATATTTTGTGATTTTTCTGGCTTAGCTAATGTTACATCTATATTGAAGGATCTCCTGTTTAACAGGTGTATTATTTTCAAGGTTGGCTGGACCTGCTTCAACTGGACCCAGGGAATGTACATCTCCATGTAACCAGTATGGTCATCTCATTTGTATGAGGTGGGGTATACAGGTACATGGATGAATTCATCAGGACAACTCAGGACAATGGTTAATCACTTTCATCTAATTTCTTAAGCACAGTTGATGTCTGTAAGCTCTCAGTGCCAAGAGCAAATAGATAATAGAGACTTCTGCACTTGGTGGGTGATAAGGTCAGAATCTGTTGATATAGTTTAGATGATACTTCACAATTAATTGTTGTTACAGAATTATTATTTAAGCATAAAGGAGTAATGATTATGATAATATGATAGGGCAATGACAGATAATAAATTTTGGCAAGCAGTACAATTTTTATTACATTAGGACAGGCATGATACCTCAATTACCATTTATTAAACTTCCTTCATAAATCATCTTCATGTTGAAATCAACCTCTACTTTATTCATCTATTACTGAATTAGCTACTTATCCCCACCTCAGTATCAATAATTCTTTATTTATAATGAAATAAAATATGTAAGAATACTGAAGATTCATCAAGTTTTGTAACAAAGTTCATACTAGATGTAAATAATTAATATGAGCAGCAATAACAATTTAGTTTTACTCAGGAAGTGGAATGATAACCTTCACTTTTTCATATGCTGTATCACACCATATTTCAGCTGGCTTTCCAATATCATAGCGTGCAGGATGAGGGGAAAGCCATGAACTGAAATATGTGATTTTTGGTTAAGTTACTATCCAAATATTTGATACAGTAATAACTTTCATGTAGTAGTGAATGTTGACTGGTTGAAGCTTTGTATTAGTGATAGGTAAGTTAGACATAGCCGGTGTTGCTGGTTAACACTCGACCAATCAATATCCATTACTTTGCGAAAATTTTGTACACTACTAGTTCTGTTGATGAAATTAGTACGACTGAATACCATCAAACTTTTGCTTATTGTTCCTGGTTTTTTCCTCACCCAGCACGGCACAATCTGGGAAAACCTGTCGAAATATGGTGTAATTCGGTGTATGAAGCATCAGGTATTCATACTTTCATACCACTGAACAATATAGTAAGCAGATGTGCTCATAGTGTCAGAATCATAATGGGGAACAAGTAAAACTGATCGTTCCTCTTCCAGAGTTCTAAACTGTTTATTATTCAACTAACATTATGTATGTCCACTCTATTGCTATATATGATTGGTTACTTGTGTTTGTGTTATTTTAAATGAATTTTTTTTTCTCACTTTCTTTTCATTGTCTTTGTTTCTAATTTGTTCGCTATGTTAATTAATAAACTTACACATCTACCTGTATTTTAAACTGAAGAGTGGTCACTACTAAAATTAGGCCCTGTGCAGCTATCAGGAACTACTGTACTTGTAGTCCATCAGGCCAATAGTAGCACCCTCACTGTGCTGTCAGCCTAGGACCATTGAGACCATAAATACAGTAGTTCCTTTCGATACCAGTGTTAGCTATCATAGGTGAGAGGAATTTTATGGGACTAGTTCCAATTTTTGGAAGTTTCTTAAAACTTCCTCGAGCTGTGATATTAATTTTGTGACACAAATAGAAATGAAAAAGGGCTCGCAACATACAAACATTCTGTATCCAAAAAAATTATAAATTGTACTTATTGCACGACTTGGAGTGAAATATCACCAGATATTTCATGAGCAAGTGACCGTATTTCACGAGCTGAAGGTGAGTTAAATACAGCTGCGAGTGAAATGTCAAATGGTATTTCATGACCAAAGAGTGAAATAGCTAGCTAAGTAATTAATTTCAATATTTCATGCATACAACAAGAGTATCCTTCTTTCTCTTCAAAAAACGGCCTCTATGCCATACGTGAAACATTGTAAATAAGCCTACAGACAAGCGGCTACAGGAAAAAATATCATTACACATGTATCGCATTTAATAATTTTGTAATTTTTTTCCCTTCATTGTTGCTAGGTACAAGTGTAGTAAGGCTATGCAAATTATGCTGGGATTGCTGTAGGCCTAATAAGGCAACACCTGGATGCCTGAGCACTGCTGGCATAATGGTACCAATTGCAGTGCACCTACTCTTCTGGGCGCAAGTTGGTAAAGGGTCTGAAGAGAAAAAAACATGCTGGCAAGGCATTGGAGCATAGCATAATGGGAAGCAGAAAGAGCATAATTGTTCCTAATGTGTACCTTTGATCTCCCTCCCCACCTGCAAAGATTATGCTACCTTGGTAATAGTGTTTATGAATGAAGGTGTTAAATTGACTGACACTGTAGATATAGAAAAAAACACTTGTACATTTACTTTGATAATGTAGTGAGAGAATTAGTTGTGATGCATTCAGTAATTTAGGGTTCTGGTTGGAATGGAGTCTGCTCTAGGGTTGGACTCAAGAGAACAAGTGGCGAGGCTAACTCCACCAGCCACCTTCTCCTCCAGAGGTTATTAGTAGCAGTGTAGCACGGAAGTGTTGTGGCCATCTTGGCCCCCTCCCCATTTGGCCAGAATTTAGAAATTAGTAAGGAAAATTATAAGGCACAAACGATTGCATACCATCATATTTATTCCTATTGTTGTTTATGTATTATAGATCAAGTGACCGGACTGAGTTTTTGTTTGCTGGTGAAGACTGAACAATTTTAATTAACAACATTCATTAATGAGTTCCATATTCCATAAAATTTACAATTAATATAATTTTGAATATTGATTTTGATATAACAGGAAGCTTCAAGGGTAGTCTCGCGTAGCCAGACCCTTTACCAACCATAACCACTACGCGGGGAAGGAAAGGGTCTAGTCTCGCGGGCCAGACCCTTTACCAACCCTGATCCGCTACGCGGGGAAGGAAAGGGTCTGGGAACATGCAATATAATGACTTGTTCACAGCGCCCCAAAAAAGGGCGCTCCAATTATCAAATTCCAAATGCTTGTGGTTCATTATTAACGGCACCACAGCATCCGGTTGATAGACTTAAAATAAAACGCGCGTGTTGATTTCGTCTCGGTACGCTTTGGAAATGGACTTAGAGATAGAATTTGCAGCATCTTCAGCTGCCAGACAGTTGGGTTACGATAGTATGAAGGACAAGCAGATAAAAATTGTGAAAGAATTTGTCAAAGGTATTTAAGATATAAAATAATTTGCTATGTGTTGGATATCGATTTTTTTTCCACTTGATTATATTAAAATAGGTAATGATGTATTTGGAGTTTTACCTACAGGCTATGGTAAAAGCTTATGCTATGGCTGCTTGCCTTTTGTTTTTGACTCCTTACTTCAATTAGAGGAGCATTCTATCATCATTGTTGTTACACCACTAACAGCAATAATGGATGATCAAGTAAAATGTTAAAAGTTTACTATTTCAATTTTGATTTCTTTTTTCTTTATTTTTAAGGTAAACATTTTTTCGATGAGAGGACTTTCAGTTGCAGCTATAAATAGTAGTAGTACTGTAGCAGTGAAACAATCTGTTATGGAGGGAATGTTTCGTCTGGTATTTTTTACTCCGGAATTACTGCTACTTAAGAAAAAGTGGAGATATATGATGCAGAAAGAGACTTATTTAAAGAGATTGAAGGGGTTTGTTATAGATGAGGCTCACACTATAAAAAAATGGTAAGCTGATAGAAAGACTGAAGTCAATTTAATTAATATTATATTGATTACTATATTTTCTTAGGGGTGAAACGTTTCGGCACACTCTACTCAGGATTGGGGAAATAAGAAGCATTCTTCCCAGCAATGTCCATATAATGGCACTAACAGCTACTGCCACAAAATGCCTGCAACATGAAGTTGCTGTCATTTTAGGCATGCAAAACCACATTACTGTGGCAGTGTCTCCATGTAAAACAAACATTATGTATGTAGTTTCTATGTTCTCAACTATACAGGATACATTCCAACCCCTGCTGTCAAGATTGAGGGAAGAGCGAATCAATATGCCACGCATTATTATCTACTGCAGACGGCATGAAGAAGCTGCGGATTTGTACCTATTCTTCAGAGATGGACTAGGACATGTATTCACAGAACCCACTGATGCACCTGATCACTCTAAATTTCGTTTGGTAGATATGTTCACCAGTTGCACAGATTCTGAAGTAAAGTCAGATATTGTTTCCTCATTCACTTCACCCAACTCCCCATTACGAATAGTGTGTGCAACTATGGCTTTTGGTTTAGGAGTTGATTGCAGTGATGTTAGAGAAGTGATACATCTAGGAGTACCGGAAGACATTGAATCTTATGTACAAGAAAGTGGCCGTGCTGGGAGAGATGGACTACCTGCACTTGCTCTTTTATTGAAGAAAAAAAGAAATCAACATGCTAATAAAAGCATACTCCAGTACATGAACAATACTGAAAAATGCCGTAAAGACGTACTATTTCAAGACATGGACAGTTATACACATACCAGCACCAGTTCACAGTGTTTATGTTGTGATATTTGTTTAACTAATTGTACTTGTGGTTCATGTAGCACTACTCATTCCTCCTTTACATTCTTGTGATCATTAAATTAAAATTTTAATAGTTTGTTTGGATATTAAATTAAAAAAAAGAAACTCAGAGAAAATCTTAAACTGTGATTACAACTTTAAATGTGTTTTGATAAAATCTTTAATTTCATTGACACTCTTGAAATGTAGAGGGTCTCGAGGATTTTTGAAGCTTGTATGCATGCGCCCAGGCATTTCTTTAAACACTGTTTTTAACTGTCTCAAAATTAATTGCATGTCTTTCTCTGCATTTGCTGCTTGATGACCCCCTGAAACATTCGTAACAAAATTATCACTATCAAAATTTGCCAACACTGGGTCAATAACACCAAGAACTTTTGAAGACTTGACAATAGCTTTCTCTGTCTTGTTGGCCCCTAATCCTTGTAGTGAAGTTTTTAACAATCTGTTTAGATGTTCCATATGAAGATCGTTAGGAATATTTCTTCCAGGTAACCCTTGAACATTAACAAAACGGCCCCAAATAAGTTCCGCAGCTAAGCGAGGGGAAAGAGAAAAATCATGCTGAAACAACAGATCCAGGCTTTCTAAAGCATAGTTATTTCGTCTTGAACTATGAAACATGGGTAATAGATACCTCCAACACCTTAGCACTCGCTCACCGTCACCCTCACGTATGCTGTCACTATACTCCAGATAAAAGCAACCCAATGATAAGATGCACTTGGCATGAGCAAATATTTTATCACTATCACAAATTTCGTTGTCAGGACTGTTATTAAAGTTTAAGTTTATATATTGTTCAGCAATTTTGGCTGAAACTAAGTGTAACATTTTTTTTCTGCTCTCAATCGACTCCATCCACTCATCCTGTAAACAAGGAAACAGAGAGCACGAAGGAATTTCATTAAGATCCACCATGCCAAGCATTTCCATTGCTGCTGCTAATATGTGTGACTTTACTACTAGGACAAAAAAGTCATCGCAGGCATTGAAATTATCCAGGGGTCGTTTGACTACATTTGTCCTCCCGAGTACATTTCGAATCTGATATAGAGTACCACACTCTGCTATGGATTTTTTGCTGAAGTAGTGCCTGAATATTAGCTGCAGAATAAAAATATTAATTAATTAAATTTGACTGTGGAGAACTCTCTTATAACTTCAATAAGTAAAGAGAATGATACTAAATTATCAATAAAACTATGTTTATTAGGTCTGTTTATTTTTCTACAACAATTCCAACCCCTTTCTCTCCCAATGCACGGGTGTGACATCATTTATCAAATACACTCCCACTACAATATTAACATGCCACTATTCATAAAGTAGCCACCCACCATTTACAATGACATTTAACACTTACTGACCAGCTCTCACCGGGTACACAATTGAAAGCTGGTTAAGTTCTCAGATCAAATGACATGTTTACAAACTTTCATCTAATGAAGGGGGGAGGGGGGGGGTGGAGGGATTTGACATACAAAACACCAAGCTTCCAGGATGTTCTCACAATATAACCCTTAATATTGTTGTTTGGTGTTGTTACGGAAAAAAATAATGCCTCTATTTTACTACAACTTACTCCAAGAAAGTTTGCCTTGGTGTGCCAATCTTCAACAGCAGGGACAAAACCTGTGAACTTTTTTGATGAAGAATTGCTATTTACTCTAATTTTCATAGCTGTCCTAGTCCTGGCAGCTGTCATCTGATCTCCACCAAATATAATTGAATGAAACTTTGCTGTTTCTTTTGTGACCATTTCACCTGTACTGCAACACTTCTTTTCTTGATTAACAATAGAGGGAACATACTGATAGTGGTGTGCAAGTATATCAACCATTTCATCAAGTTTATTTTCATTTTTTAGAACCACACCAAGGGGTACCTATGATAAAAAAAAAAAGGAAGTGGCAAGAACAAAAAAAAAAAAGAATTAATAAAATAATTTAAAAAATTAAAAAACCAATGAAATGTTTGCTCATGAAAGTGCTCAAATATGCCAATTCCCACAAATGCCAATTGTAGTCGTTATAATTAAAGTTATAAAACCTTGCTCAGTCAATAACTTTAAGGTAGAAAGCATTATTTTCCTTTAAAAGTGGCATTTCAAAGTACAGGGACGCTAAATAATTTAAGAAACTAATTAATTTATTACTGTAAAAATCTCCTCACCTAATTCTAACATTATCATGTACAGGCATAGGAAGTGGGAGGCGGGGGCTCTGGGGGCTGGAGTCCCTCTCCCCCATAATTTTTTGGCACAACTTAAAGTATGATTTCTCGCATGAACACCAGCAAACCACAAAACACATGCCTGTGGAGCCCACCCATACTGAAACATCTTTCTACACCATTGATGTACTATGACTAGAATGTGTGACCAAAACATGAACAAGCCTATACAGAATAAAGATAAGTTCAAAATTGTTGATTCTAGGGTTCTATCTAAAAAATTTATCTGGCGAGAAAGCTTAGCCCAATCCACTACCATCTAAATACCAAATTAAAAGGGAAAGAGGAAATTATATTAATTATTATCATGAAATTATGAGCTAAAATGCTGTACTTATGGATTCAGTTTCAATAGGATGCTGCACACAGCATGCAAATATTAGGGGGGGGGGGGAGGAGGGGTGGAACGCTGAGAAGTTAGGAAAAAACATCTCATTCCCTCCTCCCCTCACTAGATTGAACCCTGGCTTTATATGAAATATGTTTGCTCATGGAAGTGCTCAAATATGGCAAATAAGCAAATAAAACAATATAAGAACATATGACAAATTATACAACATGAATAAATAACCCTCTATTAATGTTTTCTTGCTTACCACAATTGATTTTTGAGACATCTCTCCATAAAATTTATGCTTAATATGCCAATTCACTGTATCTTCAAAAGCAAATTTGAAGTATTCCAGATGACTCACCAAAACCCTTGATATGATAGTAGTAATATTATTTCTAAGGACCAAGTCATCTGACACAGACGGCAGCAAGGTATTAGCCACAACTTCGGTATCAAGTTGGCTTATATCTGGTACAATGTCTGACAAACTGGATGCATCAACACGATTGAGAACTGCATATGAGTGAAAATAGTGTAGTGACAGATTGTGCTTGTCTGATCGCATATATCGAGTTTTCACAGTTTTGTCGATATTGTCACCACAAAGTCTATACCCAAAGCATTCTCTCCTAGGTCCACACTCTTTGACAATGAAATGGCATGGCTCAAGAACTTGTGGAGGCTCTACAATTAATGGGCAAGGTGGTGGTGATTGGTATTCACTTTCAGTGTCGTCATCACTCTCACTATCTTCTTCCTGTTCATCAGTCAAAACCGCTTCATTTGAGGAGCACGATGAAGAAATTTCCCACGAGAAATTGAGCACATTGCCATCGACTTCCTCAAAGCTATGATCTGAGTCACTATTATCAGAATCATTAGTGTCACTGCTGCTGTCCAATATCTGGTGAACCTGAGAATGTATCTCACTGGCACACTGATTCCCCTACAAAATAGTAGTTATTCAGATGGTTTAAAACAATAGCAAAAGATAAATTACATAATCTAACCTCATATGAACTGAGAGTTGGAATAAATGATTCTCGCCACTCACCAACTAGTACATCAAACTTGCTTCCAATACTGTGTAGTAACCTGAGCAGGGTCATGTGTGATACAGCCACATTCAATTTTTGCAGCCTAGAATACACCTAGTATTGCATATTTTATCCCCTATGGAGCTTTTATAATTTACCTGCTTTGCACAATGTCCTGCATATAGAATCAACGAGATGATCTTTTGCACTAAATTCATCCTGTTATACTTGAATTTAAATAAGATGGAAGCTATAAATCCAACAGTTCCGGTCTGATTCTTATGGACGGCTTTAGTCATGGTGCAAGACAGCAAAATATTTGTTAATACTGGCGCATGTAGTTTCAGCTCACTTAAAACTTTGTCCCATGTAAACAACTTCAGTTCATCAGTGTTTAGACTTTTCAAGATTGAATTCACATTATCAGAACACATCACTTTAATCTCACGTCTAAGTACTTGGCCTATTTTATTCAGTATATGTGAACAAGCAATAGGGTCATTGAAACAATGGCGAATCAAGGCTTTCTTGCTTCCCCTAGCAATGGATTTTCCTATGTGCCTGCTACGTGGAGTTGATAAAGAATAGTGTTTGACTCCAGACTTATACTGAATGTCAACCTAAATGGGTAGAAGGTACATTTCTTTTTATGATTTAATAATATCAATTGTCTTACTTGGACAGAAGGTGATGCTAAATCTGACCGGTTTTGCAAAGTCTGAGCCATGCTTCTCCTTCTAGATGGTGTTGTGGAAATAGTTTGAGGTCTCTCTGATGCTGAACAGCATGCCTTTGAAGCTGCTACAGCTAATTTCTCCTTGAGCTTAGTCAATTTACTAGAGAGGTTTTCAAATACCTTGAAACAATTCTTGCACATTTTAAAACTGTCATTTTCTTCAGTAAACACTCTGTTGTAACTAAAGCCTTGGGATTCCACAACTTCTACCATCAAATGCTTCCAAGTAGAGGTTACTTCAACAGTTGCACTGCAAGAAGCAGAGTACCCAAAGCTTAAGTTGCGCACATCTTTTTTAGAGCTAGGAAGGTCCGAACCACAACCCAAACAAAATTTCATCGCTAAAGAGTAACTAGAAAATTTGAAGGAAAAAAGAGAAAACTGCAAAACTTCTGAGGAAGTGGCGCATTCACAAGTGCCGCGCGGTGATGACGTTTAATAATGAACCACAAGCATTTGAAATTTGATAATTGGAGCGCCCTTTTTTGGGGCGCTGTGAACAAGTCATTATATTGCATGTTCCCAGACCCTTTCCTTCCCCCGCATAGCGGATCAGGGTTGGTAAAGGGTCTGGCCCCGCGAGACTAGAAAGGGTCTGGGGTCACTAGCATCAACGACTTGTTCGAGCCACCCCGATTTTGGGGTGGCGGTTTTAGCACATTCCTTGGTACATTCGTCATGGGACGTCATCATAATGCGTCATTATACGGTTCTTTTTTTTCTTCAAGCGTGGAAGACTCTTACCTGATGAGGTTTGTAATGTAAGATCACAGCTACTTGCGGCGCAATCTGGTGGAGAGGGACCAGAATTCTCTTCCAATGCTTCCTTCATTAGATTACGCCAGGCTAACACAACTCCAGAACGGAGTCTTGAGAGATCTGATCTCTCTGCAACTAGCCTACGGACATATCTAGACTCTGATGGAAGATCAGAGCCACAACCTAAGCAGAACTCCATAGTTAAGCCGGACTGGTCGAGCTGCAAGTTACAGTACTTTCCCGGGAAATATTAAAATGCGCGGGATAATATGTGACGTAATTTTGACACTTTTTAATTAAATTCCTCTGGAACAAGTCGTTGCTGCTAGTGACCCCAGACCCTTTCCCTTCCCCCGCCCATAAAAAAGAAGGTAAAGGGTCTGGCCGCCAGACTACTTCAAGGGAGTTGTGAATGTGACTGTGAAATGGTTGCCGGACATGTCCAAATAGTTACCCCAATAGTTCCATACCTGTCAAATGGTTAATAAATAATAAAACGTACCATAAATACGATGTTATACATAGAGAAGTTGCAGACTTGACAATCTACTAAGTTGGCAAACTAGGACTATTGGCCCTGCAAGTATACTAATTAGCTACACACAAATTCTGCAGAACGAACAAAGACGTATCACATGTCATAAAGATTTAGTACGGTGTTGGTTGAAACTGTATGGCTACCACAATTTGATCTCTTCCACACTCCATTTGTGTATTTACACCACCTTCTAGCTATAGCGCCCGGTAAAGGGTCTGGAGGGCGATACTATTAGATTCTTACCTAAATTCCAGGTAAGGTTATAGCATTCACCAAAAGTCACTGAAGTCTTTTGGAAAAGGGTTTCTTTCTTCAAAGATACCTACCAGCACGTTGTGGTGTAGTGGGCATAACTAGGAGGTGAGTGGACTGGGTTGGTGTTGCTGGGGTAGAATCAGCCTGCAATCTTTATGTTAGTGGCAATTTATTCAGGTAAATTATATAAAAATGGTTTTTAATTAACATGTTATGATGTTCTTCTGTGATAATCACAATATAGCAGATAGAAGGTATAATTTGTATATGTATGCAAACATGAGTAATGTGTTTTACAAATAAGACCCTTTACTGAACCGTTCCACTAGGAAGGATATGGTCTATTGCCCACATCTAACTTGTTCTTCTGGAATACTAGTCTGGCACGCGCAGACCCTTTACCTATTTTAAATACTGTCGGAGAGGAAAGGGTCTGGTCATTGCCAATTGTAAGTAGTTGTGTCATTATGTAATGGTTATGTAACCGATCAGCATAATAAGTTTTGCGAAGAAATAAATCAGGGAACAGCGTTACTTCATTGATTTCAATCTAGTTGCTGACTAATTTCAATCCAAGCTTATTGAACACTTCTTCCAGAGCTTTAAAATCTAATAACACTTTGGCACACTCGACCTGCCATTTTCCTTAATTTTATTTAGCGCGAACAAATTCTGAACAATCTGATTGGGCCGCTGTCCTGGCAGCGTAGACACAACTACCACAATTGGGGAGTGACCAGACCCTTTCCTCCCTGGCAGTATTTAAAGAGGTAAAGGGTCTGCGTGCACCAGACTACTGGAATACTGTGTTTAACTGCAAGTAAATCAATAAAATGTATGCAATACTCGGTAAAGTGTTTAGTGCAGTATCCGTATCATGCCTTCCCCATTGATATCCAGCAATGGTGCTAACTGTTCTTGGATACACACGACACCTACTGAGGGAAGATTTCTAGACTCGTATAAGTTTAGTCACAGTACATCTCCTTAACGGTAGAGAATGTATTTTAAGAGAGTGCTTGTAGCAATCTGTTGTTTGTTATTAAAGTATTCTATCTACAGACGTTGTAGTGTTGCCATGTTTGAGGCGCCTTTGATTTTGTAGAGATAGCTCGTAAGTAGTGTACCTGCCCTCTTTTAATCAAAACACATACCCTCACCATACACTGTACACGTCCAATACATTCCAGATTCTGGGCATAACGAGTTTGATATGGCCAATTTGCCAGAACCTTCCGAGTGGAGTGGTTAGGTATAGTGTCTGACCTATGAGTCTAGCATTCCCTTACCCCCACAAAAAAAAATTCTGGTTCGGATGTTCTAATTATTGCTTCCTCCGGGTACCGATTGTGATAGACATTTCAAAGAAGCAGGCAATTCATTTTGTACCTCTCAACAGTGCAACCCGATGTTAAAATAGAATAGAAACCTTTCATTAGTTTCTTGTAATTTATCATTGTTGGTTAATTTAATTTTGGTGGTGTAAGTGTGATAATTTAGCTATATATACTGATGACATTTTAGATGCAGTATACTAATTTACTACTCAGGAAATTGGAGTTCTCTACAAAGGGGGAGTAATGTTTTCAGATGTGGAAGTGGCAACTTAAGAAGTCTTATTTTGATGTAAGTTTTCTACTAAAAGCCTTCTATGTTACCCTAATTTAAATAGTTGCTTACTGTTTTATATTCGTATAATTAGTAGTCATGTAAAATTTATATTGTAGAATTGAGTATTTTGAAGCATACTACAAAGTGGATGTTTATTTCAATGGATGAAAGTCATGGAAGATGAGACTTGGTGCTACTATCATCTTAACTTGCTACATATAAATGGACGCTAGAGGTTTTCATAACTCTCAGACTAAACTGTAGAGATAACTTGGTATAGTTTTTCTCATTTTTCTATCGGAATTGAATGACTTAATTGTAGTACAGTATGGGTGGGCATATATATATATATTATTTGGACTGGTCAGATTACCTGGTTAACATTGTTCATGACAGGATGTGCTGACATTATTCAATACTGATTAGTACAGATGTACTGATAGTGTTCGTGACAGTTTCAGTTTAGATAGACTGATGTTATTCAGGACAGATCCAGTAAAGATGAGATGACATCATGCAGGAAAGGTCTAGTAAAGATGAGATGACATCATGCAGGATAGGACCAGTAAAGATGGGATGTCATCATGCAGGATAGGTCCAGTAAAGATTGGATGTCATCATGCCGGATAGGTCCAGTAAAGATGGGATGACATCGTGCAGGATAGGACCAGTAAAGATGGGATGTCATCATGCCGGATAGGTCCAGTAAAGATGGGATGTCATCATGCAGGATAGGTCCAGTAAAGATGGGATGTCATCGTGCAGGATAGGTCCAGTAAAGATGGGATGTCATCATTCCGGATAGGTCCAGTAAAGATCGGATGGCATCATGCCGGATAGGTCCAGTAAAGATGGGATGTCATCATTCCGGATAGGTCCAGTAAAGATCGGATGGCATCATGCCGGATAGGTCCAGTAAAGATGGGATGTCATCATGCAGGATAGGTCCAGTAAAGATGGGATGTCATCGTGCAGGATAGGTCCAGTAAAGATGGGATGTCATCACAGGATAGGTCTAGTAAAGATGGGATGACGTTATGTTGGACAGATCCAGTGAATATGAGGTGGAAGATATCTGAAATATTACACAGAACATGAGGTGGCATGTACTCAAGGATAGGTGTAGGGTAACGTGAGCTGTCATGGACCAGTCTATTCAAAGGAAAGGCTATAGGAAATTTTGCCCTGTACTAGTATAGGATAGGTACAGGGAAACCAGATATTCCCTGGCATTTGGAAAGGTTCAGTACAAATGAGATGTTGTCATGCAGGATAAGTCCAGTAAAGATGGGATGCCGTAATTCAGGACAGGTCCAATAAAAATTGGATGACATCATGCAGGATTGGTCCAGTATGGATGGAATGACGTCATGTTGGACAGGTCCAGTGAACATGAGGTGGAAGATATCTGAAATATTACACAGAACATGAGGTGGCATGTTCTCAAGGATAGGTGTAGGGTAACGTGAGCTGTCATGGATCAGTCTATTCAAAGGAAAGGCTATAGGAAATTTTGCCCTGTACTGTTATAGGATAGGTACAGGGAAACCAGATATTCCCTGGCATTAGGAAAGGTGACAACCATGTGACTGACAGGTGACCTTCCAGTAACCTTTCCTTTTACTGACCTGGTACAGGAAATCTGGATATTTTTCCAGTGTATTGTATGTTTTTAGGCCCAAAACTACTAAGAAAGTGAATGAGATCATGTAAGTTTTATTTAAGTTTCATAGAAATTTAGCTTATATAGCTGGGTATCAAATAAAAACACCTTTCCTGGGGATTAAAAAAGTTCAAAAATCACATTTTTATCGCAACTGTATGATCAGTTTTGTTAACACTAATCGGAGATAGGAGCAAACATACATCAGAAAATGTAGTGTTCTAATGTGTAGATTTAATTACAATAATAACTATTATATACTATATTTATGAAGTTTTTGTAGGTTATTAACTTGACACAACTGACTAATTGGCAAACTCAACTAGCTCCCCATTACAGTAATATTTACTAGTATAGTTCGTGAGCACAAATGGCGAGCGAGCCTGCTTTGTTAGGTTACATAAAGCACAATATTATTATATGATGTATTTTACCTGAAGATTTTATTACATTTATTACATCAGCTTTAAAAAAACAGAGTTTTTTTGTAATTAGCTAACAAACATAAATTACGTACTTAAACTCAGATTCCCCCTAGTAGTAATAACTTTCTTAGTATTAATAGTAATCCATTCTGACAAACAGTGGCTCTTTTTGACAATGAAAAAATGGCATACAGAAGGCCAAAGGGTTTCTAAATTATGTCTGGTAAAGTGTTTTCACTGCCACTTTATCAAAACCAGTAACTTGTTGAGACTTTAAATAAAGTGTTTTGCAAGACTTATCTCACAATTAGGAGTCTAAGTTTGGCTTGTAGTATCAGGGGAAACTGGAGTCAAGTTGAAAGCCCTGTTTTAGGAGAAAAAAAAGGAAGGGGGTATAGTATCATCCGTACATACATGCATATACTAGTGGTGTGCTTGAACACTAATATCGAGTGAGCCTGCCTAGTTAGGTTACATAAAACTACAGTGTAGTTACATTTTTTTTTTAGGTTCATGCAAAACGGTATATAGCAGTTGACCATTACATTTTTAGCAGCTAATAAATTCAGACTATCGGAAGTGTTAGTAATTCTTGACAACAAGCACTCTAACTCACAAAAAAATCCTGACATAAATCTTAAATCTGATAATGGTTTAATTTTAATATTACTTGAAAATAATGCAATTACAAATGATGGTATACAAAAATCAAAAAAATGTTTAAAAATAATGTATTACAAAATAATCCATTTATTGTATACAGCTTTTTACCTACTAAGTATAGTAATTCAATAATAACATTGCTAGTACAAAGGTATACTACTTTACCTCTATTTCAGGAGTAATGTTAGCTCTAGATAATAGGCTTTGTTTTATCTGTAAGCATAATAGTACGCATATAACTCTTTACCCATACTTTGATCTGACTAGAGGCAAGTGTTAATGCAGACTGTGGATTAAATCCACAATTATGGCTCCTCTCCGGAGGGGGAAAGGTGTTCTCACGGCACATAATTGGTGGTCTGATGAGTATGAAACTGCAGCAAGCGGTACTACTCAACAGTATAAAGGAAAAATGTTAGAGTCTTGGAAGTCGAGGGTGGTCATAGCTCAGTGGTTAGAGCACTGGTGGCTAAAGCCAGTGGCCCTGGGTTCGAATCTCCGGCAACAACTAAGATTTTTTCACATTTTTCCTTTGCTTTTTTCCAGACCCCTTTAGGTGAGAAAGTGTCAATCTAGTTATTATGAAGGGTCAGAACTTGATAATTGTAATATTGAAGTTGTTTCAGCAGAAAATAACAATCATAGAGATACTTTTAATTACAAATGTCTTCATTGATTTTTGTATACCATTATTTAAAGCATTTCGTATAATATTATTTTGTACATATGCAAAAATGTTTAAGCTACACAAGTATCTGATATTAAATAGGCTTGGTATGAATTTTTTTTATTATGAAATTTTTAATAGTGCTGCCAAAATGCAATCCCAAGATTACAGTTTATTAATGTGATACAAATACACGCTTATGATGAAAATAAATTGTGATACATGCTAGTTCACTATGATATAGATGAGAGTTTAAGACTGTCCCTCCTCAGACCATTTACAGACTGCCAATCACAAAAACAATGTAACACTAACCGTTCACAAATGTCTGGGTCAACCATGTTCTTGGATATTGTTTTGCACATTATAATGTTAATAATGTACAGTGAAATGTCCTCCAAAAATGCATTAGATGAAGAATGAATCCATGTGTAGAAAGAACTACAAGGTGATGGAAACAATGTCCAAATAGCCAAGATTGTTATCCCCTGCCACAATACACCAAATAATCTGGATTACTCTGAAGTATTTTTACAAATAAATTATCACAAGTGGTCCTAAAACATACTCAACTTGGTATTGGGAAACTTCAGGCAACTCCTTAAAATTGAGATGATCTAAAAAAACCGACCATGAAAATGATGACTAGCTCCTTTTTTGCAAGTATTACATCTAGTATAAAATTTATTTGGTAGCTATGTAAAGTTATTTTCTGGCTATTCTGACACCTGGGACATAGCAAAAAATAAATAGAAGTATTAAAATGATTGAATCAGAAGAAAAAGTATTACAAAGTAAAATACATTTCTGATTATTTTTTTTTAGTTGAGACATTTATATGGAACTATTTAGATTGGTTAACTTTTCTGGTGTACTAGAATAGTACATTGTGTGTCTCACCAGTATGTGATGTATTGACAGTGATAGGGAAGGCCGCATCAATCCACTCATTTGCAGAAATGTAGAATGGGGTGATTATAGAATGTGGTCGAAGTTCTAGTGGATGGTATTGCATAGTTTAAAGATGTTTTTTGTGTAAGAGATTTAAATGTAATTATTGTTTGTTTGATAAAAACTACTGAATTTTATGACAGTTTATTAATCTTTCTTTCAGTGTAGGAGGAATACACACAAATAAGAAGGTTCTCCATAATTACTAAAAAAATTATATTTCCCTGCTTTCACTGAAAACTTCTTGTTATAAGATATCATGCATTCAGCTACTAAATAAATGTCATTTATAACAATTCTGGATACATTACCATGCCTCTGATTTGTTCTCAAAGTTAGTCAGTTATTAACCCTAAGTTCTAGTTCATGCATGTTGTCTACAAATACAATTTATTTAACCCTTAAGGGTGTTCTTCCAAACAGCTAAAATGGGTAGGCTTACATAACCAAAAATTAAACAAAAGTATAAGTAGGTTCACAAAATCATACTTTTTCATGATCTTTGTAACTCATGAGGGAATATTACCCCTGCCCCTAATTAAATTGTTTTATTTAAAAACTTCTGGTTATTTTTATATTATAATATTTATCTCAACAAAGCTTTAACTAAAATTTAAACCAATACTACCAATTGAAAGAGCATGGTTTTTCCTTCAGTTGGATACACAATAAGTGTATGAAACATTTAGAAATAGGTAGCTACTATGTTAACTATTGTTACAGTCATGTTGTTATCTTGTTTTGCAGTAAAAGTGATCAAAGAAGTATCTCGTTATTTCCAAAAAATTAGTTGAAGTTCATCACAATTGCTAGAAAAGAAGAAATCTATGATTGACAAATTCTATGGTTTATTTAAATTTCATCTAAACACTCCACACTGTTGTTCATCACTAGATATTTTATTTACATTCCATTCCAAGTCACCACTTTCACTAACCACTGAATGACCATGCTCACACTATTGGATAAATACCTTTTACTGTCGAAAGTACCAGCTTCTATAGCTCCTGCAGAAGCATGTCCATGGCTCAGCTCCTCTATTTCACTATCACTGGAGTCCAAATGGAATGAATCTTCCTGTAAATTAGTGATAAAGTCGACAGCCGCGGCCTTTTGCAGGCCAGAAAATATTAATTTCTATTTCAGGCTTGGCTATAGTTCCTGCATACCCATTAGTAACTGAAAAAAGCGGCAACTATCTAGTACCGTGAATGTATTTCATCCTCATATTGACAAAATATTGTTACATGTCAGTCAGTTTTGTGAGATTCGTCTGAGATATGAAAGCATCATGTAAAAAGTTTTAGAAATATTAACCCTAAGCCAAGGGAAGTAACTTTTATGCTCCACTTCCATGGCTCATGTTGTTTGACCATGAAAGTGCACCAGCCTTCCATCACACTCATGTGTTGAGCACACTATTTCAGTATTTGCTGCTAATTTTATGAAACCAATAACCTCATTACACCTCATTGGGCTTAAACCAGTTATCTTGACTTGTAATTACTTGACTTGTAATTATATGCCTTGACATTTGCAATATCCTGGACATGGGAAACCAAGCTTAGTTCTGGGAATTTGGGAAGGTAAGTCTGAAAAAAAAAATTCACAATATCAAACTTAAAAAGTTCTAACATTTTGAAGACTGAAAGTAACAATTACCAGATTTGAATTCAGCACAATAAAGTGATCTAGAAAAATAAAGTAATGAATCTTATTCCTTATATCCTAAAATCAGGTTATTGGTGATGATCTAGCCTTGACAGAACTGACCATGCCTCAAAAGGAAAGAACAAACATTCCACACAGACCAAATAAATGTAACAAGAAACCTAGCAACTAATAATGGTACATAAATTGCAGCTGCAAATACAGCTGCTGAAACTAACACACAAACAACATACAAACATAATACAGAATTTAATGTCTGAGAATAAGCTGTTATTGTTGTATAGTATAGGGTATGGTCTCCCTTACTTTCAATTAGACATGGATTACCAAAATGTCTAATTGAAAGTGCAAAAAAAAACAACAACAAAAACTGGTGATTAATGTGCTCTCTTAAGAGAGCACATTAATCACCAGTTTTTGTATTTTTTTATGATAATAGTACGGCACTTAAGTTGCCCATTCAAAAATGTATTGGAAAAATCATTGTTCAATTGAAATCTCACTGGGAAATTGAAATAGAGCATAACTAATTGAAATACCTCGGTAACTAAGTGGAAACTAAGTGAAATACCTCGGTAACTAAGTGGAAACTAAGTGAAATACCTTGGTAACTCCGTGGAAACTAAGTGGCCAATTCTATTAAGTGTCTTGATAATATTGTTGATTTTGTTGCGTTAATTTATTAGCAAATTGTAAACAATATTGCAGAGGGCAGTAGAGATGTAGCTAGCCTGCTCTCCCGTGTTGTTAATTTTATAATTGTCGTGGCATATATATTGTATAAGTTTAGTTTCAGTGTCCAGTATAATAATATATCAACTTCTTCCTTCCCCTCCTCCCCTTACGCTTCTTTCTCCCCGTCTTTCCCTACTCCCCTTCCCTCCCTTCTCCCCTCTGTATTTTGTAGTAGTAGACTTAGTAACGCTCCTTACTTCCATAATTCAGTAATATTGACCTTATGCTATTATGCAGGACGTTTTAATTATTATAAAATTGGTTATATAGCATTTGAATTATTCAACAGCAATGTGTAAGAAACAGTAAAAAGTTGTGTACAAAACCTCCAGAAACTCATCTAGCATTGCTGTCCATTCGTTGTCATATAATTCTAATTACTGTCTCAATGTGAACAAGATTTTTAATGGACTTGCCTTATCCATATTCGCTGTTTAAAATCTGTATGAAACGGTCTATGCAGTGCCTTCTTTTTCAGTTAATGATTAAATAACCTTATTCATCTATATTCTGTCTGTCATTATTGTGCTGAGAATCCTTCCCACATTCAGACAGCAGAACAACAGCCAGCCAATCCTTGAACTATTTATAGTATTCTTAATTACTACTGCACACGTGCGTCAACTTACCTCTATATTTTTATGTTCATTTCACCATTGTATTTTCAGTTGGAACTTATGCAATCTTTGTATAATGCCGTTAATACCAAAGTACACTTTGTGGTTATGGCTGAACTCACCTATGAATTAAGCTTTCAGGCTAATACACTTTAAGTTAATATTGCCACATAACAGTATGTAAATTAACTGCATGTATGATTATTAACCAGCTCCCCCAAAAAACAAATTAAAAAATAAAATAAAGAGCTGGTCATTATCATTAATGTGAGATCTATCTGAACCAGATGAAAAAAACAAAACAGTAGCGTTTGGGAGAAAATTAATAAAATTATAAAAATGAAGTTTTCATGTGTTTTTGTAACCATATTTTTTAGTTCCACAGTGAGACAAAGAACTACAACTCACAGAGAAGCTCATTTCAAATGTGGCAAAGATGACTTAAAGGAGCAAAAATAATCGTGTAAGTGAAATTGATAAAACTAACCAAGCAGTAGTAGTTAGAGCTAACAAAGCGAACTCATTTTTTATTATCATTTTTATTGAATGTTGAGTTTTAACTTGATGATTTTCGTAAAGCTGCAAGTTAGCTCTTAGTGGACATAGCTTTGAAGATTTTTTGCAACTGTTGATTTAAAGTGACATGAATCCTTAGTACTAACACTATTTAGGAATGTGGTTAAAAAGAATTTCAGTTGCGATATGCTCTAAATAATAATAATAACATTGAACAATTTATGATGTGCTCATTGTATTACTATATTATTTTCTTGCACTGCAGATAAATTTGGACCAGAAATAATTATTACACACATGTATATTCACAGACAGAATACAACATGCCATTTGTTCAGATTTTATTGTCTCAATTCCACTGATTGTATCCATCTATAGTGATTAGTATTATTTCAGTTACTAAAATAAATATTTAATTGTTTAATTTAACATTACCATTTTATCCGCTATATCTAAATTGCATGCTCAAAAACAGCCTACCAATAGTTTAATAAAAATGAAGTTTCATTGTATGGAATAGTTGTGAGTGTGCAACACTTTAGTGATTATGTGGTTATTTTCTTTATTCTTTTTTTTTTTAACATCAGTGAATCTGGTTGTATTAAGCAATCATATTATTAACTCTAATAGATGATGGTTAAGTTATATGTATCTCTTCTAGCTAGTAGGTAGTTTTTCAAGCAAGTCCCTAAGAGGCTGATCAAGTAAAGCTAGCTAGGATTTTACTACACTCCATGTTATATAACAAATTCCTTGGTAGATACTACAATGGATTTGCTGTGAAGATTTTTAGTTTCTGAAGTGTGTATTCCAAGTTGATTCTTATTAGGAAGCTGCTCTTGGTGCCCAATTAGGTTAATAATATTTAAAAGTCTGTGGGGGGGTGGGAGGAAATAGCAAAAATAAACTACAAGTTTCCTGCTCAAAACATGCCAGCTTGAGATTGGCTTGTAGTAGTGTGAGTACAGATAGTCTCCCGTTTCAGCCAGTTGTTCCTACAGAATGGTTTCCTCATCACAACAAGATAACTGCAGATTAAGAATAAATAATATTAATAAAGTTATAATTAATCAGACTAAATTATTATTATTAAGCTCTGCAAGACACCTGGCTTGAAAGAAATTCCCCCTCTCTATAGAATCTCACCCTCAAAAGTCGCAATAAGCCACAGTATGGCTCTATTTATAAATTAAAAAAATAATACAAAATAAAAAAACAACTATAAATTAATGTTTAATTTTGAAATCTAGATTTGTTTAGATTACTTCCAGCAATACTCTAAAGGAGGGAGGAGTAAGAAAGTGACCAAAGGAAAAGGAAGACTTAGTAGAGAACTGCCTAAGATAGTGGTTGAGCATATGATGGCAATAGCACCACCACTACCATTTCCTATTGAAGACCCCCACCCACAATTTGTGTCAATTCCATTTTCAGACAAACTCACCTGTCCCATCTGCTTAGATATAGTCCAGCAGCCTGTTTACCTTTCTTGCGACCACACAGTTTGCACTCAATGCTGCTGTAAACACATCGGGCAGAGTTACTTTTTGCAATGTCCATGCTGCAATAGACATCCACTCACCAGTGAAGCTATATCTGCACCTTCACCTTTGCTTTTATCACTGCTCAATGACTGTAGTCTTGCGCTGAGGAGAAAGTAGATGTATTCACCACCACATTTGATCTGTTTGGAAACTGTCACAGAGGATATAATTCTTCTGATTATTCTTATTATTATAACTAGAGGATGTAATGTGATATGATGGGTGGATGAAGGACAAATAAGCGTGCAAACGACATACAACGTTGCACGTGAAAAAGGGGCGGTTACGCAGGTGCGCATTAATTCTATTACAAAACTGCAGAGAGCCACCACTGCCAGGATAATATCTTGCAGATTGCTATTTTTCTATCATTACAAAAATATTTAAAATAAAAAACGGCAAAAAATAGTACCTTACATTATTATCTGAGAATGTTGAAGAGACAAAATTATTATTGTGTTGTGTAGTATCTGAAGTGGAAATGCAAGACACAATAACTAATTCAAATAAAGTTAAAATATGATGGATAATGTAAAAAAAGATTTTCAACACTCTAAGTTGTTGCAACAATTGTTAAAGGAAAATGTCTTTACTTAATTATATAAAGTTTTTCTTGATTGATATAATAGCATTTACGTTATTTTTTAATTATATTCTTTGCTCAATGTCACTATTGTATAATGTACAATACTTACGTTTGGTACATGGGATCTGTCTCCAAAGGTTATTTCGTCCACACTCTATTGTGTCATAGTATTCCATTGAGTGATTTAAGTTACACTTTAGCTACAACAGCTAAAGTATTTCCAGTTTGATTTATGACATACTTTAGTGTATGTATGAGATTAGAATTCATGATCATACTGCATCTACCTGTTAATATTTATAATTAAATGAATGAATAAAGTCACACAAAATTTTACCTATTTTGAAGGATCTACCAATGTACAATGAACTATTTCCCAATGATATGGTTACATTGTATTCCACATTGTCATATAAACTCAAATAAGTAGCTGTTACTTTAGTACTTCTTTCACTGAGGCCATCAGCTGGAGTAGGAGTGATTCTTACAATAATAATTGTCACTTTTGGCATCAACCAATTTCCATGTCATTAAAAAGTACTTAATATTATTCTGTTCTGTACCAGGAAGCAGTGTAATATAAGAGGATGTAGAAGCTATAATAATATTGATAACATTATATACAAAATAATGAAAAATTATCATTTACTACTAAGAGCAGAGCATTTTATATCTGTGGACCATCCATTGATAGTGCAGCTGGTTTGATATTCCAAAAAAAGATGTTGAACAATCCTGGTATATTGTCCATGTATCATCCTTGTTTATACTGTAACTTCTATTTTGCATGGAATTATCTACATTTTTATCTAACAAACATGAGCCTACACACATTAAACAACAACATTGTTTCAAAATTAATGTATTTATGTAGTAACGTTTAGCTATTAATATTTTGTTCATATAATTATTATTTTGGCATGTGAACTCCTCAAACAATTTTAAATTGTCTAGCTACCAATGATTATCGAATATTACAATTAATATTATATCAAACTAGCCGTAAATTACAGTGTGGCTTGTTTAGTTACAATATCAAATGAGAATGCCAACCATAAATAGCACATTTGTAACTACTAAAGGTATGACACAACTGCTTGACCCTTGGATCAGTATAATTACAAAAAAAATTAAACCCAAAATGTAAAACAGATATGGTTAAGTTTAAAAAAAATTCAAAATTACTTTGGATAAGTACACAGTAAAGATATTTATTTTTTTGAAGTGTAATAGAAGTTTAATTTCTATATCATTTAATTACAGATTTTCTTTGTGCATTTATAAACATTCAGGTATATAGCTTTGTTCTGCAGTTATTATTAGAAATGTATAACTATACTTATTGTGTAAGTCATAAAATAAGTAGCTAAAATGAATATAAAATTACTACAGCAAATTGTTTATGGTAGGCTTATCTTTTCACAACACTCCAATAGGTGGCCATAAAATTACCAATATCAAATGTAGTCAGCAGTCCTGAGCAAATTGAAGTAATATTCACCATGAAATACATAATACCTGAGGTATTTATAGTAATTCCTGAATTAAAATCTCGATTATTATAGAGTATAGTCTTGTCTGAAGTGATGCTTATGTCTATGTTAGTTTGAGGTTATTTTTAGTCAATTCTAGGTATATGACTGCAACACTGCGTGGATCTCGTTATCTATATAAACATTATAGATATGGAATCAATTATTATACTGATTTCAGATGTTTTTTGATAAACAATAATAAATACATTTTGCTCCAAAATTATTTTCTCTAATGTATAATAAACATTAATTGTAAACCATTAGAAATGTATAATTATCTTATTTTAATGATTTGTTGATAAAAATTGTAATGAAGTTCATAACTAATGAAAGTGTCACCATTCTACCATTGAACAGTAAAAAATATTGAAGAAAAAGTGCAATGGTTACTAACATAAAGAATTATAATAGCCCATATATTTAGGATATATATAACAGCACCTAGCTATAGTTAGCTATAGAGAACTTTTCTATGTTAATTCATTAATTCAGATAATTGTATACAAGGGTTAGAGATGACAGCAAAACCACAAACACATTAACACCCCACAACCGCACAAAATATGCTCTAAACCCTAATATGTTTTAAAACTGTCTTGAATTTACCTCAAAAATGTAACATGATGTATTTTCTCAACACTCACCTTGTTCATAAGGGTTCTTGATAATTGAGTTACATTGGGCCATAACTTCAGAGAAAGATATGTTAAAAGTTATAATGAGATTTGAATACAGATTTGTAGAGTTCAGGTCACTTAGTTCCGCATAAATCATAATATCAGCCATTGTATTCAAACTATAATTTGTTCCAATTGTATTATATCTAAGGAAATTTGGAGAAAACAATATTCTACCTTCATTTGAGACTTCCCACTGTATATAGTTATTTATTCCTGCAGTACAATCGTATTTCACTGTAGTAGTGCAAATTCCAGTAGAATATTCTAAAGTACAATGAAAATATTTGAAGCTAAAAAGTTAAGCAGCTGGTACTAGTGTTTTACGTATGAAAATAAATATTGCAGAGAATACAGCATAAGAAATAATAGATACTTCATAGCAACTTCAGGGAACGTTTTAAACATTCAGTTCAGAACATTCAATCTGCTAACTTTCATTCCTATAAAATATAGAGAATCAGAATAGAGATTACCAGCACCAGCATCCTATTTTAGCGCTGAACTACTACATATCTTATCATTTTTACCACAACGGTTAGATAATTCCCGAATAGCAGTAGCGAGCTTAAAGCGTTGACACTTAGAATTAATAGAAATCGCAAGGTATTTATTTTAAATAATAGACTTCTGAGGCGGGACTTAGCAGTAGACCTTATTTCGCGGAGTATCACACTTGCAAAGAGTAAGATCACTACAGTCCCGCAGTTCTTATCAAAAAACTCATTTCATTGGTTAATCAAATCATGTGACCTATTATAGCGCCGCGCGTGACCAATTATAGCGCCGCGCAAGTGCTAGGGCTAGGGCTAGGGGACCAATCAGAAGAATTCTTTGATAAGAACTGCGGGATGGCTCCAGCGCCGCTTTGCATCAACGACACTTACCCGACCACGTAATTTCAGTTCGTTGCGGCGATCCTTACCGATGTCAATAACTACGGTCCGTTAGGTTAAGAGGTATCTCCGGATCTCTGAAGTCCGTAACTCTGAGGTCCTACTGTACCTCTCTTACTTTACAACCATTTTTTTTATTTAACCTGTATTCACACATTTAGTTAATTGGCCTGTGTCATTTGAGCCTCAATTGTAGGATTAAACAAGGCAGAAAATACAACAACTGAAATGGAATTGTTGTCTGTTTTAACATGGGGCAAATGAGAAATACTCAGTATTGTACTCAATAAAACCAATAACACAAAATAGCTTTGTTTTGGTATTGAAATGTAATAGCTGGTATCACCATTGCTAGATAACATGTGTAATTTATACATAGTTTACCTCTCCTGCTTTCTGTGTTCATAAGCTATCCCAATTTTCTTGTTGCTCTTTTCCACTCGTAAATTCTTTTCTCTTCCTTTGTCGATCTCTCTCTGACTTCTCTAATGTTATAGTGTGTTATTAAGTCATGTAAATACAATCATAACAAAATAATAACTTAGTGCATAACGTGTTGATAACTAGTTCGCTAACCTCTATAGCATTGTAAATATTTTATTAACTCCAACTATCAAAACAGTTTATGGATTATGTTATTGTTGTAAATGGACTTTTTTACCCTGTGCTAGAATCTCTCTGTTTGCAGTATAAAGTTTTATCTTAGCATATTATAAATTTGATAATCTTACCACTATGTTGCTGTTATTTATAATAATGTACTCTGCAAAATTTCCCAATGTTATACAGTTTTTGCAAAACAATATTTCCACTATTGTAAAAGGGCTCTAAAGTGCAATGTATTTCTACTAAATTAAAGTGAATTTAAAAAAAAGTTATTATTGGTGCAACCACTTATCAGATCAATATCATCACTGAAGTTGTAGTTTCAGTTTGAAGACAATAATAGATAATGTAATATGACTATTAAATAATGACTTTATAAAACTTATGCCCTTTAAGATTAAATCCTGCCTGAATAGCAATACAGATGAGAGTAAACAGTTAGATTTAACAAATACATTTAAAAATGTGCTATGATATTTATCATTGAAATTTGAAATCACTAAGATTACATGTTTACATAATCAGTTTGCATTACTATAAGCAACATTATAAGACATAGGAACAGTTTCTGTTTGCTCTCTCAATTCTACAGTCTCATAAACAGGACTATCTGATTGTTCTTGTGTACTTGCTGGTCTCTGAACTCTCTTGCTCTTCATAATCTTATGAACAAACAATGCTCCAATAACAAAACCCATGGAAATGCCTACTAAGAAACTCAATGGTAGAGCTGCTATGATAACATTTTGAATATTGTTGTTGTTTAAACTATAAGCACCATGTTTGTTAAAAATTAAACTGATTACCTTTACTGGCAAGCAAGAACAAAAAAAATACATATATCACATTACAAAATTTGCAAGTACAATTGAACATAGTAACATAAGTGAAATCAACAAGTTATCTCAGTCACCATGGTCATATACTTTGAATCTGATAAATAAATGATTGTTTTCTTACTTTCTGTAATACTTTTTTACTATTAAGTATAAGATTGTGTACTTAAAACATATTCACTTTAAAAACTACTTACATTTTTCACATGAAGTGTCAGTCCACATTTGATCAACTGCACATTCTATAGTTTCACTGTATTCAACTTCACTAAAGATACACCTCACAAAAGCTGTTGCAATTCCAGATTCTGTTATATTGTAGTGTAATACATGTACAGTAGAGTTATTTATCAAGAAGCCACAATGGCCTAAAAAAGCAGGTTAATTATTATCTACCACCAATCAATTAAGTAGGTTACCCATAGTAAATTGCTTATCGATGTTGACTGAATGTGTTCCAGGAGATATTGTAACATTGTATGTGACATTATCATACAAACTTAATGTAATAGGTGACAATTGTGTTATTCTTTCTCTGTAGCCATTAGCTGGAGTGGGAGTGATCATTATAATATATACATCACTTATGATGTCTGCTAATTCCCATGTCATTAGAAAATAGTTCATGCCATTAATGTACATCCTTGGAGTTAGTGTACCGTATGAAGTAGTAGAATCTATATACAATAATTTGTAAAATATGTTTCATACTTCATGTCAATAAAGATGTTATTAATAATTATGTGAGCTGTACGTAGGAATGACAAACAATAAATGAAATATAAATATATTGTAAGCCTATAATTATTATAATATCTACTTGGATTACAGGTGGGTGTATTTCATGTTATACATAGATGTAAACAAAATATATAATTGTCGCACATTAGCAGATGTCAAGTGTATTCAATGAAGATAATTATAAAACTTTTAAAACTATGAAGATATTAACAATAATTAAGTGTAATACATACAAAAAGATAAATTATGTTTCATTGGATCTCTATTGTAGTTTGCTGTAAATATAGCAGATACCTAACCTAGGGCTGAACAATATATATCAGTAGACCATCCAGTAGCAGTACAATTAGTTTGATACTCTAGAAATGTTGTGGATCAGTTCTGATAAATTGTCCATATATCATGACGGTTTATGTTGAAACTTCTGTTTTGTATAGTGTTTTCTGTAAGATTTTCCAATAGACAAGGACCTAAACATATCATAGAATGTGGTATAAAATTAACTGCTTTATACATTCATGAGTATTCAATTACTAATGTTAATGCCTCGGTGAAAATAAGCATCAATTGATCTATACCATTAAATACTACATTGTACGTAACATCCTTCGAAGTAAACAAGAAAAAAAAAAAAAGAAACACAGGTACGTTTTAATGAGAAGTGACAACTAATGAAGGCAATTTAAAATCACAGTTATATCAAGTTAAAAGAATTTAACAAAATATAAATGGAAATTCAAGTCATTAAAACCTCAATTATGACTGTAGCTTGCTATTGTTTTTTCATAATTGATTCAGAGGATGTGGTAAGAATATTAAAGTCACGTTTAATATTAATGTTTAATTTTACAACTTATTGATACAGTTTAGTATATTGCTAGTATTAAAGCTTGTAAAAGTATTTATCACGTTTTCCAACTATTCAATCAGATATTATACCTTTGTCAGGCAAACGTGGATAGTTTAAATATTGTATCTCAGAACTTAATCAGATTAATAATAAAGAGCAAAATGTAATGTTTACTTGGTATTTAAAATGTAGTTGTAAAATGTTTTATGCCTTTTTACAAAAAAAACCCACCAATATAAAACATAGACAATGATCCTGAACAAGTAAAAGTAAAGTTCACCATTAGAGACTTAACATTAGTAACATTAACAGTAAAATATGATTAATTGATTTTGTAATCATATACAATGGACTGATCTGAAGCCACATCTATTGTTAAATAACGAGAATTATTATTGGGATCCCATGATATTGTAATAGTATGATCTATTGAACCTAGTATTACAGCTGGAACCTCGTCAGGATAATCTGCATATACATTAATTAAAAATAATAGATTAATTGAGAATCAAGGGTTGATTTATAGTTGTCATATTTTATGAATAATGGATGAATTGCTTTTAAACACCAAGTTTAAAGTTTTTTTGGCATCCTTGTAAAATTAATATGTTGTAATACAACAGTTCTCACAGTTCCACTGTATTAAATGTGTTTCAGAAATGTTGCCACTCTCATTATACTGTTTTATTAAACAAATTGTATCACAAAATTATTTTATTGATAGAGTCACAGTTAAGTCAATAAAAAAAAGAAGTAAGTATTGAATTTTGCATTGCCCATATTGTTTATATTTATATCAAAGCTATAACAAGATTGAGATACATAATACGTTTTAAGTATTCATTTCAAATTGGCTTATTAACTTACTTTGGAAATCTAACAGCTGCTGTCCAGACCTAGAGCATTCAATTCTCAATCTAGGATTCAAGTGAGTGCCATTTATTGTGAGAGTAGAATACAAGAGACTTGAATTTTTAAATATCAATTCCACATAAAAATTCAATGCAAAATTGTTTGTAAAATATCTGTTACCAACCATAGAAGTTTGATCCAAGATATAAGTAAATATATTTATTTCTTCTCTATATATATCCCAAATGAGATAATTGTTACTACCACAATTAAAGGTGGCTGTGTTTAAGCAAACACTCACTGGGATCAAATAGGCTGAAAATAAGAGCAACAAAAAAACAACAGCTTAATATTACATTAAATCTAATTTATTCTTATCAGTAGAAAGAGTTACATTACACAGAACCGACAGTAGAGCAAGAGATGCAATTAGCAGTTACTAAAATATGATTTTATACCGTCCATTCACCTGATGACAATATACTAGTTGAGCAACAGAATATTAGAAGAAGCTGCTGCCATATCACTATAACAAAGTTGTAGCCTAGATAATTTGCTAGTTTCTCAATTGCAGACAATACTAGAAACAGTTACCTTATCAATAATTATCAAAGCGGATATGATCAACTTCTACTAATTTCATTTTGTGTACTATAAATGTGTGCACATGTATTTTTCAATAAATATTAGATTTTCATAAGGAAGGGGACCTAGAATTTCCTCTCTAGAGCACATTTCCTGTCCCAACAAGAAGTGTCTATATTATTTTATAATAACAATAAACACAAATCACAAACATCAACAGCCTTGTAAATTTTTTTGTTTACTCTAATTACCTTGCAAGAAAGTTTCCCAATTTTGTGATGGTTGTAAATGGACACTTTTCACCCTGCGATACATATACATGTATTGTGGGTGTGCATGCAGTATTATTATCTGCAATAATAAAAAGTTATCATCATTTATAAAAAAAATTTAACATCTAACATTAATTTTCTTGAAGTGCTTTGCGGGGGGGGGGGGGGGGGGGGGGGGGGGGGGGGGGGTCGTAACTTCCCCGAGCAGGAGTGGGTTTTGTCTTCCGAGAATGTAGTTGTGGCTCAAAGTAAGAGCCACACCGACTAAAGCGACTCAAGTTTGGATAAGTTATCAATCGAAAACCAACCACAAGTACCGGGCCTTAAATGAGATGCACGGTGATACAAAGTGCGGTGGATGACAACCGCAATGAATATCATTACATGCTTACAGGCTGTGGAAAGGGTCGACATGATACATATTGCGCATTCTACAATTGCTTGGGGTATCCCAAACACTGGTCTTATGGAGAATAATGCAATGGGCACAAAATCTGCATTAGACAGTGGGAAGGATCATAAATTTCTTCAACATTGGGTTTATAAATGAATACTCATTGAGTAACATATTAAAACAATCCAGCAATACACAATGGCTTTTGTATTTAAATAATAAAAAATAACCAGTGCATTGAAATCTTGCTTCAATAGTACGATTAATTTAAAGTGAATTGAAAATATTCCAAAATGAGAACTGCCTTAAACTTAGCATCACAATGCTAATGTGATTAGCATTAATTGTGGCAGTTACAGACAAAAAAAAACAATCATTTTTATCTTTCACATTTTTCTTAAACATAATGTTGAGATGGCCGAATTTTAGTCACTGCCTTAGATCTTATATATTACATGTATAATAATGAAAGACTATAATGGACATAATGTTGCCACAAAAATTATTTATTGATGGTCTAACAACGATGATTCTATCAATCAACAATAAATAAATATATCCAGCAATTTAGAAAAGATTGTGATGATGTGATCAATAAGTAGTGTCTACTACACAAACTTATTATACTCACCAATGTGACCGTCTACGGGAAAACCGGGCACAACGCGGCGTGCGTAATATCGAGAAAAGATCGATCGATTTCTTAAAAATGTATTGTTTCAAGCGGACGGAAGGGAACGGTTAGGTCTATTATAGCGGGAACGACTTAAGCTACGACGATAAAACTTGGAGAGCTCAATATCTGGACGCCGACAACTCTGTAAGTGCAAAAAAAAATTTTGAAGGGTGCCGCGTTGTGCCTGGTTTTCCTATAGACGGTCACAATGGGAAATGTCTCCTCTCGATTGCAAAAAAAAACACTTACACCTGATATTATTATATTGTGATTAACTGTAAGAATAGAATAAATATTAGTTGTAGAATTAATGTCAGTCAGCTCCGTGTAAATGGTGATATTATTAATAATATTTGCTGTATAATTAGTTCCAATCACATTATTCCATTGAAAGCATACTGAATACAATATTCTCATTCCATGATAGACATCCCAAATAAGAAAGTTACTGTTATCACACTCATACTGTCAGTAACTGTACATACTTCCACTGAAACTAAACAAGAATACTTAATAATATCAACATTTACTGGAAAAAATATTTACCTGCCTCAAAAATATCAGTCACAAGGAATCCCATTATAAGTTGTAGCCACATATTTTGTGTTTTTTTGCTGGCGCTAAAGGTAAAGTAAAGATTAGTGAAGCTACCATTGAAACATCTATTAACATTAATAGAGTGACAAAAATTAAGTAACTCAAAATTAACTTGCTTTAAATAAGTCTAAACAAATCTAGCTAAGCTGAAAGGGTCAGTATTGAGCATCTCAGTTTTATTTATCAGACAGATTTAACAACTTACTTCAACGATTCTGATCTCTCCTGTAGAAATTAAGGCAGACTAACAGTCTACACACAACCAATTTAGTGAGATGAACTTAAAACCCTATAGGATATAAGGATCTCTATAATACCAGTTAATGGGAACACAGGCACTTATTGGTGATAAACCTTACATATATAATACCTGATATAATTATTATCAATGAAATCATAAATTCACTGATGGGTACATTGGCTATACCTTGATGTAAATGCCACAGCTCAAGTATACCAGTGGCGTGCTCCAGCACAAATTAGTGAGCGAGCCTCCCTAGTTAGATTACATAAAAATATAGTATTGTGATTAATATTAACTTCTCAGGTAAGTTTATAAGGTTAAACTACACCCCGCAAAAAATAATATTCAAAGCAGTATAAAATTTCAAAGCTCATTGAATGCTACAGGTGAAGATCGTTTGTCCAGCTAAGTTTGGGACTGTGGCCACCACCATCTAACAGAATACGCGAGCGTCAAGTACAAAATGCGGTGTGCTTCAGCACAAATGGCAATCGAGCTAGCCTAAATTTAAAATGATGACTATAGTACAGTAGGATCTCAGTATAACGGAACTCACTTATCCGGATGATGACTCGGTATAGCGAACGGTGCAAGTTGCAAAATGTTTGCGCTTGCGCACAAACCACACTGCAAAAGCAGCTGTTTTGCACCCACCCTCCATTGCTGGCATTAACAATTTGAAGTAAAAATTTTAATTTAACTCAATGAACCTCAGTATAACGAACATTTCACTATAACAACACCCTGTGGTCCCAAGTGTTCGTTATACTGAGGTCCTACTGTATGTCCAAGTTGAGTTGGCGCGGTAAAAACCATTAATCATTTTTGAACTGAAGTAGGTACGCTTCCTGGTTTGTACTGTCATGCAAAATTCGGTCCCCCCCAAAAGTGGTCCGGCCGGACAATCTGTGTGTACACCGACGGTCCGGCGGACCGTGCGTGTATAGGCGTGAGTGGTCCTAGTGGGACCGTTTGTGTTAGCACAGACGGTCCCCCTCCATCATAAATAGTCCCCCCTATCTTGACTGCATTCAAGTTACAATTTAGTAAGAGTGAAGACTTGACTAGGATTATTGGGAGTTGGTTTTGCCCTAGAAATGAATAATAGCTATTAAAAAATGAATACGGAGCAAAACAAATAAAATGAATGAGCAGTGAACAAATTAATAAACAGGAGCAAAGTAAATTAATGAAACAAAACATATGAATAAATAAATAATAACTAAAATAACTATATAAAATAATAAATTGGCCTTAATTCAGCCAGATTAGCTTCTCAGGCAGAGTATTCAGTAGCCTAACCTTAGCTTTGACTAAGGATATAATATGTGAAAGAAATTAATGACTGGAAACAGTATTATATTTAAGCAAGGGAAAATTTAAATGTTGCCTCATGTCACACAATCTAAAGATTCCCGCTCTCAGAACTTTATATATATTATATTATATATATTATATATATTAAAGATTGCACAAGATGAATTATTTACAATATCACAAGCCTGATTAAAATACTTTTTAAGAAATGCTAGATAAAACAAAGTGTTGTTAGCAATATTCTGAACATTGGACCTCAAGAGTCACTGTGTAGCTCTTTCTTTCATATTTGCAGTTTCTCTACAGTAGAGTGAATGTTTCTGATAGACTGTAAAACTCTGTCTACAAGATAACTATTATTCAAGCTGTTTTAGTTAATTAAAACTAAAACGATTTATACAATCTGTTGTTGTTACAAATTTCCAAAGTATAAATTAATACTAAAACTAAAATATATTTTAGTTAGCTCTTTCTTCCAGAAACTTAACTTTGACTCTATATTGTAAATATTTTAATTAATAAATAGTTTCTCTCATTTGTGATAAATAACACAATTTTTTTCAAAATGATAAAGTTAGTTTTTATAAAAACAGCAAAACCATGTCATTGATGGATTATTTAAAGCCTCAGCAGGCACAGAATCACAATTCAAGTGAAACCATTGGCTGCAATTGGTGCAATCAATCATTCCAATATTTTCCAGCTCTGGCATTCTGCAATAACAATGAATTTCAAAATCATCTTTAGCCTTGAGCTGTTGACCTTTGCTGTCACTCAGTTTCTGTGGGAAAGGTGTACATTTTCCAGACATCAGACTTTTGTAAACGTGTCTTCTCATCATTTCAGTATCATAGATGCATAAAGTTGGATCAACTCACTTGCATATTGAGTTATACATGGAGATGTAATATTGGTCCATTTGCAAAAGAAAGAAACCAGTTCTATTGCAGAAACATAACTGAATCGAGGTTGAACTTCAGCTTGGCATCAACATTTTCATGTAATTCAGCATTCACAATTACAAAATCAAATGCCTCTACCAAAGATGGTTCACTCATTGACTTGCGACATGCTCGGGGCATATTCATCCTGTGTACTGATATAAGACGAGAGCTATTACAAATTTAACAACACGTATAAATTAATACAGCTAAATTTATTTAGATCAACTTTTTCATCATTGGCTGAGCAATGCTGCTCAAACCTAGCTCCAGTTTTCCATAAAAGCAGCAGGCTATCATCATTGAGCTGATCAAGTAACACCCTAAACAAATCCTACATTTAGAGGTGATACAAATAATTTATAATTAGATATATCTGATAATTATTACTAAAGACAATTTTTGATCAAGCTTTAGATTAACCTTATTGGTAAAGTTAGATGCAGATGTTTTAGCCTCATCAGATAATGCAGCAGTTGTTGAATATCAATTTTGAAAATCAACCTACACAATCACATAATTTAATTCTTCAACTAGCTAACTAACTGGCATGCTTACTTTAGGGGTCAATGATCTTCTTGTATTTAATAATGATGGCATAGAGTCATCAGAATTCAGATCACTATCAGAATCACTACAATTTGATATAGTGAAACTTTTTAGTGTTGCAGCTTTGTCTGGAAGAGATGGAGATGACAGAGTTTGATCCCTATTTGAGTCTCCAGAATTTATTCATACTAAAATTTAACAGTAATTTTTTTGCATCTGTCAATAATATTGCCCAATATTATATCACTGCAATTCTTACATGGTAGGGCTTCATATGAACTGCATTTACACCAGGAATAATTTCATTGCTATCGATTATTTGAAGTCTGTAAAGTCCACGACCAAGTGAACCCACAATTGTAAATGAACCCAACCACATCATTAAGGTTTAGCTAAATCAAAAAGAGACATATAATAAAAAGCATTCCTGTACTGAAAAATATAAAATAGGTGCAGTAGTATTGAACTAATCCCCGCCCGTTATGCTAATCACGTGGGGACCGTTGGTGACGGGGTCCGACCGTATATGACGGCAATGTTTGGTCCGGCCGGACCGGATTTTAGGGGGGACCAAATTTTTCGTGACAGTACCATTCGAAAGCTCGTACCGAAGTGGTCCAGAAAATTTCCTTTAAAAACTTCTGAGCGGGCGGGAAAGTGCAGTTCAACTGCTGCTTGTATCATAAAATTATATAATATATATTGTATATGTCATTATAAAATTATATTAATTATGTAAAAAAAATGTATAATTAAAAAAGTTGAAATTTAGATAGAAAATAATTGTGGTAAAATTATGAATAAAGTGATATGAATGACTCAGTGTGAAGGACAAAGTAATACTGGAACGTGTGTGGCAATAGCTAAAAGTATAGGTGATGTACTGGATTCTTCTCATTACTGTTGAGTACTACTTCAGAATAAGAGAGTAAGAATAGAGTTTAAATACACGCTTAAGCACACAACAATTAGACTTACTTGAGGAGGCGTTCAGCCACGGTCCTGTGCTTCTTTTCCTCTAAGCTTTGTGCTACATTAGTAGCTCCAGACAACCCTCAGCAACCTTCAACCAGTTTTGGCGCACAACTAGAAGCTCTACCAACTATAAACTACGGGTAATTAGTTATAAAACTGGGCATATATTGAATACAGCCGGGGAGACACTGCCATAGCTTCAACAAGTAGACTTACGGTAATAATGCACACCTTGGACCAGCCCCGTTATTACTGTGGGCGTTGATGTTCGCGCGTTTGAGCTGCTACTGTCTTGTGACCTTAATTGGTTTCCGGTTTCGCCAAGTGCATTCCTCTTTTGCCACATTTGTGGTGGGGCCAACTCTTGACACAACATATACAAATACATGTAGGTGTTGAAATTGAAATGTTTTAACTTCGACCAACGCATTCAATGACGATGAAGAGAAATAGTGTTGATCTTAACTAAATTTCGGGCTTAGGTCTGCTCCATGTAGCTGGTTTTTAAGGTCAACTAATCATATGGTAGGCAGGTTTTTAATACATTAGAAATGTAATGATAGTTTTCCAGATACCATTATACAGGTGGTGTTTGTATCAAATGCCTTCATAGACATTTTCATGTGCATCATTACTGGAGTATTGTTTGTTCAAAATAATTATTAAAAAGTTTTTAAGAATTATAAAGTTAAATGGTCAAAAGATCTACAAAAAAAATTAGCTATCCTGTTTAGGAGACAATAAATGGAAATATAAACAAAAGTTTTAGCATATACTATGACTGAAACTAAATGAAAAGAAATTGTCTTACAAATTGTAATGATTACAGTTAATTTGAATTACATTCGATAATTCCTTTGTGTGTGAACATCCTCAATACAACCATCTGTTTAATGCATACTGATCACTTCAATTGTTTTTATTATTACTTGGTTAGATATAACATGACATAGAGTCTCTAGTAAAGTATTGTTAATGCTTCATTGGAATCAGCATTGTCATTGAGGAATACTCAAGTAAGTTATTTCTTAAATTTCAGTAGGTATCAGCAACTTAACAATAATCTAACATTTAGGAGGTAATAATATGCAGTCTTTTTTCAATGTAAATTAATAACCGTGAGGCAAACAGTTAATAGTGTCCCAAAAAGTGTGCAACTAAAATTTATGTCACTATTTCATTAGAGTAGTGAATGTGTATATTAATTATGATATTAATGTGTATATTAATTATGATATTAATGTGTATGTCTCTTGTAAAAATTTACACTAAGTGCAGCAACAGGAATTCTAGTACTATTATCTCCATAAAGATAATGGACCATCGTTAAGACTAACATTAGCCAAATTATACCACTCCAAATGATGAAAAAACATCACTTAATGTTCTCCTTCATAATTACTTTATCTTTATCGGGTAGGTTCGTATTATTAAAAAAAAATTTAAACAATTTTTTTTATTCTGAATTAATAGAATTATATTCTGCATCTATGTGTACTGAGACGGCTAAGTATGACTGTACTGCAGAAAGAGGTCATCTTTTGTCTTGGGATAAGTCGTTGCACCAATACTGGCATTATTTAATAGCAATTACCTTTAATTACAAGTTATTGTAGTTTAGTGTACCCTCTCCAATAGTGCAGAGTTCATTTTATAAACTATAACATTGCAAAATCTGATATTACAGGAATAACAACATTGAGAAATGTTTTAATTATGCTAAAGTTGCTGGTAAGATTATCATTGTATATAAACTTCACTGATATAAATAATATGGTAAACAGAGAAACACTAAGTATGTGGCTTGTGAAAAAAATCTATGTGTGCATATAATATACTGGTGTCCACTCCATATAAACTGAACACAGGGTGTCAGTATTCATGAAAAATTCATTAAAATGAGAAGGGAAATATTTATCACCTATATAGTTGACTTATGTAACTAATTCAATGAAGAAGTGAAAGAACATATATACACAAAAAGGACAGAGATAGTGGGGAGCAGGAGAGGTAGACAGAGGTGTAGGAGGGAATCCATGAGTTGTGAAGAGGAACAAGAAAAAGGGGATAGCTCAGGAATAAAGAGAACAGGATAGGGAAACCATGGATTATATACCTAAGAAAAACGTTTCACATGTTCGCTAGTAATGGTGGGTGATACCTGCAATCTTATTTCAACACCAATACTGGGCATGATACGATTGTTTGAGAAGTGCAGTCAAGACAACATCATAGACATAATAATATTCAAAATTCATCGTACATTATACAGCTTTAAGTCTTCTCACTACAAGTATCATTACTACTTTCTAGTTAGCTACACGAAAATATATATATATTATATATTAATAATTATGTCCCAACTTCATACATACAAGAAGTAATAATACTCAACAGTATATTTGTTAAATAATTTATAACCAAATTGCTAAAAAAATATAATTGTGTGCAGAGTTGCAATATATAACTTGAATATGTACATTAAGAATAAGGAGTACGGATAAACCTAGATGGTCCAAAGAAATATAAAAACAATATTATATTAATTATACAAGTCTGACAAATTGTTTTTATAGCAAATTTATTTAATGTATATGAATTCCTTTTAGTTTATTTTTTTTGCTCTTAGATAACCAATCAATTAAATTTCACCCAGAAAGTATTGCTGCTTATGGTTCATTGCATCTCACTGCTTTGTTATTGGTGTAGTGACCACTAAGAGTGGTCTTTAGTTACATTGTCAGTTGTGCTCGGATTTAACTATTTGCCCTAAGAGTAAAAAGAAAGTCAATAATAATATTATACTATGATAACAGATTAACGTGATTTTAAAAAAGTTACAAGATGACTTATTCTTTTTTAGATATAATATATGAAAATTGCCTAACACACTGCTTGTATTAAGATATTATTTTAATATATTATAGTTGGACAAAGTTTACAATGCATTCATACTTTTTTTGAAATACTTATTTTTTCTTAAAGAAATAATTTTACCACTCAATATGTACATTGATCAGAAACCAAAGATGGTCGGGTTTAATATATCTACATACATTCTGACTTTCGTCTGATAAGTTGCTAATACCTAACAGTAACTTGCGAGATCAAACAGAAACTGTTAGTACGTCCTATACTGTTTCTTATGGTAATGTGAATTTATTTTGCAAATATATTATTTTATTGATTTCAGTTTCAATAAAAAAATATCATAGCACATGTGGAAATGTATTTGTTAAATTTAATTATTTACTCTTAGCATTGAAGTTATAAACATGGAGCAATCAGTTCCACTGTAATGAGATCTAAATTTCGCCGTCACTGCCTGCAGGCATATCATTTACTGAAGTGCACTGCTGTAAAATCTGTAGTGTGCTTGAGAGGAAACTAACTATATAGTAAACTCTTATTATGGAACAAAAAATTACACTGGAAAGGTAAAACATGAGCACAACATTGCAAGTTGAACATGTGGTTTGTATGTTGTTCCAGAATTAGAGTTTACTGCAAGGTAAACTATGCAGTAATTTTACAATAAACCTCAGTAAAACAAGGCCTGTCAAGCAGTGCAAATTAATATGCTCCACAGGCAACAGGAAGTAGGCTGCATTAATTTCGTTACTGCTAACTAAGCGCATCAAATAACTATAAAATTGAGATTTCTAATGATATCATTCATACAGGAAGATTTTGTATTGTAATGGGGTTTAGTGGCTTAGAAACTGTGTTGCTATTTTGTATTTTACCTTTGTCTTCGTCTGGTACGCTATTTAATTGGCATCTCTCTCTCTCTCTCTGGATATTATATACATTGTTGTAGTTATTATCTTTTTGTGGTTTAGTAAAACTTGTTCAAGTTGTGAATCTCAATACCATTTGCCTCCAGAATGAGGTTGTTTATGAATGTATTGCTGATGGTTTTCTACAATGGGATGTCAGGCACACCTCATCTTCTACAAATATTTTCAGTTATAGTTATACTCAACACAGTGGTACAGATAGTTATGCTAAGAGAATAGGATCATCCACTATTTCAGCACAACTAATTTTTAGAAACTCCACAATTCTTTCTTCAGTCCTCACTATTACAAATGTCACAAGTTTAGGAGATCAAATAATAACATGTAATGGAGAAGTTGAGAATTTACTTGACAGTTTGGTCTACACATATAATTCAGGTGGGTTTGTGCTAAAATAATATTTTTTAATGCTGGTCAGAAAAATGTCCAATTTTATAAAAGAAATATTTTCTCATTGTCTAGTTTTAATATAACATACTACACACTTAATTGTGTCATGCAAAGTGCTATTTCATTTACTCTTTATTGTAGTGATGAAAGTCAACCCAAGTAAAACATCTTATTTACTAGATATAATAATGACCAAATAAATATATATTTGACAAAAACGTAAGAAACTTTGCACTGCACGGCAATTATTAAGCAAATCAAATTGACAAATGTTTCAATGATTCTGTCCCTGCAGTCAGAAATAGATAGTACAATAATATTCATTATAATAATGATGATATAACACACACTATATACTATTAAAAGTTAACTCAACATGCCAACTTCTTACTGTAGTCACCTTCTCATGGGTCAGTAAAGTCCAAAATTCTATGGTGATTGTATACATAATAATTGGTAGGAATGCTTGCTGTTTAAATTATCCTCCAGGATGACTTGCCACAGCATATTGAAATTCAGCATCCAGGAATTAGCAATGGATGTCTGTAACTCTTTTTGCTTTTGCTGCTAAGTATGTTCAGCAATGGCTCAAACATTCTCATCACCTCTCTTACCAGCATTGATAACAAACAAATATCCCTCATTTTTAATTGTGTTACACCTGAGAGTGTCTTGCTCGCTTCGCTCGCTCGCCAATTAAAGAATGTTTTATTTTATATAACGTTCATCTTATCTAGATAACAGTCATCTTTATGGAAATATTTCAGAGATTTATCTTTCTTGGAGAGAAGATTTCCTTACAATAGTATGGGATTCAAATCTCATACAGAATAGTTTCAATATTGTGATTGCATCCAATCTTTCCATTATCTTGAATGAAACTGTCTTTCAACCAGCCATTACCTTCAATAACACTCATGATGTGGCATTCTTATCAGTTAATATTACTCCAGTCTGTGCAGAAAGTGCATATGAATTCATTATTGGTATGAATGAAATAATCTACTTATTTATGCACCAAAAAAAATTTAACTGATAAAAATTAATACCGTTTAATGAAAAATCTAATATATACCTACATTATTATTGCTATATTTTAAACACAAGTGATGAATTATATATATTTATTTATTTATGGTAATTCATTATTTTTAGCTTAGGAAGATATTGAATTACCAGGAATATAGTAGCAATGAAAATATACAACATATACAGTAATAAAATTATTTATTACTATATAAATTTTGAACTAGTTATGGCAAATGAACTATTGTATTTTAGGTAATTGTTTATGGAAAGATTCTAATGAAATACAGAACCGAATCTTCAGTTTAAACTATGCTGGTATATGGACAATTCACCAGAATTGTTCCACATCATCAATACAATATCAAACTACTTGTACAGCTACTGGATGGTCAACTAACATAAAGTGTACAGCTATAAGTCAGTTATATTTCATAATTGATAAATTATAGCATTAGGTTGCCAGCAAAATTTTGAAATTTATGTTTGATTTACATATGTAATCTTAGAAACAATATTATACATTGTAAATAATAAAAAATTTCGACGTAAAATTCTGGGTACCACCAGTACATTTCGATACACTCCCAGGATTTTATAGTTACAATTGAAATAGTATTACTAATAATGGTCAAATGGTGATTTGTACCCTGTTATGCTATACTATTTGCAACATTATCTGTTCATTCACAAGAATACGTACACTGTAGGATAAAACATACTCACAAATAAAATTAATAAAAAAGGAATGTGTCAAGCTCAAAGTATCTCAACAAATTTCTTAGACTGCTCACACTGATTGTTTGACAACAGCATATTATACTAACTAATTATAATTGAGACGATGTGTAGTTTAAGCTAATTTACTGAAGTGTACTAGTGTGCTTGAGAGGAAACTATATAGTGTGATTAATGAAGCCAGCCAGTTATTACAATTAATTGGCTATCTTTATTATTATTATTATTATTATTATTATTATTATTATTATTATTATTATTATTATTATTATTATTATTATTATTATTTCTTTGATAAAACATTTTGTGAGAAAATTTTAATATATATTTATTACAATGAATCATTTTTATGACAAAATAGTAATTAAAATTAAATAATTAACCATAGTACTTCAATTAGACATGGTGATACATTGTTTGTAACAGAAATACTTTTTTTTTCTTGATATATTCAATAATACAATAAAACCGAAAACTAAACTTCATTTTGACAAGTGCCAACTCCAACAAATAAGTATTATTAAGCAAGAAATAATAGTTTACAACTTATTCTTATATAATTTTAATTAGGTATCACTAATAATAAAAATATTTATGATGCCAGTACTTCTGTTATCAAAAGCAATGATGTAAGTTAATATAGCATATCTAAGTACAGTTTACAAGATCAAACTTTGTTGTTGTTGTTGTTTTTCAGAAAAATTCAACAAACCGTTTGTTAGAAATTATTTTGTCAGCAGTAGTAGTATTAGCATTCATTATAGGAATTGGCTTGGGATGTTCTATTGGAACATTGTTTGGTAAAAGGATTGCAATGAAATATATTCAGAAACAATCGGATGAACAGCAGAACATGAAGTGCCCTGTTTATGAAACTGTGGAATTAAATGAGCAAACACAAAATGTTAGCATGTCATGTAATATAGCTTATGGAAATTTTACTCAATGATGCTTTGTATTATACACTTTATTTGTATTATTTTGAAATATAATCACTGTGACAACTGAATGATTAATTTTGTTACTTTGGAGCATTAGAGAGGTCCTACTTATTATGATAAGCTATGGGATAAAATGAAACATTATTTCAACTACATGGTTTAAGTTGTGACAAATAGTCCTTACATCTAACATTTTGGTGTTTGCTGATTTGCAGTGTGTATAATAACATAGAATTTGATATTTAATCTTATCAGTTCATAATTTTTTTGGGATAAATTCAGGCAAAATTTGTAAACATTAATCATGCAGTTCATTGTATATTAGTATTTTTACAATAATTCGGTTAAACTGCCAGGTAACATTATTCAATTTACAATAATTATAAGTTCTCTACCTTATGCTAGGAAGTGAATAAGTTAATTGTTAATTCACATATGCATTTCCAATAGTCCAGATATAGTAGCCACAAGTAAGTTGCATAACTTTCTTTTTTCTGTACGGCATTCTGTGTCATCCTTAAATTCCATTTTGTAATGTATTCTATTATACTTATTAATATACGTGTTTGATTTTGTTGTTATGAAAATTTGAATGTAGATGTTCGAAGGCTTATCTAGATATTTAGTTATGAAAACTTTTAAGAAGTTCCAAAAAGTATACAATAATAGTCAACATGTGTACCACTGACCTTGAAACCAAAACAAATATGAAGCCAAAACTACGTTTTATGATATCAATAATTTCCCAGCATATAAAACATCACAAACTTCAATATTTTTATTTTATTTTACACTATGGGTGAGAATGTTGTAGTCCCATATAAATTAGTATGAAGCCAGTAAAAGAGCAATCATTAGATACATAATCTAAAGCAATTTTTAATAGGTTCATAAGCCAAATTACTTTTCATATTAATTTCAGTTGATGGCGTATCATTAATTTCTTCATAAATTTGCACATTGTCTTGCTTCAATGTATGATTTCTTAATCCAGCAGTTTCCTTCTTGTCACGTCTATATTTACCACAGCGATAACCTACTACAAATGACAGTATTCTGACTGCGAAACTAAAACTTATTCCTGCAATAACAATCCCTACTAGGACACCGGAGTTATGGACATGAGCATCGCTCATTCTTTGATGTAGTTCCTGATTGTTATTCTAGTATTAAAAAGAATGTAAAGTACCATTTTACATAGCACTTTATATACTCATCGGAGGTGGTAAGTCAAGATAATTCACTTTCAGGCTTTTTTCTCATTCTTCTTAGGTGTGACAGTAAATGAACCTGCTCATGAAATACCTCTCCATATCATATAGGACTCAGGTAATAATAATATGTAAAATACAGTATTATAATTATAAAGTATAATTAAACGTAATAAAATATTTAGTAATGTAATTTCTAACCATTTATGTATTGTAGTATACCAAAAATTGATGCAATTTCATAATCATCTTCTATGAGCTATTATATATCACTGCCACAATAATACCAATTTATTACTTCAATTTTCTTTACTGTACATGATTGCTTGAGACTCTTTTTCCTTCTAAACTGCCTTCTCAGTACTTTAGTTACGTTTGATTGTAATCATCATTGTATTCTTCCTTACTCTATGAAACCCATACTTTTGTTTCGAGGCAACACTTTATATACTGGGATCAGCTTATGTACTATTAATAAACTTGCAGGTACCCCACATCCACTCCCTTGTAAAAGCGTTTCTAGCTTTATATCACGATTAGCTTAGGCGGCGAATGTGGAAACAGGATGGATGGAGTGTTCTGTTGTCGCAGAGGGTACAGGACTACCTGATAGGATGTTGGTAAGATTATTTGTCTACCTGTTCAATAACAAATGCCCATAGCCAATATATTTCGGTGATATAGTTATCATTTAGCTAGCAACTTGTAATACAGCTGCACTTAAGCTGTTTGCCTTTAAATTGTGTGCTTGTCAAGGCCGTGTTCATGCCAATTCCTTTTCTTCACTACTATAGATGACGTTTATTGTAAGGATTAGGACCAACTCAGGCAGCACTCCACCTTCAACTCGGATCACAACTATTTTATGTATATGTGTACTACTTAAATTCTATCATTTCATCAATTTTCATATACATATTATTATAAATAAATGAAACAATTGATAATATTATTTAACAAGAAAGTCTAGTATCTTTAGCTACAAGCTGAATCCTGTGAATGTCAGAATATTTCTTGGGACACAGTAGGTAGAATCGACTGATTTTAATCCTGTCTCTGTAGAAGAAAGCCCCACCAGTTGCTTTTTTCATCTGCTGTAGTACATTATCTGCGGTAAGAAACATAAATATAATTGAAAACAGACAAAATGAGCTGTACAGCGCCCGAAAACCCCCCATAAACTTCACTAAATTTCTTTCTTTCAATAGTTACAGTATTAATGCGCACCTGTGCTACCGCCCCTTTTTCACGTGCAACGTTGAAGTTTGCGCGCTTAATTGACTTGAATTCGCACGACTAAATTGCTTCCGGAAAGTACTAAATTCATTCCTGAATTACCGCGCTAATACAGTGTTTAGGCTTCAGTAGCGCCCTCTCTACTCTCGGGACGCCACAGCCTGAGGCCGTCGGGACCCTAAACACAGTAGTGCCCTTGGTGGCAGTGTCTAACTATTATATAGGGAAACTTCTAATACTAGTGGACCTTTCTATGAGGAAATAGACTTGATAATAATAAAACGAGGAGCATAAATATATCAGAAAATATTGCTTATGGCCAGAACCATAAATAATCATAAACTTTGTTAGATTATGTCACTACTCATAAGGAAAAGTCTTCCCTGTCAATTTGAACTGTGGGGCCAGTACATTGCAGTCTTGCACACAATACCAATTGAATATTGATATCGCAAATGTGACCGGATTTGGGAAAATCCGCCTAAACGCGGCAAACAATTTTTTTCAGTATCACCGGGTATAGCCTTATGGGTCGATTTTTTTCGAAAACAATTTTATGGCAGAAATAGATAGACATCAGTTAGCTCTAGCTTATGACGCAGTTGTAAGCTCTGGCGTGCTCTAGAACTCACACTAGGAGGCTAGAAACACTAGCCGGTTGGACTCGTGTACGGAGAGTTGCTAAGAAATTATTGGCGGGCTTTTCACTAACAGCCGGGAAAAAACTGTAGCTAACTAATTCACTTACTATTCTATAATATAATTCACGTACTCACGCAATTCTCGTCATCATAGTTTCTTAAGGAGCCCTGCATTAAGCCTTTTAGACTTCTTTCAATCCGCCTGTAACCGGTTTATTCCATAGTGTACCGGAGACACGCAGTAATAGTATACGGTCACAAGGCACGCCCTGACCTTAGCAACGCCTTTACCCGGCGTTTTTTCGAAATCAGCAATAATAAGTTTAGCAAAAATGCTGAAGTGTTGTAATGCGTAGGGCGAAGACGGCTTGTGCTACAGCTTCCAAACGTCATCTGTAGCAAGTATGGTGAAATATAATACACACAAGATAGTTCTTCACCACAGCAGAGAGGTGAACTTCTACACAAAGTCAGTTGTAAAGAGAAGAGGACTTTGCTATACAATAGCTATCAGAATCATTGTTAAGGTAAAACAATAGTACTATAATATCTCAGTAACCGTTTATATTTTCAAAGTTATAATTATTTCAAATTGTATCATTATTTATCTTTAATAGGTTCATAAGCCAAATTACTTTTCATATTAATTTCAGTTGATTGCTTTTCATTAATTTCTTCATAAATTAAATAATGATACAATTTGAAATATAACTTTGAAAATATAAATGGTTACTGAGATATTATAGTACTATTGTTTTGCTGTTATTTTATAATAATGTAATCTGCAAAATTTCCTAATGTCATACAGTTTTGCAAAACAATCTTTCCACTATTGTAAAAGGGCTCTAAAGTGCAATATATTTCTACTAAATTAAAGTTAATTGTTTTTTTTTAATATTATTGGTTCGTTATTGGTTAGATAATGTAGTAGTATGACTATCTTTATATAACTTATGCCCTTTAAGATAAAATCCTGCCTGAATAGCAATACAGATGAGAGTAAACAGTTAGATTTAACAAATACATTGAACATGTGATACGATATTTATCATTGAAATTGAAATCACTAAGATTAATGTTTACATAATCAGTTTACATTACCATAAGCAACATTATAAGACATACTAACAGTGTTTGTTTGCTCTCTCAATTCTACGGTCTCATAAACACGACTATCTGATTGTTCCTGTGTACTTGCTGGTCTCTGAACTGTCTTGCTCTTCATAATCTTATGAACAAACAATGCTCCAATAACAAAACCCATGGAAATGCCTACTAAGAAACTCAGTGGTAGAGCTGTTATGATATTGTGAATATTGTTGTTGTTTTTCTGTAAGTACACATCTGAATTAATACATCAATAATACATATAGTATTCAACTTACAATACAATGTAGTCGTTGAAGTAACCAAAAAATAAATGGTTTCGTTGATGTCTATTTCAATACACTGTACATAAACTTATATATAATTATATGAAAACATTAATTTTCAGAATTAATTATTGTTCCATCATACAATTTAATCCAGAAATAAACATTAATGTTGTATTTGGAAGATGCAGCAAAGTGATGGCAATGTAAAGCCATTAAAAGAAAAATGTTTAAACTATATACCCTTAAAAAAATTACATCACATTACAGAATTTGCTAGTACAATTGAACATAGTAACATAAGTGAAATCAACAAGTTATCTCAGTCACATGGGCATAAACTTTGCCAAAAGTGACAATTATATTGTAAGAATCACTCCTACTCCAGCTGATGGCCCCAGTGAAAGAAGTACTAAAGTAGCAGCTACTTATTTGAGTTTATATGACAATGTGGAATACAATGTAACCATATCATTGGGAAATAGTTCATTGTACATTGGTAGATTCTTTAAAATAGGTAAAATTTTGTGTGACTTTATTCATTCATTTAATTATAATTATTAACAGGTAGATGCAATATGATCATGAATTCTAATCTCATACATACACTAAAGTATGTCATAAATCAAACTGGAAATACTTTAGCTGTTGTAAAGTGTAATGGAATACTATGACACAATAGAGTGTGGACGAAACAACCTTTGGAGACAGATCCCATGTACCAAACGTAGGTCTTGTACATTATACAATAGTGACAAAGAGCAAAGAATATACTTCTGATTAATTTAAAGATAATGTAAATGCTATCATATCAATCAAGAAAAACTTAAGTGAAGACATTTTCCTTTAACAATTGTTGTAACAACTTACAGTGTTGGAAATATTTTTTACATTATCCATCATATTTTAAATTTATTTGAATTAGCTATTGTTTCTTGCATTTCCACTTCAGATACTACACAACACAATAACAATTTTGTCTCTTCAACATTCCCAGATAATAATGTAAGTTACTGTTTTTTGCCGTTTTTAATTTTAAATATTTTTGTACTGATAGAAAAATAGCAATCTGCAAGATATTATCCTGGCAGTGGTGGCTCTCTGCAGTTTTGTAATAGGCAGTTTTATGAGCTTTTTTTTGGAGTTTTGTGTACTCAAATGTTTATGAAGAATCAAAAATCCAAAAGTGTTCAGAACAACCTTGACTTTCCTGTTTATGAAACTGTAGAATTGAAAGAACAAACAGAAATTGTTGACATGTCATCTAATGTTGCTTATGGGAATGTAAACCCTTAGTGCATAATAGTGATGTGGTTTGTTAAAGTTTTGTTTTTGTCAATAGTATTATGTATTAATATAATTGACTTGATATTGCTCTAACATGCCTGATGACATGAAATCTTTCTTTTCAATTTTAAACCTGATATGTGCTGACTTGCATCTAATTATACACATAGCTACAAAATAAAAACATCAACAACATACTAGTAAATAGTCTGAAGTGAAAACTCCATTTATTTATTTATGTAGTTTTTATAAACAGGCATAGCGATAAGGTTTGAGACGATTTTATTTGCTAGCCATTACATTGGACTACACACATCAATAAACTTTAATTCACTACAACTTTCGACAGTTGGCTGGTCTTTTTCAGGTACAGAAAATGTTGGGTGACAGGCTAAATGACTCTAATAAATAGGTGAATGGATGAATGGCTTGTCTAGGGGTGTTAAAGCAGTGTTGATTGGCAGTCTAAAAGATGAGAATTAAGAACAAAGGAAGAAAAAATGCTGAGGTGAATAGAAACGATAAAACAAATCACTTAATAAAATAAATCAATAGGGACTAATAATAATAATAATAATAATAATAATAATTGTAATCATGATAAATAAAAATCATGAAATAGTAATAATAATAATAATAATAATAAAATACAAGAATATTAAAATAATAAAATAATAATAATACTGATATAACAGTAGTAATACTAATAATAGTAAACCAGTGATTGGTTTTATAATGTTAATTGTCCCAATAGGGCCAATGGCAGGTCCTGGTTGAAGTTTGGGGTTCTCTTGATATGAATAGCCTCTTTGATCCATCTCTTATGTCAGTTAATTTCTTTATATATCACTTTACTTCCACTCTGATATATCCTAGATTCCAACTCCGTTCCATTTATTTAGTTAAGTCTAGATTATTGTAAGGTAAGGTTATAATGTAGTTATTTAATGTACTATTATCGAAACATTTTTATAAGAATGATTAAGTTATAGTTATAAACCAAAATTGAGGTTTGTACGCGATTTATAAATCGCAATACAAACCTAATGATTTTGGTTTATAACTATTTTATAGCCCAAACATAAACAACGAGCAAAGTATAGCATTAGCTATCTTAGTAATTGTATTAAAGTACCCAAACTCTTCATTATTCCATTTTGCTTTGATCTGCTTTCCATCATAATTATGGTTGCTAAGAACTATATCAGACTTTTCCCCGCTAATACATTTTCTTACGAGCATCTGTATCCGATTTATAGTTCTTAACGACAAGCGTGGTAGCTCGGGTAACGGGCTATAATATTTACTTTATAACACTATTTATGTTGTGGGAAGGGTTTAATGGTAATATCAATTTTATAACATTTTCAAAGTATGAGACTTCTTTGAACATTTTACTGGTGATATATGTTTCCAAACTACTAAGCTCACTGATGTTGTTGTTTTTATGAACAAAGTTCATCCTAAAAAAATCACAAGACACATTGCTAAGTACACAGGGGAGGATGAAGATTTCGCATTATCAACCACTAATAGTATCTCACTCGCTGACCAAATATTCTTTCGAACTTTTGTGGAGGTTCCGCTAGGCCCACACAGTATTAGTAATAGTTATCATAATGACAATAAACAACTACATAAACTGCAGCAGCACCACCACCACCAACAACAATAACAACAACAACTACTACAACAACAACAACACCAATAATAATAATAATAATAATTAATAATAATGTATTAATCATAATTAAAAATAATAATTACAATAATAATAATCAGCAATAATAGTCCACTCAATGCTGTTCTACTGCTAAGTAGTTATTCTCCAAGAGTATTATTGTACAAAAGAGAGTGTGATTAATCGAATGCCTATCTATCTCAAGCACTTATCTGATTAACAAAATGAGAAATTTGTATGGCATATTTTTCCAGTAGCTGTAAGGATTAAGGTACACTGTTTTGTAAGCTCTTTGTGCACATGTAAGACTATACAAGTATTTAAATGTATTTCAGACATAATTTAATCACAGGTAATTGCTTCATCTCTCTTGAGTGCTGGAAAGTATTTCCAGCACTGGCATATGTAATAGAAATTATCCAAGTTAAATAAAGTAACTGATTCATTGAATATTGAATGTCATGTAAATATAATATTACTGGCTATACATGATCGTGCTACCTTGTTGCTATCAATGAGATAATACTATACTAGCAAGTATCTTGCCAAACAGTGACACTTGATGCAGAAAATTATATGCTGGTGAAACAATTTGGAATGAATTACCTGTGTAAAATCAATTTTTAATTTCAGTTGGTATATACTTATTTGGTCTTGAGGGTCTTAGGAGTGGCAGTCAGGAGCTTCTCTGCCTATGCCACTAATACTGATTTTTTTTCCCCAATAATCTGTTTAGCAAAAAGTTTTTCTCATTGCTGTAACAACAACATATCTTTTATACAGCTGTTAGGTACATGATGCACTTTAGATAACATGTTTACATAATCAGTTCACATTACTATAAGCAACATTATAAGACATACTAACAGTTTCTGTTTGCTCTCTCAATTCTACAGTCTGATAAACAGGACTATCTGATTGTTCCAGCGTACTTGCTTGTTTCTGAACTGTCTTACTCTTCATAATCTTATGAACAAACAATGCTCCAATAACAAAACCAATGGAAATGCCTACTAAGAAACTCTGTGGTAGAGCTGCTATGATGACATTTTGAATATTGTTGTTGTTTTCCTTTAAGTACACATCCGAATTAATCCATCAACAAATACTGATAACAATCCAACTTACAATAACATGTTCTGTAATCGTAGACCTTCACGTTTCATCTTGTATTTTTGCATTCGTGGTTGACCCTGTCCCAAACTTCATTGTACGAAAAATGATCTTTACCTGCAACATCAAGGCCTAGCCAGTGTAGCTATCGGTGATTTTATAATGATTATATATCAGGTATATATGTAAGGTTTATAACCAATAAGTGACTGTGTTCTTATTGCTATACTCCATAGAGATCCCGATATCATATAGGATTTTAAGCTCATCTCACTAAATTGGTTGTGTGTAGACAGTTAGTTGGCCTTAATTTCTACAGGAGAGATCAAAACCATTGATGTAAGTTTTTAAATCTGTCTGATAAATAAAACTGAGATGTTCAATAATGACCCTTTCAGCTTAGCTAGATTTGAATAGACTTATTTAAAGCAAGTTAGTTTGAGTTATTTAATTTTTGTCACTCTGTAAATGTTATGAGAGGTTCCATTGGTAGCTTCACTATTCTTTACTTTACCTTTAGCGCCAGAGAAAAACACAAAATATGTGGCTACAACTTATAATGGGATTCCTTGTGACTGATATTTTTGAGGCAGGTAAATATTTTTTCCAGTAAATGTTGATATTATTAAGTATTCTTGTTTAGTTTCAGTGGAAGTATGTACAGTTACTGACACATATGAGTGTGGTAACAGTTACCTTGTTATTTGGGATGTCTATCATGGAATGAGAATATTGTATTCAGTAAGCTTTCAGTGGAATAATCTGATTGGAACTAATTATACAGCAAATATTAATAATATCATCATTTACACGGAACTGACTGACATTAATTGGCGAGCGAGCGTAGCGAGCGAGACACTTACAGGGGTAACACAATCGAAAATCGGGGATGTTTATTTATTTATTTATTGGCGAGCGAGCGTAGCGAGCGAGACAGTATTAGGGGTGGATAATGCAAAATCGGGTATATGTTATATATATTATATATGTAGGTATGTATGTATGGATTGTACGTATGCTCTTTAAATGCGCGCGCTTCTAATTACGTAAGTTAGGTAAAGCGTTCACAGTTCCAGTTTTTTTTCAATTAACGAGCGCGGAGTATCCTGCTGCAGACGCAACATTGTTTCAACCAAAAAGTTTACAGCTACTCTCTTCTTGAAACTATTGTGAAGTCTTTGTTAAGCTGCACTTCTTTGCCACTGCTTTCGAAGTTTATTCAGGTAATTGTTAGTTTAGTCTGGGATCAGAGAGTTTAGATTCTCTGAAACTGAGAATGGAAAGGGTTACACTGTGCACTACAGTTAGATGTAATTTCTGTCCTATTTTTCTGTAAAAAGAGTCTTCTCGCTCGCCATGCATTTGCGCTATTCGAGCGCACCACTAGTTTATATATATGTTTGGACGTATGTATGTCATTTTGTACTTTGACCCTCCGTATTTTTGTGTTCGTTCCGCGTTCGACCCCGTCCCAAACTTCACTAAACAGAATCCTCCGGTTTAGCGACCATTACCCGTATCACCTTAGAAATTGAATTGCTTACTGCTTTGAATTCTTTTGCGGGTGCAGTTTAAACGCAAAAACGAATGGGAGCTCCATTTCTATTCGAGTTAGTCGCTATTTGTCACAGTTATAAGCCCTACTCAACAGCATTTACTTGTAAATTCATTGTCCACTAGACGAACCATGAAGGTAAGTCTTGCGTAGGTATGTTCAGTTGTGTGAAAGTATTGTGCGTTACAACTACTATTAAGAATGTCACAAAGGAAACTTTAAATAAAGTGACTTGATTTTGTTGCTTCTTTTTCAATTCAAACAGTTGCTGGGAGCGGTTACTATGGCTTTGAATCCCCTTTACCGCATACGTAATTTAAAAACTTGACTATTTATTTTAGTAGCTTGAGTGTTACTTGTTAAAATCAATCATTTAACAATAGTGTAGTTTAAGGCTCGCTCGCCATTTGTGCTCAAGCACACCACTAGTTCTACAACTAATATTTATTCTATTCTTACGGTTAATCACAATAGAATAATATCAGGTGTAAGAGTTTTTTGCAATCGAGAGGAGACATTTCCCATATTTGGTGAGTATAATAAGTTTGTGTAGTAGATACTGCTTATTGATCACATCATCTCAATCTTTCTACAATGCTGGATATATTTATTTATTGTTGATTGATAGAATCATCGTTGTTAGACCCTTAATAACATAAATGTTACAATATTAATCATCAATATATAATTTTTGTGGCAACATTATGTCCATTATAGTCATTCATTATTATACAAGTACTATATAAGATCATAAACTTAATATGTAAGGCTGTGTGACTAAAATTGGGCCATCTCAACATTATGTTTAACAAAAAAATGTGAAGGATTAAAAAATAATATTGTTTTTTTTTGGTCTGTAACTGCCACAATCAATGCAAATCCCATTACCATTGTGATGCTATGTCTAAGGCAGTTCTCATTTTGGAATATTTTCAATACACTTTAAATTCATCGTGCTATTGAAGCAAGATTTCAATGCACTGGTATTTTTTTTATTATTCAAATACAAAAGCCTTTGTGTATTGCTGGATTATTTTAATATGTTACTCAATGACGATTCATTTATAAACCCAATGTTGAAGAAATTTATGATCCTTCCCACTGTCTAATGCAGATTTTGTGCCCAGTGTATTATTTTCCATAAGACTAGCTAAGATAATCATTTGCACTGATAAAGAAGTTGCTGAAAATATGTCTACTCATATCTACCCTTCTATTTTTTTTAAATCAAGTTATTAGTTCTGAAATTATGTAAACATAATAAAGTAATAAACAATGTAGCGAAATCTAATTAATATATATTTTTAGTATTTCTCAAATATTAAAGTATTATTTAAAGTTAAAGAATCAATTTCAATATTATATTTTGTTTATTGTTATATTTTACAGAAAATGAGATGATTAGTAGCGTTGAAGTCATATACCTATAATTGGTTGAAAACAACCTCATTATTTCATTGAATTTGCAGAATGAATCTAATGTAGACATAAAAATTGCTTCAGGCATGGTGCTAATAATTAACATCCAAACAAATAATTCAGCTATTGCCTTAAATATTGGAAACATTAGTTCACTAACTATGAATGTTACTACAACTTGCTCAGGAGTGATAACTACTTTCAATATGGGTAATTATTTCATAGTAAAATTTTGCGATATAGTCATTTTGCTTTGTTTTCAAAATTACCAATCAGAATGTTTTAAGTGGATTTAAGTATACGGATATAATTATATTATTTATACTTTTAGTCTTTGTTAGTAAACTAAATAACAGGTATGATGACGTTACTTGAATCTACAGCTGTTACATTGAGCTTTCTCTTCTGAAATTAACTGTAGTCTAAACAAAGCACTTCAAGAAAATGAATGTTAGATGTTAAATTTTTTTATCATGATGGTAACTTTTAATTATTGCAGATAATAATACTGCATAGAGTACACACCCACAATACATATATTATATCGCAGGGTGAAAAGTGTCCATAACTGTCTTGGTAATTAGAGTTAACAAAAAATTTACAAGGCTGTTGAGGTTAACAAACAAGTTATCAACACATTATACACTAATCTTTGATTTTGTTATGGTTGTCAATGGACAATTTTCAGGCAGTGTATAATATATATATATATATATATATAAATATATACATATATATTGTACATAATTACCTGTATGTATATTATTTAGACATAACTACAAAGAAAAACTTTTTTTATATTTTAGAAATACCATCAATTATTCCAATATTTTAAATAATATTCTGGTTAAAGTATGTAGGTTCATGCTTGTTTGATAGAAATGTAGAAAATTCTATGCAAAATAGAAGTTACAGTTTAAACAAGGATGGTTTATGGATAATATACCAGCATTGTTTCACATCTTTCATAGAGTATCAAACCTATTGTACTGCAAATGGATGGTCAACTGATGTGAAGTGTCCTGCTCTTAGTTAGTTTAAATTTGTTTTCGTTGTATTTATTGATGTTATAAATTTATTTAGCTTCTACATTCTCTTATGCAACACTGGTTCCAAGTAGACGACTGAATGGCATCAACTATTTTGTGTTGACATGGGAATTCGTGGATGTTAAAAGTGATATTTATTTTGTATCAATCAGTCCTACTCCAGCTGAAGGCCTCAGTGAGAGAAGAACTCATATACCATCTACTTATTTGAGTTTATATGACAATGTGGAATAAAATGTAACAATATCATTGGGGAACAAAATAAACTTAAGTAGACTCTTCAAAATAGGTACAAAATTTGTTATATATTTATTATCCATTTTTTAATTGTCAAAATTATGACTGATAGGAAGTTGCAGTATGATCATGAATTCTAATATCATACACACTCTAAAATATGTCATAAATCAAACTGGAAGTACTTTAGCTTTCGTGGAGTGCAACTTAACAAACTCAATGGATTACAATGAAACAATAGAGTGTGGACTGGAAAAAAAATTGGAAAAAACCTCCATGTGGAAAGGGTATGTATTCTTTCTACCAAAATACTTAATGTGATCTACATTAATGAATAATTTTGAAAACAAAAATAGATATCAAAGTATTATAATATCAAAGCTTCATATGAAATACAAGGGAGCTAAAACTGAAATTTTTGTTTGTGCGTGATTTTTTAACTTATTTTTATTTACATCTATAAGATTCAATATACATTTCAGCTAAAAATATTTGATGTGAAGTAATTACTGTATATCTCATTTGTCAATAATTTGTTTATGTAAATGTATATTTTTTTATATTTTTGTCTTGCTTTTTCAGACATTATGTCTTATAGTGATGCCACTTCAACTCTCTCATTATGAGGTAAGTTCACAATATACAGTGCATTCAATTGTTTATAGCTATCAGACATGTCCTTGCAGAGACATGGTAATAGTTTGCCAGAAATCATCATAACAGTGGTATCTTTATCGACTTTCTTCATTGGCGTCTTCATGGGCATTGTTGTTGGAGTATTGCTAGATCAAAAGTTGAGGAAGATTAAGAAAATTACAACAGCAGAAGATAATGTAGTAAAGAACAATTTTCCAGTTTATGAACAGTAGAATTGAAAGAACAAACTGAAGTGGTGGACATGGCATGTAATGTTGCTTATGGTAAAGTCAACTGTTAAAGCTCACTGATTTGTATCGAAGATTTTATCACATACAAACAACATGATGCATTAAGAGACTCTTTATACTACTATTAACATTGAAACAAAATGTATGCATTGCATTAATAAATTGATTGACTGTTTCTTTTATTTTTGTAAAAATTAAAAGCTACTGCTATTCAAGTTATACTTTATACGAGGTGATAATACTATTTAACAATAATAGGGAATATCTTTATTGTAACTTTTGTGACTGTACCGTATAGATCTCAAGTTATTATTAGATTGAATGAAATAATAGATTATTTATCTAATCTTTTTGACAGTATGAACGTAGGACTGCAAACTTTATGGTAATGATAGCAAGGAAATTTCTTGAGTATTAATGAGCCTTGTTCTTAGCTAAATATTTAAATTCACAATACATTGAAATATATCTAAATTTATATTGTTAATTTTAGACAACATAATTAAAAATATGTGTTTATCAAACAGTTGTAAGTATACTGTTAAATTGCAGTTAAGTAGCTAGAAACTTATTAATTACCATCACTAAGGTATTTATTTATGTATTACTCCTCTGGATTTCATTAAACTTTAGAAAGCATATTAAAAATTGCTTTATCTAAAATTGCTATTTCACAGTCTTCTTAATTATTTGCCTAATTTATATAGGACTATTTACTACCATCCCCTCACCCACAGTGCAAAAAAAAATTTCAATGGTATGTCAGTAAAATTATATTAATTGAAAGGTATTGTGATTCACTGCAGATTTAAGATTGCAACTGTTTAAAAAATTGTTTTGTTATTATCTTTACAAACTGTACGTGTATACTGATTGGTGATTCTGAACTGTTTTCAAAACTTTTAGATAGAATTATCAGCTTAAACAAGAATTTTCCCCAAAGTTATTGTGGTATCTATAATATTATTTTCAAAGCATTTGATGAATTATCTCCAATATAAGCAAAAAGCTTACAGCATGTAAAATCAAATTTAAATTTTATAGCTGTTATATACATAACATTAATGTTTTTGATTGGTGTTTCTTGTTATTATATATATATATAATATACAGACACTTCTTGTTGGGACAGGAAATGTGTTCTAGAGAGGAAATCCTAGGTTCCCCCTCCTTATGAAAATCTAATATTTATTGAAAAATACATGTGCACACATTTATAGTACGCAAAATGCAGTTAGTAGAAGTTTATCATATCCCCTTTGATAATATTGATAAGGTAACTGATTCTAATATTGTCTGCAATTGAGACACTAGCAAATTATCTAGGAAGCAGCTTCTTCTAATATTCAGTTGCTCAACTAGTATGTTGTCATCAGGTGAATGGACAGTATAAAATAATATTTTAGTAACTGCTAATTGCTTCTCTTGCTCTACTGTCGGGTCTGTGTAATGTAACTCTTTCTACTGATAAGAATAAAGTAGATTCACTGTAATATTAAGCTTTTTTTTTTTTGTTGCTCTTATTTTCAGCCTATTTGATCCCAGTGAGGGTTTGCTTAAACGCAGCCACCTTTAATCGTGGTAATAACAATTATCTCATTTGGGATGTCTATAGAGAAGAAATAAATATATTTACTTATATCTTTGATCACACTTCTATGGTTGGTAACAGATATTTTGCAAACATTTTTGCAATGAATGTTTATGTGGAATTGATATTTAAAAATTCAAGTCTCTTGTATTCTACTCTCACAATAAGTGGCACTCACTTGAATCCTAGATTGAGAATTGAATGCTCTAGGTCTGGACAACAACTGTTAGATTTTCAAAGTAAGTTAATAAGCCAATTTGAAATGAATACTTAGAATGTATTATGTATCTCAATCTTTTTATAGTTTGATATAAATATAAACAATATGGGCAATGCAAAATTCAATACTTATGTGCTTTTTTATTATTGACTTAACTATGACTCTATCAATAAAATAATTTAGTGATACAAATTGTTTAATAAAACAGTATAATGAGAGTGGCAACATTTCTGAAACACATTTAATACAGTGGAACTGCGAGAACTGTTGTATGACAACATATTAATTTTACAAGGATGGCAAAAAAAACTTTAAACCTGGTGTATAAAAGCAATTCATTCATTATTCATAAAATATGACAACTATAAATCAACCCTTGATTCTCAATTAATCTATTATTTTTAATTAATGTATATGCAGATTATCCTGACGTGGTTCCAGCTGTAATACTAGGTTCAATAGATCAGACTACTACAATATCATGGGATCCTAATATTAATTCTCATTATTTAACAATAGATGTGGCTTCAGATCAGTCCATTGTATATGATTACAAAATCAATTCATCATATTTTACTGTTAATGTTACTAATTTAAAGTCTCTAATGGTGAACTTTACTTCTACTTGTTCAGGATCAGCATCTATGTTTCATATTGGTGGGTTTTTTTTAGTAAAAACGCATAAAACATTTTACAAATACATTTTAAACAAGTAAACGTTACATTTTGCTCTTTATTATTAATCTGATTAAGTTCTGAGATACAATATTTAAACTATCCACTTGTACCTGACAATGGTATAATATCTGATTAAAGAATTGGAAAACGTGATAAACACTTTTACAAGCTTTAATATACTAGCAATATACTAAACTATATCCATAAGTTGTAAAATTAAACAATAATATTAAACGTGACTTTAATATTCTTACCACATCCTCCGAATCAATTATGAAAAAATAGCAAGCTACACTCATAATTGAGGATTTAATGACTTGAATTTCCATTTTTATTATGTTAAATTCTTCCAACTTGATATAACTGTGATTCTAAATTGCCTTAATTAGTTGTACCTGTGTTTCTTATTTTCTTTTCTTGTTTACTTCGAGGGATGTTGTACAATGTAGTATTTTATGTTATAGATCAATTGATGTTTATTTTCACCAAGGCATTAACATCATTAATTGAATACTCATGAATGTATAAAGCAGTTATTTTGATACAACATTCTATGATATGTTTAGGTCCTTGTCTATTGGAAAATCTTACAGAAAACATTATACAAAACAGAAGTTTCAACATAAACCGTCACGATAATATAATATGGACAATTTATCAGAACTATTCCACAACATTTCTAGAGTATCAAACTAATTGTACTGCTACTGGATGGTCTACTGATATATATTGTTCAGCCCTAGGTTTGTTATCTGCTATTTACAGCAAACTAAAATAGAGATTAAATGAAATATAATTTATCTTTTTGTATGTATTACACTTAATTATTGTTAATATCTTCATAGTTTTAAAAGTTTTACAATTATCTTCATTGAATACACTTGACATCTGTTAATATGCGACAATTATATTTTTTGTTTACATCTATGTATAATATGAAATACACACACCTGTAATCCAAGTAGATATTATAATAATAATAGGCTTACAATATATTTATATTTCATTTAATTGTTTGTCATTCTTACGTACAGCTCACATAATCATTAATAACATCTTTATTTACATGAAGTATGAAATATATTTTACAAATTATTGTATATAGATTCTACTACTTCATAAGTTACACTAATTCCAAGGATGTACATTAATGGCATGAACTATTTTCTAATGACCGACATGGGAATTAGCAGACATCATAAGTGATGTTTATATTGTAATGATCACTCCCACTCCAGCTAATAGCTACAGAGAAAGAATAACACAATTGACAGCCATTACATTAGGTTTGTATGACAATGTTGCATACAATGTAACAATATCTCCTAGAACATATTCAGACAACATCGATAAGCAATTTACTATAGGTAACCTACTTAATTCAATGGTGGTAGATAATAATTAACCTGTTTTTTTCAGGTCATTGTGGCTTCTTGAGAAATACCTCTACTGTACATGTATTACATTACAATATAACAGAATCTGGAATTACAACAGCTTTTGTGAGGTGTATCTTCAGTGAAGTTGAATACAGTGAAACTATAGAATGTGGAGTTGATAAAATGTGGACTGACACTCCATGTGAGAAATGTAAGTAGTTTTTAAAGTGAATATGTTTTAAGTACACAATCTTATACTTAATAGTAAAAAAATTATGACGGATGTGCTTAAAAAGTAAGAAAACAATCAATTATTTATTAGATTCTAAGGTTATGCCCATTGCTACTGAGCTAACTTGTTGATTTCACTTACGTTACTATGTTGAATTGTATTAGCAAATTCTGTAATGTAATATTATTATGATATTTTTTTATTCTTGTATGCCAGTAAAGGTAATCAATTTAATTTTTAACAAACATTGTGCAATAATAATTTTAACCTTTCTCTTTTAATGGCTTCACAAATCACTTTTGATATGTCTTTGAAAGCAACATTAATGTTTATTTCTGGATTAAATTTTAAGATGGAACAATAATTTAGTTCTGAAGAAAGTTTTCATATAATTATATCAGTTCATTATGTATTGAAATAGACATCAACGAAACCATTTATTCTTTTGTTACTTCAACAACTACTGAACATGGTATTGTAAGTTGAATACTATCTGTATTTATTGATGTATTAATTCAGATGTGTACTTACAGAAAAACAACAACAATATTAAAAATGTCATCATAGCAGCTCTACCACTGAGTTTCTTAGTAGGCATTTCCATTGGTTTGGTCATTGGAACATTGCTTGTTCATAAGATTATGAAGAGCAAGACAGTTCAGAGACCAGCAATTACACAGGAACAATCAGATAGTCCTGTTTATGAGACTGTAGAATTGAGAGAGCAAACAAACACTGTTAGTATGTCTTATAATGTTGCTTATGGTAATGTAAACTGATTATGTAAACATTAATCTTAGTGTTTTCAATTTCAATGATAAATATCATATCACATGCTTAAATGTATTTGTTAAATCTAACTGTTTACTCACATCTGTATTGCTATTCGGGCTGGATTTTATCTTAAAGGGCATAAATTTTTAAAAGTCATTATTTTAATAGTCATATTACATTATCTATTATATTCTCCAAACTGAAACTACAACTTCAGTGATGTTATTGATCTGATAAGTGGTTGCTGCACCAATCAAAACTTTTTTTAATTTAACTTTAATTTAGTAGAAATACATTGCACTTTAGAGCCCTTTCACAATAGTGGAAAGATTGTTTTGCAAAACTGTATAATATTGGGAAATTTTGCAGAGTATATTATTATAAATAACAGCAACATAGTGGTAAGATTATCAATTTATGCTAAGATTAAATTTATACTGCGAACAGATGTTACAAGGGAGTGGATGTGGGGTACCTGCAAGTTTCTTAATAGTACATATGTAACATTAAAAATTGCTTTAGATTATGTATCTAATGATTGCTCTTTTACAGGCTTCATACTAATTTATATCTATACAACATTCTCACCCATAGTGTAAAAAAAAATAAATATTGCGTAGGTATGTCGGTAAAATTATATTAATTAACTTCAGATTTTGAGATAGCAACTGTTTAGAAATTGAAAGCATTTGAAGAATCATCAAGACAATGCTTACAACATGTTTAAATTTAGTTGTTATACCTAATTTTAAGTATTGCATTAAAGCAAGGCTTGGCATTTCTTCATACCTAATGTGACATACATATATCCTAATGAAATGCATGCTATTTCAAATGAATTAATCTAAAAAGTTATTCATACAAGTTATGAAAGCTTAAAATGAGTTAGCTAATATGCTATTGTTGTATTTATTTGAGTAGTATATTCAACCTTGATTCTGACTTTGAATGCAGTTTCTATGTTACAGGTCTTTTTTTGTGTACTTGTTTAGTACCTTAAAAAGGCAATAATCAACACAATAATATCTTATACAAATCAATTATTTGGCATCAATAGTTAGAGTACAACAGATAATAATCACTTCCTACTAGATCCGTGTCACTTAGTAGTGTAATAATATTAAGCCAATGGAGAATAATAGTAGGAATAACAAAAGTATAATAATGAAAATAATTGTCTAAGTAGAAACAAGCATCATCAAGCATGTGCCTGATACCTAGGATGATTAAAAAAAATTATGGTTTAAAATACATAGTTTTGACTAGTATTTGAAATAGCAGAAGTAATAAGTATTGCTGATAAATTAGGATTTAATGGAAAATAGAAGTTTGTGATGTTTTATATGCTGGGAAATTATTGATATCATAAAACGTAGTTTTGGCTTCATATTTGTTTTGGTTTCAAGGTCACTGGTACACATGTTGACTATTATTGTATACTTTTTGGAACTTCTTAAAAAGTTTTCATAACTAAATATCTAGATAAGCCTGCAAACATCTACATTCAAATTATCATAACACCGAAATCAAATATGTAGCTATATTAATAAGTACAATAGTATACATTACAGAATGTAATTTAAGGATGACACAGAATGCCGTACAGAAAAAAGAGAGTGATGCAACTTACTTGTAGCTACTCTATCTGGACTATTGGAAATGCATAATAATTAATCTTTGATTTAACAATTCACTTATTCACTTCCTAGTATAGGGTAGAGAACTTATATTTACTGTGAATTGAATAATGTGATCTGGCAGTTGGAACGAACAATTAATGGAATAATATTTGATCAAGTGATCAAATGAATGTTTATTATTATTAAATGTGGCCTCCAAAAAAAGTCTATAATAATACATAATTTGCTATTGTGATACCAATATATGTATAGGTGGGCGTGACAAATGACTTATGTAATTCTAAGAGCAGTAGCTAGTTGAGATGCATAATAATTTATTTTATCACTGCCTGAAAAGAGCCATTGACAACAATAACAAAATCTGTAAACTGTATTGATAATTTGAGTTGACAATGAATTGACGAAACTGTAGTAGTTATCAAGCTAGTTATCAACCAATTATACACTAATTTACTATTTTGCTATGTTAGTGAATGGACTCTTTTCATGCAGTGTATATTATAATAATGGATGTATTCAATTTTAAAGAAAATTGATTTTTTTTTGTGGCAGATCAACACAAGTCAGGTTTATGAATAATGATGACTACACTTAAAAAATTAAAGATCAAGAGTTGTTTGCCTTTTAAATCGTCATTATTCATTAAGATCATGACAAACTACTCATGATGTGTAGTAAACTAGGTTTGAAGCATAGACTATAACTAAAACACTAAAAACATTCCTTTCTTCCTTTCCCAAAAACATGGCAAACAGTAAATAACCCATGTGTACAACATCAATACACTTTTATAGGATATTTGTAAACCTAATTATGTGCATCTAAGTTGCATACAGAGATAGCTATAATATTATTTCCTAGTATGCATGTGTTTTATTATTTATAATGTGTTTTAAAAATGTAGAGCTCTACTGAACCATAACCAGTGCTATTCAAAGCTCGTTGAATTGACTTGTCACAGTTAGTTTCACCTTTGAGTGACCTTAGTGAGTATTACTAAAAGAAATGGTACAGATACATTATATGGGAAGTGTGGGTTGAATAGGTCAAAAAGAAGTTTTTACATATTAACCATAATATTTTAACTAGTATTAAGTTAAATCATTTTTTTTATAACTGTAGCACTGCTAGTGCTATAAGCATCCTTAGAAACCTGTATGTCAACTTGAATAGTGCTTGGTTGCTGAAACCATACATTCGTTTAATGTAGAACCTTTTTTAAAAGTTACTATGTTGATGTTATCTACAAATTATCACTACTACGGCTAGTTGTATATTTTGTACTAGAAAGATTTGGGGTTGAATGCTCACTTTCATTGTGTGTTGCAAAGCCGCTTAGGAAAAGAAATTTTGTTTACAAAATTTTGCCTGAATTGGTCCCAAAAATTGTATGAGCTGATTAGATTATATATCAAAGCTCTATGTTATTACACACACTGCAAATATGCAAACACCAAAATGTTAGACGTGAGGACTATTGACTCAACTTAAACTAATAATTAAATAATGTTTCATTTATTCCCATAGCCTATCATATATTATATTTAATAAGACCTCTCAATTGCTCCAAGTAACAAAATTAATCATTCAGTTGTCACAGTAATTGTAGTTCAAAATAATACAAATAAAGTATATAATAAAGTATTATAATAAAAGCTTCATTGAGTAAAGTTTCCATAAGCAATATTACATGACATGCTAACATTTTGTGTTTGCTCATTTAATTCCACAGTTTCATAAACAGGGCAATTCATGTTCTGCTGTTCATCTGATTGTTTCTGAATGTATTTCATTGCTATCCTTTTACCAAACAATGTTCCTATAGAACATCCCAAGCCAATTCCTATAATGAATGCTAATAATATCACTGCTGACAAAATAAATTCTAACAAACTGATTGTTGAATTTTTCTGAAAAACAACAACAATAACAAAGTTTGATCTTGTAAACAGTACTTAGATTTGCTGTAGTAACTTACGTCATTATTTTTTATAACAGAAGTACTGGCATCATAAATATTTTTATTGTAAGTGATACCTAATTAAAATTATATAAAATTAATTTGTAAATTAAAATTATTGCTTATTAATAATTCTTTGTTGGAGTTGGCACTTGTCAAAAAGAGGTTTAGTTTGCTATCTTATTGTTTTACTGAATATCAAGAAAATTATCATTGTTACAAACAATTTATCACCATGTCCAATTGAAGCACTACAGTTAATAATTTAAAATGAAATTGTCATAAAATGATTCATTGTCATATATATTTAATTTATCTCACAAAATTTGTATCAAAGAAATAATAATAATAATAATAATAATAATAATAATAATAAAGATAGCAAATTATCTTTAAAAACTGGCTGGCTTCACTCTCTGACTGAGTGCCTTGGACTTCTTGTATATTTCATGTACAATTCAAGGCTGTGACTTTAACCTTTCATGAAATTTACTTTTTTTTAATAAAAAAAAAAGAAAAAAAAGAAATGCTCACTTCTTGTACATGGAGTGCTGATCCACCTTTTGTTATCATTATCATGTCCACACTCTATAGTTTCATTGTATTCTAAAGTTTTATTTAAATAGCACCTCACTAAAGCTGCTGTTATACCAGATTCCTTGACTCTGTATTGCAATGAGTTTATGCTGGATGTATTACTTATAAAGCCACAATGACCTGAATAAACATAGTGACAGTTTTGTCAGTGATAATTTGAAACAATTATTGAACTTACCAATTGCAAATGTTTTATTCAAACCAATTGAATATGTTCCTGGAGATATGGTTACTTTGTATTCCACATTTTCATACAGACCTAAAGTAGTGGCTGGCAATTGTGTTTTCCTCTCACTGCAGCCATCAGCTGGGGTTGGGGTGACCATTACCGAATAACTATCAGCTATGATGTCAACCAATTCCCATGTCATTAGGAAATAATAGACATCATTAATTAATCCACTTGATATTAATGTAACATAAGATGACGTGGTATCTAAAATATTTTAATATGCAAGTATAGCATTTCTCAATATCATTATTGAATATTATATTATATAATAGCCGTTATGATCTGATGACAAACATTTCCTGTCTTTGTAGTGTTTTAAATGTGCGAAACATATTATTTTATTCTAGGCATTTTTTTATTATTTACACCGCTTGCCAGGCCTTGTTTTAATAAGGTATATAGTAAAATTACTGCATAGTTTATCGTGCAGTAAACTCTAATTCGTGAACAAACTACAAACCACATGTACAATTTGCTATGTTTTACTTACTCATGTTTTACAAGTTCCAGTGTAATTTGTTCCAGAATAAGAGTTTACACGTTCCTTTTTTATTATGTATTTTTTATGAATATTCTGTTTTATCCTACTGTGTACGCATTCTTGTGAAAGAACAGATAATGTTGCACATAGTATAGCATAACAAGGTACAAATTAACACTATTTCAAATATAACTTAAAAAATCCTGGGAATATATTGTAATGTATTATATATAGGTGGTATACGGAATTTTACATCAAAATTGTATATATTTACAATTGCAGGCAACCTAATGCTATTATTTATCAATTATGAATTATAACTGACTCAGAGCTGTACACTTTATGTCAGTTGACCATCGGGTAGCTGTACAAGTAGTCTGATATTGTATTGATGATGTGGAACAATTCTGGTGAATTGTCCATATACTACCATAGTTTAAACTGTAGATTCGGTTTTGTATTTCACTAGAATCTTTCCGTAAACAATAACCTAAAAAAAATAGTTCATTTGTGATAACTAGTTCAAAATTTTATATAGTATTAAATGATTTTATAAATATAAATATATATATATATAATTCATCACTTGTGATTAGACAATAGCAATACTAATGTGGTCTGTATTTGATTTTTCATTAAAATATGGTGTTAATTTTTACCAGTTAAATACTTTGGTGCATTAATAAGTAGATTATTTCATTCATACCAATAATAAATTCATATGCTCTTTCTGCACAGACTGGAGTAATATTAACTGATAAGAATGCCACATCATGAGTATTATTGAAGGTAATGGCTGGTTGAAAGACAGTTTCATTCAAGATAATGGAATGATTGGATGCAATCAGAATATTGAAACTAGTCTGTATGAGATTTGAATCCCATACTATTGTATGGAAATCTTCTCTCCAAGTAAGATAAATCTCTGAAATATCTAGATAAAATGAACGTTATATAAAACAAAACATTCTTTAATTGGCGAGCGAAGCAAGAAAGACACTCTCAGGTGCAACACAATTGAAAATTGGGGATATTTGTTTGTTATCAATGCTTGCAAGAGAGGTGATGAGAATGTTTGAGCCATTGCTGAACATACTTAGCTGCAAAATCACCCCATTCAATGGGAAGATTTGAGAGTTACAGACATCCATTACTAATTCCTGGATGCTGGATTTCTATATGCTGTGGCAAGTCATCCTGGAGGATAATTTAAACAGCAAGCATTCCTACCGACTATCTTGTATACAATCACCATAGAATGTTGGACCTTACTGACCCATGAGAAGGTGACAACAGTAAGAAGTTTGCACATTGCGTTAACTTTTAATAGTATATTATATTGTGTGTTATATCATCATTATTACAATGAATATTATTGTACTATCTATTTCTGACTGCAGGGACAAAATCATTGAAACATTGTCTTAATCTGATTTGCTTAATAATTGCCGTGCAGTGTAAAGTTTCTTACTGTTTTTGTCAAATTGGTTATAGTTATATCTAGTAAATGAGATGTTTTACTTGGGTTGACTTTCATCACTACAATAAAAAGTAAATGAAATAGCACTTTGCATGACACAATTAAGTGTGTAGTATGTTATATTAAAACTAGACAATGAGAAAATAATTTTTTTTATAAAATTGGACATTAACATTCATAAACTTTTTCTGACCAGCATTAAAACATATTATTTAGTACAAACCCACCTGAATTATATGTGTAGACCAAACTGTCAAGTAAATTCTCAACTTCTCCATTACATGTTATTGTTTGATCGCCTAAACTTGTGACATTTGTAATAGTCAGGACTGAAGAAAGAATTGTGGAGTTTCTAAAAATCAGTTGTGCTGAAATAGTGGATGGTCCTATTCTCTTAGTATAACTATCTGTACCACTGCGTTGAGTATAACCACTAGTGAAAATATTTGTAGAAGATGAGGTGTGACTGACATCCCATTGTAGAAAACCATATTGATCATCAATACATTCATAAACAACCTCATTCTGGAGGCAAATGATATTGAGATTCACAACTTGAAAAAGTTTTACTAGACCACAAAAAGATAATAACTAAAGTGATATATAATATATAATATATATATGCACAGAGAGAGAGAGAAATGACAATTCAATAGCGTACCAGACCAAGACAAAGGTAAAATAAAAAATAGCAACACAGTTTCTAAGCCACTAAATCCCATTACAATACAAAATCTTCCTTTTTGAATGATACTATTAAAAAATCTCAATTTTATAGTTATTTGATGCGCTTAGTTGGCAGTAACCAAATTAATGCAGCCTACTTCCTGTTGCCTGTGGAGCATATTAATTTGCACTGCTTGACAGGCCTTGTTTTACTGAGGTGTATTGTAAAATTACTGCATAGTTTACCTTGCAGTAAACTCTAATTCTGGAACAACATACAAACCACATGTACAACTTGCAATGTTGTGCTCATGTTTTACCTTTCCAGTGTAATTTTTTGTTCCAAAATAAGAGTTTACTACATAGTTAGTTTCCGCAGTTACAGCAGTGCACTTCAGTAAATCATATGCCTACAGGCAGTGACGGCGAAATTTAGTACCTATTATTATATAAGATGCTGTTTGCTAAATGTAGTCTATAACGTCTGGCTGTGAACTTGTGAGTATTTCATTACAGTGGAACTGATTGCTCCATGTTTTTAACTTCAATGCTAAGAGTAAATAATTAAATTTAACAAATACATTTCCACTTGAGCTATGATTTTTTTTATTGAAACTGAAATCAATAAGATAATTTGTTTACAAAATAAATTCACATTACCATAAGAAACAGTATAGGACGTACTAACAGTTTCTGTTTGATCTCGCAAGTTTCTGTTAGGTATTAGCTACTTATCAGACGAAAGTCAGAATGTATGTAGATATATTAAACCCGACCCATCTTTGGTTTCTGATCAATGTACATATTGAGTGTTAAAATTATTTCTTTAAGAAAAAATAAGTATTACAAAAAAAGTATGAATGCATTGTAAACTTTGTCCAACTATAATATATTAAAATAATATCTTAATACAAGCAGTGTGTTAGGCAGTTTTCATATTATTATATCTAAACAAGAATAAGTAATCTTGTAACTTTTTTAAAATCATGTTAATCTGTTATCATAGTATATTATTATTGACTTTCTTTTTACTTTTAAGGCATATAGTTAAATCCAAGCACAACTGATAATGTAACTAAAGACCACTCTTAGTAGTCACTACACCAATCACAAAGCGGTGAGATGCAATGAACCATATGCAGCAATACTTTCTGGGTGAAATTTAATTGATGGATATCTAAGCAAAAAAAACAAACCCAAAAGGAATTCATATACATTAAATAAATTTGCTATAAAAACAATTTGTCAGACTTGTATAATTAATATAATATTTTTTTATATTTCTTTGGACCACCTAGGTTTATCCGTACTCCTTATTCTTAAAGTACATATTCAAGTTATATATTGCAACTCTGCACACAAATATATTTTTTTTAGCAATTTGGTTATAAATTATTTAACAAATATACTGTTGAGTATTATTACTTCTTGTATGTATGAAGTTGGGTCATATAAATATATAATATATATATATTATATATATATATATATTCGTGTAGCTAACTAGAAAGTAATATTGATACTTGTAGTGAGAAGACTTAAAGCTGTATAATGTATGATGAATTTTGAATATTATTATGTCTATGATGTTGTCTTGGCTGCACTTCTCAAACAATCGTATCATTCCCAGTATTGGTGTTGAAATAAGATTGCAGGTATCACCCACCATTACTAGCGAACATGTGAAACGTTTTCCTTAGGTATATTATCCATGATGTCCCTCTACTGTTCTCTTTATTCCTGAGCTATCCCCGTTTTCTTGTTCCTCTTCACAACTCATGGATTCCATCATACACCTCTGTCTACCTCTCCTGCTCACCACTATCTCTGTCCTTTTTGTGTATGTTCTTTCACTTCTTCATTGAAGTAGTTACATAAGTCAACTATATAGGTGATAAATATTTCCCTTCTCATTTTAATGAATTTTTCATGAATACTGACACCCAGTGTTCAGTTTATATGTAGTGGACACCCGTATATTATATGCACACATCAATTTTTTTCACAAGCCACATACTTAGTTTTTCTCAGTTTACAATATTATTTATGTCAGTGAAGTTTATATACAATGATAATCTTACCAGTAACTTTAGCATAATTAAAACATTTCTCAATGTTGTTATTCCTGTAATATCTCTAGCTTTTGCAATGTTGTAGTTTATAAAATGAAATCTGCACTCTTGAAGGAGTACACTGAACTACATAAACTTGTAATAAAAGGTAATTGCTATTAAATAATACCAGTATTGGTGCAACGACTTATCCCAAGACAAAAGATGACCTCTTTCTGCAGTACAGTCATACTTAGCCGTCTCAGTACACATAGATGCAGAATATAATTTTATTAATTCAGAACAAAAAAAATTGTTTAAAATTTTTGCTAATAATACGAACTTACCCGATAAAGATAAAGTAATTATGAAAGAAAACATTAAGTGATGTATATTCATCATTTGGAGTGGTATAATTTGACTAATGTTAGTCTTAACAATGGTCCGTTATCTTTATGGAGATAATAGTACTAGAGTTCCTGTTGCTGCACAAATTTGTTCTAAAGACATACACATATTAATATCATAATTAATATACACATTCACTACTCTAATGAAATAGTGACATGAATTTTAGTTGCACACTTTTTGGGACACTATTAACTGTCTGCCTCATAGTTATTAATTTACATTGAAAAATGAATGCATATTATTACCTCCTAAATGTTAGATTATTGTTAAGTTGCTGATACCTACTGAAATTTAAGAAATAACTTACTTGAGTATTCCTCAATGACAATGCTGATTCCAATGAAGCATAACAATACTTTACTAGAGAGTATATGCTATGTTATATCTAACCAAGTAATAATAAAAACAGTTGAAGTGATCAGTTGAAATAATTATCATAGTATATAATCTCTGGCTAACCAATCAGTACACTGCACATAAAAAAAATTATAGCCAGAATAATAAAGAACTTATTATAAATGATTAATTATAATGTTTAATATTGTATAATAAGTGAATATTTATATGCACATGATTGTAGTTATAAAAGATTATATGATGGCATATTTACAAATAACAGATATGACAACTTTTTCAAGAAAACATCAAATTGGATAACTAAGAATAGATATCATGCTGAAACTTTAGTTTTTCTTTCTATTTTATTGTCTTCTAAACAGGATAGCTAATTTTTTTTGTACATCTTCTGATCTTTAAACTTTATAATCCTTTAAAACTTTTTAATAATTATTTTGAACAAACAATACTCCAGTAATGATGCACATGAAAATGGCATTTGATAGAAACACCACCTGTATAATGATATCTGGAAAACTATCACTACATTTCTAATGTATTAAAAACCTGCCTAGCATATGAGTAGTTGACTTTAAAAACAAGCTACATGGAGCAGACCTAAGCGTGAAATTTAGTTAAAGATCAGCACTATTTCTCTTCATCGTCATTGAATGTGTTAGTCAAAGTTAAAACATTTCAATTTCAACACCTACATGTATTTGTATATGTTTTGTCTGGGGTCGCAGCTCCTAGTCATCATTTTAAATTTAGGCTATCTCGCTCGTCATTTGTGCTGAAGCACACCATTTTGTACTTGACGCTCGCGTATTCTGTTAGATCGGTGGTTGACCCCTGTCCCAAACTTAGCTAAACAAACGATCTTCACCTGCATCATTCCTGCAATTTTTTACTGCTTTGAATATTATTTTTTGCGGGGTGCAGTTTAACCTTATAAACATACCATTTAATCACAATACTGTATTTTTATGTAATCTAACTAGGGAGTCTCACTCACTATTTTGTGCTCGAGCACGCCACTGGTATACTTGAGCTGTGGCATTTACATCAAGGTATAGCCAATGTACCTATCAGTTTTAAGCTCATCTCACTAAATTGGTTGTGTGTACACAGTTATTCTGCCTTAATTTCTACAGGAGAGATCAGAATCGTTAAGTAAGTTTCTAAATCTGTCTGATAAACAAACCTGAGATGGTCAATACTGACCCTTTCAGCTTAGCTAAATTTGAATAGACTTATTTAAAGCAAGTTAGTTTTTATTTATTTAATTTTTGTAGCTCTATAAATGTTATCAGAGGTTTCATTGGTAGCTTCACTATTTTTTACTTTACGTTTAGCGCCAGGGAAAAACACAAAATATGTGGCTACAACTTTTAATGGGATTCCTTGTGACTAGTATTTTTGAGGCAGGTAAATATTTTTACAGTAAATGTTGATATTATTAAGTATTCTTGTTTAGTTTCAGTGGAAGTATGTACAGTTACAGACACATATGAGTGTGGTAACAGTTACTTTGTTATTTGGGATGTCTATCGTGGAATGAGATTATTGTATTCAGCAAGCTTTCGCTGGAATAATCTGATTGGAACTAATTATACAACACATCATGATAATATCACCATTTACACAGAACTGACTGACATTAATTCTACAACTAATATTTACTCTATTCTTATGGTGAATCATAATATAATAATATCAGGTGTAAGTGTTTTCTGCAATCGAGAGGAGAAATTTCCCATATTTGGTGAGTATAATAAGTTATTGTTGTAGATATTGCTTATTGATCACATCATCTCAATCTTTTCTACATTGCTGTATATATTTATTTAATAGAATCATCGTTGTTAGACCCTTAATAATATAAATGTTACAATTATCATGTTGTTTGTATGTCACACCCTTAAATATTAAGTTTATGATCTTATTACGTGTATAATAATGAAAGACTATAATGGACATAATGTTGCCACAAAAATGATTTATTGATGATTTAATCAACCTTATGTCCATTATAGTCTTTTATTATGATACATGTATTAAGATCATAAACTTAATATTTAAGGGTGTGACTAAAATTGGGCCATCTCAACATTATGTTTAAGAAAAATATAAAGGATAAAAAAATAATATTGTTTTTTTTTTGGTCTGTAACTGCCACAATCAATGCAAATCCCATTAGCATTGTCTAAGGCAGTTTTCATTTTGGAATATTTTCAATTCACTTTAAATTAATTGTGATATTGAAGCAAGATTTCAATGCACTGTTTATTTTTTTATTATTCAAATACAAAATCCTTTGTGTATTGCTGGATTATTTTAATATGTTACTCAATGACGATTCATTTGCAAACCCAATGTTGAAGAAATTTATGATCCTTCCCACTGTCTAATGCGAGATTTTGTGCCCAGTGCATTCTTCTCCATAAGACCAGCTAAGACAATAACATTTGCACTGATGAAGAAGCTGGTGAAAATATGTCTCCTCATATCCACCCTTCTATATTTTTTAAATCAATGTATTAGTATTGAAATTATGTTAACATAATAAAGTAATAAACTAGTGGTGTGCTTGAGCACAAATGGCGAGCGAGCCTTAAACTACACTATTGTTATTCAAACTACTAAAATAAAGTCGAGTTGTTAAATTACGCATATACGGTAAAGGGGATTCAATGCCATAGTAACCACTCCCCTCAACTGTTTGAATTGAAAAAGAAGCAACAAAATCAAGTCACGTTATTTAAAATTTTCTCTGTGATATTCTTAATAGTACGTAGTTGTAACGCACAATACTTTCACACAACTGAACATACCTAAGCAAGACTTACCTTCGTGGTTAGTCTAGTGGACAATGAATTGTCAAGTAAATGCTGTTGAGTAGGGCTTATAACTGTGACAAATAGCGCATTAACTTACCACCGCCACTAACTCGAATAGAAATGGAGCTCCCATAAGATTTTGAGTTTTAACTGCACCCGCAAAACAATTCAAAGCCGTAGACAATTCAATTTCTAAGGTGATACGGGTAATGGTCGCAAAACCAGAGGATTCTGTTTAGTAAAGTTTGGGACGGGGTCGAACGCCGAGCGAACACAAAAATACGGAGGGTCAAAGTACAAAATGACATACATACGTCCAAACATATATATAAACTAGTGGTGTGCTTGAGCACAAATGGCGAGCGAGCCTGATAGTTAGGTAACATGAAATGTTACTATGTTTTAGCTTACTTCATGCAAACACTATAATAGCAGTTATGGCATTTGATTTCAGCAAACAAATACAAAATCACTGTCTTACCCTTTTAATGGTAACTTTTGTAGTATCAAACATCTGCCATTCTGATAATCTCAATCACCAGTAACTCTTGAACCCGCTCTCAGCTAAGATAAAAAATAAACCAGTGTTATTATTTGTAATTTTAGCCAACAAATATGGAATTACTACTTACATCATTCTTGAGTATTGATAACTTCTGTAGTATCAAATTGAAGTTACTTTGACCATCTGAATTACCTTGAATTCTTGACAACAAGCTCTCACCTACAAAAACAAAAGACAATCAATTTTAGCACACAAATACAAAATTACTTTCTTACCTCATTTTCTTCAGCAGTGGTAACTTTTGTAGTACCAAATTTGAGTCCTTCTGACTATTTGAATTTACCAGTCACTGTTGACAACAAGCTTTTAGCTATAAAAAAGAAAGGCCAGAGTTATTTTGCATATTAAGCTAACAAATATGGAATTGCGTACTTACCTCGGCATCCCTCGAGTAGTAGTAGCTTCCTTAGCATTAATACTCTATGTGCTTACATACACTTTTCAGAACTAGTGATAGCTCTCTTAGTACTGACTACAGGTGGCTCTTGACAACTAGTAACAAGCCGCACTTAGCCGGAAAAAAGGCGAAGTTTTGAATTTAAATCTGGTAAAGGGTCTTCAATGTCATAGTAACCGATCGAAGCAACTTTTTGTTTCTTGAAAAGCAAGCGTTTTCGCAGGAATTTTCTCACACTTTGGAGCTTAAGTATAAAGTAAGACTTGCTTAATGCTGTAGTTTCAGAATAAACTGGGGTCAAGCCTAAAAAGCCGTGTTTTTTTAAGAAAAAACGTTCCCCGCGCGCGCGTTAAAAGGGCATACGTACAATCCATACATACATACCTACATATATATAACATATACCCGATTTTGCATTATCCACCCCTAATACTGTCTCGCTCGCTTCGCTCGCTCGCCAATAAATAAATAAACAAACATCCCCGATTTTCGATTGTGTTACCCCTGTAAGTGTCTCGCTCGCTACGCTCGCTCGCCAACAATGTAGCAAAATCAAATTAATATATTTTGAGTATTTCTCAAATGTTAAAGTATTAATTAAAGTTAAAGAATCAATTTCAATATTATATTTTGTATATTGTTATTTACAGAAAATGATATGATTAGTAGTGTTGAAGTCATATACTTAAAATTGGTTGAAGATAACCTCATATATTATTTCATTGAATTTGCAGAATGAATCTAATGTAGACATAAAAATTGCTTCAGGCATGAGGCTATAATTTAACATCCAAACAAATAATTCAGCTATTGCCTTAAATATTGGAAACATTAGTTCTCTAACTATGAATGTTACTACAACTTGCTCAGGAGTGATAACTACTTTCAATATGGGTAATTATTTCATAGTAAAATTTTGCGATATAGTTATTTTGCTTTTTTTTTTAATTACCCATCAGAATGTTTTAAGTGGATTTAAGTATACAGATGTAATTATATTTATACTTTTAGTCTTTGTTAGTAAACTAAATAACAGGTATGATGACGTTACTTGAATCTGCAGCTGTTACATTGCTGTTAATTAATCAGCTTTCTCTTCTGAAATTAACTGTAGTCTAAACAAAGCATTCCAAGAAAATTAATGTTAGTGATGTTAAAGTTTTTTTTATAATGGTGGTAACTTTTAATTATTGCAGTGAATAATACTGCATAGAGTACACACCCACAATACATATATATATATATACTCCAGCTGATGGCCACAGTAAGAGAAGTGCTCGTGTACCATCTACCTATTTGAGTTTACATGACAATGTGGAATATAATGTAACAATATCATTGGGGAATAAATCATACATAAGTAGATTCTTCAAAATAGGTACAAAATTTGTTATACATTTATCATCCATTTTATAATTTTCAATATTATGACTGATAGGAAGTTGCAGTATGATCATGAATTCTAATATCATACACACTCTAAAATATGTCATAAATCAAACTGGAAGTACTTTAGCTTTTGTGGAGTGCAACTTAACAAACTCAATGGATTACAATGAAACAATAGAGTGTGGACTGGACAAAAATTGGAAAAAACCTCCATGTGGAAAGGGTATGCATTCTTTCTGCCAAAATACTTAATGTGATCTCTTATTAATGAATAATTTTGAAAACAAAAATAGATATCAAAGTATTATAATACCAAAGCTTCATATCAAATACAAGGGAGCTAAAACTGAAATTGTAGTTTTTGCGTGATATTTTTAACTTATTTTTATTTACATCTATAAGATTCAATATACATTTCATAAATAGCTATAAATATTTGATGTGAAGTAATTACTGTATACTCTTTTCTACTTACATTTGTCAATAATTTGTTTATGTAAATGTATATTTTTTTATATTTTTGTCTTGCTTTTTCAGACATTAAGTCTTATAGTGATTCCACTTCAACTCTCTCATTATGAGGTAAGTTCACAATATACAGTGCATTCAATTGTTTATAGCTATCAGACATGTACTTGCAGAGACATGGTAATAGTTTGCCAGAAATCATCATAACAGTGGTATCTTTATCGACTTTCTTCGTTGGCGTCTTCGTGGGTGTTGTTGTTGGAGTATTGCTAGATCAAAAGTTGAGGAAGATAAAGAAAATTAAAACAGCAGAAAATAAAGTAGTAAAGAACAATGTTCCGGTTTATGAAACAGTAGAATTGAAAGAACAAACTGAAGTGGTGGACATGACATGTAATGTTGCTTATGGTAAAGTCAACTGATAATGCTCACTAACTGATCTGTATTGAAAATTGTATCACATACAAACAACACGATGCTTTAAGAGACTCTTTTACTACTATTAACATTGAAACAAAATTCATGCATTGCATTAATTAATTGATTGACTGTTTCTTTTATTTTTGTAAAATTAAATGCAACAGCTCTTCAAGTTATACTTTATACGAGGTGGTAATACTGTTTAACAATAATAGGGAATATCTTTATTGTTACTTTTGTGACTGCACCATAAGGATCTCAAGTTATTTTTATAACATTAAAGATTGAATAAAATTATGGTTTATTTATCTGAAATAAGTAGGTATTCTTTTTGACAGTATGTATGTATGACAGAAAACATTATAGTAGTGATAGCAAGGAAATCTCTTGAATATTGATGAAAAATGATCTGAGCTAAATAGTTAAAGTCACAATACATTGAAATATATATAAAATTATTATTGTTAATGTGCTAGACAACATAATTAAACATGTGCGTTCATTACACAGTTATAAGTATTCACCTAATTTAAACGGTCATACCCTTACCCATAGTGCAAAATAAAAAAATTGCAATGGTATGTCAGTAAAATCATATTAATTGAAATGTATTGTGATTCACTACAGATTTTAAGATTACAACTTTTTAGAAACTTAAAATTGCTATTGTTTGATTATAATCTTCATAAACTGTAAATGTATTCTCATTGGTAATTCTGACCAATTTTCAAAACTTTTAGATATAGCTAATTATCAGCTTAAACAAGAATTTTCCCCAAATTTATTGTGGTATCGAAGAATTATCTCCAATATTATGCACAATATTGACAGCATGTAAAATCAAATTTAATTTTTATAGTTGTTATTTACATAACATTGAAGCAAGGCTTAGCATTTCTTCATACCTAATGGATCACATGTATATCCCTTAATGAAATGCATACTATTTCAAATGAATTAATCTGAAAGGTTATTTATACAGGTAATGACAGCTTATAATGAGTTATGCGATTGTTGTTTTTATCTGAGTATTATATATTATAACCGTGATAATAATCTTTTTTGTATACTTGTGGCATACCTTTAAAAAGCTACTAGGTGGAAGAAATAAAATCTTATACAAATCAATTATTTGAAATCAGAATTGTGAGTATAGCTGATAATAATTGCTTCCTACTAGATCGCTTTAACTTAGTAGTGTCATATATATATAAAGCCAATGGACAATAATAGTAAGAATAACTGAAGTATAATGATAATAATTGTCAAAGAAAAACAAAAATCATCAGGCATGTGCTTGATACCTTGAATTATGATATTGATTTAAATTTATAGTTTTAACTATTTGAAATAACTTGGGATTAGATGTTTGTGTTGCATACTGGGAAATTATTGACATCATAATTATAATGTTATAGTTTTGGTTTCATATATTTTTGTAGTTACAAGGTCATATGATACACATGTTGACTATTAATGGTAGACTTTTTGGAACTTCTTTAAGTTTTCATGACTAGATAAGCCTTCAAAAATCTACATTCAAATTTTTATAACACTGAAATCAAATATGTATATTTATAAGTGTAATATTATACATTACAGTATGGAATGAAAGGAGATACTAAATGTCATACTGAACAAAGAACATGATGCAACCTACTTATAGCTACTATGTTCTAGACATTGGAATTGCAGAAAAATTTATCTTTGATTAAACTATTTAGTTATTCACTTCCTAGTATAGGGTAGTGAAGTTTATATTTACTGTGAATTGAGTAATGTGATCAGGCAGTTGGAACGAACTATTGCACAAAATACTATTATACACTGAACTGCATGATTAATGGAATAATAATTCATGAAGTGATCAAATGAAAGTTTAATATAATTAATATGTAATTGTGAGAGTCAGGGGCGTAACTTCCTGCTCACAAGCATTAGTCTAGGTAGGGGTCGGCGGAGCAACAAGGATAGTAAAAGGTACTCCAAAGCCAACTCTCCTCGAAGGACCAGGATCCCTTCCTTTACCAGTTTCTCAACCTTAAAGTGGAACCCGAATAGCGCGCAAACTATCTCAGAAACAGTGAGACGGATGCTTCGCCGTCGTGGTAGAACTGTCCTGAGTCTAGCTGTGAGCGGCACTACCCGAATTCCCAGTCAATACTATTGGCTCAAAAGAAATCATTAACTATTTATACAACTACAGATTATAAGTGAATGCTCGATGACACATAGCTACCATTGGGTTACCGAACTCATGAATAACATTAATGTGACAAATTGGGTAAAGGGTGGAATAAAATAATAGTGTGTGTGTGAGAATGAAAGTTCAAGTGTTCAATCCTTGCTGGAAGTGGGCGTGGCCAGAAGTTGTTGGAGTGTAGAGGCTCCAACATCCTGGGGGAGACGAGAGAGCTGGTATTCTCCTGTGATGAGGACCAGTCGATGAGTTGATCTCTTACACGTCTATCCCTGGCATCTGAGGTCCACAGCACGCACAAGTCCATCGTCTCCAGGGTAGGTCTTGAGAACTCGAGCCAGAGGCCATCCGCGGTGCTTGAGCACTTCGTCCTTGAGCAAAACAACATCTCCTGGTTGAAAATTGCGAGAGGGCTTGCTCCACTTGGTTCTCTCTTGCAAAGATTGCAAGTATCTGGCACTCCATGCTATCCACAGATCCTGCTGCAAGCGTTTTACCAAGTTCCATCTTCTAAGTGTAGAGATCTTGCAGGTGTCATCAACTGCAGTTGCTGGAAGTGCTTTGAGAGGACGTCCTATGAGGAAATGTCCTGCAGTCAAAACAAGATCATCATCCACACTGGTGGAAGACAGTGGAGTGAGAGGACGAGAGTTGAGAATCGCCTCAGCCTCAGTCAGAACAGTAGCCAACTCTTGAAAGGTGAGGATGTGAGAGCCCACCATCTTCCTGAGCAACGTCTTCATTGCTTTGACACCAGCCTCCCAGAGACTGCCAAAGTGGGGTGCTCTGGGTGGTATAAAGTGCCACTTGATCAAGGAGGATGTGGTGAAGTGAGAGAGTTCGGTTGAGGAGGATTTCATCAAGTTTTGAAGTTCCTGGATCTCGTTACGGGTTCCCTGAAAGTTTGACCCATTGTCGGAATGGATGTGGCTGGGCGTCCTTCTCCTGGCACAAAACCTCTGCAGTGCTGCTATAAAGTCCTTAGATGATAAGTCTGCACAGAGCTCCAGATGTACAGCCTTCGTAGTGAAACAAACAAAGACACAGACATATGCCTTGATAATGACAGGTCGGCGAGTATGTCCTTGCCTGATCTGTAAAGGACCGGCAAAGTCGATACCAGTGATTGCAAACGGAGGTCCAGGAGTGGTCCTTGCTGAAGGACCACTAGCATATGCCTTCTGACAGGTAGAACACTGCCTGCTCAGTAGCTTGAGATGGTTTCTCAGTCCACTAATGTAGTATGTCTCGGCAATGATGCAGAGAAGTGTAGCCACACCAGCATGAGAATACTGACAATGAAGAGTAGAAATCAGAAGTTTGGTGAGTTGAGACTTGAGTGAGAGTGGGATCAGGGACTTGGGACTCGTTCAAGTGTGTCGTACTCGTCCAGCTACTCTTAGCTGCTTGCCTTCATCTATAGAGACACTCAGTTTGGCAAGTGGATGCTTCTTGGGGAGATCTCTGCCTCGTGAGAGAGAGGCAAAAGCGTCAGAGTAGATCTCTTGCTGTGACAGTCGCAGAAGAAGTCGTGTTGCAGACTGTACTTCTGAGCACAGCAACATTAAAGCAGTAGATCTCGAGCCGCGTGTGTGTTTAGAATTGTAGTCAAATCTTCGTATCCAGGCAACGACTCTAGTGAGGCGATAAAAGGATGAGTACTTCTTCCACAGAGGATTGTCATCGGGTTCTGCAGAAACGACAGAGATGGTCACTTTAACCCTCTCTTTCCTGAATTGTTTGGACGCGCGCGGAAAAATCTAATTTTCTACCGCGGAATAGAGCATTGCCATTTTATTTTTTTAACTCGATACTGGCTGGGAAAACCCCATAGCAACCATATATCACTAAATAGACCAAGAATTTGGGATTCCCCTCATTTTTTGATTGAGAAAATTGAATAATATTTAACCCTTTCGTTCCGGATCCCGCTTTAAAGCGGGGTGAGACCGGTTGGTTTCTCCGGATTTTTAAAAATAGTTACTTTATAGCTAGAACGTTCAGATTGCATACACAGATGCCCAATGCATTGGAGAAGCATCTAAAATAGCTTTCAGCCAGGACTGCTTCGACAGTACCACACAGCAGTTGCTTTTATTTCTTCCTCGGCAAAAAAAAAAAACATCGGTTCTCCGTCGAATTTTAAAAAAAGTTACCTTCTTCACAGCAGCTTCATTTATGGATCCAGTCATCTCCAGAGCTTTGTAGAAGCAGCAAAAAATTGCTTGAGCTCAGTAGCCTTCCATAACACATTGAAACAACCGCTTCTTTGCCGACCAAGACTTTGCGGTTGACTTACTGTCTTCTCCATTTTTTATAAAATCGCCGGTTCAACTGGGGACCTCCCTATTACGTACAGTCTTAGGTAATGCTTATTACATCATAGGAAAAAAGTGAGCGTGTCGTGTGACCCCGGTAACTATGCAAAAAAAAATTTTTTTTCAAAGTCATTTTTTTGAAGATGGCGTCTAGAAGTTACAATGCGGTGCAAGTTTTAGACTTGCTTGATGCTGACTCTAGCGACTCAGGATCAAGGGGAGAGAAGGGAGACGACATCTAGGGCTATAGGAGGCCCTGTATCAGGGTTGGTGGACCAGACCCCGTCAACTCTGATACTGAAAATGGGAGTCAAGAAGATGATCGAGGTAAGCTTGTCTTTCTCTTGTCTTTCTCTTGAAAAATAGCAAGCTTCTGTTGTGGAAAGGACTCATTTATAGCTATATTGAGATAGAGTAAGCTGTTTAGCTATAATATATATATATATATTATTGAGTTTTGAGATTTGAAAGTGGCTTGTGGTTTTTGAACAATTTCAAATTTTCAAAAAAATTTAAATTTTTTTTTACCACATATACTACTAGGACCAGATGTGAATGCAGTCACCGACCCGATTACGCAGATGAGGGGACAGGAGCAGAGTCTTCCAGTGATGAAGGAGAGGATACCGGACCTGAGTCTTCCAATGATGAAACACGAATAGGCAGCAGGTTTCAGTGATGAAGAAGAGGAAGTGGCTCCTCCTGCTCCGAGTTCTGGACGTCCTCGCAGTCGGAGAAGGCGGGAATTGAAGAACAAGAGTCGGGTGGATGAGGTAGGGGGAGAGTGGAAGAAAGATGACAACACACCCATTGATATTCCATAATCTTTTGTGTAAAGGACCACAGACTTTGATATTTGTGGCTGCTCCCCCCCCCCTCCCCCTCCCTGAACATCCCAAAAGTTGTAATATGTATTGTTATTGTCGTTGTCGTTGTCTGAGTTTTTGTGGTGTTGTAGTGGAGCTTCACACTCGATGTATATGTGTGTGCGTGGAGTTGAAATGTTATTCTGGCACTTCCAGATCTAACCGGGGAGGGAACGAACTCGGGGGTGGGGTCTTTTCTAATCGGGGCTACTATGCCCATGTAAGTTGAATTTCATGTATGTGTGTGTGTGTACACCAGTCAATTTATATTATACATTTATTTTTATGATCTGTATTCACCTGTATCTTCTTTTTTCTAGTGTGTGTGTGTGTCATTTGTGGAATGAGAGAGAGCATCCGTGGACAAACAGTATGTGGCACTTCCGTATACAACCTGGGAGGGAACTCTGGATCTTTTTGGATCGTGACTACTATGCCCATGTAAGTTGAATTTCATGTGTGTGTGTGTGTGTGTGTACACCAGTCAATTTATGTATAATAAAATATACATTTATTTTTATGATCTGTATTCACCTGTAGCTTCTTTTTTCTTGTGTGTGTGTGTGTGTGTATGTGTGTGCGTGCATTTGTGGAAAGAGAGAGAGAGCAAACATGAACAAACAGTATGTGGCGTTTCCGGATCCAACCTGAGAGAGAACGAACTCGGTGGTCTTTTTCGGTCTGTGACATCATCCATGCCTGGTAAGTTGAATTTCATTTTTTCAACTTACTGATATTTGGGTGTCCAGCTAGGGCTGGGAGGGGGGTGGGGGGGGGTTATGGTACAAGAATGTCAGTGAAAAGTAATGACGGAGGAGGGGGGGGTTATGGTACAAGAATGTCAGTGAAAAGTAATGACGGGGGAGGGGGGGGGGTTATGTACAAGATGTCAGGCGAAAGTAATGACGGGGGAGGGGGGGGGGGGTTATGGATAAGAATTTGTTAGTGTGGAAAAGTAATGACGGGGGGGAAGGGGGGTTGGGGTGGGTTATGGTTACAAGAATGTCCTGTGAAAAGTAATGACGGGGGAAGGGGGGGTTATGGTACAAGAATGTCAGGAAAAGTAATGATGGGGGAGGGGGGGGTTATGCGTACAAGAATGTCAGTGAAAAGTAATGACGGGGGAGGGGGGGGTTATGGTACAAGAATGTCAGTGAAAAGTAATGACGGGGGAGGGGGGGGGCTCAATTCAGCGAGGCCAGCAGTTATGTTACAAATGTCATTGTTGTCTTGTGTTTTTTTGGTATTGTATGGAGGTTCCGGATCCTATGGGAGGGATCGTTCAGTCTGTGACACCATCCATGCCGGGTAAGTTGAATTCCACGTTTGTGCTTGTACTGCTTTTCATTTTCAAAGTACACTTTCTCAATACATGTTTCTCTCATGTACAGTGTGGAGTATACATAGCAGGTGTTCATACAGTGGGAGGCTAGCGCTGGGTTCCCCCCTAGAATTTTGGGAGTTGAATAGAAATGAACATTTAGGAAGCATTTATTTTTAGTCTGATATTGTATCCCATTATGTTCCTATCATAACTGAGCCTTTAGTGCATAGGACCGAACACTGATCATCAGTGTGAAGTATAGACTCGTATGCAAAGATGTGCATCAATGTAGTGTAGGTTCCAAAAAATGGGTGTGGCGAAGTACACTCGGAGCCCCACCCCAAACAAAAATCCTGTATGAAACCGCATACAATACATCATAAAGTTGCAATTATATAGAATCATGAATAATTTGTTGTTTGTATTACAAATATCTTTGTTGTTTGTGTTTTTGTGTATATGAAATTGTTTTGTAGTGGAGCTCGACGTCCGATGGCATACGTTCCTTGTGGACACTCATAGATGTCTCCTACATGATCACAATCAGCACCACACACAACAAACAACATATTTTATTGTTGAACTAATATAATATTGGTATATAAAGCATCACACAATATTATTTCTATTTTATTTTATTTTTTTATTGATGGGAAAAGTGGATTTTTTAGGGGGAAAATTTTTTTTTTTGAAATATTAGTAGATGGCTTAAATATTATTCAATTTTCTCAATCAAAAAATGAGGGGAATCCCAAACTCTTGGTCTATTTAGTGATATATGGTTGCTATGGGGTTTTCCCAGCCAGCATCGAGTTAAAAAAATAAAACGGCAATGCTCTATTCCGCGGTAGAAAATTAGATTTTTCCCCGCACGTCAAAACAATTCAGGAAAGAGAGGGTTAAGCCATCTACTAATACTTCAAAAAAAAAAATTTTTTTCCCAAAAAAATCCACTTTTCCCATCAATAAAAAAATAAAATAAAATAGAAATAATATTGTTTGATGCATTATATTATACCAATATTATATTAGTTCAACAATAAAATATGTTGTTTGTTGTGTGTGGTGCTGATTGTGATCATGTAGGAGACATCTATGAGTGTCCACAAGGAACGTATGCCATCGGACGTCGAGCTCCACTACAAAACAATTTCATATACACAAAAACACAAACAACAAAGATAGTTGTAATACAAACAACAAATTATTCATGATCCTATATAATTGCAACTTTATGATGTATTGTATGCGGTTTCATACAGGATTTTTGTTTGGGGTGGGGCTCCGAGTGTACTTCGCCACACCCATTTTTTGGAACCTACACTACTTTGATGCACATCTTTGCATACGAGTCTATACTTCACACTGATGATCAGTGTTCGGTCCTATGCACTAAATGGCTCAGTTATGATAGGAACATAATGGGATACAATATCAGACTAAAAATAAATGCTTCCTAAATGTTCATTTCTATTCAACTCCCAAAATTCTAGGGGGGAACCCAGCGCTAGCCTCCCACTGTATGACCCCTGGTATGTATACTCCACACTGTACATGAGAGAAACAATCGTTGTATTGAGAAAGTGTAATTTGAAAATGAAAAGCAGTACAAGCACACACGTGGAATTCAACTTACCCGGCATGGATGGTGTCACAGACTGAACGATCCCTCCCATAGGATCCGGAACCTCCATACAATACCAAAAAAACACAAGACAACAATGACATTTGTAACATAACAGCTGGCCTCGCTGAATTGAGCACCCCCTCCCCCGTCATTACTTTTCACTGACATTCTTGTACCATAACCTCCCCTCCCCCATCATTACTTTTCACTGACATTCTTGTACCATAACCCCCCAAATATCAGTAAGTTGAAAAAATGAAATTCAACTTACCAGGCATGGATGATGTCACAGACCGAAAAAGACCACCGAGTTTGTTCTCTCTCAGGTTGGATCCTGAAACGCCACATACTGTTTGTTCATGGTTGCTCTCTCTCTCTTTCCACAAATGCACGTACACACATACACACACACACACACACACACACAAGAAAAAAGAAGCTACAGGTGAATACAGATCATAAAAATAAATGTATATTTTATTATACATAAATTGACTGGTGTACACACCACATACACACACACATGAAATTCAACTTACATGGTCATAGTAGTCACGATCCAAAAAGATCCAGAGTTCCCTCCCAGGTTGTATACGGAAGCGCCACATACTGTTTGTCCACGGATGCTCTCTCTCATTCCACAAATGCACACACACACACTAGAAAAAAGAAGATACAGGTGAATACAGATCATAAAAATAAATGTATAATATAAATTGACTGGTGTACACACACACACATACATGAAATTCAACTTACATGGGCATAGTAGCCCCGATTGGAAAAGACCCCCCTCCCCCCCCCCCCACCCCGAGTTCGTTCCCTCCCCGGTTAGATCTGGCAGCGCCAGAATAACATTTCAACTCCATGCACACACATATACATCGAGTGTGAAGCTCCACTACAACACCACAAAAACACAGACAACGACAACGACAATAACAATACATATTACAACTTTTGGGATGTTCAGGGGGGGGGGGGGGCAGCCACAAATATCAAAGTTTGTGGTCCTTCACACAAAAGATTATGGAATATCAATGGGTGTGTTGTCATCTTTCTTCCACTCTCCCCCTACATCATCCACCCGACTCTTGTTCTCTTCGATTCCCGCCTTCTCCGACCGCAAGGATGTCCAGAACTCGGACCAAGTGGAGCCACTTCCTCTTCTTCATCACTGGAACCTGCTGCCTATTCGTGTTTCATCATTGGAAGACTCAGGTCCGGTATCCTCTCCTTCATCACTGGAAGACTCTGCTCCTGTCGCCTCATCTGCGTAATCGGGGTCGGTGACTGCATTCACATCTGGTCCTAGTAGTATATGTGGTAAAACCTTTTTTTAATTTTTTTGAAAATTTGAATTTGTTCAAAAAACCACAAGCCACTTTCAAATCTCAAAACTCAATGAAATATATATATATTATAGCTAAACAGCTTACTCTATCTCAATATAGCTATAATTAAGTCCTTTCCACAACAGAAGCTTGCTATTTTTCAAGAGAAAGACAAGAGAAAGACAAGCTTACCTCGATCATCTTCTTGACTCCCATTTTCAGTATCAGAGTTGACGGGGTCTGGTCCACCAACCCTGATACAGGGCCTCCTATAGCCCTAGATGTCGTCTCCCTTCTCTCCCCTTGATCCTGAGTCGCTAGAGTCAGCATCAAGCAAGTCTAAAACTTGCACCGCATTGTAACTTCTAGACGCCATCTTCAAAAAAATGACTTTGAAAAAAAATTTTTTTTGCATAGTTACCGGGGTCACACGACACGCTCACTTTTTTCCTATGATGTAATAAGCATTACCTAAGACTGTACGTAATAGGGAGGTCCCCAGTTGAACTGGCGATTTTATAAAAAATGGAGAAGACAGTAAGTCAAACCGCAAAGTCTTGGTCGGCAAAGAAGCGGTTGTTTCAATGTGTTATGGAAGGCTACTGAGCTCAAGCAATTTTTTGCTGCTTCTACAAAGCTCTGGAGATGACTGGATCCATAAATGAAGCTGCTGTGAAGACGGTAACTTTTTTTAAAATTCGACGGAGAACCGATGTTGTTTTTTTTTGCCGAGGAAGAAATAAACGCAACTGCTGTGAGGTACTGTCGAAGCAGTCCTGGCTGAAAGCTATTTTAGATGCTTCTCCAATGCATTGGGCACCTGTGTATGCAATCTGAAGGTTCTAGCTATAAAGTAACTATTTTAAAAAAATTCGGAGAAGTCAATCGGTCTTCACCCGCTTCAAAGCGGGATCCGGAACGAAAGGGTTAAGTTCAGGAATAGAGCTCGGAGGAATAAACTGGGGCTTCGGCCATTGAGCTGGAGGAAGACTAAGCCATGGAGGACCATGCCACCAGAGATCTGAGGAGATGAGACTGGATGGAGTGGTACCTCTGCTGAGCAGGTCTGCAGGATTATCCTTGGAGCTGACGTGCCTCCAATGTGTAGAAGGAACTGCCTGTTGAATTGCAGAAATTCTGTGTGCCACAAACGTCTTGAGTGAGGATATAGACTTCCGCAGCCAGCAAAGAACTATGGATGTGTCTGTCCAGGCATAGATGTGTGGATTGTCTATGGCAAAAAGTTTGGCGGTGTAGAGCAGGAGTTTGGATAGAAGGTGTGCAGCCACTAGCTCAAGTCGAGGAATGGAGGTCGATGACAGAGGTGCCACTCGAGCCTTAGAGTGATCGACACAGAAGTATCTTCATGAACTGTCCTGAGGTACACTGCAGCTCCATATGCAGACTGTGAAGCATCTGAGAAGCCATGGAGATCTCGGAAGTGAACTGGACTGTCACTGCTGACGAGCCTCCTTGAGATAGGGTGATTAGAAATAAGAGGAAGTTCTGAAGTCCAAACAGTTCATTTTTTAGACAGATGGCTGGGAGCTGGAGAATCTCAGTCAAGTTTCATCCTCCACATCTCCTGCAGCAATATCTTTGAGGGAATGACTGCAGGGGCAAAGAGACCAAGAACGTCATAAACCTTGGCAGAGAGAGAAGCAACCAGTCTCTTTGTGACAGGGCTTTCAACAGCTTCAGGTACTGCCACATGGAAGGAGTCTTGTGAGACATCCCAGTGCATTCCAAGTGTTTTGGACGATGAGAGTGGTAATGGGAGTTGAAGATCGGCGGTCTCCAACAAGTCTGGAGGGATCGTGTTTCTGAAGTCCACAGAGTTGCTTCTCCATTTTCCTCAACGTCATGCCAGCCAAACTAAGGAGGTTACAGAGCTGTTGGCGTATGTGGTCAGCTTCAGCATTCGTGGCAGCACCAGACAGACAATCATCCACGTAAAACTGAGTGAGAATGATCTTAGCAGCTAGGGGATGAGTCTCCATGTGTGTCTGGGTCAAGTGTTGAATGACTGTAGTGGCTATGAAGGGAGAGGAACGGACTCCAAAGGTCAGTCTCTGCATACGGTAATCTCGGATCTGTCCGGTCTCGTCACGATGTAAATAGCGATGCAGATCTTTCTCCTCCTGGTGCAAGACGATCTCCCTGAACATCTTGGAGATGTCGGCACTAAATGCTATCCAATGGCATCTGAAGGAAATTAGAATGTCAGTCAACTTGGGATAAAGGTTTGGACCCGCTAGAAGACAGTCTTCAATGAGATACCTGTAGAAGAGGAAGGAGCTGAGGCGTCAAACACTGCCCTGAGTTTAGTGGTTGTAGAGGCTTCCTTGGAAACGCCTTGGATGGGCATATAGTAGGATGCCTGAGTCTGAAGATCAGCAACTGGAACTAACTCAGCATGATCCAGTGTGTTGGAATTGCTCCAGCTTAGCCTTTCTCTGCAGAGATCTTTCGTTTTGAGTGAAACGTCTGAGAGCCATGGGTTTGGAGATCCCTAGCTTAGGTGTATTCAGCTTTCTAGGAAGCTTCACCACATAGCGATCATCTTCTCTGATTGTGTAGGTATCATTAAAGTGTTCCATTGCTCGAGTATCCTCATCTGTCATCACAGGGTCTTCAG